>Ga0307277_10001091_pt1 | contig 10566 bp, 6 predicted proteins | sample ER_DNA_116_FD_194473 | JGI IMG/M metagenome (GOLD analysis project Ga0307277, IMG submission 194473) | Bulk soil microbial communities from the East River watershed near Crested Butte, Colorado, United States - ER_DNA_116 | ecosystem: Environmental > Terrestrial > Soil > Floodplain | place: USA...
GTTCCTGGTCTACGACATCCTCAACAATGCCATTGCCTCATCGTCAAGCCTGGGCACCGTCGGTTTGGATTGGCAGGTCGCCGGCTTTGGCGATTTCAACGGCGACGCCACGACCGACATGATGTTGCGCAATTCCAGCACCGGCGCCTTCGAGGTCTACGGCATCGCCAACAACAACATTACCTCGGCCGCCAATCTGGGCGCGGTTGGTTTGGATTGGCAGGTCGCGGGCTTCGGCCCCATGAACGGAGCCGGCACCTCCGACATGGTTTTGCGCAACGCCAACACCGGAGCATTCGAGGTCTACGACATCGCCAGTTATCAGATCACCGCCACGGCCAATCTGGGGCAGGTCGGATTGGATTGGCAACTCGGCGGCTTCGCGGCCGATCCTCCCACCGGGTCGGCGGCATTGATCGATCACTCAAGTCGGTTTGGTGAGCTCGTGCAAGCGATGGCGGGCTTCGGCGGCAGCATCGGCGCAGCCGATGGCGTGAATATCGCCGCCCTCGTTGCCGACACGTCACAAGCTTTTCTGACCCCACCGGCGCACACATGACGGCGAGCAAACGTTGATGACGTCTGTTCGCTTCTGGAGGGTCGCGACGCGAAAGAGCGACGATCAGTGAGGAGCCTGCGTCATGCCGGTCTATACCTACACCACCTTCGACAATCCCTTGAATACCAGCGGCGACGGCACCCTTGCATCCGGGATGAACGATACGGGCCAGATCGTCGGTACTTACGCTGATGCAAATGGCGTCCACGGCTTTCTCCTGAGCGGCGGTTCGTACACCCCCCTCGACGATCCCTTGGCCCAGCAATACACCGCTGCGCAAGGCATCAACGGCGCAGGGCAGATCGTCGGTATCTACTTCGGCCACACCGGCCTGCAGACCGGTCTGCACGGCTTTCTGTACAACAAAGGCGTCTACACCACCGTCGACGATCCCTTGGGCGCCGACGGCACCCTTGCATCCGGGATCAACGACAAGGGCGACATCGTCGGGTATTACGGGGACAGCGCCGGCAACGTCCACGGCTTTCTCCTGAGCGGCGGCTCCTACACGCCGCTCGACGATCCTTTGGCGGCCCACCGCACGCTAGCATTGGGCATCAACGATAAGGGACAGATCGTCGGGGCTTACGAGAACGCCAGTGGCCGGCACGGTTTCCTCTACAACCCCAGCGGCGGCGGTTACATCACGCTCGACGACCCGTTGGCCACCGACGGCACCGAGGCCTTTGGCATCAACGATAAAGGGCAGATCGTCGGGCGTTATTTCAACGCCAGTGGCACCCACGGCTTCCTCTACAGCGGCGGTACCTACACCACGCTCGACGATCCGTTGGCCACTAACGGAACCAATGCACTTGGCATCAACAACACGGGCCAAATCGTCGGGAATTACACCGACGGCAACGGCGCCCATGGTTTCCTTGAAATCACTGTACCGAACCCGCCTCCAGCCGGTGCGACGACCGCAGACCTCATCTTGCGCGGTTCGAACACGTCCCCAGCCGTAGCCGGCCAGTACGAGATCTATGACATCGGCAACAACGTCATCCTCGCCGGCTATTCGCTCGCGATGATCGGCACCGAGTGGCAGTTCGCAGGCCTCGGCCGCTTCTTCGGCAGCGACACGACTGACATGTTGTTGCGCAATGGCGTGACGGGCGGCTTCGAGGTCTATGACATCAGCGACAACAACATCACCCACGCCGCCTTTCTCGGCAACGTCGGGCTCGATTGGCAACTCGCCGGCTTCGGCGACTTCAACCACGACGGCTCGACCGACATGGTGTTGCGCAATTCCAGGACCGGCGCATTCCAGGTTTACGACATCCTCGACAACGCGATTACCTCATCATCCAGCCTCGGGGCCGTCGGACTGGACTGGCAGGTCGCCGGCTTCGGCGACTTCAACGGCGACGGCACGACCGACATGGTGCTGCGCAACTCCAGCACCGGCGCGTTCCAGGTCTACGACATCGGCAACAATGCCGTGACTGCATCGTCCAGCCTGGGCGCGGTCGGATTGACGTGGCAGGTCGCCGGCTTCGGCGATTTCAATGGCGACGCCACGACCGACATGATGTTGCGCAATTCCAGCACCGGCGCCTTCGAGGTCTACGGCATCGCCAACAACAGCATTAGCTCGGCCGCCAATTTGGGCGCGGTCGGTTTGGATTGGCAGGTCGCGGGCTTCGGCCCAATGAACGGAGCCGGCACCTCCGACATGGTCCTTCGCAACAGCAGTACGGGAGCATTCGAGGTTTACGACATCGCTAACTATCAGATCACCGCCGCAGCCAACCTGGGTCAGGTTGGCTTGGATTGGGAGCTCGGCGGCTTCGCCGTCGATCCGCCTACCGGATCGGCCGCATCGACGGATGACTCAAGTCAGATCGCCCGACTCGCGCAAGCGATGGCGGGCTTCGGCGGCGGCAGCGCAGGCGATGACTTGACTATCGCCGCGCTCGCTACGGACACGTCACAGCAAACGCTTCTGAGCACGCCGCAGCACGCATGATGGCCGCCGAAATGATGGTGACGCAATCCGATTCTCAAGAGTTGCGAGGCTGAAGAGAGACGATCACCTGAGGAGCCCGAGGCATGCCGGTCCAGGTCTACACAACCCTTGACGATCCTATGGCCAGCACAAACGGCGGGGGCACCGCTGCAACTGGGATCAACGATACGGGCCAGATTGTCGGCTGGTACGTGGACGGCAGCGCCGGCGTCCACGGCTTCCTGTACAGCGGTGGCACTTACACCACCCTCGACGATCCCTTGGCCACCAGCGGCCTCCTCAAGGGCACCGAGGCCAATGGCATCAACGGCTCGGGGGAAATCGTCGGCAATTACGACGATGCCAGCGGCAGCCACGGCTTCCTGTACAACAAAGGGGCTTACATCACCCTCGACCATCCGCTGGGGGTCGGCCGTACCACGGCGTACGCCATCAACGATGCGGGGCAGATCGTCGGGAGTTATGGCGATAGCAGATCACGCGTGCACGGCTTCCTCTACAGCGGGGGTACCTACACCGATGTCGACGATCCACTGGCCATCGGCTACACCGAGGCCACCGGCATCAACAATAAGGGACAGATCGTCGGTCTTTATGCCGACGGCATCAACAGACTCCACGGCTTCCTCTATAGCGGCGGTACTTACACCACTCTCGACGATCCCTTGGCCCCCGCCAGCAACGGCGGCACCGAAGCCCGGGGCATCAACGACAAGGGGCAGATCGTCGGCTTCTACGCCAGCAAGACCGATAGCGACCACGGCTTCCTCTATAGCGGCGGCATCTACACCACCATCGACGATCCCTCGGCTGCCGGCGGTGGCAACAGGGCGCTCGGCATCAACAACAATGGCCAGATCGTTGGGCAATACCACACCAGTCACGACAGTGGCTTCCTCGAAATCGCCGTGCCGAACCCGGCCCCGCCCGGCGGCACCACCGCCGACATGATCCTGCGCGGCGCGAACGGTTCTCCCTCGGCCGGCCAGTACGAGATCTACGACATCGGTAACAACACAATCCTCGCGGCCTACTCGCTCGCCACGATCGGCAACGATTGGCAGTTCGCTGGTCTCGGCGGCTTTTACGGCAGCGACACCACCGACATGATGTTGCGCAACGCCGGCACGGGCGTCTTCGAGGTCTACGACATCAGCGATAACAACATCACTCGTGCCGCCTTTCTCGGCGCGGTCGGCATGGACTGGCAGCTCGCCGGCTTCGCTGACGTCGATCGCGACGGCATGACCGACATGATGTTGCGCAACGGCGGCACCGGCGCGTTCGAGGTCTATGACATCCGCAACAACCTTATCACTAACGCGGCCATGTTGGGCGCCGTCGGATTGAACTGGCAAGTCGGAGGCTTCGGCAATTTCAGCAGCCTCGGCGAATCCGACATGATCCTGCGCGACACCAGCACGGGCGGATTGGAGGTCTACGACATCAACAGCAACAACCAGATCACCAACGCCGCGTTCATGGGCATGGTCGGGCTGGACTGGCAAGTCGCAGGCTTCGGAAATTTCAGCAGCATGCCGGGCGAAACCGACATGGTGATGCGCAACACCACTACCGGCGGATTGGAAGTCTACGACATCGCCAACAACCAGATCACCGGCGCGACCTTCCTGGGCATGGTGGGCTTGGAATGGCAGGTGGCTGGAGTCGCCCCGGTGAGCGGCGCCGGCAGGTCCGATCTGGTCTTGCGCAACGTGTATACCGGCGCGTTTGAAGCCTATGACATCAGCAACAACATGATCACGTCGTCCGCCAATCTGGGTCAGGTCGGCTTGGATTGGCAGCTCGGCGGCCTCGCCGTCGATCCTCCCACCGGGTCGGGGGGATCGATGGGTGACGTTTCCCAACTCGTGCAAGCGATGGCGGGTTTTGGCCGCGGTAGCGGCTTAGGCGATGACTTGCCTATCGCCGCGCTCTCCGCCGGCGCGTCGCAGCAGGATGTTTTTACAACGGCGAGCATTGACGATGACAGCCGGGGACTCTAAGGGCGACAGGGCGTAAAACCGCGAGCGATGGAACAAGCTGGACACTTGCCGCAGGGCAACCGCATCGTTCGCAACAGCGGCGGCAGCAACGCCCAGGTTTCCGGCCGCGATCTCTATTCCCCGGCTCGGGCTTCTCAGGGATAGTAGGGCAATCTCCCGGCTCGAAACGTTCCATCGCAAAAGGGCGCCGTGCGCGCGCCACCAGCGGAACTCCTCTTGCGAGGACATGTTATCCGCCGGTAGGTGGTGTTATAAGCCGCCCCGTTTGCTTGCGGTGCGTCGAGACTGACCCAGCCCATGGCCCAGGTAGCGAACGATACCACCGCCTCCGGCGCGGCCGCTTCGGCTATCCCCCACGTGCCGCATGAGAAATCGACGCTGTGGGCATTGGTGCTCGGCAGCGTCGGCGTGGTTTATGGCGACATCGGCACGAGCCCGCTTTATGCGTTTCGCGTGGCCGTCACCGCCGCCGTCGAGTCCGGGCCGGTGCGGCGCGACATCGTGCTCGGCGTCCTCTCGCTGATCCTGTGGGCGCTGATCGTGGTGGTGGCAATCAAATACGTCCTCATCCTGTTGCGGGCCGACAACAACGGGGAGGGCGGCACCCTTTCATTGACCGCGCTGGCAAGCCGCGCGTTGGGGCGGCGCACGGCAGTGGTATTTCTGCTCGGCGTCGTCGGCGCCTCGATGTTCTTGGGCGACGCCGTGATCACGCCGGCCATTTCCGTGCTGTCCGCGGTCGAGGGACTGACGCTGGTCACGCCCGCCTTCGAGCACTATGTGGCGCCCTTGACCATCGTGATCCTCCTCGGCTTGTTCGCCGCGCAAAGCCGAGGGACCGCCCGGGTCGCGAGTTTTTTCGCACCGGTCATGGTGGTCTGGTTCGTCGCAATCGCAGCCGCCGGGGTTCTGCATATTCACGATGACCCCGCCGTGCTAGCCGCCATCAATCCGGCCTACGCGCTGGCGTTTCTCTATGGCCACGGCCACGTCGGGCTCGTGACGCTCGGCCTCGTCTTCCTCGTCGTCACCGGCGCGGAGGCGCTTTACGCCGACCTCGGCCATTTCGGGCGCCAGCCGATCCAGACCGCTTGGTTCGGTCTGGTGCTGCCGGCGCTGCTGCTCAACTATTTCGGGCAAGGCGCCAAGGTGCTGGCCGACCCCGCGGCGATCGAAAATCCGTTTTATCGGCTCGTGCCCGAGGCCTTGCTGCTACCCATGGTCGCGCTCGCAACCGCCGCGACGGTGATCGCGAGCCAAGCCGTGATCACCGGCGCCTATTCGCTCGTGCGTCAGGCCATCCAGCTCGGGCTGTTGCCGCGCCTTGACATCCGCCACACGTCGGAGTCGCAGGCCGGCCAAATCTATATCCCGCGCGTCACCGGCGCGCTGCTGCTTGGAGTCCTGCTGTTGGTCGGCCTGTTCCGCACCTCGAGCGCGCTTGCATCGGCCTATGGAATCGCGGTCGCAACCACCATGGTGGTCGACGGTCTGCTCGGCTTCATCGTGATCTGGAAATTCTGGCATTGGCCGATCTGGCGGGTCGGCTTGATAATTGCACCCCTCGTCGTGGTGGACGTCGTCTTCTTCTCCGCCAACCTGCTCAAGTTGTTCGAGGGCGCTTGGGCACCGATCCTGTTCGGCGCCTCGATGGTGCTGCTCATTCTCACCTGGCGGCGAGGCACCCACATCCTCGCCCGCAAGACGCGGCGCACCGAAGTGCCGCTCGAGACGTTGCTGGGGAGCCTGCAAAAGCATCCGCCGCACATCGTGCCGGGCACGGCGGTGTTTCTCACCAGTCAGCCGGACTTCGCCCCCACCGCGCTGCTGCACAATCTCAAGCACAACAAGGTCCTGCACGAGCGCAACGTCATCCTGACGATCGTCACTACCGACACGCCGCGGGTGGCCGACGAGGAGCGGGTCACGATCACGGAGCGCGCGCCCCACTTCAGCCTGATGGCGCTGAAATTTGGCTATATGGAATCGCCCAACGTGCCCAAGGCGCTTGCCCTTGCGCGCAAGCACGGCTGGCCGTTCGACATCATGTCGACATCGTTCTTCCTCTCGCGCCGTGCGCTGAAGCCGGCGACGCATTCCGGCATGCCGCGCTGGCAGGACCATTTGTTCATCGGTCTGGCAAAATCCGCGAGCGACGCCACGGATTTCTTCCATATCCCGACCGGGCGCGTGGTGGAGGTTGGAACCCAAGTCGCGGTCTGACCAAGGCGCAGTTTGCCGGAAAGCGCCGCGAAATCTACAGACACGGAAATGCAGTATTGCGTCTGATGCTGGTCTACTCTGTCCCTCCCGGCAGGACGGAGCGGACAGGCGTTTCGGGCTCTGGTATAAGCGCGGCCGTTCTATGTTGCACCGCAGCATCTTCAGGCGACCCATGATGTCTCTGTTCGGCACGGTGGCTGCTGCTCATCGCGGCGGCGCCACTGCGGCGAAAGCCCACGGGAAGACAGGGGCCGGTGCCGGCTTCGGTGCGCTCACGCTGGGCTCCATCGGTGTCGTCTACGGCGACATCGGCACGAGCCCGCTCTATGCGATGCGCGAATCTGTGCTGGCGGCAGTCGGGGCGGGAAATCCGGCAAATGAAACTGCGGTTTTCGGAATTCTCTCGCTGATCATTTGGGCCCTCCTTCTCATCGTCACGCTGAAATACGTGGTCATCCTGCTGAGGGCGGACAATAACGGGGAAGGCGGCACGCTCGCGCTGATGGCGTTGGCGCAGCGCTCGTTGGCCAAGCGAGCCGGCGCCATCGTGCTATGCGGCGTCATCAGCGCCGCCCTGTTCTACGGCGATGCCATGATCACGCCGGCGCTGTCGGTGCTGTCCGCCATCGAGGGCCTCAAGGTCGCCACTCCGGCGTTCGATCACTACGTGGTGGCGCTGACCGCGCTCATCCTGGTGCTGCTGTTCGCGTTCCAGTCGCACGGCACCGCCAAGGTGGCGGCATTCTTCGGTCCAATCATGCTGGTCTGGTTCGTGACCATCGCCGTCGGCGGGCTTTGGCACGTGATGGAAAATCCCGGCGTGCTGTGGGCGTTCAATCCGAGCTATGGGCTCGCATTTCTCGCCAGCCATGGGATGATCGGGCTGGTGACGCTGGGGGCGGTGTTTCTGGTGCTCACCGGCTCGGAAGCGCTCTACGCCGATCTCGGACATTTCGGGCGCAGGCCGATCCAAACCGCCTGGCTCAGCATTGTATTGCCCGCGCTCACCGTGAACTATCTCGGCCAGGGTGCGCTCGTCCTCGCAGATCCCAAGAGCATCGAGAATCCCTTCTTCCTGCTTTATCCCGACTGGGCGCTGCTGCCGATGGTGGTCTTGGCCACCGCGGCAACCGTGATCGCGAGCCAAGCGGTCATCACCGGCGCTTATTCGCTCACCCGGCAGGCGATCCAGCTTGGGTTGCTGCCGCGGCTCGAGATTCGGCACACGTCGGAGGCGTTGTTCGGGCAAATCTACATGCCGCGAGTCAATCTGCTGCTGCTTGTCGGCGTTTTGCTGCTGGTGGCGCTGTTCCGTTCCTCGAGCGCGCTCGCCTCCGCCTACGGCATCGCGGTGACCGGCACCATGGTGGTCACCGTTACCATGGCCTTCGTCGTGATCTGGAGGGTATGGCGCTGGCCGCCGTTCGCGGCCGCCGCGCTGATCGCGCCCTTCCTGCTCATCGACGTCACCTTTCTCGGCGCCAATCTGCTCAAGGTGATCGAGGGCGGCTGGGTGCCGCTCGCGTTGGGCGGCCTGGTGATGGTAGTGATGTATACGTGGCGGCGCGGCAGCCGTCTGTTGCTCGAGAAGACCCGGCGGCAGGAAATGTCGCTGGACGACCTCGTGCGCATCCTGGAGAAAAAACCGCCGACCCGCGTGCCGGGCACCGCCGTGTTTCTCACCAGCACGCCCCACGCCGCGCCGACCGCCCTCATGCACAGCCTCAAGCACTACAAGGTGCTGCACGAACACAACGTCATCTTGACGATCGAGACCGCGGACACGCCGCGGGTGGAGGCGGCCGAGCGCGTGCGCATGAAGAAGCTGGGCGCGACCTTCGCCTGTGTGACGCTACGCTTCGGCTTCATGGAAACTCCGAACGTGCCGAAAGCGCTCGCAATCGCCCGCAAGCTGGGTTGGACCTTCGACATCATGTCGACCTCGTTTTTTCTGTCGCGACGTTCGCTCAAGCCGGCCGCCCATTCCGGCATGCCGCGTTGGCAGGATCGTCTGTTCATCATGCTCACCCGCATCGCCAATGACGCCACTGATTATTTCCAGATCCCCACCGGGCGAGTGGTGGAGGTGGGAACACAGGTGACGATCTGACGCGACGCCGGGTCCCGATTATGGATCGCGCCGGAATGATGCTTGGAATGGCGAAGGGGTTAGCGTGATGCCGAACCGTAGGCGTACTCCCTTGATTCTTGGACGCTGACGCGCGACCTGTGTGCTTACCCCGATGCGCATCGGAAAGGAGCTAGATTCCCATGCCCGCTCAGCTTGGCCGAGAGAACGTGCATGATGTGCCGCCCGAGGAGGTGGCGCGAGGGCTCGCGGAAGGTAAAATTTTGCTGGTCGACGTGCGCGAGCCGAACGAGACCGAAGTCGAGCGTTATCCGGAGGCGTTCTACCTCCCGATGTCCGAGTTCGATCCGGCCGCAATTCCCGATCCGGCGGGGCGCCGGGTCGTGTTCGCTTGCCGCTCCGGCAACCGCTCGGTCACGGCTTCGCTGATCGCACAGGCCGCGGGGTTGCCCTACGACGCGCATCTTGCCGGAGGCATCCAAGCGTGGAAGGAGCTCGGCCTGCCCACCGCCAGCTGACGCACACCGCCGCCAAACGCCTACCGTTTGCCGCAATCGGCCCTACACCCGCCCGCCTCTGCAATGCTTCCACGGAGATCTTCGATGCGCCTACCGATCCGGCTCGCTCTGGCCGTAGCCGCCTGCGCGGCGATCGCGCCCGCTGCCGCTCAACCGAAGCGGGAGCGCATCGTCAATATCTATAATTGGTCCGACTACATCGCTCCGACCGTGGTCGAAGACTTCACCAAGGAGACGGGAATCAAGGTTCGCTACGACACCTTCGATTCCAACGATACGCTGGAGACCAAGCTTCTGGCCGGCAAATCCGGCTACGACGTGGTGGTGCCCACGGCCTATTTTCTCGAGCGGCAGATCAAGGCTGGCGTATTCCAAAAGCTCGACAAGGAGAAGCTACCCAATCTCGAGAATATGTGGCCGGAGATCACGCAGCGATTGGCGGCGTATGATCCCGGCAACCAGTACGCGGTCAACTACATGTGGGGCACGACGGGCATCGGATACAACGCCCGAAAAGCGCGCGAGATCCTGGGAGCGAACGGCACAGTCGACAGCTGGGATATCGTCTTCAAGCCCGAGAACCTGGCCAAGTTCAAGAACTGCGGCGTGCATATGCTCGATTCCTCCGACGACGTCCTGGCGGCGGCGTTGCACTATCTCGGTCTTGATCCCAACAGCAGCACCGAGGCCGATCTGCAGAAGGCCGCCGATCTCATGATGAAGATCAGGCCTTATGTCCGCAAATTCCACTCGTCCGAATATCTCAACGCGCTCGCCGCCGGCGAGATTTGTCTCGTTCTCGGGTTCTCCGGTGATGTCAAGCAATCGCAAAAGCGCGCGGCGGAAGCCAAGAACGGGGTCGAGATCGCCTACGCCATCCCGAAGGAAGGGGCGCAACTGTGGTTCGACAATCTCTCCATCCCGCGCGACGCCAAGAACGTCGCGGAAGCGGACGAGTTTATCAATTACTTGCAGCGGCCGGAGGTGGCGGCCAAGAGTACGAATTTCATTTCCTACGCCAACGGCAATTTGGCCAGCCAGAAATTCATCGACAAGGATATCCTGGACGACAAAACGATCTACCCCGACGACGCGACCATGCGCCGGCTTTACACCATCAGCGCGCATGATCCGAAGACGCAGCGGCTGATCAACCGGCTGTGGACCAGGATCAAAACCGGCAGGTAGCGGCGACG
>Ga0307277_10001092_pt1 | contig 10562 bp, 8 predicted proteins | sample ER_DNA_116_FD_194473 | JGI IMG/M metagenome (GOLD analysis project Ga0307277, IMG submission 194473) | Bulk soil microbial communities from the East River watershed near Crested Butte, Colorado, United States - ER_DNA_116 | ecosystem: Environmental > Terrestrial > Soil > Floodplain | place: USA...
GATTCGTTCGGCGAGCGGGTCGCGCGGGATGCGTCTCCGATCGACGACGTGCGCGGGACGGCGCGTTATCGGCGGCATGCGTTGCAGGTGCTGGTGGAGCGGGCGCTGAAGAGGTGCCGGACGTGAGGATCTCGCTCCTCGTGAATGGGGAAGAGCGCGAGGCCGAGGTCTGGGAGGGCGAGAGCCTGCTCTATTCGTTACGCGAGCACCTGGGGCTGCCGGGGTCGAAGAACGCGTGCGAGCAGGGGGAGTGCGGATCGTGCTCGGTCCTGCTGGATGGAGAGCTGGTGTGTGCTTGCCTGGTGCTGGCGGCGCAGGCGGATGGGCACGAGGTCGTGACCGTCGAGGGGCTGGGGCCGTCGGAGGGGGAGCTGCATCCGGTGCAGGAGGCGTTCGCGGCGACGGGGGCAGTGCAGTGTGGCTTCTGCACACCGGGGTTGGTCGTGGCGACCGTGGATCTCCTGCGGCGGGTGCCGGAGCCCTCGGACGACGAGATCCGCGAGGCGCTGAGCGGCAATCTGTGCCGCTGTACGGGGTACGCGAAGATCTTCGACGCGGTCCGACTGGCGGCCAGCGGATGAATTACCGAATGGGGCCACCCCGAACCACCACCCGCTTTCGAGCGTACCGCCAAAAGATGCGCATGGGGGACGCGCAAGGCGCCGACTCCGACCCGAATGAGAGCGGGAGGTGAGCGCTCCCGCCCGCAGGCTCGAGCTCGGGCGCGTCGGCGAGTCCGTTCGCCGCGTCGACGCCATCCCGAAGGTCACCGGCGAGTTCGCCTACGCCAGCGACCTCTTCGCCGCCGGCATGCTCTTCGGCCACACCATCCGCAGCCCGCACGCGGCCGCGCGCCTCAAGCGCATCGACACGAGCGAGGCGCGCGGCATGCCCGGCGTTCACGCGGTGCTCACGCACAAGGACGTCCCGGGAGAGAAGCGCTACGGCCTCGAGTTCGCCGACCAGCCGGTCCTGGCCATGGAGGACGTGCGCTACTTCGGGGAGCCGGTCGCAGTCGTCGCCGCCGAGCACCCCGAGCAGGCGCGCCGCGCGGCGGCCAAGATCAAAGTCGACTACATCCCGCAGCAGCCGGTTGTGGAGGCCGAGCGCGCCAAGGAAACGCTCCGCGAGCTGACCATCCGCCACGGTGATCCCGACGCGCAGGGCGCGGTCACGGTTGAGGGCGTCTACGAGCTCGGCATCCAGGATCAGGCTTTCCTCGGCCCCGAGGCCGGCCTGGCCGTCCCCGACGGGAAGGGCGGCATCGACATCTACGTCGCCACCCAATGGCTCCACGTCGACCGCGATCAGATAGCGCCCTGCCTCGGACTGGAGCCCGAGCAGGTGCGCATCCACCTCGCCGGCGTCGGCGGCGCCTTCGGCGGGCGCGAGGACCTGTCCATGCAGATCCACGGCGCTCTGCTCGCGCTGAAAACCAACCGTCCCGTGAAGATGGTCTACAACCGCGAGGAATCCTTCGCGGGCCACGTCCACCGCCACCCGGCCAAGATCTGGGCCGAGCACCGGGCCGACGGCGACGGCAAGCTCGTCTGCGTCCGCATGAAGATCCTGCTCGACGGGGGCGCCTATGCCTCCAGCTCGACCGCGGTCTGCTCGAACGCAGCCTCCTTCGCCTGTGGCCCCTACGCGGTTCCCAACGCTCTGATCGAGTGCAAGGCCGTGTTCACGAACAACCCGCCCTGCGGCGCCATGCGCGGTTTCGGGGCCGTCCAGACCTGCTTCGCGGCCGAAGGGCAGATGGACAAGCTCGCCGCGGCGCTGGCAATCGATCCTGTCGACCTTCGCCTCCGCAACGCGCTCGCCTACGGCGACTCGCTGCCCACCGGCCAGCGGATCACGGGGTCGTTGCCAGTCGCCGAGGTGATTCGCCGCTGCGCCGCGATCCAGGAGCCGGAGCCGGAGGAGCTCCCGCGTGACCCGATTCGCCTTCCCGGCGGCGCCGGCAATACGACGCGCGGGGACGGGATCCGCCGCGGCGTCGGCTTCGCACTCGGCTTCAAGAACATCTGCTACTCGGAGGGCTTCGACGACTATTGCGCCGCCCGGGTGCGTCTCTTCGCCGATGCTGACGGAGAGCTCGTCGCCGAAATCCACTCGGCCGCCGCCGAGGTGGGGCAGGGCGTTACGAACGTGATGGCCCAGGTCGCCCGCACGGAGCTTCCCGAGCTCGCAGACGTCGTCATTGCCCCGCACACGACGGCCGCGGTCGGCTCCGCCGGCTCCTCGTCGGCCTCGCGCCAGACGTGGATGACTGCCGGGGCAGTCCGCGCCGCCTGCCTTGCCATCCGGGACGAACTCGAGCGCCGCGGCGGCACGCTCGCACCTGGGGAGGAGATCGACGTCGAACGCGTCTATCGCCACCGACAGACGACGCCCCTCGATCCCCAGACCGGGCAGATCACCGGCGAACGGGCGCACGTCGCCTTCGCCTGTGCTGCCATGAAGGTGGTCGCCGAAGTCGACGTCGAGCTCGGCCTCACACGCGTGGTCTGGATCGGCACCGCGCAGGACGTGGGCAAGGCGATGAACCCGCAGGCCGTCTTCGGGCAGATCGAGGGCGGAACCGCTCAGGGCCTCGGGCTCGCGCTGATGGAGGAGCTTCTGACGCGGGACGGCGTGATCACGAACGCGAGCTTCACCGACTACCTGATCCCGACCGCGCTCGACATGCCGCCTGTCGCCGCGGATCTCGTCGAGGAGGCCGAGCCGGACGCGCCCTACGGCGCCAAGGGAGTGGGGGAGCCGCCCACGGTCGTCTCGACGGCCGCGATCGTCGCAGCCCTGCGCGACGCGACCGGGCGCGAGCTCACACGTGTGCCCGTCCGGCCTGACGACATCGTGGGCCTCTAAAGGTCGTAGCGAGGCTTGCGTCGCGCACGCATGCCCGGCTGCCGGGCTTGCCACGCGGCCACATAGAGCTCGAGCTTCCGCTGAGCCGCCTGCTCGCCAGGTGCGTCGATCTCGATAATCACAGGGGCTCCACCAGATCTGCATCGACGCCGGGGTGACGCGAGCGCCAGTTCACGAGATAGAAGGCGAGATGGGTACGCGCCTGCTCAATCGTGGATGACTCGGGCGCCCGAACGAGGACCGTGTTGGAGTCGAGCGCGGTGGCTACGTAAGCCGCCCGCTTCAGTGAGCAAACGAGGTCGTAGACGAAGGCCGGATCGCTGACCTTGACTTCCATGCCGCAGCTCCCTCCCGGCATAGGGTGAATCGAGCGGCGCCCCAATACAACTGCCCAAAAGTCCGGATTACGGCAAGGGCCGGCGGGGGAACGTCAGGAGCGGGGAGGGCCAGTCTCTTGCGAGAGATTGGGCAGCCGCACGCTCGTTACAGTCCGCGTGTGGGCTGGCGCTTCCAGAGGCGCCGGAAGCTTCTCCCGCGCGTCACGCTCAACCTGGGCAAGCGCAGCGCAGGCCTGAGCGTGGGGCGGAGAGGCGCAAGGGTGAGCACCAGCCGCCGCGGCCTCACCGCGACGGTTGGCCTCGTCGGTACCGGTCTTGCCTACGTCTGGCGGCGCAACCGCCAGCGCTGAAAAGCTAGACCCGAACCTCCTCGTTCACGATCACGTGCTCGAGCTCGATGATCTCCGGGTGTGTCCCGGTCATGTCGCTCATCCCGGCTTCTTCCATGGCCGGCATCAGCTTGTCGTTCTGGAAGCTGTCGAACGCCTCCTGGGACTCCCAGACGTCGACGACGCGGTAACCGTTCGGCCCCTTGCCCATGGTGTGAATCATGCACCCGTCGACCGCCGGAGCCAGCTTCGTGCCGAACATCTGCTCCGTGAGGGTCTCGTAGGCCTCTTTGCTTGGAAGCTCAACAATCACTGCAATGGCCATTCCTGCCTCCTTGGATGAACTCAGTCCTCCCAAGGTAGCGCGTTTACGACGTCATCAGCAGTCGCCCAGCCGCGGCGCGCGGTGCGAACCGCGAGCTCCATGTTTCCCAGGCCACGAACCGAGTGGGCATCGGTCGAGACGACGATCTTCACGCCCGCCTCGACGGCCCGGCGCACGTGCTCGCCCCGCAGGTCCAGCCGGTCCGGGAGCCCATTCACCTCGAGCGCGACGCCCGTTTCGAGCGCCACCTCGAACACCACGTCAAGGTCGAGCGCGTTCTCGGGCCGGTGGTTGATGATCCGCCCCTTCGGGTGGCTCAAGCAGCGGACGTACGGGTTCCGCATCGCCTCGACCGTGCGCTTGGTCAGCTCGCGCGCAGGCATGCGCTGCCCCCCGTGGACACTCGCCTGCACCCAGTCGAGCTCGGCCAGCACGTCGTCGGGGAGATCCAGCGAACCATCGCGGAGGATGTCGCACTCGCTCCCGCGCAGAATCCGAAACGGCGCCAGCCGCTCGTTCACAGCCGCGATCTCCTCGCCCTGACGGCGCACGTCGTCGGCGGTCAGCCCCGGAACCGCGCCCACGCTCGGCGTGTGGTCGCAGATGGCCAGATACTCGTAGCCGCGCTCTCGCGCCGCCTCGCCCATCTCGAGCACGCTCGCCTTCCCGTCCGACCAGGTTGTATGGCAGTGGAGGTCGCCGCGGACGTCCGCTAGCTCGAGCAGCGCCGGCGGCTCGACACGGTGAGGCTCCTCGCGGAGCTCCGGCGGACACCAGGGCACGCCCAATTTGGCATAGACCTCCTCCTCGCTCGCGCCGGCGGGGAGCGGCTCGAGCGCGGCGACGTACGCCTCCGAGCCGGTCGCGCGCAGGAGCTCCGTGCCGAAGCGCTCCCTGGGAGCCACGACGAGCTGCACAGGCACCCCCTCGACGGTGACACCGACGGTGTCGTCCACCACGGCCACGATCTGAGGCAGCTGCTGAAAGCGATCCAGAGCATTGTTGTCTGAACTGACAATAGCGAGGCGCTCGGACGTATCCCGCCAGCGCCGCGGATCGCCCGCGACGACGCCGCCGACCGCCTCCGCGAGCGGCTCGACCAGGGCCCGCGCGCGATTGAGGAGCAACCCGCGACGAGGCCGCGGAAGCTCTTCCCGCTCGAGCGCCGCGAGGATCGCGCCCTCCCGCTTGGCGCCGATCCCCGGCACCGAGCGCAGGCGCCCGGCCCGCGCGGCCTCGCGAAACTCCTCCGCAGACTCCACGCCCAAGGCGCGCGCCACGTCCACCGAACGCTTCGGCGACAGACCGAGGAAGCGTCCCAACCCGACGATCTCCGGCTGCACCGATCGCTCGAGCTCGTCCAGCTCGGCGATCCGGCCTGTTTCCACCAACTCGACCAGCCTCCGCTCGATCCCCGGTCCGATCCCGCGCAGCTCGCGCACGCGCCCCTTCCGCACCAACTCCGCCACCGGGGCGGGCGTCGCCCGGATCAGCTCCGCGGCGCGCCGGTAGGCACGCGCCGTGTAGTACGAGGACCCAGCCAGGTCGAGCAGGGTCGCGAAGGCTTCCAGCCGCTCGGCAATCGCAGCGTTTTCGGGATCTTTGACCATGCTCGACCTTCGTTCAGGCTCGCCCGATCGATCCGAGGTATGAACAGCGGCAGCGTCTTCGCATCATCAGAGCATGGCTGGACAGGGGGTTGAGCAGCCGCTCCGAAGCCCACGGCGCACGCGGGACGAGCGGCTTCGCGTTCGTCTGTGGCGGCGCGACCGGTTCGCGGAACTCGGCTTCCCCCTGTCTGACGCCGCCGCGCTCGCGAAATCCGCCGCCGACATCCACGAAGCCCGCAAGCTGGTGTCGGCCGGCTGTACGCACGCAATCGCGTTCCGGATCATCCGCTGATGAAGCTCGACCCGAACACGATGGGCTTCGTCTACGCGACGGCGTTCCTGACCTCGGTCTTCTTCGCGATCGGCGCGTTCATCCCGGCCGCGCTCGTTCTGCGCTGGCTGTTCTTCTGAGCTAGGACTAGGCCGAAACCGCCACTTGGCGGGGACGCGGTCGGCTGCCACTCTCGTGGACATGCGTCTGCGGGCTCTCGTCCTCGCCACGCTGCTCATCTTCCCGCTCGCCTGCAGCGGAATGCACGCGGGCGACTCCGCCACCGCAACCATCGCTCGCGTCCTCGACGGCGACACGATCGTGCTCACGGACGGACGCCATGTCCGCCTCGTCCAGCTCGACGCGCCGGAGACGGACGAGAACGAGTGCTACGCCGCCGAGGCGAAGGGCGTGCTCATCCGCCTGCTTCCGCTCGGAACCGAGGTCGAGATCGAGACAGACCCGGCGCTCGACAAACGTGACCGCTTCGGCCGCATCCTCGCGTACGTGGAAAGGAACGGCACCAACATCAACCTCGAGCTCGTCCGTGAAGGTGCCGCGAGCCCGTATTTCTTCCACGGCGACCGGGGCCGCTACGCACTCGACCTCCTCGAGGCCGCCAACGAAGCCAGCCGGCATCAGCGCGGGCTTTGGGGCGCCTGTTCCGGCACCGCTCTCGATCCGCTCCACGCCGTCCAGGCGCGAAGTTAGCGATCTGTAAATCGAGGCCCGCCGGCGGTCCCTGCCAGGAGGAGAACGATCCCCCTTGGCCAAACCGCGATTGAGTGCTTCACTTAGATTTGGTGGGTCGGGCCGCAGAACGTCCACCGCTCACGAGGTTTCGGCGACGGCCACTGGTTCGTGCCCTCGCCGCCGGGGCCCTCGGAGCAGCCCTCGAGGCGGGCGTCAGCCTGTCATTTGGTCCGGCAGGGCTCGAGTATGTGGGCCTTGCAGCTGCGCTCGGCCTTCTGATCGCGGTTCTCGCGGCCGCCGTGGGCGGCCTCTGGGTCGGGCTGGCGGTTGCGGCAACGGGCTGGACGCTGCACTTCTTCCTCATCACAGAGGAGTCGTGGCGCGACGTCGCCGCCCTGCCCGCGTGGCTGGCGGCGGCCGCTGTAGCCGGATGGCTCGCCTCGCATCTCCGGGGACGATCCGCTGAGCACGACTCCATGCGTGATCAGCTGACCGCCCTCAGCGACGGGACGCAAGACGCCCCGATCGGAATCGACAGTGAGGGAAAGATCGTCGCGTGGAACAGCGCCGCGGAGGCGATCTACGGCTATGCCGCGGAGGAGGCCCTCGGCCGTCAGTTCTCCGAGCTCGTCGAGGATGAGGACGAGGGCGGAGCGACCTGGCGCCTGCTCGAGGCTCTGAGCCGCGGCGAGCGCGCCACGGAGCCCAACGTCTCTCATCGACGTAACGACGGCGCGACCGCGACTGTCGATCTAACCGCGACGCCGATCGGAAGCGAATCCAGTCCTGACACCTGGTCGGTCGTCGTCGCGAGCGACGTGACCCAGTCGGTTGCTGCACGGGAGCAGGTCGAGGAGCTCGAGGGCCGCTACCAGTCTCTGGCACAGCAGCTTCCGGGCGCCACCTACGTCCACGCCGTGGGCGAGCGCAACCTGCTGCTGCACGCGAGTCCCCAGATGGTGACGATGCTCGGCTACCGGACTCAAGACTGGCTCTCGGAGCCCGGCCTCTTCCTCCGCCTCGTCCACGAGGACGACCGCGAGCGCGTGAGAGCCGAGATCGCGCGTGCCAGCGCGAACGGCACGCCTCTCCGATCGGAATACCGCATGCTCGCCCGGGACGGGAGCATGGTCTGGGTCCGGGACCAAGCCACCACGCTGCGGGCGAGCGACGGCGAGCCGCGCTACGTCCAGGGTTATCTCCTGGACATCGGCGCCGAGCAGGAGGCCGCTGTCGAACGCGAACGCCTCCGGGCCGCAGAGCGCGCGGCAACGGTCGGCTCCGCGCGACGACAGGAGAAGCTCGATCTCCTTGCGAAGGCGAGCGTGGTGCTCGGGGCGTCATTCGACCGCCAGGGAGCTTTGCGAAGAGCAGCGGAGCTCGCCGTCGAGGGTCTCGCCGATTGGTGCATCGTCGATCTGGTCGACGAACAGGGCAGCGCAGCCCGCGCGACGGTGGCCCGTGGCGACGTCGATCCATCGGCGGCCCCGCCGGGGCCGGAGCCGGGGGCGGCCGTGATGGAGGTCATCCAGACCGGCAAGCCGTCCCTCTCCGACAGACGCATCTGCGTTCCCATGATGGCGCGCGGGCGCACGCTGGGCGCGATCACCTTGCTCGCCGTCAACTCCGGGCGCGTGTACGACCCCGACGACCTCGCCCTCGCGGAGCATTTCGCACAGATGGCGGCTTTCGCGGTCGACAACGTCCGTCTGCACCAGCAGGTTCAAGAGAGCGCCGACGCGGCCCACGTGCTCACGTACGTTGCCGACGGAGTCTTTCTGCTCGACCCAGCGGGCGTCATACGCCTCTGGAACCCGACGGCGGAAGCCATTACAGGGCTGGCGGCACGCACGGTCGTTGGTCGCGAGGCGGCGGACGTCATTCCCGAGTGGGAGACGCTCACGGAGCGAATTCCGGTGGGCCCGGGATCTGAGCCGGCGCAGGCAGAGACCTTGCCCCTCGAAACCGATCACGGTGAGCGCTGGATCTCGATCTCGGGAGTGGAGTTCTTTGGCGGGACGGTCTACGCCTTCCGCGATCTCACCGAATCTCGCCGACTCGACCAGCTGAAGGCGGAATTCGTTGCGACCGCCTCCCACGAGCTTCGGACTCCGCTCGCCGCCGTCTACGGAGCAGCCCAGACGCTGCGTCGCCATGACTTCGCCCTGGACGAGGCTGGGCGCGAGCGCTTCCTCTCACTCATCGTCGATGAGTCCGAACGGCTCGGCCGCATCGTCAACGACATCCTGCTTGCAAACCAGCTGGACGTCGGGGGCGTTGACCTCCAGAACGAGGTCTTTGAGCCAGGCGAGCTCGTTGAGCGCGTCGTCGAGGCCGCCCGCGCGTATGCGCCTTCAACGGTCGAGCTCGAGACGACGGCTGAGCCATCCCTGCCGCCGGTCGCCTCCGACCGTGACCGGGTCAGACAGGTGCTCGCCAACCTCGTCGAGAACGCCATCAAGTACTCGCCGCATGGAGGGCGAGTCGAGGTCGGCGCCGTTCCGGCTGGGAACATGGTGCGTTTCCACGTCCGCGACGAGGGCCTGGGGATTCCCGCGGACGAGCAAAAGCGAGTGTTCGACAAGTTCTACCGACTGGACCCGGCCATGGCGGAGGGAGTCGGCGGCATCGGTCTCGGCCTCTACATCTGCAACGAGCTCGTCGAGCGAATGGGCGGGCGCATCTGGGTGGAGTCGGAGGGCGAGATCGGGTCCACGTTCTTGTTCGAGATCCCTGCGACCGAAGCGCTCGGCGCGCGCCCGCTCGTCCGGGAAGGCCTCGACGCGCGGGATGGATAGCCGGCGGCGCGGACGAGTCTGCGAAATTCTGCGTGGGGTCGTCCTCTTGGTGGGCCTGACGGCCGCGCTCGTCGTGCCTAGGTCCGCGAGCGCGAGCGCACCCGACGTCGCAGCGCTTCAGGTCGCGTTGCGCATCGGTGGGACTTACAGCGGCGGGATTGACGGAATCTTCGGTCCCGAGACGCAGGCCGCAGTCCGGCGGTTTCAGCGAAGCGAGCGACTGATCGTCGACGGCGACCCCGGCCCCCGCACGCGTTCAGCCTTCGGCCGGTTTGCCCGACACCGCCTCGGCAGCCGGCTGCTCCGTAGAGGCAGGCTCGGGTGGGACGTCGCCGCGCTCCAGTACCTCCTGGTCCGCTGCGGATTCTCCGTTGGCGCGATCGATGGGTTCTTCGGCCCGCTCACGCGCACCGTGGTCGTCCGCTACCAGCACCGCGCCGGCCTCTTCGTCGACGGTGTGGCCGGGGCGGCCACCATCGGCGGGCTCCGGCGCGCGCTCGGATGCCCCGAGCTGAAGGGAACGGTGCCTTCGGGAGTCACGGTGTCGGGAGTCGGCATCGGTGGACTGAGCGCCCACTGGGCGAGCATCGCCCTCCGATCTGTCTTTGCCGAGCCGCTGCACCTAGTTGCACGTGGCCGCGGCTGGCTGCTCGATCCCAATCAGTTCGCGCGCGCCGGGGTCGCCACAGCCGTCCGGCGGGCTCTCCATGCGCGTGCGGGCGAAGACCTCCGGCTCCCGGTAGCCGTGCAACGGCGCCGGATTCGCCGCTATGCGGCGCGCATCGACAGCCGCCTCTGCCGGCCGCCCGTCCCTGCCCGACTCGTGGGTCTGCGCTCGTTGCGGCCGAGCATCAGCCGGGCCCATGCCGGCTGCCACGTTCGCCGCGCCCCGTTCATTCGTGCGCTCATCCAGGGGCTCATCCCCCTCGAACGCTCGGTCATCCGCGTCCCCATGAAGCGGGTTCGCCCCGCGGTGACGAGGGCCAACTTCGGCCCGGTGATCGTCATTCGTCGCAACTCGCACCGCCTCTACCTGTACCGAGGCGTCAAGCTCGTTCGCGCCCTGACCGTCAGCACGGGGCGTCGCAGCTCGCCGACGCCGCTGGGTCGCTTCAGAATCGTCACGAAGGCCAGACGTCCGTGGTGGTATCCGCCCGCCTCCGCCTGGGCGAACAGCGCCCAGTCGATACCGCCGGGACCGGGCAATCCGCTCGGGACGAGGTGGATGGGCATCTCGGCGCCGGAAGTCGGCATCCACGGGACTCCCGATGCCGCCTCGGTGGGCTACTCGCGCTCCCACGGATGCGTCAGGATGTATCGACGCGAG
>Ga0307277_10001093_pt1 | contig 10560 bp, 9 predicted proteins | sample ER_DNA_116_FD_194473 | JGI IMG/M metagenome (GOLD analysis project Ga0307277, IMG submission 194473) | Bulk soil microbial communities from the East River watershed near Crested Butte, Colorado, United States - ER_DNA_116 | ecosystem: Environmental > Terrestrial > Soil > Floodplain | place: USA...
CGTGCTCCCGCAGCCTGGGGATCCAGGCGGCCGCAAGATCAGCGAGGTTCTCGCCTTCCGCCATCTGCCTTGCTCCGGCCGCGTGCCCAAGCTCCCAGAGCGTGAAGCCCAGGATGTGACTGTCGAACGTGTGGTACGCGTGGTACGTGAGCTCGGCGGAAAACCCGGCCTCGCGCAGACGCCCAAGAAGCCATTCCATGTAGCGAAGGCGCGGCGTCAGCAGGCTGCGGCTGCTGCTCGGCACCATCGCGAGGCTGCAAGCCCAGGGATGGCGAACGAAGGTCTCGTGCGCCGAGATCGCACATTGCCTGATCGCCTCATCCCATTCCCCGGTGTCCGGAAGCTCGATCTCTTCTACGACCAGGTCGACCATCCCGTCCACGAGGTCGCTCTTGTTCGCGACGTGGTTGTAGAGCGACATCGCCTCGACGCCGAGCCTGCGGGCGAGCTTCCGCATCGAGAGCGACTCGATACCGCCCTCGTCGGCGAGGCGAATAGCTGCCTTCAGGATTCGTTGGCGAGTGAGCTTGGCGATTGACAAAGCTTACGCTGTACGTTAGGACTTACATCGTAAGTATGAAGGCAATCGTCCATGAGCGATACGGCAGGCCCGACGTGCTCGAGCTGCGCGAGGTCGAAAGGCCCGTCCCCGATGACGACCAGGTGCTGGTGCGCGTGCACGCGTCCTCGGTCAATCCTGTCGAGTGGTACGGCGTGACCGGACCCTATTTCGCTCGAATTGGCAGCGGGCTACGGAGGCCCAAGGACACGACCGTCGGAGCAGATCTGGCAGGCCGAGTCGAGGTCGTCGGCAAAGGGGTCGAGGAGTTTCGACCGGGCGACGAGGTGTTCGGCGTTTCGGGCAGCTCCTGGGCCGAATACGCCTGTGCCCGGGCCGAACGGCTCGCGCGGAAGCCGGCCGAACTGTCGTTCGAGGAAGCGGCTGCCGTGCCGGTTGCGGGAATCACCGCACTCCAAGCTCTCCGCGACAAGGGGAGCGTCCAGCCCGGGCAGAAGGTGCTGATCAACGGCGCGTCCGGGGGTGTCGGCACCTTCGCGGTGCAGATCGCGAAGTCATTTGGAGCAGACGTGACAGGCGTGTGCAGCACGAGGAACGTGGAGCTCGTCCGGTCGCTCGGAGCCGACCGCGTCATCGACTACACACAGGAAGACTTCACGAAGAGCGGGGAGCGTCACGATGTGATGCTCGACATCGCCGGAAGCCGTTCGTTCTTCGATTTCAGACGGGTCTTGACACCGGAGGCGACCGTCGTGCTGGTGGGAGGGCGGATGAAGTATCGAGGCCTCGGGCCTCTGCCCCACCTCCTGGCAACGATCCTGAAATCACTGGGCCGCAGCCAGACGGCGACGTTCTTCGTCGCGAAGATCACCAGCGAGGATCTCCGCGTCCTGGGCGAGCTCTTGGAGTCCCGTGAGGTGAAACCGGTCATCGACCGGAAGTACCCCCTGAGCGACGCCCGCGAAGCCCTCGGCTATCTGGGCGAAAGACACGCCCGGGGGAAAGTCGTCATCACCATCTGAACTGCCCGAACGGGCTCGTCGCGGGGTCTTCCCAGACCGTTCCGCCACAGCTCGGGCACGGTGGTAGCTGATACAGCGACACGACCGTCCGCCCGCACGCGACGCAAGAGAACACTCCCGTGACGAGCGCGCCCACGCTCAGGAACTCGACGTACTCGTCCACCCGGTGCGTGCTCGCGAGCGTTCTGAGTGCGTCGATCTCTGTTGGCAAGTTGCTCATGTCTAGAAAGAGGCCGTCCGCCGGGAAAACTTGCGCGCGTAAGCTCGCCGCATGAGCTTCGGCACGCGAGAAGAGCTCGAGCTCCTGGCCTTGCTCGTGTCGGTGGGCGCGCTGCTCGCGCTGTCCCCCACGCTGCGTGTGCCGCTCCCGATCCTGCTCGTCGCCGCCGGCGTCGTGATGAGCTTCATCCCGGGGCTGCCGCACGTCGCGCTGCCTCCGGACGTCGTGCTGGTCGCGATCCTGCCGCCGCTGCTCTATTCCGGCGCCTTCTTCACCTCTTTGCGTGACCTGCGCATCAATCGGCGGTCGATCTCGCTGCTCGCGTTCGGTCTGGTCGGGACGACGATGGCGGCCGTCGCGGTCGTGACCCACGAATGGATCGGCCTGCCCTGGGCGGTCGCGTTCACGCTCGGCGCGATCGTCTCCCCAACCGACGCGCTTGCGGCGACGGAGATCGCGGGCAGGCTCGGCGCTCCCCGGCGGATCGTCTCGCTGATCGAGGGTGAGAGCCTCGTCAACGACGGCACGGCGCTCGTGCTCTACAAGGCCGCGGTCGGTGCAGCTGTGGGCGGCGCGTTTTCACTGCTCGACACCTCCGGCCGCGTCGTGCTGAACGTGATCGGCGGAATCGCGATCGGGCTCGCGGTCGGCTGGATCGTGCGGCAGGTTCGCCGGCGGATCGACGACCCGCCGGTCGAGGTCGCGCTTGCGGTCTTGAGCGGCTACCTCGCGTACCTGCCCGCATCCGCGGCGGGCGTCTCCGGAGTCCTCGCTGCCGTCACGATCGGCGTCTACATGGGGTGGCACACTCCCGAGCTGACGACTGAGCGGACTCGCCTGTCCGGCGACGCGTTCTGGGAGATCTTTGTCTTCCTAGTCAACGCGCTGCTCTTCGTCCTCGTCGGCCTGCAGCTGCGGCGGATCGTCGATGCGCTTGCAGCCATCTCGACGTTGAAGCTGGTCGGCTACGCCGCGCTCGTCTGCGCGACGGTGATCGCGACGCGGCTCGTCTGGGTGCCGATCTTCACGTACGTGCCCCGGCTGCTGTTCCGGTCGATCCGGGAGCACGATCCGTACCCGCCCTGGCAATGGCCGGTGATCCTCTCGTGGGCCGGCATCCGCGGCGCCGTCTCCCTCGCCGCGGCACTTGCACTGCCGAACGACTTCCCGCACCGAGGGCTGATCGTCTTCCTCACCTTCGCCGTGATCGTCTCGACGCTGGTCGTGCAGGGCCTGACGCTGCCGACGCTGATCCGGCGGCTCGACGTCATGGACGACGGGCGCGCCGAGCTCGAAGACGCCAAGGCGAGGATCCGCGCGGCCGAGGCAGCTCTCGCCCGGCTCGAGGAGCTCGTCGAGGACGGCGACGTCCGTCCGGAAACGGCCGAGCGCCTCCGTGGGCTGTTCAACTTCAGGCGCAACCGCTTCGGCGCCCGTTTCGACGATTCGGACGACGGGGCGATCGAGGAGCGGTCGCTCGCCTACCAGCGCGTGATGAGAGCCCTTCTCGACGCCGAGCGTGCCGAGCTCGTCTCGCTGCGCAATCAGGGCGTGATCGACGACAACGTCATGCAACGCGTTCAGCGCGACCTCGATCTCGAAGCGGCGCGGCTAGACCAGTAGCTCGTCGAGGCGGCGCAGGACTTCCTTGCGATCCACGGAGACGGCGAGCCCGAACCGTCCAGCAACGTCGTCCTCGAGCTTGGCGAAGAGCTCGCCCGTCGCTCGCAGCGCCCGGCCGATGTCGTTCGCGTCGTAGTCCGCGAAGGTCGAACCGAGCGCCTCGACGAGGTCGTCGCCCGCCCAGCGCTCGAAGAAGCGGAGGCCGTGCCAGGTGTCCGTCCCGTGCGCGCGCCAGCGCGCGAGCTCCACCAACCGCCAGGTGAGGAAGCAGTCGCAGGCCTGTTTGGCGACGAGCAACTCGCCGCGCCAGAGCTTCTTCGCTGCCCACAGCAGGTGGTACCAGAAGTCGTTCGCGAGCTGGTCGAACTGCTCTTGCGTCGGCGGCGCCGGTTCAGCGAGAGAAGCCTCGCCAATCTCGATCGCGTCGCCGTAGAGCACTCGAAAGCCGCGGGCGAGCACCGCGTGTGCCTCCGGAGGCATAGCTTCGGCCGCCGCTGCCGGCAGAACGGCGAAGTCGGCCTCGAGCCCGTCCCGGTAGAGGACACGGCGCTCCTCGAATCCGCCCACCGCCGTCGGCTCGCGGAGGCTCAGCAGCGGCTCCCCGAACCGGCGCACCCACCCGTCGTCGCGCAGGTAGCGGTCAGGGACGTCGACGAAGAGCGACAAGTCCACGTCCGACGCCTTGTCCGCTGGAGAATCCGCGCGCGCCTGCGAGCCGAGCAGCACGACTCCGTGGACGTCAACCTGCTCGCCGGCCCACGCCGCCACCTCGTCGAGGAATGCCGTCACGCGCGTCTCCACGAGGCGAGGCTACACGGCTAGGAATCGCGGCTCGAAGGTGCGATCATCGCGACTGACCACCGGGAGAAGGCATGCGGAAACGGGAGAGGGGACGCGCGTCCGCGACCACCTCCGCCTCCGCCGCCGCCGCCTCCTCCTCCGCCTCCGCCGTTCACAAGCCACCGAAGTGCGTGGTGCCGAACGTCCTGCACCTGAAGCTCGCCAAGGCAAAGGCGAGGATCAGGAGGCGGCACTGCGGCGTCGGCAGGATCACGAGGAGGCACGCGAACCTGGCCAACAGGGGCCGCGTGATCAAGCAGAGCCCGAAGGCCTCGGCCAAGAAGCGGCCGAACGGCTACCGGGTCAAGCTGACGGTCGGCCGGTAGCCCGAACTACTTCCGCCCGACGACGAGGCGGACGAGGCTGCCGGTCGGCAGCCGGCGGCCGGGCCGCGGGCGCTGCGCGAGTACCCGCCCGACCCGCTTCGAGTGCCTGCGAGTCACATGGCCGACCCGGCAGTGCCGCTTCCTGATTCTCGCCCGCGCCTGACGGAGCGTGCGGCCGATCACGTTCGGGACGACGCACTTCGGAGGCGTGAAGGGAGGCGGTGGCGGTGGTGGCGGAGGAGGAGGCGGCGGCGGTGGAGGTGGTGGAGGCGGTGGTGGTGGAGGCGGCGGTGGTGGAGGCGGCGGTGGCGGCGGCGACCCGCCGACGTAGTGGTTGTCGTGCTCGGCGTCGCCGCCGAACTGGCCCCACTCGATGCCGCCGTACGAGCTGCCGTGCAGGTCGTACATCCAGACCTTGTCGTACAAGCGGTTCTGGCCTGCCCAGTCGTCTCCCAGGACGACGAGCTCGTTGCGGCCGTCTCCGTCGACGTCCGCAATCGCGGGGACGCCGCCCGCGCCGATCAGCAGTGCCTTCGGGAAGTGCGGGTTCATCGTGCCGTTGCGGTCGTAGAGTCGCACGTCGCCGTTCTCGGACGATCCTGCCACCTGCGTCGTGATCGCGATGTCCGGCAGCCCGTCCCCGTCGACGTCGCCGATCACCGGGCTCGAGTTCCCGAGCCACCGGCTAGACGGCAATGTCTGCGGCCATCCCGGATACGCGGTCCCATTCCCCCTCCAGACGTTGAGCGCCTCGTTGGTCTGGACGACGATCTCGGGCACCCCGTCGCCGTCCAGGTCGCCGAGGGCAGGAGCGCTGCCGTAGAAGATGTCGCCGACTGCGTTCATGCTCCGCTCGAGGGCCCCGTTTGCCGAGCGCACCTCGACCAGCGGGTTGAACTGCGCGGTTTCCGCGATGACCACGATCTCCGGCGCGCCGTCGCCGTCCACGTCGCCGATCACCGGGAACGTGTCGACCTGGCCGTTGGGAAGCAGCACCGGGAAGCCGGAGACGACGGAGCCGTTGCTGTGGTAGGCGTGCAGGTAGACGCCCGGGCTGGTCCAGCCCGAGGCCGTCACGATCTCCGGGCTGCCGTCGCCGTCCAGGTCGGCGATCGCTGGCGTGTGCCGTTCCTGTCCGCCGTCGCCACTCACAGGCCAGCCCGGAAGAATCGTGCCGTCGGCCCGGTACGCGTGCAGCGCCCAGTCCTCCTCCTCCGTGAGGATCTCGTCGAGCCCGTCGCCATTCACGTCGGCGAGGCCGGGCGGGGTATCGACGTAGTTGCTTTCGGGGCGCGGCCAGCCTGGGAGGATCGCGCCCGCGCCGTTGTAGGCGACGAACTGTCCGTCCCACTCCGAGGAGAAGACCTCGAGGCCGGGGTCGGCCGCCGAGAACTTCCCGAGGGCGGGATAGCTCGCGCCGGGAAAGCCCGAGTGCGGCCAGCCGGGCTCCGGCGAGCCGTCGGAGTTCCAGGCGTAGAGGGGCCCGTTCGCATGTGCGCTCGCGAGAATCTCCAGCGTCGGGTCACCGTCGATGTTCCCGACGAGCGCATGGTTGGCCGGCCCGCCGTGGTACGAGCCGGCGCTTTCGTAGGTCTGAACCGGGAAGCCCGGCTCCAGGTCCGGATCCGGCAGCGGCGCGCCGGCGGCGGAAACAGCGCCCGCCGTCAGTAGGGCAACGAATGTCGCCACTGCGGCGAAAAACGCTCGTGTGCTGCCTGCCATCGACCCCCTCCCTGCCTCCAGCTTAGCGCCGCTTTCCCGGGCTATCCCGTCCGCCCCTCTGTCGTCTCATTGTTCGCGTGGGGAGTTTCTTCGAATCCCGCCGGCGGCGGCGCCGGCTGATGCTCGCAACGGGCCTCGTCGCGATCGGCCCGCTGATCTACCTCGGCGTCCACTACTCGACCCCGGGCTCTGCCGGAAATGCGAACGGGCCGTACGTGAAAAACGACCGGTTCTACATCCAGCCGAAGCACGTACCGTTCACCGCCGCTGACCGGCGCGCCGCGCACCGACTCCTGACCCGATTCGTTCGCACCGCGGTGGCCCGCTGCGACGTGGGAGCCTCGTGGGACCTCTCCGGCCCGTCGCTCCGCGCCGGCATGAGGCGAGCACAGTGGGGAAAGGGAGACATTCCGGTCGTCCCGTACCCCGCGGCCAAGCATGGCCAGGGCTCGTGGGACGTCGTCAAATACTCGTACCGGGACCGGGTCGGGCTCGAGGTGATGCTGTTCCCGAAGCCACGCTCCGGCTACGCGATGGCGACCGCCGACACCGAGCTCGTCCGCGGCCGCGACGCGCGCTGGCGCGTCGACTACTGGATGATCACGAAGTTCCACGGCCCGGGCTCGACCGCGCCCGCAGACTCGCCGTCGGCGCTGGTCGAAGGCCCCCCGAACGTCCACAAGATCCCCGGCAAGAAGCCCAAGGCCCGCGGGAAGGTCTGGGGCTGTTAGTTAGCGGAGGCTCGGCCGCGAGATCGGGAAGACGAGGAGGTCTTCCATCGTCTGCGCGTTCAGGTGGGTCCGCATCGCCGCGCCGTTGCTCGCCGTGCCAACGAGGTTGAACGCGTCGACGCCGCGCGTGATGTCGTTCGCGTAGATCACGCCGTTGTACCAGTACGACGACCAGGTATCCGCCGGGCCGCGTCCGCCGACCGCGTCGTAGTACGCCACCTCGCGCGGGGCCGTTGGGTTCGTGAAGTCGATCACCGCCGATCCGCCGCCGTACCAGGCCGAGACGAGCAGGTACTTACCGGGAACGGGGATCACGTTCCCGTTGTGCTTCGAGCAATAGCCCCCGCCCTGGTTGCGCGGGATCATGAACGTGCTCTGGAGCGCGCCGTCGCTCACGCGGTAGATCCAGATCTTCCCGTTGCCGGTCGCGGAGCAGCTGCCGGTTCCCTCGTCGTCGAAGACGACGTACTGGCCGTCCCAGGTGAACTCCGCCGAGTGCCAGAACCAGACCGTGGGATCGTCCATGTGCATCGCGTGGAGCGTGTCGGGGTGAGCCGGATCGCTGATGTCCCAGATCTGCCCTTCGCTCATGCATGCCGCCGCGGCCTTGTGGATCGCGAGGAAGACGGTGATGTCGTGGCACGCGACGGCACCGCTGTACGGCGGCGCGGAGATGGTCGGTTGGCCGATGACGCGCGCGGTCTCGGGCGCGTCGAGCGGAACCGAGACGATCGAGATCTTCCCGAACGGCTGCTGGCAGGTCCCGCCGATGTTCTGCGAAGCGATCGGATACGACGAGACGTAGATGAGCAGACGATGGTTCGGCAGGTCCGGGATGAGGGTGTGTGTGTGGGATCCGCAATCCGTGCGGACGGCGTGCAGGTACACCGGGCTCGCCGGGTTCGTGATGTCGAAGATCCGGATGCCCTCCCACCCGTTGGGATCGCTGGCGACCGTGTCCGTCGCGCTGTTCTGACCACAGACGGTGTCGCCGTGGATCTGCGGCCTGTCGATCGACATGAAGAGCAGGAGGCGGCCCTGGTAGCGCCAGAGCGAGACGTCGTTCTGCGGGCCTCGGCACAGGTACGTGACGTAGGGCTGGTGCGTCCGCTTGTTGAAGACGCGGAAGCCGTCGTAGTCCCCTGCGACGCCGACGTCGCCCCAGAACGCGATGTCGGAGTGCGCCGGTGCGCGCGCGTCGGCGAGGCTCCAGGCGAGCCGCATCCCCGCGCGGGAGTCGCCGCCGTCCGGCTTTGCCGCAGGAGAGGTAGCCCCAACCCTCGCTGCCGCGGTGGGAGTCACCACGAGCAAAGCGAACGCGAGCGCGATCAGCAACCTGCGGAGGGTCATGCCAGCTCCAGTGAGCCTAAACGGTCGTCATGCGCGTTGCTAGGAGGGCGCCCCGGCCCGAGGAGCTTTTTCGGTCGATTCCGCCCCGCCTATTCGGGCGATGCTCCTCAAGAACAGCCGCTCTGAAAAACCGCCGGCGAAGGCCACGACCGCAACCGACGCCCATCGGTTCTTGGTCAGGCCTGCGATCGTGAACGCACCGCTCTTCCAGAGCGCAAAGAGAATGATCCCGCCGACCGCCCCGACGAGCGGCTGCACGAGCATCACCAGACCCAGGTTCTTGAGGGTCGTTAGCCGCTGCTCCGGCGCGCGGAGCCGGATCACACCGCTCAACGTGCCGCCCAGCGCTCCGGCGAAGGTCGCGAGCAGCACGTCTGCCCACAGCCCTGCCCGAGCGGACACGATCGCCATCGCCGCGACCGCCACGAGCAGGAGCAGTAGCACGGTCCCCAGCCAGGTGAGGTAGTTCTGGCGGAGGTCGCTCGTGAACTGCTGTTCGCGAAGCTCGTCATCGCGCTCCCTAACCGCCGCCGCCAGCAACAACTCCAGCTGACGCCGGGCGGCGGGGCCCCGCTCGTGCGATTTGATCAGTTGAGAGGCACGTTGACGAACACCTGCCCCGAGCAGGCGCTTGTCCCGGTCGAGCTCGATCTCGAGCATCAACCTCAACCGCTCTTCGTCGGCGAGTAGCGGCACGACGAAGTCCAGCTTGTCGAGCAACGCACTCGCTTCGGCGCGATCCGTCGGTATCGGTTCCTTTGAGAGCTTCTCCGCGCGCGCGATCCGATCCTCGAGCTCTTGTTGCGGCACGCTGTCGACACCCGATCTTGCCCGCGTCTCCGCAATCAGCGAGCCGAGCTCGTACTGGCGCTGCCGGATGATCCCGCAGACTTTCTCGCGAGCCTGGTCAGCAAGCAGCCGATTTCGCCAGAGACGAAGCGTCGGAAAACGCCTGGGCTCTCGGTCGCCCTCTGCAGCTCGGGCCGCGACCTCGCTCATCGCCTGGCAAGCAAACCAACTGCTCGAACAGCTGTCAACGCAAGCTCAGAAGACCGCCTTCCCGGCGGCGTCCAGCTGCCGGCGGGCAGCCAGAAGCTCCTGCTTCGCGCCGAGGAAGTCCTGCTGGAAGTCGGTCAGCTCGTGCGGCACGGCGAGGGCGGTGCCATGCTCGCGCAGGCCGTCGGCCACCATCTGCTCGTGCCAGGTCCGCGCCTCGTCGAGCAGGTGCTGGTACTCGCTTCGCGCAATCTGACGCGGCGACTGCTCCGTCAGCAGCTCGCCCAGATGCTTCGCGGCCGCGACGCGCGCGCCCATCTTCGGGATCGTGCCGTCCTTCTTCCTGGCGAAGCGGGTCAGGATCGTCTTGATGATCGAGGTGTGGTCGAAGACGGTCTTCCCGACCGACTGCTGCCCGACGAACGGCGAGACCACGAGCGCGGGCACGCGGGGCCCGTAGCGCCGCATCGCCGGCCGGTCGTCTGCGGCCTTGGGCGGGGTGACGTGGTCGAAGAAGCCGCCGTGCTCGTCGTAGGTGATCACGAGCAGTGTCTTCTCCCAGGCCGGGCTCTGGAAAAGCGCATCGACCAGCTGCAGGATCAGCTTCTGGCCGGCGCGCAGGTCGGAGGGCGGATGGTCGTCGTTGGAGCCGGCCGGCCCGTACGTGAGGTCGTAGAAGTTGGGGTCGATCCAGGAGACCGCCGGCAGGTCGCCCTTGGCCGCCCGCTCGATGAAGCTGCGGTGGCCGAAGACGTCGCGCTGGTTGAAGTAGGCGGGAACGCTCTCGATCGCGAGCCCGTACTCGGGATCGATCAGCCAGAGCATCGGCACGTAGTCGTGCGAGTACCAGCGCCACTGGCCGTCCTTCAGGTGGCGGACGAACGAGGGGATGTTGTACGGGCGGGTCGGCTTCACGTTGTCGCGCAGGCCGTTCGACGTGCCGCCGACCGCGTAGCAGCGGTTCGGCATAGTCGCCCCCGGCACCGAGCAGAACCAGTGGTCGCAGACGCAGAACTCGCGGGCCAGGAAGTCGTAGACCGGCAGCTGCTCGGCGGTGTGGTAGGCCATCACGACACCCGGATTGCCTCCTCCCGCCTTCCGTGTCTTCATGTAGTTGCCGACGAAGCCGCCGCTCTTGTTCTGCAGCTGCTCGTCGACGCACCAGCCCGAGTGGCACGGGTCCTGGGCCTTGTTCATCGTCGTCCGGGAG
>Ga0307277_10001094_pt1 | contig 10554 bp, 9 predicted proteins | sample ER_DNA_116_FD_194473 | JGI IMG/M metagenome (GOLD analysis project Ga0307277, IMG submission 194473) | Bulk soil microbial communities from the East River watershed near Crested Butte, Colorado, United States - ER_DNA_116 | ecosystem: Environmental > Terrestrial > Soil > Floodplain | place: USA...
GCCAGCACCAGGGTGGGCACCGTGATCTGGTCGAGCCGGTCCATGACCGTCCAGCCCTTGAGCAGCTGGCGGCCGGCGAAGATGAGCGCCTCGGGCCGGGTCTTGGTGCGCCACCCGCCGTGGAGCATCTCCCGTGCCAGCAGCACGAGGCTGGGGTCGTGGTAGTAGGCGCCGCCGAACCGCAGCAGGGCCGGCATCATCTCGTTGGGCGCGATCTGCCCGTTGAAGAAGCGCCGGGCCAGCTCGACGGTCCGCGGGCCATAGCCGCGCCTGGCCAGGAGCTGCGGCGCGTGCTCCTGCGCCCATCGGTGGTCGCCGCCGGTGTCGAGCAGCACCAGGTGGGACAGGCTGGCCGGGTACCGCAGCGCGTACTCGAGCGCCACGTGGCCGCCGAACGAGTGGCCGAGCACGGCCCACCGCTCGAACCCCAGCCGCCGGCGCAGCGCCTCGGCGTCCGCCGTCAGGTTCTCCCAGGTCATCGACGAGACGGGGCCGCCGTGGGAACGCCCGTTGCCGCGGTGGTCGTAGAAGATCAGGGTGAACCGGTCCGAGAGACGCCGGAACGGCAGCAGCGTGCAGTGGTCTGCCCCTGGCCCGCCGTGCATGAGCACCAGCGGGTCGCCCCGTCCGACGACCTCGACAAACAGGGACACGTCTCGGATCGGCATGGTCGTCATGACCTCACCCTTCAGGTATCGGCGTTGCCACGCCCAGCGCGTGCAGGTCGTCGCGCATGGCCGCGGTGAAGACGTCCAGGTCGGGGCAGGCGTCCTGGTCGGCGACGACCCCGATGGCGAAGGTTCCCGCGTACGACAGCGCGCCCACGCCAAGGGGTTCGTTGGCGATCAGGGGCAGCACCGGGAACACCTCGAGCGCTCGCGCCCCGGCGAGGTACAGCGGCGCCTCGGGCCCGGGGATGCTGGCGGTCGTGACGTTGACCCGCTGCCGGACCACGGCCTTCAGCAGCAGCCGCCTGACGATCCGGCCGCCGAACAGGCTCCCCAGGGATGTGCGGGCCCTCGCCCGCAAGGAGACGGGGACATAGATCGGCACCGTGGTGTCCTCGACCGGTTCGCCGCGGCTGCGCAGCAGCGCGCGCAGGCCGCCGGCCGTCACCGCCAGGAGGACGTCGTTCGCCGTCGCCTGGTGGGCATGCGCGACCTCCTTGACCTGGTCGAGGGTGGTGCGGATGAGGGCGAGGTTGCGGCCGGGACCGACCATGCGGTTCAGGCTGGTCTCGGGCGCCGGCGAATCCGCGAGGAGCTCGCGCGTCGCCGGCCATGCCGCCCGCAGCCGCCGCACGGTGGTCCGAGGCCGGGCAAGCAGCGCGAGCGTACCTCCGAGTCGCTCGACGTGGCGCAGCAGGTTGTCGGCGAGGAGCGCACCCGCCGACGGCAAGGGCGCCGGTGCCCACGGCTGTGCCGGCGCGGCGGGCGCGTCCGGCATGGTGTCGAGGAACGCCGCGACGGTGGCCATCGCCGCCAGCGCCGCCGCGGCATCCAGGCACAGGTCCTCGCGGTAGCGAGGGCCGATCACCTGCACCGACTGCGGCAGACCGTCCCCCCACGCCTACGGGAAGGGCGACGGCGGGCAGGCCCAGCGCGTTGACGGCGAGCGTCATGCGCAGGCCCCGGACGGTCGCGGCCACGCGGCCCTCGTCCAGGTCCGTCCCTGCCTCGAAGGGGCTGTCCGTGCAGATCGGGGCCACGATCAGCGGGTGTTCCTGCTGGAACTCGGCCCATGCCCGCAGCAGCGACTGGCGGACCATGAAGCCCGGCATGGTCGTCACCGGGTCCGGGTCGCCGGTCACCTCGTGGAACGCCGACATGAACCGCCGGGTGTCGACCGGCATCAGGGGTGAGAAGCGCTGCCACCCCGCGCGGATGTCAGGGGTGTAGAGCATGTCGAGCAACGACCTGGCCGCCACCTCGATCGACGGCGGCTCGACCTCCTCGACGGCGTAGCCGGCATCCTCTCGGCTGGAGGTCTGCCTGGACCTGATCGCCTGGGCCAGCTCGGTGGCGCTCATGCGCCAGAGCTCGGTGGCCGTGCTGGTCGTGACGCTCATCGCTGTTCCCCCCTCGCTCGGGTGCTGCGCGCCTTCTCAAACGACAGCGGGGCGAACCCGAGGTGGAATGCGGTGACGCTCCCTCCCGGGTCTCGGCTGAAGACGACGCGGCCCGTGCCGATCCCGAACCAGGGGAGCTCGACCCGGAAGACGTACGGGTCCTGCACGTCGTCGGGGTGTAGGAGGAAGCCCCTGGCCAGCGCGGGGATCGGGCTCAAGGCTCGGACCATGAGCCGGCCGCGCCGGACCATGACCTGGGCCCCGGGGCCGATGGCGAACCGTGCCGGGTCGGTCGGGTGGGCCGAGAAGCGGTACCAGCCGCACAGGTCGCCCCAGAGCTCGGGGTGATGGGGGACATCGGCGCGGACCGCCTCGTCGGGGACGCCGAGCAGCCGCCGCAGCAGGCCCCCGACCTCGGGCGCCAACCAGTGCATGCCGCGCCTGGCCCCGTTGGCGAAGGCCAGCACCCCGACGCCGTCGTCGGGCGCCAGCATGAGCTGGGCGTCGAAGCCTGGGAGGATCCCGTCGTGCTCGACCACGAGATGGCCGCCCAGGTTGGCCCGGAAGAACCCCAGCCCGAACCCTGGGATCCTGGGATCGGGCTGGTAGTGGGGCGCGAACATGGTGGCGACGGTGTCCGGTTCGAGGATGGCGCCGTGCTCGCCGGCGCCGCCGCCGAGCAGGGCCGCCAGGTACCGAGCCATGTCCCTGGGGGTGGACCAGGCGGCGCCGCCGCCCACCGTGACCACCTCGTAGTCGCCGACCGGCTCGGCGCCACCGGAGCGCAGCTCGTAGCCGGTGGCCAGGCGCGACCTGACCCGCTGGGGCCGGACCAGGTCGGTGTCGGCCATGCCAAGAGGCTTGAGGATGCGCTCGCGTAGGTAGTGGTCCAGGGGCGTGCCGCTCACGTCCTCGACGAGCTGGCCGAGGGTGGCGAACCCGTGGTTGGTGTAGGCGAACCTGGTGCCCGGCTCGGCGTCGATGCGGAGGCCGCCGCGGTAGTACTCGGCCAGGGACGGCACCGGCCGTCCCAGCGGCACGGTCTCGCCCAGGTCCCGCATCCTGAGCAGGCCGGAGAGGTGCAGGACCTCCCGGATCCCGGCGGTGTGGGTCAACAGCTGGCGCACGGTCGCGGGCCGGAAGCCGGCCTTGGGGATCAGCTGGTAGGCGCGCAGGTAGTCGTTGGCCGGGGCGTCCAGGTCGACCAGCCCCTGCTCCCACAGCTGCAGCACCGCGATCGCGGTGAAGGTCTTGGTGACCGAGGCGATCCGGAACACCGTGTCCTGGCTGACGGGCGAGCTCGTGGCGATGTCGGCCAGCCCATGGCCGGAGAAGGATTCCAGGGATCCGTCGCGGACCACACCCACGGCCAAGCCGACGGCGGGCCAGCGGTTCAGGATCCCGCCGACCCTGGCCTCCAGCTCGAGCGCGTCGATCCCGGCGACCGCCATGGCCATGCCTCCTCACCGTCCTCCGAGACTGGGTGACACACCTGGCCCACGTCTCCAGGTTCAGTAGATGGCCCGGACGGTCGCGCAGGTAGGGGCGAACGGCAGGTGTCGATCAGGACTTCGACGCGGATCCTGGCTCGGGGCTGGCGGCCGGCAGGTGGGTCGCGGGTAGGTCAAGCGGGTAGCCGTTGCTGAACGGCGTGACGATCAGTGCGAGCGACGGCGATGCGGGTGCTTGCCAGCCTCGGTGCGCGATGGTGAACAGGACGCAGGCGCTGGTGCTGGGCTTCTTTGTTGTGGCCTCACTCGGCCTGCTGGTGATCCTGGTGGCGGCCCCGGGCGTCTACGACCAGGCCCTCCGGCTGCCTGCTGGCTCCGAGGTGGCTGATCCTCGTCGCCTTCCTGGGCGGGACACTGCGTGTGCCAGTGGCGATCTTGCAGATCACCGGTCCGGGCCTCCCCCCATCCGGCTCAGCGCTCGGGGTGGCGGAGGAGGGTGGGACAATCGCGATCCAGGCCACTACCATGCCTCCGTGCCGCAGGTCGCCGCATGACGCGAACCACGCTCCGGATGAGCTCCTATGCAGTTCCGGTTGAGGAGGCCCCAGAGAACATCGCTTCGCTGACCCGGACTCAGAGGACCAGGGTCCCACCAGCAACAACACCCCACTCGGGCGTGTAGCTCAGCTGGCCAGAGCGCGTCGCTTACAACGACGAGGTCACAGGTTCGAGCCCTGTCACGCCCACCAGCCAACCCAGCAGGTCACAGCCTGTGTGACGACCCCGGCCATGTGCTGAGGAGTCGCCAACCGCGGGTCACGCTGTTGTGCCTACTCGGGCGATGTTCAGGTCGGTTCCTTCGCTGGAACCGGGACTGCGGCGGTGGTCGCCGCGGTCTTCGACCGCCTCCGTCGGTCCCGCCAGCTGCGGCGGGCAACGACCAGAAGGTGCTCGTCGATCCAGGTCACCTCGGGGCCAGCCAGGCGGCCCAGGAAGGTGGCGATGGCCTCGCGCAGCTCGTCTGGTGAATACAGTGAGAAGGTCGAGTAGTGGTGGCCCTCGGCCTGGGCCCTGAGCCGTTCCGGCGTGCTCGACCGGGGATGGCGGAAGGTCTGGGTGTCGACCAGCTTGAGTCCGGAGGTGCGGCGAACAGCCTCCCGGAGAGCCGCCTCGCTGTGCAGACGCTGCTCGCGCTCGGCAAAGCCGGGGAAGTAGCGGCCCCAGATGGTCCGCGCGTTCTGCTCCGGCGTCCGAGTGTAGATGAAGAGCTGCCCGTTCGGCTTCAACACCCTGCCTGCGACGGCCAGGAACCGCTCGAGGTCGAAGTGGTGCACGCTGTTGAACGCGGTAACCAGGTCGAGGCTGCCGGTCCGCACCGGCACCTGCTCGGCGGTCGACCGCAGCGCCAGCACTGGCTCGTTACGGTCGTCGCTTACCTTGAGCTCCGCTAGCATGGCCGCCGAGACGTCGCTGGCCACCAGCACCGACCCGGGATGCAGCACCCCGCGGAGCAGCCGCGAGTACCGTCCAGTCCCGCAGCCGATGTCGAGGCCGATCACCCGACGGTCGGGCAGCAGCTCGCGGATCCTCCGCACCGGCGCCTCGTCGGTGGTGCGCAACGTGTCATAGACGGAGGCCACCAGACTGAAATGGTCGGCAACGCCCATGATCGACACCTCCTCGCAGCTGCGTCTGTTGGATGAACATCATGCGCCCGCCTTGCGCTGTTCACACAATGTTCCTTCTTGCGGACTGGAAGATGGCGCGCGAAGGCAGTCGCGAGGAGGGTTCGCCTTGCTGTTACGCTGTTGGGTGAGATGGTGAAGCTCCCGCTGCGCGCGGGTGTTGTCGACCGGAGCGTATGGCCGATCGCCGCACCCCTTGTGCGCGTGGCGGAGTTGCTCCGCGTGGACCTTGCTGATGTGACCGATGCGGCGGAGCGGGTCGCCCCCTACATCACGGCCGACGGCCGGCGGTTGTGGTCGGTGAAGCTGATCGAGCGGGTCATCGACCCGAACGCCAGACCCTGGCTTGGTCGCAGGTCAGGCGCCCCCGCGAAGCCACCCCCACCCTAGCCGGCTAACTCCCACGCCGGGAGGCTGTGTCCGGTCGTTAGGCGATCGGCGGTCGGCGGAGAGAGGCGACCCGCCGGCCGAGCGACAACGCCGAGGTGGCCGAGACCGCGACCAGGACCGCGACCGGTGTGCCCAGGACCGCGCCCACGGCAACCAGCAGCAACCGCCCGTCCCGGCCACCGAGCAGCCACCCAAGCCCCCGCTCGGGCGCAGGCGGCAGCCCCAGGGCGGCAGCCCGGTCCTTGGACGCCATCGACAACAACGCCCCAGTGGTCGCGGACACGGTCAGCACCAGCACGTCCGTAGAACTGTGCCCGTCCAGCGCCCATAGCCCAACGCCGGCCAGGATGGCCGTATCCCCGACCCGGTCCAGCAGCCCGTCCAGCAGCGCCCCGCGGCCGCTCCGAAACTGGAGCCGGGCCACCTCCCCATCGACCCCATCGGCGACCGAACTGGCGTGCACCAGCAGCCCGCCGGCCAGGCCCTGGCCGGTCGCCAGCAGCAACGCCCCAGCCAGGCTGAGCCCGAACGCCACCAGCGACACCAGGTCGGGCGCCGGTCGCAGCGGCGCCAGTGCCATCGACAGCCGGGTCGACAGGGGCCGGTTGAGCCAGCGGCTGACCGGACCGTCGCTGTCCTTGCCCAGCGAGCGACGCAGCGCCCCTCTCGCCGACAGCACGCCCTGGGGGCTGTCGACGTCCTGCCACCAGCAGCCGCTGGGCAGGGCGACCGCCCGCAGGGGACGTGTCTGGGCCAGGCGGGTCCACGGCACCGGCCAGGGTATAGTCCCCTTCGGTGGCTGCTTGGCGTTGGCGGTCGAACACCTCGACCGGGAGCAGGAACGCGCCGCAGTCGATGGCCGGTTCGTCCAGGTGCTTGCCGAAGGCGACCACAGCCTCGTCCACGACCCGGACACGGATCCCCTCCGCCCAGGCCAGCGTGCCGGGGGCGGGGTCGATGAGCACGGCCGGCTCCCCGGCCGCCAGTAGCTGCTCCAGCCCTCCCTCGCCGAAGACGTGGTCGGCCGTGACCAGCACGAATAGCGCCTCGCCCTCGACCTCGCTCTGGACAGCAGCCAGCGACGCGCCGCGGCCTTCTGCCCATCGGTCGGCATACACGACCCGGACCCGGCCGCGTCCAAGCCGGCTAACGACCGTCGCGACCGGTCCGGCGTCCTGACCGACCACGACCACCACCCGTTGCAAGCCAGCGGCGAGCAGGCACCGCACGGTCCGCTCGACCAGGCTCAGTCCACCCAGCCGGAGCAAGGCCGTGGAGCCACCCCCAGTGCGCGACGCCAACTGCTCGGACGGGCCTGCGGCCAGCACGACACCCACCCGTAGCGGCCGCGACCGCGCCGGATCAGGCTGGACCACCTCCGCCCGACCGGCGAACGAGGCGAACGGGTCGGGAGGTAGCTCGGAGGCCTCAGCCATGCGCCAACTCCCTTGTGACAACAAGGTGAACGCCGATGGAACAGTGCAAGGATCACCGGTGGTCCCCGCTCAGGCAAGACCGACCCGAAATGGGCAACGAACCACGGGGCGTCATGCTTCTACACGCTGCTGACGGCCATCTGCCGGGTCCATGTCCCAGCCAACCCAGTGACGCAGGCAGGCCTAGTCGTCCAGGCTTCCCATGGTCAGGTTGACGGTCGTTCCCGTCATCCCGCCCGCTTTGTCGGAAGCCATGAAGACCGCCACGTTCGCCATCTCTTCGAGCGTCATGAGCCGTCGCGCGTGGGTCCTGCTGCGAGCAACTCCTGGAACTGCTCCCACGTCATGCCCGATGCCTTGGCGCGAGGCTCGAAGGCTTCCTTGAGCGTTCCTGTCTCTGGCATGCCCTGTGGTCGCAGGCCGACCACACGAATGCCCTGAGGTGCGAGCTCGGCGGATAGATCTCGGGTGAGTGCCTCCTTGGCGGCCATCGCCGGACCGTAGCCTCCCACCAATGGGATGCCCGTCCGGGAGTGGAGTGCCGTGACGGTCATGATCACCCCCGAACGCTTCGCGACCATCCGCCGGGCCGCCAGGCGCGCGGTCAGGAAGTACGACCTCGTGTAGGTCGCGACCGGCAGGGAGAACTGCTCGACATCCAGCTCGACCAGAGGCACACCCAGAATCGTCGTATCCGGGATCCCGACCGCGTTGAACGAGATATCGACGCGGCCCGCCGTATCGATCACGGACTGGAGATGCTTGTCCACAGCCTGCTCGTCCAGAGCGTCGACCTCCGCCGCCTCGGCGGATCCGCCGGCGGAAATGACTTCCTTGGCGACAACCTCGACGGGTGCCAGGTAGCGGCCGGTGAGAAAGAGCTTGGCCCCCTCAGCCGCAAAGGCGCGTGCGACAGCGCCGCCGATCGCGCCTCCGGTTCCGTAGATCACCGCAACCTTGTCCTTCAGCATCATCTCTGGTTCCTTCCTGTGCCCGGGTGGTCACACCCGCCCACCTCATGAGCGAGGACCGAAGAGCCCGCGATGGTGCAGACACCGCGATGTCGGGAACCTGGGCGCCCACCAACCGCCCAGTTCGCGCCTTGGCCGGTGTCCATACAGGATGGAGGTGCGACAAGGCGCGGGAAGAAGGTGACGCGACGGTGAGGGTGGTGGCAGCCGACCTGATCTCGAGGGCGCGGGCCGGGGACGGCGACGCGTTCCGAGAGCTGACCGAGCCGTACCGCCGAGAGCTACAGGTGCACTGTTACCGGATGCTCGGATCCTTCCAGGACGCCGAGGACGCCCTCCAGGAGACGCTGCTGGCCGCCTGGCAAGGCCTCGAAGGGTTCGAGGGACGCGCCTCGCTCCGCACCTGGCTGTACCGGATCGCCACCAACCGGTGCCTCAACGCGCGTCGCTCGGCCAGCCGACGACCCGCCAAGGAGTGGGACGTGCCCGAGGTTGAACCGCCCGAGCCGACTCGGCTCGGCGAAGTCGTATGGCTCGAGCCGTTTCCCGACGCCCTCCTCGAGGGTGCGATCGACGTGCCACTCGGCCCGGAGGCCCGCTACGAGCAGACCGAATCCATCTCCCTGGCCTTCGTGACCGCACTTCAGCTATTGCCGCCTCGCCAGCTCGCCGTCCTCATCTTGCGCGACGTACTCGGATTTCACGCGAACGAGGTGGCCGACATGCTGGACTCGACCGTCGAATCGGTCAACAGCGCCCTCAAGCGGGCGCGCGCCAGCCTCCAGCGCCGACACCCGCCGACCGCCGAGTACGGGCCGCCTCCCGCTCCCGACTCACCCTCCGAGGACGCGATCGTGGCGAAGTTCGTCAGCGCCTACGAGTCCAGGGATCTGGACACTCTGGTCGCCTTGCTCACCGACGATGTCTTCATCTCCATGCCACCGATTCCCCTCGAATACCAAGGCCGCGACGTCGTGGCCCGCCTGTTCGCCAGCATCTTCCGCTCGGGCCGGAGCTTCGACCTCGTGCCGACACGAGCCAACCGCCAGCCGGCGTTCGGTACGTACCTTCGGGCTCCGACCGGCATCCGCCACGGGACCGGCCTCCTGGTCCTCACGCTCACCGGCGACCGGATCTACGCCGTCACCCGCTTCGACAACAGCGTGCTCCCATGGTTCGGGCTGCCGCGATCGCTCCCAAGCCGATAGGCCGCTCTTGGGTGCGCTCTGCATTGCCGTCCATCGCTCCCGGTTCTCTTGGACACCGAGTAGGCAGGGGTGAAGATGCCTGTCATGGCGGTGAACAACCAGAACCAGCACGAGCAGGCCGGTGACTACCGGTCTCGGCCCAGGTGGTCGGCGGGCAAGAAGATGGAGGCCGTGCTGCGGCTGCTGCGCGGTGAGCCGTTGGAGGAGCTCTCCCGGGAACTCAGGGTCGAGGCGCACCGGCTGGCGGCCTGGCGTGATGACTTCCTGGAGGGCGGCAAGGACGCGTTGAAGGGCCAGCGGCCGGACCGGTCGGGCGATGATCGGGCGTTGCGGCAGGCCGAACGTAAGGTCGGGCAGCTGACCATGGAGAACGAGATCTTGCGGGCCGCGGCCGAAAAAAGGGGGCTCCAGATCCCGCCGGCGAAGCGGCCCAGATAGCCATGGAGCACAACCTTCACCTGGCGGTGGTGTGCCGGGTGCTCGACGCGCCGCGATCCACGGTCTATGCCCGCCGTGCCCACACCGACCCGCTGGTGCGGCCCGGCCCGGCCACCTCGATCAGCGATGACCAGCTCGTGCGGCTGCTCCGCCAGGTCCTGGCCGACTCGCCGTTCGCTGGTGAGGGCTACCGCAAGCTCCGGGCGCGACTGCGCCGCGAGCATGGCGTCCAGGTCAGCGGCAAGCGGGTGCTGCGGCTGCTGCGCCAGGAAGGACTGTTGGCACCCCAGCGGGTCCGTGGCCGCCGCAAGCCCCGGCCGCATGACGGCACGATCATCCCGGCGGCGCCGAACCTGCGTTGGGGCACCGACGCCACCATGGCGTGGACCCGGACCGACGGCTGGGTGTGGGTGTTCTGCGTGGTGGACCACTACACCGCCGAGGCCTGGACCCACGTGGCCAAGATCGGCGACCGCTTCGCCGCCCTCCAGCCGGTCTATGACGCCGTGATCGACCGCTGGGGCCAGCTCGGCCCAGACATCGCCCGCGGTCTGCAGCTGCGCCACGACTGGGGACCCCAATATCGCTCGGGCCACTTCCTGGGCTCGATCGCCTGGCTGGGCATCGCCGATAACGCCGCCTTCCTCGGGGAGCAGGAGACCAACGGTTGCGCCGAACGCTGGATCCGCACCCTCAAAGAGCAGTGTCTGTGGGCCGAGCTGCACGACACCATCGACCAGCTCCGCGCGGCCGTGGCCGGCTTCGTCCAGTCCTACAACATCCAGTGGCTGATCGGTCGGCACGGCCACCTGACCCCCAAGGAGGCCTATCAGGCAGCACAGACGGCAGCAGCGGCATGATCAAGTTAGACACGACATCTGTCCAAGAAACCGGGCGCTGTTCAGCC
>Ga0307277_10001096_pt1 | contig 10546 bp, 7 predicted proteins | sample ER_DNA_116_FD_194473 | JGI IMG/M metagenome (GOLD analysis project Ga0307277, IMG submission 194473) | Bulk soil microbial communities from the East River watershed near Crested Butte, Colorado, United States - ER_DNA_116 | ecosystem: Environmental > Terrestrial > Soil > Floodplain | place: USA...
GGCGCCATCCTGCTCGGCTCCTTCGCCCACGGCACCCCCGACCCCGCCAGCGACCTCGACCTGATCGTCTGCGTGCATGACGGGGACTTCGCCACCGCCTGGCGGCAGCGCATCGCGCTGCAGGTGACCGACGCCATGGTGTGGTGGGACCAGCACCTGATCCCCGACCGGATGGGCACCCACAAGTGGGTCACCAACGATCTGGTCCTAGTCGAGTGCCTGCTGGCCGCACCCGACAGCGGCGTGCGGCTGGCACCGCCCTACCGGGTCGTCGCCGGCGCCCCCGGGCTTGCCGAGCGGTTCACCGCCCGACCACCCATCCAACGCGCCGAACTGGGCCTGGACGTGCATCCCGTTGAGCACGCCTACGACCAGCTCAAGGAGGTGATCCGCAGCCACCGCCAGCAACTGCTCCAAGCCCCAGCAGATGATTGATCAAGGAGGGCGCCGCGTCCCCCAGGCCGAGGCACCATCCACAATTCTTGACGATAGCTCGCGACGTGAACCCTCCGAGCATCAATGGCATGCAAGGGGTCAGGGGTTCAAATCCCCTCAGCTCCACCAGGCACAACGCATCGGCAGGTCACCCGCTCAGGGCCATCTGTCAGCAGATTGTCAGCAGATCACGCCATGTGGCCGTAATAACGCTCTAAGCGCTGCCCGATTCAGGCGACTTCAGGCATTCTTACTAGGCAGGGATTCGTCGTGAATAGAGCAGCCGGGTCGTGTTCGTGGGCCGGCTCCAGCAGCGGGCCTGGATCGCTGAGGACGGCAGCGCCCGATCAACCGTCGAGGTGGTGGCCGAGGAGCTGGGGCCGAGCTTGCGTTGGACGACGGCAACCGCCACGCCGGTCCGGGGCACCTGTCAAAGGCGCTTGACGAGCATGTCGCAGACCTCGGAATAGGGTCACCGGCGGCCCATCATCGGGGTACTCGACCCAGGTCCCCACCACGGTTCCGTGGCCCCAGTCGGCATAGCCGAGCCGCTCATACAGCCGTCGAGCCTTGGGGTTGTCCAGGACCACGCCCAGCGCGATCCGCTCGTGGCCGAGCTGGCGGGCGGTGGCCTCGGCCGCGCCGATCAGGGCCGTGCCGATCCCCTGTCCCCAGAGTGGCCCGAGGACCTCCAGGTGGTCGAGCCTGGGCACACCGGGAAGATGCCGGCGGACCTCGGGCTCGTTGGCTGGCTCGCACTCCAGGAACACCTCGCCGACCGGGCGGCCCTCCAGCCAGGCCACTAGCAGCACCCCGCCACCGCGCTGCTGCCGGGCGAGGCGGTCGGTGAACCAGTGGCGCTCTCCCAGGACCCCCACCAGCGTGGCAAGCTCAGCGTCAGACGCCGGCCGGACCTCGGCCTTCGCGGGCATGAGCTTCACCCTAGAGATCCCTCAGAGCCCGTCCACCCGTTTTCGTCCCGGGGCTCGCCAGCACCCTTGACCGGCCAGCGGGATCCTGGCCACACCACCACCGGCGCCCTACCTTGCCCAGATGGCAGCCCGTCCGGCACCCACCGAACCGATCCCCGAGCGGATCGTGGTGATCGGCTGCGCCGGCAGCGGCAAGACCACCCTCGCCCGCACACTCGCGGCGCGGCTGGGCGCACGACACATCGAACGCGACGCCCTTGGCGACGACGAGGCCCCAGCTTCGCCACCCAGGTCGCAGCCGCCATCGATGCCGCCGGCTCCCGGTGGGTGTTCGACGGTGCCCCCTACAACGCCGAGCTGGTGGTCTATCCGCACGCCGATACCGTGGTCGCCCTGGACTATCCCCGGCGGGTCGTGCAGCGGCGCGTCCTGGCCCGCTCGCTTCGGCTCTGGTTGACCCGCCGTGGCGATGGGGCACACACCTCCGCCTCCCCGCCGTGGCGCTGGTGGGCGCCTCACCACCCGGTCGGTTGGGCCGCCAGGACGCACGCTGATCGGCACAACGAGATCGCCGAGTTGTTCGCGCGGCCCGAGTTGGCCCACGCGCACCGGCTGCGGTTCACCTCGCCGCGCCAGGCGGCTTCGTGGCTAGTCAGCCTGAACCGATAGCCAGCTCAACCAGCGATACGACGGCGCGGGACGCGAAGCATGCCAACGTTCCGCTCTGTCGTGTCCGTGCTGTTAAGGGGGTTTGGGAGACTTTTCTCTACACCCTCAAGGCCGGCCCTGCGGGCGGCCGCCGGAGGCGGCCGCCCTCGCGCCGGCAGCGACACGACGGCCACCTCGGGGAGCTGGCTTACTGGCGGGCGAACGCCGCGCGTGCTTCGATGGCTAGGTCGACGAACGCTTCGCCGCTGACGTCGATGACGACGCGTTTGATGGTGCCGCCGACGAACGGCCAGGGCGCTTCGCCTGGGTAGTCGTCGCTGACGGGCTCGGCCCCGGAGCGTCCGACGGCCAGGCCGCCGCCGCCGAGTCCGAACTTGCCGGGCTGGGTCTTGATCGTGTCCTCACCGACCTTTTGGTCGCGAATGTAGACGCTGAGCGTGCCCTGGGTGGGCATCGTGTCGCCTTGCTTCTCGAACGAGGCGGACACGACGAGGTGGCCGCTCGGGATCGTCTCGTCGGACTCGACGATCTGCTCGAGCTCACCGATCCAGTTGTAGACGTACTTGAGCCTGCCGTCCTTCACATACAGGGCGTGGCCGCCGAACCGCGAGCCCTGGGAGAAGATGACGCCGCTGGCTTCCGGCGTCTCGATCTCCATCTCGGCGGCGATCGTGTAGGAGCGGTTGCGGATGTTGGGAGCAACCGACTCGGGCACCTCCGCTCCGCCGGGGTAGTAGCGGTAGCGGGTCCGCGGCTTGGAGAGCTGGGGCCGCTCGGTGCCCAGAATCTCCAGAGCGCCGCGTGACTCAAGCGGCAGCGCCTGGTACACCCCCGCTTGAGCCCACCATAGCGCGATCAGCTCCTGCAGCTTCTCGGGGTGCTGTTCGGCCAGATCGTGACACTCGCTGGGATCTGCCTGGGTGTCGAACAGCTCCCATTTCTGCTGGTGGAAGTCGCCCCAGGAGTCGGGCGCCGCCGGGACCGCGGTGGCGGCCTTCCAGCCCTGGTGCCAGATTGCTCGGGTGCCGAGCATCGAGTAGAACTGTGTCTGCTTCTGGGTCGGCTCATCGGGGTTGTCGAAGCTGGACTTGAAGCTGACACCCTCCAGCGGCTTTTGGGTGTAGCCGTTGACGACGTCGGGCAGCTCCACGCCCAGACACTCCAACAGTGTCGGCACGATGTCGATCGCGTGGCAGTACTGGCGGCGCAGACCGGCGGCCGCGGCGATGCCCTGGGGCCAGGAGACGATCAGGGGGTCGGCAGTGCCGCCCTCGTAGTTGGCGTAGCGCTTCCACAGCTTGAACGGCGTGTTGAACGCCCACGCCCAGCCGGTGGGGTAGTGGTTGTAGGTCGTTGGTCCGCCCAGCTCGTCCAGGTACCTGAGGTTCTCCTCGATGGTGTCGGGGACGCCGTTGAAGAACTTGTTCTCGTTCACCGAGCCGTTGGGGCCACCCTCCCCTGAGGCGCCGTTGTCGGAGACGAGCACGATGATCGTGTTGTCGAGCTGGTCGCTCTCCTCCAGGTAGTCCAGCAGCCGCCCCAGCTGGTCATCGGCATGGCTGAGGAACCCGGCGTACACCTCCGCCATCCGCGCGAACAGCCGCTGCTCGTCCTCGGACAGCGAGGCCCACGGTCGCACCCTGTCCAGCTGCGACCAGGGCTTGCCGTCGTGGCTGGTTGTCTCGGTGTAGGGGTTGATCGGGGACAGCTCCGCCCCCTCGGGAATGATCCCCAGCTGCTGCTGGCGCTGGAACACCTGCTCGCGGTAGGCCTCATAGCCCATGTCGAACTTGCCCTGGTACTTGTCGGCCCACTCCTTGGGTGCGTGATGTGGGGCGTGCGCGGCGCCGGGGCAGTAGTAGAGGAAGAACGGCTTGTCCGGCGCGATCGCCTTCGCATCCTGGAGGAACTCGATCGCCTTGTCGGTCAGATCGACCGTCAGGTGATAGCCCTCCTCGGGTGACTTGGGCTGGGGAACGGGATGGTTGTCATAGACCAGGTCGGGATACCACTGGTTCGTCTCGCCACCCAGGAACCCGTAGTAACGCTCAAAGCCACGCCCAAGCGGCCACTGGCGCTTGGAGGAGGCCAGGTTCATCTCGTCCTCGGCGCACAGGTGCCACTTGCCGACGTGGTAGGTGTTCCAGCCCCGCTCGTTCAGGACCTCGGCGAGGTTCGCGCACTCGAACGGGATGTGGCCGTTGGCGTTGGGGAACCCTGAGGTGGCCTCGGTGATGCAGCCCATGCCATTGGTCGTGTGGTTGCGTCCCGTCAACAGACACGAGCGGGTCGGCGAACACAGCGCGGTCGTGTGGAAGCTGGTGTACGACAGTCCCCGCTCGGCGATCCGCTTGATGTTCGGCGTCTCGATCAGCCCGCCGTACGGCTCCATCGCTGAGAAGCCGACATCATCCAGCACCACGTAGACGACATTCGGGGCCCCCTCCGGCGCGCTGGGCTGGGTGTACGGCTCCCAATCCGGGACCGAGTCCTTGATGTCGATGTTGACGACACCCTTGAACGGACGAGCCATGACAACGCCTCCTACGCGTGGGATTGAGTTCACCATCACCTGCGCCCCCACCGCTGGCATCACCCGCAAAGGATGAAAGAAGGCCCTCTGTTGCATCCAGGCCGCGACGTCCCGAGCCTCCAGGTCAGCGCACCTTCACGCACGGTGTCGACCGGGGACGCTGGAGGAGTCTGACGGCGGGTTCGAACCCCTCAGTCCAACTGCCGCGGGCCTGCCGCCCTTGCCAACGAGGCAAGTGGTCGTCGTGGACGGGCCTCACCCTCCGGTTTAGCTTGTGACCATCGCCGCCACCCTGGAGCGCGGTTGGCCCTCGCCGGCCGTGCCCTCCGCGTGCCCGTAGCACCGGCATCTGGCGGTCTCTCACGGTCAACAACGGTCGGTCACAGGGGGGCTTGACCTGCGCCATCGGCGTAGCATCCGGCGTGGACGGACTGCCCGGACGCGCCTTCCAAGCTCGTGACCTTGGTCCGCGCTGGGTCCGCACGGCATCGGAAACGCTGGTTCCCGGTGGGCACGAGCGGTCACGGTCGGCGAGTGAGAATCGCAGGTCACACGACATTCACCGCTACGACCTCGAACGACGAAACAGCATGGGACCGGGTTCGAGCCCCTTCTCCGGCACCACGGGGCATGCTTCGGCCGTGTTGGGCGAGTGTTGGCTCGCGGGTGGTTGGACGATCGTCCAACAAGCGACCAAACGGTGTTCAAGCAGCTTGCCGATCGTCTGCAGCGGGCGATCCAGGCTCGCCCCAAGGGCTCGGCTGCCGGGCGGGGTGGCCGTTCGGCCTTTCGCACGGCGGGTGTCTCCTGGCGCCGATGGGGAGCATGATCCTGGGCTGAGCTAGCGGGTGAACTCGGCCAGGACGCCTTCCTGGAGTGGGGTTGGTTCGATCTCTAGGCCTCCCGAGTAGGGGTAGCTGAGGCCGAGAAGGACCACGAGCGAGAAGCTGACGAGCACGGCGATCAGGCCCGCCCCGATCGCGTGGAACCAGAAGCTGCGAGATCCGACCAAGGTGGCATAGCTGAGGATCGCCACCGCGCCGACGATGATGAGCGCGGCCACCTCCGTCGGCAGCCCACCCCGGCCGTCGGCAAGCCGGTTCCTTCGAGCGTCCAGCGCGATGTTCAACTGCCGGACCGAGTCGTCGTAAAAGGCCCTCGCCCGCTGGGTTCTCGGCTCGATCCCTTGAAGGGTTTGGTACAGGCTGTCCAGCGCGGCGGCGGCGCGAGGGCTCTCCTGGCCGGCGGCGCGCAGCCGGGGCCACTCGTCCTGGACGACCGCTTGAACATAGGTCGCGACCGCGCCGCGCACCCGATCGGCCTCGGGTGCGCCCAAGGCCTGGTTGTCGCGCACGATGGCGGCAAGCGCGTCCGCCTCGGTCTCGACATTGGCGCGCGCGTCATCGTGGTTCTGAAACTGGATCACGACAACGAACGCGAGGAGCAGGCCAAAAAACGCCGCGAGCACGCCGAGCATGGCCGCGACGATCTCGGAGTTGAACTCCTCCCGTGTCGCCGGGACATAGCGCCGGATCAGCCACACGGCCAGCACCACCCCACCGAAACTGAGGCAGACCACCGCGACCACCAGCAGCCCGGTCGGCACGGTATTGAGGATTTCCCGCACCACCGACCGCCTCAGCAGCCGGCCTGCGCGGTGCGGCGGCCGGACGCGACCACGCCCTGCAGCGCCAATGCCTCCCTTGTCGTGATCAGAAGACGGTTGGCCGCCGTCACCTCAGACGCCTTCGCGGGCTTCCAGGCGGCCGGATCGGATCGCCGTGGCGAACGCCTGATAGTCCAGCTCGTTCTGATCCGCGTAGGCCTCGGAGAAGTCGCTGATCGACCGGTCGAACTGGTCGCCCTTGCCCAGGTAGGCGGCGATCGCGATGGGGTCGCCCGATCGGGCGTGGGCCCGGGCCAGGGTCCAGCCGCAGACGCCGGCATAAAACCTCAGGCCGACCGGGGCCATCGACTCGACCTCGGCCGAGCCCTTCATGTCGCGCAACTGGCGCCAGTAGAAATGACGGTTGACGTCCAGCCCCTTGGTCCAGCCCAGGTAGATGTCGCTGGCGGCCTGCATCATCCGCTGGCCGTACACCACCCGCTCGCCATGCTGCTTGTAGCGGCTCTTGGGCAGATGACCCTCCAGCACCGAGGCGGTCGCCTCCTTGACCTGCAGGAACAACGGATCCTGCTGATCGCGGCCCTGGAGCAGGCCGATGAAGGCCCGGGTGCCGACACTGCCCACCCCGACCACCTTGCGGGCCACATCCACCAGCTCGAACCGCTCCAGCAGCTGGCGCTGATCGTCCCGAAGGGTGGCCCGGTAGGCCCGGAACTGGGCATGGAGGCCGCGCTCGACCTCGTCGGCCGACAGGCCGTAGGTGGCTGCCAGGTCCCGCATGGGGACGACGATCGGGGGCTGGCTCACGATCCGGTACCGGCCGTCGACCAGCTCGCCGAGCTTGGACAGCGCCTGCAGACTGTCGCGGGTGCGGGCCTTCGCCGCCGCCTTCTCGGCCGTCTTCTCGGCCCGCTTGGCCGCCTTCCGCTCCTTCTTGGTCCTGGACGACTCCGCGGCGGCACTACGCACCCCCTGCATGAGCTCGTCCTCGTCCAGGTGGGCGTACCAGATATCCATCGTGCCCATCGCAGCGAACCCGGCCATCGCCTCCCGATAGGCGGTCACCGACCCCTGCGTCACCGCCCGCGTGTCGGCCTTGGTGAACCCGTTGTTGCGGGCGGCGATGGTGAAGCTGGCCGCCATCCGCTTGACGTCGTACTCGAACGGCCCCGGCAGGGTCTCGTCGAAATCGTTCACGTCGAACAGCAGCCGCCGCTCGGGCGAGGCGAACACCCCGAAGTTCGACAGGTGCGCATCCCCACACAGCTGCACCTGGAGGCCGGCGGTGGGGGTGTCCTTGAGGTCGGCGGCCATGATCTTGGCCGCGCCCCGGTAGAAGGTGAACGGCGAGACCAGCATCCGCCCGTGCCGGACCGGGACCAGGTCTGGCTCACGGGTGACGTTCTGCTCCTCCAGCAACCCGACCGGGTCGGGCCGGTCGGTGGCCGGCACCCAGCCGGCGTGGCTGGAAGGAGGCGTCTGGTCGCGCGCCTCCTTGCCCCGCGCTCGGCGTTCCTCCACGCTCGGGTGGGCGACCCTCTTGACGGCCATCGGCTCCGTCCTTGTCTTGACGGCCATCGGCTCCGTCCTTCCGCTCCCCTCGGTTCCACCTGGCCTCCATTGAATGACATCAACCAGGCGCCGACATCATCTTGATGAGATGAAACATCCACCCGCCAGAGCATTGGAGGGAGGCAGACCAGCCGGGTTTGTACCTGTCGTTCACAAACGTCGTGGCGGCCAGCCTACCGACACGCTGCCGCTCACCATTCGCGTGAAGGGACTGACGGCGCTCCAGTCGCTGGTATCCCTCGCAGTGCAGCCAGGCGAGGCCCGCGGCCACCCGGGGACATCCAGGGGCAATCGTCGCCACGGCTGCCGTAACGCCAGGCTCCGCCTCGCGACCCAGTCCGGGAGATCCATTTCTTCGGCGCTCCTGGTTCTGGTGCGCCACTGAGGAGTACCGCGTAACCGTCTCAGCATCGTACGGGCTCCGTCACAGCTCGCCGTACAACTCGCTGCTGCTCGGACTGGCCTGAGGCATGTCTGGGGCATGAAGCAGGGGACACCAAGGGACAACAGCGGTTCCCAGCGGGCAGTCGTGATCTGGCCTTAACCAGCGCGAACGCTCAGGAGCGGCAGCATCCGTGAGGGCGTGCCGTGTCCCATCAGATAGGGGTGGCCCACCTTCGGATGCCCCGCGTGCGAGGCGAACGAAGCGGGAGTCGCGTGTCGAGCTTGTGGGCGCAGACGTGATCTACTTCGCCGATGGATAGCGAGCTCGCGAACGACCGCACCTTCCTCGCGTGGCTTCGGACCGGGATCGCCCTCTTCGGCCTCGGATTCGTCGTCGCCAAGGTCGCCCTGATCGTGCAGCCCGACGCGACCCGCCTCGAGAACAAGAACCTCTACAGCGCCGTAGGAGTCCTCATCGTCCTGAGTGGCGCCGCGCTCGTCGTGGTCGGCTATCTCCAACATGCGCACGTCTGGCGCCTCCTGGACCCTCACAGGGAGGCTCCGCAGCCGCGGTGGCCGCTGACGATTACGATGATCGCGAATGTGGGATCTCTTGTGCTCTCCGCTCTGATTATCATCTCTACGTAGGTGTCCGCGACGCCCGTCAGCGATTTGACGACGCGGTCGTTGACGAGCCAGGAGCATCGGGGCCTCTGGCTGGCGAGTGCAGATTGCCCTAGTGCTTGCTGATCACGGGTTGAGGTTGCAGGTCCACCGTTGGTGGGGCTGGTGGTGGATCCTTTGGTTCAGGGCGAAGGGACCCTTGAGGGGGCCGACGGTACGGCGTGAGCCTTCGCGGCGACGTTCCGCGCGCTGATCACGCGGGAGGACGAGTTCCGGGTTGTGGTCAGCGACATCCGCTCGAACTGCTGAGCCCGGGCCCCGTGGGGTATGTGATGAAGGGCGATGCTCACGGTTTGCTCACGAGACGAGCCGACACCACTAGAAACCGGGCGGGACGGCTGCCGGTAGGGAAGCAGCCAACGCCCCCGGTGGTGGGCCGGTTCCGGACGGGTGAGCACCCAGCGGAATGGTCCTCAAATGACTCATAACCCAGCGGCGCCCTTGGGGCATGTCTGGGGCATGAAGGAGGGGACAGCGAGGGACAACAGCGGTGCCCAGCGGGTAGTTGTGCTCTGGTCTTGACCAGCGGCGAAGGCTCGGAGCAGCGGCGTTCGCCAGGGTATGCCGTATATGGCATGCAAAGGGTCACCCCGCGCATCCGAGGTCGCGTGGCGGGTGCTGGCCTGCCGCCCGCCACGCCACAACGGAGATCGACTGGGCCGACTAGACCCTTGACCAAGCTGGTGGAGCGGCGCAGATTGGCCCGATGCGCGAACGACGGGCTTCGCGCCGCAACGGGGGGATTGCCATGGGTTCTCCGAGGTGGCACGCCATACCTCTAGTGCGGGGGGCGGTGCCGCTGCTGCTCTTGGCGCTGGTGGCCGGGTTGGCCGCGCCGGCTGCCGCGGCCCGACCCGCCCAGGTCATCGTCCTGCCGGGGGCCACGTCGGCCGAGGGCATCGCCGGCGGCGGCGGGGCCACCTTCTATGCCGGCGACCTGTTCGCCGGCGACATCTTCCGCGGCAACCTCCAGCGCGGCACCGCCGAGCGGTTCATCGACGCCCCCACCGGCCGCATGGCCGCGGGCATGAAAGTGGACGTCGCCCACGACCTGCTGTTTGTGGCCGGTGGCTTCACCGGCCAGGCCTACATCTACGACACTCGCAGCGGGGCCACCGTGGCCAGCTACCAGTTCGGCACCCCGGACGCCTCGCTGATCAATGATGTGGCCCTGACCAAGGACGGCGCCTGGTTCACCGACTCCTTCCACGCCCAGCTCTACTTCGTGCCGGTCAGCCGGGCCGGGATCCCAGCACCAACGTTCCGCACCCTTGGGCTCAGCGGCCCGGCGGCCGCCCTCAGCCCGGTCAGCGGGACGGTCAACCTCAACGGCATCCAGGCCACGGCCAACGGCGAGACCCTGATCGTGGCCCACTCGGCCAACGCCCAGCTGGACACGGTCGATCCGGCCACCGGAGCGAGTGCGACCATCGCCGGGGTGAGTGTGCCCAACGTCGACGGCATCCTGCTGGAGGCGGGGCGGCTATGGGCGGTGCAGAACTTCAGCAACCAGGTGAGCCGGATCCGGCTGCGCCCGGACCTCAGCGCTGGGGTGGTGGAGGCGGTCATTACCAGCCCGCTGTTCCAGGTCCCGACCACCGCGGCCCGCTTTGGCAGCAGGCTGGCGGTGGTGAATGCCAAGTTCGACACCGGCATCCCGCCCACCGCCACGCAGTTCGAGGTGGTCCTGGTCGACCGGTGAGCGTGGTC
>Ga0307277_10001097_pt1 | contig 10539 bp, 10 predicted proteins | sample ER_DNA_116_FD_194473 | JGI IMG/M metagenome (GOLD analysis project Ga0307277, IMG submission 194473) | Bulk soil microbial communities from the East River watershed near Crested Butte, Colorado, United States - ER_DNA_116 | ecosystem: Environmental > Terrestrial > Soil > Floodplain | place...
CGAGGAGTCGGCGATCGAGTTCGAGGGCGAAGAGGTGACGGAGGAGGAGATCGAGTCGAGGGTCTCCGAGTTCAAGCAGTTTCTCGACGAGGTGACGCCCGACGAGTTCGCGATCGAGCCGGAAGAGGAGTAGCCGGTCACGGCCGCCCCGGCCACTTGAGTTTTACGGGCTCGTCGCTGCGCGGAAGCGCGATCAGAACGAAGGGATAGGTCACACGGGCCTGTACGGGATCGCCGAGAGACGGCGTTCGCTCGTGCACGACGACGACTATGTGGTCGCCCAGATCACGAACGCGCACGACCTCGAGCACGTAGCCGGTGCTCGACCGGGGCCCGGCGGCGACGAGATAGATCTCGCGCCGGCCGAAGTCGATGTTCGGGAGATGAATCGGGCGGCCCGGGTTGTTTCGCTCGAGCACGTCGAGCAGGGCGCCGCGGCTGCGGAAGACATCGCGAGTGATGCGCGTGAACTCGAGCGCCCCCACCCGCACGGTGAGGTCTGTGTACGGAACGTCGCGTGGCGTGCTCCCGCACCCTGCAAGTAAGAGCAGCGCGAAGGCGCTAGTACACGTAAACCGCTTCGCCGTAAGGAACTGTCTGATAGAGGTGCGGCGCGACCCACATCGGGATGCGCACGCAGCCGTGGCTGGCCGGGTAGGGCGGGACGGACGGGTTGCCGTGGATTGCATAGCCACCCGTGAAGTACAGCGGGTCGTAGAGCGTTCCGAGCGGACTGGGGTCGAATCCCACCACCTTGCGGTAGACCGCGAAGCGCCCGACCGGGGTGAACGTGCCTGTCACGCCTGCCGTCGAGATCGGCACGATCAGCGCAACTCTGGCGCTTCGGACGACGTAGAGCACCTGCAAGCCCTTGTTCACCTCGATGTGGCCCGCGGGTTGCCTGAACCGAGGTATTGGGACGCGCGGATTCGAGAGTGCGTGCCAGAACCGAGCATCGACGACCCCGGTGCGCCGCAGTCCGTGAACCTTCTGGAAGGCGTAGACGGCGTCGAGCATCCGACCGTCGAAGTTCGACCCGGACGGCGCTGCGTAGTGCAGGCGCCGGAGCTGGCCGCCGAGCTGTGAGACAGCGGCGCCGCGCGTGCCGAGCGCCAGCCGCGGCAGCATGACGTTCGCGCGCAGCACCCGGACGGTGCCGGCGTAGCCCTCGACCGGCAGCACCTCGGCACGGATGTGGTATGAGGCCAAACGCCTTGTGTCGAGCTTGATCTGCACGCGACCGGCGAAAGTACGATCGACCAGGACGCTCTGGCCGCGGGTGATCTTCACCGCCAGCGCTCCGGCGCTCGCGGGCACGAGCCGTGCGTTGAAGACGTACCTGCTGTCGCGTTCGCCGGTGCCGGCGAGCCCGGCGACGAGCTTGGGAACAATGCGTAGCGCGAGCGGCGCGGACTCCGCGCGTGCGCTTGTTGCGACGTACTCGCCAGGGAGCCCGATGCGTGCCGCGATTGCATACCGCCCGTCGGCGTGAGTTCGCGCACCGCCAATCTTTCCGTGAGGTCCGACGAGGGCGACGTAGAGGCCCTGCTCAGCGGGCACGAGTGTGCCCCGAAAAGCAACGCGTCGGCCGTACCTCGCCGGGTTCGGGCCGGCGAGCGTGAGCCCGTAGGCCATGATGGAAGTCGTCTGTGTCGCGGTCTCGCCGTCGGCGGAGCGCGTTGTGAGCGTTGCCGTCCAACGGCCCGCTGCGTATGTGTGGTCGGCCTGGTTGGTCCCGTCCGCCGAAGTGCCGTCGCCGAAGTCCCAGTGGTAGGACGTCGCCTCACCGGTCGCAGTGAAGGCGACGTGCAGCGGAGCTGGGCCGGCCTCCGGCGTTGCCTGAATGGAGACCATTGGCGCCGCGCCCGTCGCGGCCGGGGCGGCGATCAAAAGGGCGACGGCACAGGCCAAACCGCGGCACACGTGCCGAGAATATCCGCCTGTGGTTTGCCCGAAACGGCAATGGTAAGGGCAATCGCGTTGAAGAGCCCGTGCACGATCATCCCTGGATAGACGCTGTCGACCCTGCTGCGCAGGTACGCCAGCCCGACACCGAACGCAGCGAGGAACGGAAACGCGTTGACCAGGCCGTGGGCGAGTGCAAAGAGAAGGCCGATGCCGATAATCGCCGTCCAGCGGCCGTAACGTTCGAGCAGGGAGTAACCGAGCCCTCGGAACGTCAGCTCTTCGATCACCGGCGCGACCACCGCGACCACGATCCCGTTTGCGATGTACGCCGCCAGGTGCTTCGGCTGCCAGGTGTCCGGGGTGACGCCTTGCTCACGCCCCGGCTCGAGGAGCGGGGTCAGGAGGAGCGTGAGGATGAACATTCCGATCCCGACACCGAGCCCGATCCCGAAGGCGGTGCGCCACGAGGTCGGGCGGCGTAACGCGAATACTCGCCGCCGGTCGCCTGCGGTGCCGGCGATGCCGTAGATGATCGCCCCGATGATCGCGAACTCGACCAGGTTTCCCGTGACGGTCGACCATTTGTAGAGCAGGTCCTTCGGCGGCTTACCTGCGGTGAAGCGGAGCGTGTAGCTCAACGTGGTGAAGGCCAGCACGAAGCTGCCCCAGAGTGCGAGCGGCACCCTCATCAGATCGCAGCCACCGCCGTGGTGAGCGGTGCGGGTGCGAACTGTATTCCGGCCGCGGCTGCGGCAGCCCGATCGGCGTCGTCGTCGCCGATGTGCAGTGCGCGTTTCGGCTCGACCCGCAGCTCCGCGAGTGCACGGAGGAGCCCTTCAGGCTCCGGTTTGCGCGCGGCGTGCACGACGACGGTGAAGTAACGCTCGAGCCCGATTTCGCGGAGCAGCCGCCGCAGGCTCAGGTCCCAGTTCGCTACGACGGCGAGCTCGAGGCCGAGCGCCCGCAGGCGCACGAGCGACTCGAACACCCCGGGGATGACCTCGAAATGGAGCGCGCCGACGTAGACAGGTGCGAACTCCTTCGGGTCGAGATCTGCGCCGACCGCCTCGAGGAAGACGCCGGCACACTCCTGTTGCAGTCTTTCCAGGCTCCCCTCGTCGTGGCCTTCCCCGGCCCTCGGTGCGTAGTGGGCGGCTTCAGTCTGAAAGCCGGCGAGGACGACTTGCCGCGTGCGCTCGATCCCCCTCTCGGAAAGGACCTTCGTCAGCGCTGGGACGGGATCGGCGAGTGTGACGAGGGTGCCGTGAGCGTCGAGGGTGACCGCGTCGAGCTCGGCGGCCTTCATGCGACCCACTGCCAGAGGGCCCATTGGACGACGGCGACCCCGAGGAACAGCGCGCTGCAGGCGACGACGGCAGTGTGCAGGCGTGGCCTGTCCTCTGTCAGCGCCGCGAGTGCGAGGAAGAGCGGGAAGACGACTAGCCCGAAGCGTGGCAGGGAGAGCAGGGGCCAGCGTGAGCTGGGGTAGCTGAGCGGGATCGCGAGGCTCAACGCGGCGAACAGTCCGTACGGCGCGCTGAACCGCCGCCACGCTACGACAGTGAGGACGAAGAAGAGGGCGAGAAACACGAGCGCCTGCACGTTCTCGGCGGCCGCGTGCATCGGGTTCGCATCCGGAACGTGTGTCCCATGCCCCACGACGAACTGCTCGAGGCCGCGCCACCCTGCGACGAGTCCGTCCCAGATCCCGCCGAGCGGTCCGGCCCGTGACAGGTGCCTGTGCCAGCGGTCCTGCGCGTCGGTGAACGCCCACGGGTCACCCACCTGCTGCCAGAGCACGAGCGGATAGACCGCGGCGACAGGCACGGCCAACGCAATGCCGGCGAGAGCACGCAAGCGGTCGCGGTGGTGCCAGGCCAGCAGTGCAAGCGCTGGGAGGAGCGCGAGCCCGGCCGCACGGGTCAGAATCGCGAGCCCGGCGACGAGCCCCGCCTCCGGGAAGCGATTACGTTCGGCAAGGGCGAAGCTAGCGAGGACGAGTAACAGGAACAGCGACTCGCTGTAGACGGCCTGGAGGAAGAGCGCCATCGGAAACACGGCCAGGTAGAGAACGCTTCGTCTCGCGCCTACAGCACCCAGGCGCTGCTCGGCAAGCTGGTACAGGAGTACGAACGAGCCGAGACAGCAGAGCAGTGAGACGACGAGGCCGGCCAGGACGTAGTGGCCGAAGAAGGCACGGCCGACGACCGCGATCAGCGCCGGGTAGAGCGGGTGGAATGCAGCCGACGCGTCGTCGTAGCCGTTCTGTGCGATCCGCAGGAAGAAGTCGCTGTCCCAGCGGGCCCAGATGTCGGTGAAGTAACCCAGGTCATGCAGCCGTGGCGTGTCCCAGCGGCCCGCGTTTGGCTGCCGGTTCGGCTCGAAGAAGAAGAAGGCGAAGATCGCCGCGATCCAGATCGCCGCGCGGCTCCAGAGGTAGATGTCCAGCGCTTGCCTTTGACCCGCGCGCACGGCCGCATGATCATACGGTCGAATGCCCCGTACCTTCACGCCCGAAGAGGCCAACGCGGCCCTTGTCGAGCTGCGGCCGATCGTCGAGCGGATGGTTCAGCATCGGCGCAATCTCACCGCAGCGCAGGTTCAGCAGGCGGAGCTCGTCACGCGCATCGCCGGAAACGGCGGCGACATGGTTCCGAGCGACCTGCACGAAGCCGCCGACGCCATCCAGCGCGAAGCCGAGGCGATCTCCGAGTGCGCAGAGCGGATCAACGCCGCGGGTGCAGAGGTGAAGTCGCTCGAGGAAGGGCTGCTGGACTTTCCAGCCAGACGCGGCGACGAGGTTGTCCTGCTGTGCTGGAAGCTCGGCGAAGACGAGATTCGCTACTGGCACCGAGTCGACGAGGGATTCGGCGGGCGGAAGCCGCTGCCGCTTTGAGAGTCGGAGCGCTCGACGTCGCGATCCTCGTCGACGCCGAGGGAAGCTTCGCGACCATCGGGGAAGCGTTCCCGGCGTTGAGCAACGGCGAGGAATGGCGGCTTCCGATCAGCGCCGTCCTGATCAGGGGAGGCGGGACGACAGTGCTCGTCGACACAGGGCTTGGGCCGGAGCCGCGCACGTTCATGCCCGGTGCCGGAGCGCGGCTTCTCGACGAGCTCGCGCGTGCAGGGGCGAGTCCCGACGAGGTTGATCTCGTTGTGCATACGCATCTGCACGTCGACCACGTTGGCTGGGACGGCTCTTTCCCCAACGCCCGGTACGCGGTGTCGACCGCTGAGTGGTCGTATTACATGTCCGAGGGCTCACTCGCAAAACGGCCGCACCTGCGCGACCGTGTCGAGCCGTTGCGCGACACCGGCTCGGTGGTCCTCGTCGACGGCGAGCTCGAGCTCGCGTCCGGCGTGCGGCTCGTGCCGACGCCCGGCCACACCCCGGGCCACGCGAGCGTCTTCATCGAGTCCGAAGGCGAAGAGCTGGTCGTGCTCGGCGACGTGGTCGTGCACGAGCTGCAAGTTGCCGATCCGGATCTGGTTTACGTCAGCGACGAAGACGCGAAGTTGTCGGCGGTAACTCGGAAGCGAGTCCTCGGGCGGCTGGCCGACGAAGGCACGAGTGTGATCGTCAGTCACTTTCATGAGCCGGGACGCTTCAGCCGCATGGGCGAAGGGTTCAGCTGGTCGAACCTTGCAAAGGAGGGCGGGGCTGCCGTCGAATAGAGAGCCATGCCGTTCTGGCAGCGACTGATCGTCGTCGGCGTGGTCCTGCTCGTCACCACCGTGGTGGCGCGTCTGATCGATCGCCGCATCGCCCGCCGCGATCTCCCGCCTGAAGCGATGACCCGCTATCGGGTCGCGCGTCGGAGCGTCACCACGACGATCATGTTCGTGGGACTCCTCTCCGCTCTGCTCGTGATCCCACAGGTGCGTGCGGTTGCCGGTGGGCTGCTGGCGTCCTCGGCCGTGATCGGCATCGTCGTCGGCTTCGCATCCCAGCGCACGCTCGGGAACTTCGTTGCCGGCCTGCTGATCGCTTTCACCCAGCCACTCCGGCTCGGCGACGACGTGGTCGTCGAGAACATCGAGGGAACTGTCGAGGAGATCGGCCTCATCTACACATTCGTTCGGACCGAGAACGGTGACCGGCTCGTTATCCCGAACGAGAAGCTGGCCTCGGATACCATCCGGAACTCCACGATTCGTAGTCGAGAGAAGGTCGCCGAGATCAGCCTTCAGGTTCCACTAGGACAAGACCTCGGTGCCGTGCTGGACCGGCTGCGTGCGATTGCCGGCGACGGCGAGGTGTTCGTCAACGATCTCTCGGGCAGCGCGACGGTCCTCCTGCGTGTGCCGGCGACCGACCGTCCTTCGGCCGAGCGGCTCGAGCGTGAGCTTCGTCTCCGCGCCTACGAGGTGCTGCGCGCCGAAGGCGTCTACACATGACACCGCCTCCTCGCGGGCGGCGGCCGCAGTCAGACGCCTTCTTGTTGGAGCGGTTGAGGAAGCGACGACGGCAGCGGGTGAAGAACCGGCGCAAGAGACTGGGCAGGCTCGTGTTCGGCGCCCTCATCGGCACTGTCCTCTTCCTCGTCGTCTCGAGCTTCACCGGCGCGGCCATCTGGATGAACAGCGACAGCTGCAGCCTCAAGTCGCTCAAGCCGGTGGAAGTCGGAGAGAACTCGTTCATTTTCGCTGCTGACGGATCGTTGCTGGGGTCTATTCCGGCGGAACGAAACCGGCAGCCGGTTGGTCTCGATCAGATCAGCCCCTGGGTGCCGAAGGCGACGATCGCGATCGAGGACCGGCGTTTCTACAACCACGGCGCACTGGACTGGTTCGGGATCGTGCGCGCGCTCTACGCCGACATCCAGGCGGGGAAAGTCGTGCAGGGCGGGTCGACGATCACGCAGCAACTGATCCGCAATCTCTACATCAAGAAGCCGTCGCAGACTCTTTCGCGCAAGGCGACCGAGGCATGCCTGGCGATCAAGCTGGCGCGCGAGAAGTCGAAGACATGGATCCTCAACGCGTACATGAACCAGGTGTATTACGGCAATCACGCGTACGGGATCGAGGCAGCCGCCCAGACGTATTTCTCCAAGCCGGCGCGCAAGCTCACGCTCAACCAGTCGGCGCTGCTGGCCGGACTGCCGCAGGGGCCGACCGACTTTGATCCGTTCGAGCATCCGGCAGATGCGATCGTCCGCCGGGACGAAGTACTACGCGCGATGCTCGACAACGCGGACATCACGTCGACGCAGTACGCCAACGCTGTGGCCAAGCGCAACCTGCAGCTCAAGGCCGGACGGCTCTATTCGCGTATCCGCGAGCCCTACTTCTTCAGCTACGTGCGCGAGGAGCTCGAGCGCCAGTACGGCCCCAGAACCGTTAGCTCCGGCGGGTTGAAGGTGTACACGACCATCGACCGCCGCCTGCAGCGAATCGCGCTCGACGCGATCAAGCGGACACTTCCCGATTCGTCGGATCCCGCTGCGGCGATCGTCTCGATCAACCCGAGCAACGGGGCGATTCGAGCGATGACCGAGGTGAGCCCAGGGAACCCCAAGAATCAGGTGAACTTTGCGTCGTCTGCACGCCGCCAGCCGGGGTCGACGTTCAAGACGATCGTGCTGACGACCGCGATCTCGCAGGGCATCAACCCGTCGACGACCTATCTCTCCGCTCCCTTCAAGTACGACCCGACCGAGACCGGTTCCTGTGACACGAATCCGCCGACGGCCTGGTGTCCCCAGACCTACGACCACTCCTACATCGGTCCGACCTCGATCGAGAACGCGACTCTCCGTTCCGACAACAGTGTCTACGCGCGCCTGTCGCTCGACGTCGGTCCCGAGTACATCGCGGACATCGCCTATCGACTCGGCGTTCGCACCGACCTGCGCACGACCGAGGGCGCCTACGTGCCGTCGATGGGTCTCGGCTCGCGCGTCGTTACCCCGATGGACATGGCCTCCGTGTACTCGACCCTGGCCGCCGGTGGCGTCTACTCGAAGCCGATGGCGATCCGCAAGGTGGTCCTGCCGGGCGGCAAGGTCGACACTACGGCCGGCTGGGGCGTGCCGCAGCGCAAGCGCGCAGTGCCGGACTGGGTTGCTGCCGAGGTCGTTCGGATCCTCGAGGAGAACATGAGGAGCGGCACCGGAACCGGCGCCTACTTCGGCAAGACGTCGGCCGGCAAGACGGGGACGACCGACAATTACGCCGACGCCTGGTTCTGCGGGTTTGTCCCCGGGCTCGAGGCGACGATCTGGATCGGCTATCCGCAGGGGGAGATCCCGATGACGTCCGTGCACGGCATCTCGGTCTCGGGCCCGACCTTCCCGGCGACGATCTGGAAGCTGTTCATGGAGCGGGCCGCAGGCTTCGCACCGTTCCCCAAGGAGTTCCCCGTGCCGAAGACCTCGCCGGTCTGGGTCACGCACAAGCTGCAGTACGCCCTGAGCGGCGGTTACTACTCGCCGAGCTACTCGAGCTCTGCTCCCGCGCAGACGACGACGGACTCGGGAAATGGCGGCCCCGACGGTTTCTCCCAGGTCCCTGCCCCCGGCACGCCCCCGTAGGCTCTGGCTGCGGCCGTCGGCCGCCGCGATCCCTCTCTATCTCGTTGCGTGTGTCGTCCCGGACGGAGGGCTGTTCCGCGCCGCGCGGTTCCGCGATGTGCATCTGTACCAGGGGTTCGCGAATGCGGTCTTCGACGGGCACGTGCCGTACCGCGACTTCTTCATGGAGTACCCACCAGGGGCGCTCGTCGTGTTCCTGCCACCGTCGGCTTTCGGCTCCGCGCACTACAACGCAGCTTTTAAGTGCCTGATGGCGCTATGTGGCGTGGCGACGCTCCTGTTGGTCGCATCCCTGCTCGTGAGGCTGGGCGTTTCGACGGGTCGTCTCTGGGCCGCGGTCCTGTTGTTCGCGCTGTCGCCAATCGCGCTCGGGCCGATCTCGCTCAACACGTACGACGCGTGGCCGGCGCTCCTCACGCTCGGGGCGCTGGCGTTGCTGCTGGCCGGCCGGGATGTCGCCGCGTTCGCATTGCTCGGCGCGGCTTTCGCGGCAAAGGTCTACCCGGTCGTGCTCATTCCGCCGGCCGCGATCTTCGTCTGGCGCACGCACGGACGCGCCACTGCCCTGCGGGCGCTTTCCGCGTCTGCCGCAGTTGCCGCTCTCTTTGTTTTGCCGTTCCTCGCGCTCGCACCCCACGGTCTCGCCGAGAGCTTTCGTGCGCAGGCGGCAAGATCGCTTCAGGTCGAGAGCCTCGGCGGCTCGTTGCTCGCTGTCGCCGACAGAGTGGGTGTGTACAGCGCCACCGTCGTGCACAGGAAGGGGCACGCGATCTCGTACGACCTCGTCGGCTCGCTGCCGCAGACGCTGGCCGTGCTGAGCTCGACCGCGCAGGTCCTCGCCGTCGCCGCGGTTGCCTGGTTCTACCTGCGCGGACGCGATGCTCCGAGGCGCCTCGCCTTTGCCTTCGGCGCGGCGCTGGTGGGCTTTCTCGCCTTCACCCGCTTCTTTTCCCCCCAGTACCTCGTCTGGGTTGTCCCGTTCGTGCTCTTGCTCGAGCCGGCGGCCTGGCTACTGGCCGCGGCAGCGCTGATCCTCGCTCAGGTGTGGTTCTTCCATTACCGCGACGTGTTCGCGCTCGGCGGCTACGTCTGGCTCGTGCTCATCCGCGATCTGCTGGTCCTCACGCTTTTCGCTGTTGCGCTCGTCAGGTTACGCAGACCTGCGCCGGAAGACGAGGACGCCGTCCTCCTCGAACACGAGCTGCCACTCCGGGTTCCGTCGTAGCGCCGCGAGCTGTGTCGCGGTGGGTATGGGCGCGTAGCGATCCGCATAGCCCGGTTGCGTTTCGTCTGCCGCGATCCAATGCGAATCCTCGAGGAACGGGAAGCTGAGCACGCGGCGGCGCGCCGACAGGTGCGCGCCGAGGGTGTTGGTCGCGCTGACGACGTCGCCGCTCGGAATCAACCGAAGTGCGCGCTCGGCGATCAGGTCGTGATCGGTTACACGCGCCGCGGTCGCCTGGAACGTTTGCCCGCCCGGGAGATGGCGCCAGCCGGGGATCGGCCCGAGCCGGTAGTTCCCGACGAGCGCTGCGAGGACGATCACGACTGCGACCGGCGTCGTCCAACGCGACAGTCGCTTCGCACCGAGGATCGCGCCGATCAGGAGCGGCGGGATCAACCCGGCGGTGTAGTGGAAGTGGATCGACGTCTGTGTGGTCGTCGACGAAAGGAGGTTGATCGCGAGCTCCGGCAGCGCAGCGACCAGCAGGAGCGGTGCCAGCAGACAGAGCGCGGCCAGCGGTGTGACCAGTTGGAGCAGGTAGTGGAGATCTCTTCCGCTGAACGCCGCCTCGGCGATCCGTAGCGGGTGCGTGAAGGCCGTCTTCAGGATTCCGCCCGCCGATCCGCCCACCTCGCTGTAGCGACCGTAGAAGTCGGACTCCGCACCGGCGTTGTAATGCGGGATCACAACGCCGATCGCGATCGCGGCCCACGCGCCGCCGGCGAGTGCGATCGCCGTGCCTGTCCACCACCTCCTGTGCGCGACGGCGTACCAGATCCCGAAGCCCGCGATGACGAGCGGGATCTCTTCCTTGCAGGCCGCTGCGGCGAGTGCGAACACCGCGAACGCGAGCAGGCGGTCTTCGTCGAG
>Ga0307277_10001098_pt1 | contig 10523 bp, 9 predicted proteins | sample ER_DNA_116_FD_194473 | JGI IMG/M metagenome (GOLD analysis project Ga0307277, IMG submission 194473) | Bulk soil microbial communities from the East River watershed near Crested Butte, Colorado, United States - ER_DNA_116 | ecosystem: Environmental > Terrestrial > Soil > Floodplain | place: USA...
TAGACTCCGCGCCCGCATGGCAGAGACCGTCAACACGAACCAGTTCAAGAACGGGATGCACATCCAGCTCGACAACGGCGTCTGGCGCATCCTCGAGTTCCAGCACGTCAAGCCGGGCAAGGGCGGCGCCTTCGTCCGCTCACGCCTCCGCAACCTCGACTCCGGCGCGGTCGTAGACAAGACGTTCCGCGCCGGCGAGAAGTTCCAGCGCGTGCACACGGAGGTCAAGGAGGTGCAGTACCTGTACGACGCGGGCGACGAGGTCGTCTTCATGGACACCGAGACCTACGAGCAGTTCTCGCTGCCGCACTCCGGCGTCGAGGACGCGCTGCCGTACATGGAGCCCTCGAGCAACATCCAGATTCTCTGGGTCGACGGGCGTCCCGCCGGGGTGCAGATGCCGTCCGCGGTCGAGCTCGCGGTGGCCCAGACCGACCCGGGCGTGCGCGGCGACACCGTCTCGAACGTAACGAAGCCGGCGACACTCGAGACGGGTGCCGTCGTGCAGGTGCCGCTCTTCGTCAACGCGGGTGACCGGATCCGGGTCGACCCGCGCGAAGGCCGGTATATCTCGCGCGCCTAGCCGCGCTACGCTCCCCCGCATGCCCGTCCTGGTCGACACGACCATCCGGCTGCTCGGCCAGGAGCCGCTCGCCGGGCGGATGCCGACCGCCGATCTGCTCGAGCTCGCCGGGATCCTCGACAAGGCCGGGTTCGCGTACCTCGAGGTCTCCGGCGGCGGCGTCTTCGACACGGCGGTCCGTCGAGGAGTCGAGAGCCCCTGGGAGCGAATCCGCGCGCTGAACTCACGCACCGAGACGCCGCTTGCGATGGCGCTCCGCGGCCGGTTCCTCGTCGGCTCGCACCCGGTTGGCGGTGACTTCGCCCGCCGGTTCGTCGCCTCGGCGGCCGAGAGCGGGATCGAGGTCTTCCGCCTGCACGACCCGCTCAACGACGTCGAGAACCTGCGGGAGGCGGCCGAGGCGATCACCGAGGCGGGCAAGGAGCTCGACGCGGGGCTCGTCTACGGCTCCGAATACACCGGCGAGACGGAAGTGCTCGTCGAGCAGGCGCGCAAGCTGCCCGACCTCGGCGCGACGCGCGTCCTCGTGCACGACCCTTCCGGCTCGCTCGAGCCGCAGCAGGCCCAGGAGCTGACGGCGACGCTCGCGGAGAAGAGCGGGCTTCCCGTCGGCCTCTACTGCCAGGGCGCCGCGGGGAACGCGATGGCCGCCGGGCTCGAAGCCGCGCGGGGCGGAGCCGACCTGATCGCCTGCGCGGTCTACCCCGTCGCGCTGACGATCCACCGCGTCTCGGGCGAGGCGATCGCCAAGGCGTTGATCGGCCTCGGGCTCGACCCTGGAGTCGACGTCGAGGCGTTGTGGCGGGCCTCCGAGCTCGTCGACGAGCACATCGGCGACGAGCCCGTCACGCCGCTCGCGCCGCGGATCGCCGTGCGGGCGGCCGAGCACCGCCTTCCTTCGGGCCTCGTGGCCGCGCTCGACACTCATCTTCGCGCGCTCGGCTCAGGCGACCGCCTCGACGAGGTGCTCGACGAGCTCGCGCGGATCCGGGAGGAGGTCGGCTGGCCACCGCTGGCCGCTCCGATCGGCCAGATCCTGGGCTCGCAGGCCCTCCTGCACGTGCTCTCCGCAGCGCGCTACCAGACGGTGGTCGACGAGCTCAAGGGCCTGATCGAAGGCCGTTTCGGCAGCCCGCCCGGACCGATCGACCCGGCCGTGCGGCGGGCGGTCAAGCTGGTCTCCGGCACGGCCACACCCGAAGAGGCGCCGGTCGACCTCGAGCAGCTCCGCGCGGAGGCGAAGGGACTCGCGTCGAGCGAAGAGGAGCTGCTGCTGCTCGCGCTCTTCGGCGACGAGGCCGAGCCGCTCCTGCAGACGATTCGCGGGCGGGCGCAGCGGGACGAGAGCCTCGCCGCGGGCGGGGTCGACCAGACGCGTGCGGAACGGATCCGCGAGATCGTCCGCATCGTCCAGGAGTCCGGTGTCGGCGAGGTCACGATCGAGGACTCCGGGATGCGGGTCTCGGTCCGGCGCACGCCGGAAGCCCTTGAGCCTGGGCTATCGCCTTCAGCTACCACGGCCGAGCAAGAGGCCGGCGACCGCGAACCCGCAGCCACTCCCGAGACGGACGGCTTCGTCCGCGTCGAGGCACCGATGGTCGGCGTCTTCTACCGCGGGCCGCAGCCGGGCGCGCCGCCGTTCGTGGAGGAGGGCGACGCGGTCGCGCCCGGTCAGACGCTGTGCATCCTCGAGGCGATGAAGCTGATGAACGAGATCAAGACCGACAGCGCCGGGATCGTCCGCGCGATCCACGTCCGCAACGCAGAGCCGGTCGAGTACGGGCAGCTGCTCTTCGAGCTCGAGCCGGTTTCGTCGGCCCCGCCGCTCGACGCGGTCTAGCCGTGTTCAATCGGGTACTGGTCGCGAACCGAGGCGAGGTCGCCGTGCGCGTCATCCGCGCGCTGCACGAGTCGGACGTCGAGGCGGTCGCCGTCTACTCGACCGCGGACGAGGACGCCCTTCATGTGAGGCTCGCCGACCGGGCCGTCTGCATCGGCCCGCCGCAGGCGACCGAGAGCTACCTCCGCATCCCGTCGCTGATCGCGGCCGCGACGACGACGGGCTGCGAGGCCGTCCATCCCGGCTGGGGCTTCCTCGCCGAGAACCCGGCCTTCGTCGAGGCCTGCGCCGACAACGATCTCGTCTTCGTCGGCCCGACCGCCGACGTGATGGCGCGGATGGGCGACAAGGTGGAGGCGAAGGCGGAGATGCGCGCGGCCGACGTGCCCGTCGTTCCCGGTACCGAGCGGACGACGACGCTCGACGAGGCGCGCGACGCGGCCGAGGAGGCGGGCTACCCAGTCCTGCTGAAGGCGAGCGCGGGGGGCGGCGGCAAGGGCATGCGGCTCGTCACCGAGCCGAGCGACCTCGACGCGGCCTTCACGACCGCGGCGCTGGAGGCGGAGGCAGCCTTCGGCGACGGCAGCCTCTACCTCGAGAAGGCCGTCTCGCCGGCGCGCCACGTCGAGATCCAGGTGCTCGCCGACGGCGAGGGCGGCGTGCTGACCCTCGGGGAGCGCGAGTGCTCGATCCAGCGGCGTCACCAGAAGCTGATCGAGGAGTCGCCGTCGCCGGCACTCACGCCGGACCGCCGCGAGGAGATGGAGGCCGCCGCCGAGCGCGCCTGCGAGGCGATCGGCTACCGAAACGCGGGCACCTTCGAGTTCCTCCTCGGTCCGGAGGGCGCCTTCTACTTCATCGAGCTGAACGCGCGCCTGCAGGTTGAGCATCCGGTCAGCGAGCTTGTGACCGGCCTCGACATCGTGCGCGAGCAGCTGCGCATCGCTGCGGGAGAGCGGCTGGCGCGAACCGGACGGGCTGAACGGCGCGGCCACGCGATCGAGGTGCGGATCAACGCCGAGGACCCGTCCCGTGACTTCATCCCGACGCCGGGGCAGATCACGCGCTTCCGGCCTCCGTTCGGGCCGGGGGTCCGTCTGGACACCTACATCGAGGAGGGAACGTCGGTGCCTCCGCACTACGACTCGCTGCTCGGCAAGCTGATCGTCTGGGACGAGTCCAGGCCCGAGGCGATCGCGCGGACGCTGCGGGCGCTCGGCGAGCTGCAGGTCGAGGGGATCCCGACGACCCGCGCGCTCGCGATCGACGTCCTCCGGAGCGAAGGATTCGCGAGCGGCCATTACTCGACCGGATATCTCGCCGAGGCGGCCGCCGCGCTTCCGGCTCTCGCAGGCTGATGGCGGGCCGCCGAGCCGCGCGCCGGACCGCGCTCGTCCTCCTCTACCAGTGGGATGTCACCGGCCAGGAGCTGGCCTCGCTGTACGAGGGCGAGATCGAGGACTACTCGCGGGAGCTCGCGGAGGCTGTCGTCGAGCGGCACGAGGAGCTCGATCGGCGCATTACCGAGGCCTCCGACGAATGGACCGCCGACCGGCTCGGCGCGCTCGAGCGGAACATCTTGCGGCTTGCGCTGCTGGAGCTCGACCGAGGCGAGGTTCCTTTGGAAGTCGCCATTGACGAGGCAGTCACGCTGGCCAAGCGTTACTCATCGGAGGACGCGGCCCGGCTCGTCAACGGCATACTCGGACGCATCGTGAAAGAGAAGACCGCATGAGCGCCGAGGAGCGGCTCAAGCACGCCGAGGAGCTGCTCGATCGGCTCGAGCAGACGCGTGGGCGGCTCGAGACCGCGACCGACCCCGACGAGGCGATCGAGGTCCTCCAGGAGCTGTCCGAGATCGCGAAGGAAGTAGAGTCGCAGCTCCAGCAGGCGAAGCGGGAGGCGGAAAGTTGAGCACGCCCGAAGAGCTGCTCGAGCTGATCGAGCCCTACCTCGACGACCTGGCGCTGACGCCCGAGCTCGGCGAGCTGGAGCGCTCGATGCGCTACGCGCTCGCGGGCGGGGGCAAGCGAGTGCGCCCGCTGCTCTGCCTTGCGACTGCCGAGGCCGCTGGCGCCGAGCCCGAAGCTGCGCTCCCGGCCGCGGCGGCGGTGGAGCTCGTCCACAACTTCTCGCTCGTGCACGACGACCTGCCTGGAATGGACAACGACGAGGTCCGGCGCGGCCGGCCGAGCACGTGGGCCCAGTTCGGTCAGGGGACCGGGATTCTCGCGGGTGACGCGCTGCTCGCCGAGGCCCTGCGGCTTGCCCTCACCTATCCGACTCCGCACGTCGCCCGGGAGCTCGTCCAGGCGACGCTCGGCATGATCGGCGGGCAGTACCTCGACATCACCGGGGCCGAGACCGACCTGGCCTCGCTGCACCATCTCAAGACCGGACGGCTCTTCGCCGCACCGGTTGCCTGTGCGCTCTGGGTCGCGGAGGTGCCGGAGCGGGAGCAGGCGCCGTGGCGCGCGTTCGCGGACGAGGTCGGCCTGCTCTTCCAGATCGTCGATGACATCCTGGACGAGGACGGCTACCTGCTCGAGCGCGGAGCGGAAGGGGCGAGGGCGCTGGCAGACGAAACCGCCGAGCGCGCCCAGGCGCGGCTCACCGAGGTCCCGGCAGACACCTCGGTGCTCTCGGGGATCGTGGCCGGCCTCGCGGCGCGAACGTCCTGACGCTCTCGAACGACACAGCCGAGCTGGTTCCCCGGACGGCCTTCGGCGGGCCGGAGCTCCGTCTGGACTTTCCCGGCCTCGAGATTGGCGTCGCGGAATACGAGGAGGGCCCGACGGGCTGCACGGTCTTCCTCTTCCCGGACGGCCCGGTGGCGTGCTCCGTCGACGTGCGGGGCGGTTCGCCGGCCGTCAGCGGTGCCGGGATCGAGCTCGTCGACGCGATCTGCCTCGCCGGCGGGTCGCTGTACGGGCTCGAGGCGGCAGCCGGGGTCGCTGCTGAGCTGCTCGCGCGGCGCGAGTACAGCACGGACTGGCTGCAGATTCCGCTCGTCACGGGCGCGATCATCTTCGACTGGGGTCCTCGCGACAACGCCGTCTATCCCGACAAGGAGCTCGGCCGCGCAGCGCTGAGAGCTGCGGCACCGGGAGTCTTCCCACTGGGCCCGCGAGGCGGGGGGCGCTCGGCGACCGTCGGGAAGCTCTTCTCCTTCGAGGAGGGCGAACCGGGCGGCCAGGGCGGCGCCTTCCGCCAGGCGGGCGGCACACGCGTGGCCGTCTTCACGGTCGTGAATGCGATCGGGGCGATCGTCGACCGCGACGGGAACGTGATTCGCGGCCACTACGACCGCGAGAGCGGGCTGCGACGTGCGCTCGTGCCGACGGTGGAGGAACGGCTCGCGGAAGGCCGGCCTGTGCGGCCGCCGCCCGGGAACACGACGCTCACGGTCGTGGTCACCGATCTCGCGCTCGACCCGCGGCAGCTGCGCACGCTCGGCCGTCAGGTGCACGCGTCGATGGCGCGCGCAATCCAGCCGTTCCATGCGCTCGAGGACGGCGACGTCCTGTTCGCGGTCTCGACCGGCGCGGTCGAGAGCGACCCGCTGCTGGACACGACCGCGCTCGGAGTCGTGGCGTCGGAGGTCGCCTGGGACGCCGTCCTCTCGATCGCGCGGTGAAGAAGCGCCTGGACGTTCTGCTCGTCGAGCGGGGACTCGCCGAGAGCCGCGCGCAGGCGCAGGCGCTCGTGCTGGCTGGGCTCGTTCCCGGCTACGAGAAGGCTGGGCAGCAGGTCGAGGAGTCGGCCGAGCTCACCGTCGCCTCGCCGCCGCCGTACGTCTCGCGAGGCGGCGAGAAGCTCGCGCACGCGTTGGACGAGCTGGGCGTGGACCCGGCCGGCCGCGACTGCCTCGACATCGGCGCCTCCACGGGCGGGTTCACCGATGTCCTGCTCCAGCGGGGCGCGGCGCGAGTGATCGCGCTCGACGTGGGAAGGGGCCAGCTGCATCCGAGGCTGCGCGACGATCCGCGCGTGACCGTCCTGGAGCGGACGAATGCGCGGTCGGTGAGCGAGCTGCCGTTTGGCCCGGAGCTCGTCACCTGCGACGTCTCGTTCATCAGCTTGGGGAAGGCACTGCCGCCCGCCCTCGCGCTCGCGGCTTCGGACTGGGAGGCGGTCGTCCTGGTCAAGCCGCAGTTCGAAGCCGGGCGTGGAGAGACGCAGCGCGGCGTCGTCCGCGATCCGGAGGTTTGGCGGCGCGTGCTGCGCGAGACGGCAGAGGCGGCGCTCGGCTGGGGGGCCCAGGTCGCCGGGGTCGTAGACTCCGGCCTGCCCGGCCCGAAGGGAAACCGCGAGTTCTTTCTGCACCTCGTCCACCGCGAGCGGCCGGAGCTTCCCGATGAGCTCGAGCGCTGGATCGACCAAGCAATCCGCTGACGTGACGCGAGCCGCCGTCATCACGCACGGCAGGCCCGAGACGATCGGGGCGGCGCTCCGGCGCCTGCAGTCGATTGCGGAGGAGGCCGGCGTGGAGCTGCTGTTCTCGGACGAGGAGATCGAGAAGCATGGCCTCGCTGACGCGGGGGGCGGCGTTGACGGGGCGGATCTCGCGGTCGTGCTCGGGGGCGACGGGACGATGCTGCGCGGGCTGCGCCGCTTTCTCGGGACGGGCGTGCCGGTGCTCGGCGTCAACTTCGGTCGGGTGGGCTTTCTCGCGGGCGTCGAAGCCGAGGCGCTCGAGGACGGCCTTCGGCGCGCCTTCGCGGGCGAATACCGCGTCGTGGAGCTGCCGGCTCTCGATGCGCAGGCGGGGACGGGCCGCTGGGCGGCGGTGAACGACGTCGTCGTCACGAGCTCGTCGCTCGGGCGGATGATCGAGCTCGGCTGGGCGGTCGGCGGCGAGGATCTCGGCGTGCTGCCGTGCGACGGCCTGATCTGCTGCACACCGTCGGGCTCGACCGCGTACAACCTCTCGAACGGCGGGCCCGTGCTCGTCTGGGGGCTCGAGGCGATGGCGGTGACGTTCGTGGCACCGCACTCGCTGCACGCGAGGCCGCTCGTCGTGCCGCGGGGGCCGGAGCTGGCGGTGGCGAACCGGACCGTCGACGTGTCCGCGACGGTGCTCGTCGACGGGCACGTCGTGGACGAGCTTCCGCCGGGCGGCGAGGCGACGATGCGGCTCGGGGAGCAGCACAGCCTGCTGGCGACGCTGCCGGAGAGCACGTTCTTCAGCCGCTACCGGCGGATCTTCTCCGCCTAGCCACGTCCGAGGACAAACCGGCAGACGAACGGCACAGTCGCGGCCGCCGGCCCCCGGTACCATACCACAACCCCCACCCACCCAGGGCGCGCGCGAACATGAAGAGCGACGCGCAGCACCGGCCGTTTGAGCGGATCGCCCCGGGCGCGCCCGCGACGTAGCATCCAGGCCGTGCTCCGGCGCCTCCGGATCGAGAACCTCGTCCTGATCCGCGAAGCGGAGCTTGCCTTCGGCCCGGGCCTCAATGCGGTGACCGGCGAGACGGGCGCGGGCAAGACGATCTTCGCGCAGGCAATTGGGCTTCTACTCGGCGCGCGCGGCGACTCGTCCTTCCTGGGCCCGGACGGGGACGAGGCGTACGTCGAGGCCGAGCTCGACGCGCCGCCCGCCTTCTTCGACGACGAGGCCGTCGCGAACCTCGCTGAGCTGCGCCCGGAAGACGAGGAGGGTCTCGTCCTCGCCCGCAGGGTCTTCGCTGACGGCCGCACCCGCGCCTACGCGTGGGGCCGCAGCGTCGCGCGCGAGGATGTCGCTGCCGCCGGCGAGCGGCTGATCGCCATGTCCGGGCAGTTCGAGCAGCGGCGTCTCGCGCGCCGCTCGTATCAGCTCGACGTCCTCGACGCGTTTGCCGGCCCGGAGCAGGCTGCGAAGCGGGCCGAGCTGCGCCTCGCCTGGCGCGAGCTCGCCGCGGCCAGACAGCGGCACGAGGATCTCGAGCGGGGAGCGGCCACCGCCGAGGCCCGGCTGAACGAGCTCCGCGCCCTCGTCGAGGACACCGACGGCCTGGAGCCCGGAACCGAGGAAGCCCTGCGCCGCGAGCGAGAACGGCTGCGGCACGTCACGGAGCTCGCGGCCGGAGTTGCCGCGGCCGGCGAAGCCCTTGCTCCCGAAGATTCCGAAGGAGCGGCCGGCCTGGTCGCCGTCGCAGAGCGCTCCATCGCCCCTCTCGAGCAACTTGCGCCCGAGCTCGAGCGCACCGGCAACGAGCTGCGGGACGTGGAGCTGCGCCTCCGGGAGACCGCGTCCGAGCTGCGTGCCTTCCTTGCATCCCTCGAAGCCGAGCCGGACCGCCTCGAGCACGTCGAGAGCGAGCTCGACCGGATCGCCGAGGCGAAGCGCCGCTTCCGGTGCACGACCTACGAAGAGCTGCTCGCGCGCGCCGCGGAAGCGGAGGCGGAGCTGATCGCGATCGACGGCGGAGCGGATCCACTTCAGGCCGCCGCAGAGGCGGTGGCCGCGGCGCAGCAGCGCGCCGACCAGCTCTCCCAAGCGCTCCGCGCAGCCCGTGAGCAGGCCGCCGAGCCCTTTGGCGCCGCGGTCGCCGAGGAGCTCAAAGGCATCGGCCTGGGGGAGGGCGAGTTCAGCGTCGAGCTGCAAGCGGCCACGCCCGGACCGGTAGGCGCCGACGAAGCGCGGTTCCTGATCCGCCCCAATCCGGGGCTCCCGCTCGCTCCGGTCGCCCAGACCGCCTCGGGCGGGGAGCTGTCCCGGATCGCCCTCGCGATTGCCGCGGTCGGCGGCGGCGAGACCATGGTGTTCGACGAAATCGACGCAGGCATCGGCGGGCAGACCGCGCACGCCGTCGGCGAGACGCTCAGGCGGCTCGCCGAGCGCGCCCAGGTGATCACCATCACGCATCTCCCGCAGATCGCGAGCCTCGCCGACGGGCACTTCCGGGTCGAGAAGATCCCCGGCGACCCGACGCACACCCGAATCGAGCTCCTCGACGAAGCCGACCGCCGCGAGGAGATCCGGCGAATGCTCGGTGGCGAGGCCTTCATCGCCGCGGTGCAGGAGGAAACGTGAGCTTCATCGAGTTCACCGGCACCGCGCGCCTCGACCGGCGGACGAAGAGCCTCGTCAGGCGCCTCGGCCCGGGCGATGTCGCGATCATCGACCACGAGGACATCGACCGCGTCTCGGCCGAGGAACTGCTCGAGTCGGGTGTACGCGTCGTCGTGAACGTCGCGCGCTCGCAGACCGGCCGTTTTCCGAATCCGGGTCCCCTGCTGCTGGTGCGGGGCGGCGTGCGGCTGATCGACGCGCCCGGCGCGCCGCTTTTCGACGAGATCGGAGACGGCGAGGCCGTGACCGTTCGCGGGGCGAGCCTCTTCCGGAACGGCACGTGTCTTGCCAACGGGCGCGCCCTGGAGCCCGGCGGCCTCGAGGCCTCGCTCGCGGAGCAGCGCGCGCGTGTGACCGAGGCCCTGGAGGTGTTTGCCGAGAACACGCTCCAGTACCTCCGCGAGGAGGGCCGGCTGCTCGCCGAGGGGCTCAACTTCCCGACGCTCCAGACGCGCTTCCGCGAAAGACACGCGCTCGTCGTCGCGCGCGGGCCCGGCTACAAGCGCGACCTCGCCATGGTGCGTCCGTACGTGCGCGACTTCAAGCCGGTGATCGTGGGGGTCGACGGCGGCGCCGACGCGCTCCTGCAGGCCGGGATGCGACCGGACGTGATCGTCGGCGACATGGACTCGGTCTCGGACCAGGCGCTGCGCAGCGGCGCGGAGCTTGTCGTGCACGCCTACGCGAACGGCAGCGCCCCAGGCGCGGCCCGGCTCGAGCAGCTCGGCCTCGAGCCGAAGCTCGTCGCCGCGCCCGGCATCAGCGAGGACGTCGCACTGCTGCTCGCGTACGAGAAGGGCGCCGAGCTCATCGTGGCCGTGGGGACGCATTTCAACCTGATCGAGTTCCTCGAGCGCGACCGGGCGGGGATGTCGTCGACGTTCGTGACTCGGCTGAAAGTGGGGGAGATCCTCATCGACGCGAAGGGCGTCTCCCGCCTCGCGAGCCGCCAGGTGGGCGTCTGGCCGCTGGTTGCCCTCGCCGCGGCCGGCCTGGGCGCGGTCGTCGTCGCCATCGTGGCCTCGCCCGGACTGAGG
>Ga0307277_10001099_pt1 | contig 10522 bp, 14 predicted proteins | sample ER_DNA_116_FD_194473 | JGI IMG/M metagenome (GOLD analysis project Ga0307277, IMG submission 194473) | Bulk soil microbial communities from the East River watershed near Crested Butte, Colorado, United States - ER_DNA_116 | ecosystem: Environmental > Terrestrial > Soil > Floodplain | place...
GGCACGGCTCTATGACCGCTGGGCCGAGCAGGTCGCGGCGACCGGCTACTGCACCCATCCGGTGCGGCTGCGCGGCCGGGTCGAGCACGCCGACGCCGAGACCGGCGAGGTCCGCACGGTCTACTCGACCGAGCGAGAGCCGGATGCCATCTTGCTCAAGGCGTGCGGTAACCGGCGGGCGTCGGTGTGCCCCTCGTGCTCGGCGACCTACCAGGCCGACAGCTTCCAGCTCCTGGCCGCTGGCCTCCGAGGCGGCAAGGGCATGCCCGAGACAGTGGCCGCCCATCCGCGGCTGTTCGTGACCTTCACCGCGCCATCGTTCGGCCGAGTCCACGCCCGCAAGGCCCAAGGGCGGCTGGTGTACCCCTGCCATCCCTTCCGGCAAGGCCAACGGTGCCCGCATGGCAAGCGGGCGGGCTGCTGGCAGCGTCACGACGAGGATGATCGTCGGTTGGGTGAGCCGCTCTGCCCCCGTTGCTACCAGGCCGGCGCACAGGTGCTGTGGAACGCTCTGGCCGGCCGGCTGTGGTCGCGGACCACGATCTACGTTTACCGGGCGCTGGCCCAGCTCGCCGGGCTGAGTGAGGAGACGCTGCGGCGGCTGGTTCGGGTTTCGTTCGCCAAGGTGGCCGAATACCAGCGACGCGGCGCAGTCCACTTCCACGCCATCATCCGCCTGGACGCCGCCACCGACTGCGGCTGCCCGACCTGTGTGGCGCCCCCACCAAGCGGGTTCACCGCCGACCTCCTCGAGCGGGCCATTCGGCAGGCCGCCGCCACCGTGGCCGTGCCTTGCCCGATTGTCGACGACGACCAGGCCGTGACCCTGGTTGCCCGCTGGGGGAGCAGCTCGACGTCCACAACATCGCCGAGGCCGGTGACGAGGCGGAACTGAGCGCCGAGCAGGTGGCCGGCTATGTGGCCAAGTACGCGACCAAGAGCACCGAGGCCCTGGGCGTCACGCTTGATCACCGTATATGTGAGGTTGAGCTTGAAGACCTGGACCTGCCGGCGCATGTGGCTGAGCTGGTGCGGGCCTGCTGGGAGCTGGGTAGTCGGCCGGGCCTGGCCGGGCTGCGGCTGCGGAAGTGGGCGCACATGCTGGGGTTCGGCGGTCACTTCTCGACCAAGAGCCGTCGCTACTCGACCACCCTGGGGGCGCTGCGGCGGGCCCGGGTCGTCTATGCCATTCGCCGGCGGCGCGGCGACACGCTACCGCTTGATGCCTGGGCACCTGCTGAAGACGACCAAGCGGTGATCGTGGTCGCCTCCTGGGCCTACGTCGGGCATGGCTATCAGACGACGGGGGAGGCATGGCTGGCTGCGTCGGCGGCTGCTCGGGCGCGGGAAGCACGGCGCACCGCCAAGGAGGAGCTGAGTAGTACACCTGCTGCAGGAGTATGGAGGATGTGATGTTGAAGAGCCTTTCCCAAGCGAGTGATCTGCCGCCGCTGCTGAGCGTTGAGCAGGCGTGCGAGCTGCTTGGGGTCAGCCGGAGCGTGGGCTATCGGGCCGCTGCCTCCGGTGATCTGCCGACTTTACGCTGGGGTCGCAGGGTGTACGTGCCGACTGCCCGGCTGCTGGAGTTGCTTGGCCTGCCGACCGAGGAGAAGGCGGGATGAGGGGCAGCATCCGCAAGCGGGGCAGCACCTACACCTACTGGCTGGATATCGGCCCGGACCCGGTGACTGGCAAGCGCCGCCAGCGCACCAAGGGCGGTTTCCGCACCAAGCGGGAGTGCCAAGCAGCGTTGAACGAGGCGATCGCGGCGCTGCGGTCGGGGACGCTGGTGCAGCCGTCGCGGCGGACGGTTGCGAGCTTCCTGGTGGAGGAGTGGCTACCGGCGGTGCGGATGGCGGGGTTGGCGGGACTCGACCTGGGCGAGCTACCGCATGAATGTCGAGAAGCACCTTGCTCCCGGCCTAGGTGCGATAGAACTGCAACGGCTCAGCCCGGCCCAGCTGAATGCCTTCTATCGCGACCTGCTGACGAAGGGTCGCCGCAACGCGGCTGGTGGTCTGGCACCGAAGACCGTGTACTACATCCATTCGATTCTGCACCGGGCGCTGCGGGATGCGGTGCGTTGGGGCTATGTCGTGCGGAACGTGGCCGATGCTGCTGACCCGCCGAAGGCCAAGACGCCGGAGATGCGGGTGTGGACCCCGGCGCAGCTTCGGGCGTTCCTGGATCACGTCCGGGGCGATCGGTTGTATGCGGCGTGGCTACTGGCCGCGACGACTGGGATGCGCCGGGGTGAGATCCTCGGGTTGCGGTGGAGCGACCTGGACCTGGATGCCGCCCGGGTTGCGGTGCGGCGGCCACGGATTCTGGTGGACTACCAGGTGCAGGTGTCGGAGCCGAAGACGGCCAAGGGCCGCCGCTCGCTTGCCCTGGACCCGGCGACGGTGACGGCGCTGCGTGCCCACCGCGCTCGCCAGGCCGAGGAGAAGCTGGCGGTAGGTGGCCGCTACCGCGACTCCGAGTTGGTGTTCACCGGCCCGGACGGGACCGCCGTGCATCCGGAGCGGTTTTCAGACTGGTTCCGGCAGCATGTCCGCGCGGTCGGGCTGCCAAGGATCAGGCTGCATGATGTGCGCCACAGCTACGCAAGTGCTGCCCTGGCTGCCGGCGTTCCGGCCAAGGTGGTGAGTGAGCGCCTGGGCCACGCCAACATCGCGATCACGATGGACACCTACAGCCATGTCCTTCCTGGCCTGGACGAGCAGGCAGCCGGCCAGGTCGCCCGCCTCATCCTCGGTGCTGGCGGTTCAGGGGATGCTTCGTGAGCAAACCGTGAGCATCCGGCCAGCTACCGCCGGCCAGCCGGCCCGTCAGGGTCACAAAGGCGCAGGTCAGCGGGGGGGTGCGAGCGGGGGGATTCGAACCCCCACGGGTTGCCCCACCGGGACCTAAACCCGGCGCGTCTGCCGGTTCCGCCACGCTCGCGAGCTGGTGCCTCCCAAGTCTACTGAACGGAGTGGATGCCACCTGAGCCGGGCTCCGCGGAGCGCTAGGGGAGGCCGTCGTCGAGGGGGCGCTCCTCGACGATCTCGACCGGTTCCTCCAGGCCGACAATGCGGCGGCGGGCGGCGGCCCGGCGCCGGCCCCAGGGCGTCAGGTTGCTCCAGAACAGCAGCGAGTAGAACGCCGCGACCAGGCCGATCAGCATCAGGATGACCCCAAGGGCGTTCACGTTGATCCCCGGGACGTCGGTCTCGACCGCGAACGCCAGGATGGCGCCAAGCACCATCAAGAAGATGCCAATCCCGATGCCCATGCTCCACCGCCCATCCTGCAGCCGATGCCGAGCTTTCCCAACTGTCGCGTCTGTGCCACCAGATATGACCTTGCGCGACCGTCGACGTTACGCCCCTCGGCGATCCCGCCGGGGTCAGCGGAACCGGACGGTGGACAGGATCCGCTCGAACATGGCCACGAACGCCTCGTCGATGTTGCTCGGGTTCATCCGGGCACAGGCGATCACGGTGGTCCCGCCGACGTCGACGACCGCCAGGCGCAAGAGTCCTGGAAGGCTACTCCATGGACTTGTGGGCGACGGCTCCGGCTTTCCCGCCGAAGGCGACACGGCCGTCAAGGTCGCAGGCTGGCAAGCCACGCGGCGGCCTGGCGGGGCGAGGTGAACCGTAGCCGGCGGGTGTGGGCCAGCTCCGGGCGGGCGAACGGCTCGGTGATCTCGCTGTGCCGGGCGCCGTGGGTTCTCGTGGCCCAGCCGACTGGGTGGGTCCTCGCCCTCGACCGGCACATCGCGTCTGGTCGGTGAGGTGGTCGCGGGCGCCCTCCCCGCTGAGTGGCCGGCAAGACGATTCGCTCAGGCGACCCGGGATGCACCACTGTCCGTCGTCACCGGGACGGGAAGCAGGCTGAACCTGCTGTCGCCATCGCGGTTAACTGCAGCGTCATGGAGATCAACGCCGTCGACGCCAGCAGGATCGTCGGCCAGCTCGAAGCCGCCGGGCTGGTGGTCTGGCTGGATGGCGGCTGGGGGGTTGATGCCCTGCTCGGCCGCCAGACCCGCCCACACCAGGACCTGGATCTCGTCATCGCGCGCGAGGACCTGGCCGTCGCGCAACAGACCCTGGCCGCTGCCGGCTTCTCCCATGACCCGACTGCCGTGCCCGGGTTGCCGGCCCGGCTGCTCCTGGTCGACGCCGACGGCCGCCAGGTCGACCTGCATCCGGTGATCTTCGACCGGCATGGCAACGGCTGGCAGGATCTGGGCGCCGACGCATGGGGCGCCTACCCCGCCGAGGAGCTGACCGCGACCGGCGTGATCGCCGGCCGACCGGTGCGCTGCAAGAGCCCCACCCTGGAGGTTCGTCATCGGCTCGGCTACCCGCTCAGCCCGACCGACCGACACGATCTGGCGCTGCTGGCCAGCCGCTTTGGTGTGGCCGTACCTCCAGCTGTTGCCGACCCCGGGCCTCGGCGTAGTGCGGGCTCGTCTGGTTGGTGAAGGGGTGAGTGGGCCGGGCTGGGATGGAGAGCCCCCACGGTTCCCGGCGATCATCTGGATGCCGTGGATCGAGCTCGGCGGGCTTCGAGCTGCACCTCGGGATACTGTGCGGCCGGGCCATCCAGCAGTGCCGCCGGACGGCCCTTCAGGTGCCGGTCGAAGAACGCCAGCGAGTAGGCATTGACGATCTGGTGCGCCCGCTGCACGCCGATCGGCCCGGAGAAGCCCAACTCGGAGGCGAGCGGCGACAGCGCCGGGACGTCGGTCATGTCGGCGTGGAACATGCCGGGTACCTGCACGTAGTAACCGTCACCCGGCAGGCGCTCGTAGACCGCTCGCATGGTGGTCAGGGTCTCGTGGATGTCCTGCTCCGACCAGCCGCCGGTGCGGCGTCGTTCCAGCCGCATGGTGTCGGCGTCCCGGGTGATCCACATGGTGGGCTGCTGCAAGCCGGCCTGGACCACCTCGGCGGGCATGAAGGCATCCATCAGCAGGCCGGCCCGCAGGCGCGGCTCCAGTCGGCAGGCCTCGCCGCCCACGACGGCGCCCAGCGACATGCCGATCAGGCCAGCGCGCTGCAGGTCCAGCCGCCCGGTCAGGATGCCGGCCGGGTCGGCCCGGTTGAGCACGACCAGCTGATCCAGCGTGAAGGAGGCGTCGTGGGCCAGGTAGGGGATGTGGGCGTCCATGAACGCGCTGTGCGGAGGGTTCCAGCGGGAGTCGTAGGCAGCCCGGCGCCCATCGGGGAACAGCACCGTCGCAGCGACATACGGCTGGTCGATCGCCGCCACGATGTACCCGTGCGAGACCAGCTCCTCGACCTGGAAGGTGTTGTGCTGGCGATAGCCGAACTTGATCCCTTCAAGGAAGATCACCACCGGGTAGCTGGACTGGTCGTCGGCCAGCGGCGCGGCCTCGATGGCGTTGGTGGTGAGGGACGTCCATTGCGCGAAGGTGGACTCCGGCAACTGCAGCAGGCGCGCCACCGGCGCAATCGCGCCGGCATCCCGCACATAGAGCGCACGCGGCGCCGAGGGGGGCCGGCTTGGCTGGATACCAGAGCTGCACCACCAGCTCACGACGGTCATCCGGACCGGAGGTGAAGACCTCCCGACGATCGGCATCCACCCAGTGGCAGGTCAGCGTGCCAATCGCACACGGCCCGGTCGGCTGCGGGAAGCGGAACACGGGGACCATGATAGGCAGAGCGAGGGAGGCCGCCAGCCTGACTACGCCCAGCTCCCGGCCTGGGACGGGTGCGACCTGCGCGAGCAGGCCGCACCGCTCCTAGGATGACGCCGGCATGAATGCGCTCTCGGCAGCGGGACTGGCCGACCTCGCCGGTGTGACCCAGGCCGAGGTCGAGCGGCTGGCCGACCTGGGCGTCCTGGTGGCCCGCGACGGCGCCGGCCCGTTCCTGGAATCCGACGTGCAGAAGGTGCGCCTGGCCGCCGCGTGCGAGCAGGCGGGGCTGCCGATGGAGGGGATCGCCGCGGCCATCCGGGCGGGCCAGCTGTCGTTCGCCTTCCTGGAGGCGGCACCCTACCGAAGGTGGGCGGTCCGCTCGGGGCTGACCTACCGGCAGGTCAGCCAGGAGACCGGCGTGCCGCTGGAGCTGCTCGGCGGCACCCTGGAGGCGGCCGGGTTCGCCCGGATGACACCCGACGAGCCGATCCGCGAGGACGAGCTGGAGATCGTGCCGCTGCTGCAGCTCGGACTTGCCACCGGCATCCTGGACCAGCTCTGGTCGACCCGGCTCGGCCGCGGCTTCGCCGAGGGCATGCGCCTGATCGCCAAGGTCGAGAACGATGTCTGGCAGGCGCGGTTCATCGCGCCCGTGCTGGCCTCCGGCGCCGGCCAGCAGACTGCCCGCGAGCTGGCCTCCCAGCTGTCCGGCGAGCTGAACTTCGCCTCCCTGGTCGACCGGGCGTTGATGGCTGCCTACCGCCGGCAGCAGGAGCTGGCCTGGATCGAGCAGCTGGTCGAGGAGATCGAGGCAGCGCTGGAGGAGACCGGCGTCCTCGGCCGGCTTGGGCGGGTCCCGGCAATGTGCTTTCTGGACCTGGTGGGCTACACGCGGCTGACCGAAGAGCAGGGCGACCAGGTTGCCGCCGAGCTGGCCGAGCGCCTGGGTGTGCTGGTCGACCGGTCCTCGCGAGCACGGCGGGGTGCCGGTGAAGTGGCTGGGCGATGGGGTGATGGTCCACTTCCGCGATCCCGCCGGGGCGGTGCTGGCGGCGCTTGGGATGGTGGAGGAGCTCCCGGCGGCCGGGCTGCCGCCGGTGCACGTCGGGGTCGCGGCCGGGCCGGTGGTGGTCCAGGGCGGCGACTACTTCGGCCGCACCGTGAATCTGGCCGCTCGGATCGCCGCCTATGCCAGCGCCGGTCGGGTCCTGGTGAGCGAGCCCGTGGTCCAGGGGGCGCCGCCCCGGGGGGTGACCTTCGTCGAGCTGGGGCTGGTGCAGCTTGCCGGCATCGCCCGTCCAGTGCGGCTGCTGGAAGCCCGCCGGGGTAACGCCTGACGCCGGTGCGCCGCCAGGGACTCGAACCCCAAGACGGCGCGGCAGCTCATCGTCGTTGCAGCACGATGATCCGCAGGGGCATGTCGTATCGGCGTTGGACGTGGGCGTCAGGGAGCGTTCGAAGGGCCGCAACGGTGGGCGCGACCACCGTTCGCCATTGTCCATCGGTGAGGTCCCACAGGTACGACCAGGTCTTCGCCTCAATCCTGTCAGCGACCTCCGCTGGGGACTGCGGAACCTCGCCCAACGAGGCGAGCCGCTGGTCGACGACGGTGAAGCCAGCGAACTGGGCGGCGTCCAGCACCTGGCCCTCGTCGTCGCGCCACCCTCCGGTGGCATCCAGCTGGTTGCGCATGTCGAACAGCAGCCGCTCGATCTCGTCCCTGGGGGGAACGCGTCCCCAGGCTGAGCAGACCAGATACCGGCCACCGGGCCGCAGGGCGCGGGCCATCTCCGCCAGGACCACCGCCCGATCCGCCACCAGATGCAGCAGCCAGACCGACACGGCCTGCTGGATCGCGGCGTCGGCGACGGGCAGTTGCGCGGCGTCGGCAACCGCGACCACCGGACCTAGCCGCCGTCGCGCTCGTTGGGCCATGGCCGGTGACAGGTCAACCCCGACGACCGTGAAGCCGAGCTCGCGCAGGGCGAGCGCGACGATGCCGGTGCCGATACCAACCTCCATCACTGGAGAGGCCGGGTCCAGGAGTGGGGCCAGGTTTGCCGCTGTACGTCGTCCGCGTTGCTCACCCCCGCGGGTCCCGTCATAGCGGTCAGCGATTCGTTCGAAGGACAGGGACGAATGTCGCTCGCTCATGGCCCGATGATGGCATGTGGGTCTGCCGGCCGCCCGCAGGGCCGGCCTTGAGGGCGTAGAGAATCGCTAGGCCGTCTTCTCCCAGACCGAGACATGCTGCCGGCTGGCGCTCATGAAGGGCTTGCGGGTCCAGTCGCTCCAGCGCTCGCGCAAGGTCATGCCGGCGAGCCGCGCCATCAGGTCCAGCTCAGAGGGCCAGACGTAGCGAAACGGCGCTGAGAACGTCTCGAGCTGGCCGTCGGCCATCCAGTAGTGATGGGAGATCAGGTTCTGCGAGGTGACGTCGTACTCGTCGAAGCCGAGATGCGTGGGGGGTGACGGTGAACGCCCGGACAGTCTCGCCCGGTGGGAGGCGCTGGAGCTCCGGGACCACGACCTCGATGACGAAGCAGCCGCCCGGCTCCAGCTGCGTGGCGACGTTCTGGAAGCAGGCGAGCTGGGCGTCCTGGGTGGTCAGGTTCATGATCGTATTGCGCACCAGGTAGGCGAGCTTGAAGCTGCCGCCCACTCTGGTGGTCGCGACGTCGCCGATGGTCACGCCGATGGCGTCGGTACCCGGCTTGGCCTGGAGCTGGGCGACCATGTCGGGCGACAGGTCGATCCCGTGCACGCGAACGCCCCGATGGCTGAGCGGGATCGCGAGGCGGCCGGTCCCGATACCGAGTTCGAGCGCGGCCCCGGTTCCGGCCAGCTCGGCCAGGAAGCTGACCACCGGATCGACGACCGCCGGCTCGAACAACTCTGGCCACTTGGCCTCGTAGCTCTTGGCGATCCGTTCGTCAAAGTAGTTCTTGGGCACGGGCGGAGGATGACAAGGACCTACGGCATGGCGCCATCCATTTTGCGCTGGTGCGCCCACCGACTGGCTGTGACGTGCTCACAAGGCGGGCGCGACGACCGAGCTGTGTCGCAACACCCTGGAGGCTGTTCAGTCTGGCCGCTAGCTCGCCGTCGGCGCTCCGTCGTCCCCCGACGACTGGTCGCTTCCGGCTCGGGCCTGCTCGCGCCGCGTTGCCTCGTAGGCATCCAGCATCTGCTTGAACTGCCGCCGCTTTACCTCCGGAACGACCTGGACGAATACGGTCACGACGGCGCCGGTCCAGAGCGCCCAACCGAGCGCATAGAGCAGGTCGGCCACCAGTGCAAGTGGCTCCGTCGGTGGCGACGGTCTGAGCAGGTAGCCGCCAATCTGGGCGGCCAGGCCAATTATGAAGCCGACCGTCAGACTCTGGTACAGGAGCCGCTGCCCGTACACCGACCGCCGCATCTCGGGCAGGTGCTCGTCCATCCAGGCGAGGATGTCAGGATCGCGCAGTCGCGGGTCGAGCTCCTCGTCAGTGCGTGGAACGCCATTCGGTCCCGGTACCCCGGTCATGGCCCAACCTCCCGCCAGCCAGTGCAGCTCCGCGGCTTCAGTGCGCCCTGGTCGTCCTGCATGCTGTCCGCACCCAGACCGATGGCTCCAAGGCGACCACACTACCGCTCCTGCTCGCCGGTCGGCCGGACACGCTCGAGAGAGTGCGTCACTGGCCGGTGAGGTCGTGCAACTGGCAGGCGTTGCGATGCGGGCTCGCCCGCCGTCCGGCGTCCGGCGACCGAGGACGGCCGCCCGCGGGGCGCCGCTTGAAGATGTTCCCCCGAGGCCGACACGGCGCTCCGCGCCCGGCTGGACGGCCTGTTCGGGCGACGACGGACCACCGACGGAACACGGTCGCCTAGAACGCGAACAGGACACCCTGAGCTTGATCGGCTTCGGGTGTCCTGAGCTGCGGGTCCTTCCGGTGCGCCGCCAGGGACTCGAACCCCGAACCGTTGCCTTAAGAGAGCGACACGGTCGGTCTCCCGACCTGCGGCGAAACGTCGTCAACAGCCGTCTACCAGGCCATTTACTCGCCGCAGCTATCCGTAGTTGACCCGTGGAGACTGGTGGTCTGTGCCCCCAGTGTGCCCCATGGCGTATCGGTCCAGCGGTTCCTTGACCTTCCTGAGGTTGGCGGCCACGGCGTCCCGGGACAGACCGCTCGTGCCCGAGCGCGTCCGGTGGAACCTGCCCCAGGTGTGCCCCGTGCCGATCCTTCAAGCGCGCAAGAGCCCGCCCGGCGGACTACCGGGCGGGGCTATGTGGCGGTGGCTACTGGGGCTCCAGCAGCCGCACGTTGGCGGCCTGGGCGCCCTTCGGCCCCTGCTCGATGTCGAACTCGACGGCTTGGCCCTCATCAAGTGAGCGGTAGCCAGCCGACTGGATCGCGCTGAAATGCACGAAGACGTCTTCGCCGGACTCAGGGGCGATGAAGCCATAGCCCTTGTCGGCGTTGAACCACTTCACGGTTCCAACAGTCATGTCCTTGTCCCTCCCTCCACCGTCTTGGAGGTATCGACCAACGCCGGCCCGACGCTGGCGCCGACGGCAAGGGACAAGCTCAACCTGCGGGTTGCGAGGCAAAACGTGAACCTCTGCCGGGCGCACAATACGGCTACGGCCACGGCCTGCCAAACCGGGCGTCTGAGCATGCCGCCCAGCACCACAATGGCTGTGCATGCCATTTGCTTGAGCGGAACCAGTGCGGTGGGTGGCTAGCGAAGCTCCAGGCCAGGGCCCAGCAAACGTCAGGCTGGTCAACATCCATCAACGCACCGGCCGGGAGCCACGCCGCACCGGATGCATCATAGGACGCCAGCCTGTGTAGAACGCTCGATGGCATCCGACCC
>Ga0307277_10001100_pt1 | contig 10510 bp, 9 predicted proteins | sample ER_DNA_116_FD_194473 | JGI IMG/M metagenome (GOLD analysis project Ga0307277, IMG submission 194473) | Bulk soil microbial communities from the East River watershed near Crested Butte, Colorado, United States - ER_DNA_116 | ecosystem: Environmental > Terrestrial > Soil > Floodplain | place: USA...
CTCGGCCTGGATCCGCACCGGCGGATCGCCGTACCGACAGGCATTCGTGACCAGGTTCGAGACGATCCGATCGAAGGCCGCCGGATCGGCGACCGCCTCGAGCTCTGCCGGCATCTCGAGAACGACCGACGCTGCCTGCTCCGGCACGACGGCGGAGACAAGGTCGCCGACGCGGCTGCGGACGGGAATCGGCTCCGGTCGTATACGGATCGCGTTTGCCTCGAGCCGCGAGAGATCGAGCAGCTGCTCGACGAGCTGACGCAGGCGCTCGCTCTGGCCGAAGAGGGCAAGCCGAAGCTCGTCGATCTGGTCTTCGCCCAGCTCCCAGCCTCGCAGGTGGAGCGTTGCGCTGATCCCGTAGATGGCAGACGCCGGACTCCGCAGCTCGTGTGAGGCGAGGGCGATGAAGTTCGTCTTCAGCTCGTCGAGGCGACGCAGCTCGTCGTGTGCCAGGGCGCTCTCGAGGAACGACGCCACGAGGACGCCGATCGTCCGCAGCAACTCAGCGACGCTCGGATCCAGCTCGAACGGTTCTCCGCCGCGGTCGGCCGTCAGGAAGCCGATGCACCGACCGTCGCTAAGGAGCGGAAGGACGAGCATTCCGCGCACCCCGTAGGCTTCGGCGACACCCGGCGGCAGGCTCTTCTCGGCGGCGACGTCTTCGCTGAACACCAGGTCGCGCGCCTCGAGGGCACGCGCGAAGATCCGCCAGTCGTCGAGGCTCGGGGAGAGGCCCCTGATCTCGTCGGCCGAGATTCCGTGGGCCGCGAGCACCTCTAGTTGCCGGGTCGCCGGATGCAGCCGCGAGATCCCCGTTCGTCCGAAGCCGAAGGTCCCGGCGACGCTCGCGCAAATCCGCTCCAGCAGTTCGCCGGCTTCTTGAACCCCCTGGGCAGACCGCGCCAAATCGCGTACGGCGGCGAGCCCTGGCCGCAGCTCGCTCATTTCGGCACGCACTTTACCCTTGCGTTCTGTAGTCCACTTCTCCGTCCCAGTAATCGAGTGGCTCCGCTCTGATCATCACGCCGACGCCGCGGAAATACGTCTTGTTCGAGCGTGGGTAGTAGACGATGTCCGCCCCGCGGTCGCGCGTGCCGTAAGCGAGCATCGTGAGCCCTTCTTCACCCGCACGGAACGCATGGGCGACGCGAGTCGCAGCCGGACGCGCGATAACGTGGCCCCGCCGTATCGCGTGTTCGTCCGGGCCGAGCAGGGCCGTCCCCTCTCCGTCGAGGATCACGAAGATCTCCTCTTCGACCGAATGGCAGTGCGGCGGAGCGCTGAGCATGCCCGGTTCGATCCGGTTGTAGTTGATGCCGCTCAGCACCGAACCGGCTGCGATCCCAAGGTCGCGCCCGTGGACGAGGACGTCGCCGCGGCCCCAGTCTTCCTCCTCGACCTCGTCGATGTTGACGATCCGCTGCGGGCGCGGGCTCGGGTCGGGCAGCTCGGGATCGCCGAGCGCAAGCTCTTGCGTCCACTGGTGCGTCTCGATCATCTCCGTCCAGAGCATCCCGATCCGACCCGCCTTCAGCCGGGGGAAGAGCGCGTACTCGGCCCTGGCGCGTGTGCCGAAGGCCAGATAGTCGATCCCCTCGGGCCCTGCGACGACCGAGTGCGCCTCGGCTCCTGCGCGGTGGACGAGACAGTCGCCCGCACGAATCTCGTAAGTCTTCTCGCCGTCGCCGTCGTCCTGCCAGGAGAGACCCGAACCGTCGAGCACGAAGAAGATCTCTTCCTCCGCGCCCTCCATGTGCAGCGGCGTCGAGCGCGCGCCGGGATCGACCCGGACGCGGTTGACGCCGACCGTGACGCTGCCGGCGGCCCTGCCGAGAGGGGTCCACGTCGAGCGGAAGGCGCCCTCCTCGGCCCGCTCGCCTTCGACCTCGTCCCAATGCACGATCTGCTCCGGCACACGGCAATTATCTACGCGATCGAGACGGAGCCGGCGTCGTGTGCCAGGCGGCACCGCTCGAGCGCGCCGGCCGCGAGGTCGGTGCCGTCCCGCTCGGTCTGGAGCCAGGCTTCGCCTTCGCGAAGGAGCTCGCGAACCTCGGCGAGCAACTGCTTCGCGCCGGCACCTTCGCGCTCGAGCGCTTCGATCCGCTCGAGCCGGTGCATGACTGCCCGCGCCTCGTCCACGTTCCGAAACTAGCGGCCCACAGCAGACGGCACTGTGCCGGGCATGTGACGAACGGGTTACTTTCCGCCCGGTGGCCCGTGACTTCGAAAGCAGGCTCGCCGGTGCGCGATCGGCCTATGAGCGCAACGACACCCACGCCGCCCTCCGCGAGCTCGACCGTGCCCGCGCAGTCGCGTTCAAAGAGCGGGACGAGGAGAAGCTGCGCCGCGTGCTCGATTTCGCGGAAGGTTCGCTCTCTCGAGACGAGCAGACGGAGATCGAGCGCGAGAGCGTGGTCTACGCCGGGCGCCAGAACCTGCGCCAGCTCTCGCGCCGCCGGGCGCTCCTGGCCGGACAGTCGTGGGAGGATCCGTTCCCGGACTTGGAGACTCCGCAGGCCCACACGCGCACGTTCATCTCCCGCGGGGTCAAGTTCTGGATCGGGGTCGGCGTCCTGCTCGCCGCGGTTCTGGTAGCTGCCTTCGTCGCTGCGCTGATCGCGGGAGCCTTCAGCTCGAGCGACGCCGCCCTCCGGTTGCGCGTGCGAAACGACACGGCCGATCGCGTCGCGGTCGACTGGTGCGAGACGGTCGCTTGCGATGGAGACTTCGATCCGCTGGGCACGTGGCACCTCGATCCCGGCGAGTACGTACGTATTGACCTTTCCGCCGACGACGTCGTCGACCTGTTCGTCGTCAAGGGCATGACGACCGAGAGGGCCTGCTTGCCCGTCCGCGTCGACCGGACCTACGAGGAACTGTCGGGCAGAGAAACCGTCGTCGTTGTCCGCACCTCCGAGGCGACCCGGTGCCCGGGCGAGATAGTCACGCCGCGTCCCGCGGTTTGAGGCTAGGCCACCGCCGTCAGGGAGCGTGCCGGCCGCGCCCTCAGGCCGAGCAGCGATTCGTCGAGCGCGGCGACGAGTGCGGCGCGCTCGCCGTGGAGCAGGGTCTCGAGGAGTGCACGCCTGACCGCATCGAGAGTCGAGGGCTTGGCGGGCTCGCCACCGCAAAGCGCGCGCAAGCGCTCGAGGTGATCGACTCGCTCGCGGGCGGTCTCCCCGAGGAGAGCCGCAGTCCGGACTGTCGCGGCCCAGAGCCCGTCGTTCCCTCCGAGGAGCGCCGTTAGCGACTCGCGAAGCTGCTCCGAGCGAAACGGCTCGCTCGCGAAGAGCGACAACTCCCAGCGGTCCAGGCTTTCCGCCAGGTCGGGATCGTCGTCCGCGGTCGAGATCCGCTCGAGCAGGTCGGAGGCGAGCTTGCCGCGGAACGAATCGAGCCGCGAGGGCTCGCCCGGAGGCTGCGTCGCCGCGATCGGCAGCACGGGCCGGATCCCGTACGGCCGCCAATCGAGTCGCTCGAAAAGGACCGGCCCGGCGGCGACGGCGGCCGCTGTCGCCAGCCGCAGCGCGGTGACAGCGTCGGCAAGCTCCGCAGGCGCGTCGGGCGGTTCGCTCTCCGCCGCGTGGAGCGGGCGCTCGAGCTCGAGCACGCAGGTCCGATCGGGCTCGCGCCCGAAAGCCGGTGGCAACAGCCGCGCTGCATCGGGCCAGGAGGCGGCGAGCTCCCCCGCCGCCGCTACGCGAACGCGGATCCCGCGACCGAGCTCGACCTGGCTGCCGGCGCCGAGCCCGATCAGCGGTGCAACCGCCGCATACGCGCGCCGCGCCCCGAACAACGATCGCTCGAGCTCGCCGTAGGCGCGGTCGAAGACCTCGTCGTGCCAGTCGAAGCCACCGCAGCGCTCTGCGACGGTGGTCAGCAGCGGGAGCAGGACGGTGCGGACGAGCGCGTCCTTTTCGCTGCCCTCGCCCCCGGCATGCGCGCGCGCGAAGATGGCGGCGGCGGGCTCCCGCCGCAGCTCTTCGAGCGCCGAGCTTGCGTCAGGGAGCGCCGCCAGCCGGCCGGTACGCGCCTCGACGTAGCCGCCGACGAGCGGGCGGTAGTCGTAGAGCGGCCGCTTACCGCCGTCGTGCTCCTCGAACGAGAATGGAATCTCGGAGCCGCCTTCGACCTCCCGCGAGAGCACCGCGAAGCTCGCCAGCACGAACAGACGAAGCGAGCGATAAAGCTGCGGAGCGCGTACGGCCACGCCTTGCGGTTACGCGCTCGGTGCTGCCTCTCCTCTACCGGGCGAACGGCTCCATCCGGGAGCGGACATACGCTCCTCGAGTGGGGAGCCGCGACGTGCTGCTGGCCGAGGTCGGTGCAGCGTTCGCAATCCTCGGTCTGCTGCTCGTCTTTCTTCCTCTCTTCCTCCAGGCATTCGAGCGTGCGGCCGGCGGAGAACGCCCCTACGCAGACGTGCGCGCCCTGGGGTTTCGCGTCTACTTCGTCGGCGGCACGGTTGCGATCGCGGCGCTCGTCGTGACGGTCGGTCTCCTCGGACTGTGGTTGCGTTCGCATCCCCTCGCCGTGCTGACGGGCCTTGGGCTGCTCGTCGTGACCTGGTGCGTCGTCGTCCTGGCCGGGCTCGCGATCGGCACGCGGTAGGCGAAGGATGGCGGCCCGGAACTACATCTGGGACTCGCAGGCCGCAAAACGGCTACAGGAGCAGCAGCTGGACCGCCACTGGCGGCAGCAGAAGCAGCACTACAACGATCTCGCGAAGGGTGTCTGGGAGAGCCTGCAACGCATCGCGGACGATCCGGCCCGGCTCAAGCACGACGACTTGTGGGACTCCCTGTACCCGATCATCAGCCGCGATTCCATCATGCTTCGCGAGTTCGCCCGCAAGCGGCTGCCGTCACCGGGAGCACCACGTCACCAGCAATGGGTAGCGTGGTTTGCCCACTACGTCGCGGAGAAGTTTCTGGAAGCGCTAGAAGGAGGAAGCGGTGACGGCTGATCAGCGGAGGGACCAGGCCAGCGAAGAGGCGAAGGCACTCGTTGCGCGGCTGCGTGCAAGCAACGAGCGTGCGGCGAAGAGGGGCGCGCCGCCCATGGAGGAGTCCGAGTACAGCAATCTGCAGCGCGTGATGACGCGCAAGCTGCGTCAGCGGACCGCTTAGCCGAGACCCCGGCACGGGCGGTCAGGTCTGACACTGAGGCATCGCTTGCGATGCCGATCGAAAGGCGGCGCCGACATGTGCGGCGCGGCCGCTAAACCCGGTTGATGGAATCGCCCCCGGCGGCCGACGGAAACGGCTGACACACCGGGCACCAGTAGGCGGTGCGGTTGGCCTCGCCTTGTCCTCGCGCCTCGATCGGGCCGCCGCAGCGGCGGCAACCGTGGCCGGCGCGGTTGTAGACGAGGCGCCGCTCGCGACCGGTGTCGACGGAAGCGGTCATCAGCTCGTGTGCGGCCTCGAGCACCGATCGAAGCTCCTCGTCCGCAACCTCGGCGACCGGGCGCCAGGGAGAGACGCGGGCTTCCCAGAGGGCCTCCGCCTTCCAGAGGTTTCCAATTCCCGCGACGTGACGCTGGTCGAGCAGAGCATCGCCAATCGCACGATCGTGCGGGTCGCGACGCAGGTTGTCGATCATCGCCGCCAGATCCGGCGGTTCCGCGAGGATGTCCGGCCCGAGCCGTCGGACGGCGCGGTCGTCCAGTTCGAGCACGGGGCCGTTCCAGAGCACGGCTTCCCGCTCGGCGCCACGGAGGACGAGCCACGGCCGGCCGAAGAGCTTCGATCCCCGCGGCCGCACCTGCCAGCGTCCGGACATGCGGAGATGGCTGCGGAGGACGAGACCTTCCTCGAAGCGAAGGAGGAGGTTCTTGCCGGCGGCCTCGACGGCGAGCAGCCTGCGGCCGTCGAGGCGCTCAGCGAGTCGCTTGACCGCGGCGCGGGGATGCGGCGTCTCGACCTCGACCCGCTCGCCCACGAGCACTTGCAGCCGCCGTGCGGCGCGGGCAAGGGAGTCGCCTTCGGGCACTCGTGGCAGGCTAGCGGCGACTAGCCGGCCCATTCGTGGCGGTGCTGCTCGACAAAGCGGAGCGACCGAAGCCACTGCTCTCCCCGCGTAGCTGCCCAGACGTCGGACCAGCCAGGCGCTCCCGCTTCGCCCCAGATTCGGGCGGTGTCGTACAGAGCGCGGATGCGCCGCCCAACGAGGCCGAGGAGGTCCGGCGTGGCGTCGATCCCGTACGCGCCGCAGAAGCGCTGGACTCGCGGGGCACGCGGTCGAGGAGGGATTCCCAGCCGCGCACAATCGTCGTCGGGATAGAGCGGGACGAAGCGGTAGAGCGCGTAGGCGACGTCCCAGCTTCGCGGTCCGGGCGCCGCAAGGTCCCAATCGATGAATGCTGTCGGCCGGTCACCGCGCCAGACCGTGTTCGCCGGCGAGAGGTCGTTGTGACAGATCACGTCGCCACCATCCGGGGAGCCGACGAGAAACTGCCAGCGCGCGTCGGTGGGCGACTTGAAGGTGGTGGTGGAGTCGTGTAGCCGACGGATGAGATGCCCGACACGGGAGAGCTCTTCGTCGTCGCAATCCGGGCGAATCTCTCCCTCTACGAAGTCGATCACCTCGCGACCGTCGACGTCCAAGCCGTGGGCGCGGGGAGCTCCCTCGAATCCGACGGCTGCGAGATGGTCGAGCAGTGCGTGGACAACAGGGGTCCAGGGACCTGCGGCACGCCGGATCGTGTCTCCGACGCGGAGGACCGGAGTCAGGCCTCCGCCGGCCTGCTCTCCGCTCAAGGACGCAGGACGGCCCGGCGCGGCCCGGCGAGGAAGCCGGCCTCGACGAGCAGCGGCATCGCTTCGCTCTCCGTGACCGGCTCGCCGTCGAAGCGTTCGACTGCGAGGCGCTTCTTCGGCCCGCGGCTGCGGACGTGCTCAACCAGCGCGGCAAGCGCCGGCCTGAGCCAGTTCTCTTCGGGATCGCGGAGCGGAACGAGCGAGCGGCCGCCGCGCTCCACGAAGAGCGCAGCCTCACCGCCGAGCAGGACGACCCGAGCACCGGCGACGCGGGCGGCCCTCGCCCCGGCTCGCTTCGGCCACGGAAGCGCCGCACCATAAGGCTGCGCCGGGTCAGCTGCGGCGAGCACGAGCGCGTCGGGCTCCTCGCCTTCGCGCGGCCTCAATTCGCGAAGCCGTTCGACCGCGCCGCCCAGCGCGAACTGGGCGCCGCCGAGGCCCTCGACGAAGTAGCCGCGTCGGCTGAGGCCGAGCGTCTCGAGTGCCTTCAACTCGCCGTAGACGGCGCCGAACCCGCCGGAGATCCCCTCGGCGCGAACGCCGTCGCGAGTGACGATGCCCTGCCGCTCGAGCAGGAGCTCCGCAAGGGCACGTCTGTCCGGAGCTTGTCCGGGGTCAGACCCCGGACGTGGCCCGAAGAGACGCCCCGTTCGCGACCAGCGGCCCTGCGTGGCCGTGATCTCGCTTGCCCGGCGACGCGAGAAGCGCCGGGGTCGTCGCTCCGGCTTCGGCGCGCCGTAGCGGCGGCCGGCGCGCAGCGGCTGCCACGCGTCGTTCGTTACCTCCCCGGCCCAGACGAGATCCCAGAGCGCCGGCAGCGCCCGCTCGGTCTCCAACCCCGTCTCTGCGAGCAGGTCGAACCAGAAGAGCGCGCTGCCGTCGAGCGCCGCGCGCAGCCGGTCGTGAAGCTCGCCTTCGGGCCGGTCTGCCGCGGCCACCTGGCCGAGAACGGGCGCGTCGTCACGGAAGTAGACCGCGACGCGGTCGAGGCCGGCGCCGACCCAGACGACCTCGCCGGAGGCGCAAAGCTGGTCGAGCTGCGCCGGCGCGTAGCCGGGGACGCGCAGCGGCAGCACCTCTGACTCCCAGAGCGACACCGGCAGCGCCAGCGCCTGAAGCGGCACGAGCGCCTCGCGCAGCGTCGCCCGGCGGCCGATCCCGTGCCAGCTCGGGAGGAAGCGGCCGAGCGCCGCCTGCTCGGCGGGCTCGACTTCCTTCCGCAGCGCCGCCAGCGAAGCTCGCCGTAGGCGCCGCAGCACGTCGGGATCGCACCACTCGCGCTCGGTGCCGCCGGGCCGCAGCTCGCCACGGACGAGCAACTCCTCACGCTCGAGCTCGCGCAGGACCGCTCCGACGTCGATCCCGAACCGCTCATTCGCCTGGGGGGTCGTGAACGGGCCGCGGCCCTTGGCATAACGCAGCACCAGACCACGAAGCGGCTGCTCGCCGCCCTGCAGGTACACGTCCGGCAGACCGGACGGCGGCATGACGCCGAGGCCGTCGCGGTACCGGCCTGCGTCCTCGGCAGCGATCAGGCGCTCCTCGCCAGTGATTCGGACGCGCAGCGCGCGGCGTTCGGCTTCGAGCACGGCAGCCTGGGCCTCGTCGAACTCGCCGACTCGCAGGTCGCCGCGCAACCTGAGCAGGTCGTGCAGCTCGTCCGGATCCCGCGGGTCGCCGCGGAGCTGGGCTTCCACCTCCTCGACGGCGTCCGCGTCCAGCAGCTCGCGAAGCTCTTCCTGCCCGAGCAGCTCGCGCAGAAGCTCCCGGTCGAGCGATAGCGCCTGCGCACGCCGCTCGGCGGGCGGGGTGTCGTCCTCGTACATGTAGTTCGCGACGTAGTCGAAGAGGAGCGAGGCCGAATAGGGCGATGCCGACGGCGTCTCGACGTCGACGAGATCGAGCTGGCGCGTCCGCAAGCCCTGCAGCAGTCGCTTCAGGGACGGCAGGTCGAAGACGTCCTGCAGGCACTCGCGGTAGGTCTCGAGAACGACCGGGAAGGCGGGATACTTGCGCGCCACCTGAAGGAGCGACTGAGCCTTCAGCCGTTGCTGCCAGAGAGGTGTCCGCTGATCGGGCCGGCGCCGTGGAATCAAGAGCGCGCGTGCCGCGTTCTCGCGGAAGCGCGCGCCGAACAACGCGGAGTCGCCGACCTCGTTCACGACGAGATCCTCGATCTCCTCGGGCTCGATCAGCACGAGGTCGGCGGGTGGCGCCGCGTCGGCGTCGGGGAGATGGATCGCGATCCCGTCGTCCGACCAGATCGCGTTGGCGTCGAGGCCGAGCGACTCTCGCACGCGGGCCGCCAGCGCGAGCGCCCAGGGCGCGTGCACGCGGGCTCCGAACGGGGTCAGGATGCAGAGGCGCCAGTCGCCGATCTCGTCGCGGAAGCGCTCGACCACGATCGTCCGGTCCGACGGGAGCGCACCCGTCGCGGCCGCCTGCTCGCTGAGAAAGCGGAGCAGGTTCTGCGCGGCGCGTTCGTCGAGTGCATGCTCGTCTCGCAGCTTCGCCTTCGCCTTGGCCTCCGGAAGCGCCGCCAGCTCGCGGGAAATCGCCCCCACCGCCTCGCCGAGCTCATAGGGCCGCCCCACTCCCTCGCCGCGCCAGAACGGGACCGCGCCCGGCACCCCCGGCGCCGGTGAAACGAGCACCCGGTCGCGGGTGATCTCCTCGATCCGCCAGGTCGAGGCGCCGAGCAGGAACGTCTGCCCGGCCCGCGCCTCGTAGACCATCTCCTCGTCGAGCTCGCCGACCCGGCCGCCGCCGTCGACGAGGTGAACGCCGAAGAGTCCGCGGTCGGGGATCGTGCCGGCGTTCGTGACGGCGAGCCGCCGCGCTCCCTGCCGGCCGCGGATGACGCCCGCGGTGCGGTCCCAGACGATCCGCGGCCGCAGCTCCCCGAATTCGTCCGACGGGTAGCGGCCCGCCAGCATGTCGAGGACGTTCTCGAGCTGAACGCGCGAGAGCTCGGCGAAGGGATAGGCGCGGCGGACGAGCTGATGAAGCTCACCCACCTCGATCTCCTCGTCGGCGCAGATCGCAACGATCTGCTGCGCGAGCACGTCGAGCGGGTTGCGCGGGATCACCGTCTCCTCGATCGCGCCCTCCCGCATCAGCTTGGCGACCACCGCGGCCTCGAGCAGGTCAGCGCGGAACTTGGGGAAGATCCGGCCCTTGGAGACTGCGCCGAGCTCGTGCCCGGCGCGGCCGATCCGCTGCAGCCCGCGTGCGACGGATTTCGGGCTCTCGACCTGGATGACGAGGTCGACAGCGCCCATGTCGATGCCGAGCTCGAGCGACGAGGTCGCGACCAGGCACGGGATTTGGCCTTTCTTCAGCAGCTCCTCGACCTCGAGCCGCTGCTCGCGCGCCAGCGAGCCGTGGTGGGCGCGGGCGATTTCCCGCGGCGTCTCTGACTCCTCGTTCGCGAGCTCGTTCAGCCGCAGAGCCAGCCGCTCAGCAAGGCGGCGGTTGTTGACGAACACGATCGTCGAGCGGTGCTCGGCTACGAGCTTCAGGATCTCGGGGTAGATCGACGGCCAGACCGAGTTGTAGGAACCCTCCTCCGGAACGGTCATGTCTTCCAGCGGGACGACGATCTCGAGGTCGAGCTCCTTCGCGCGGCCGGCGTCGACGAGCTGGATCTCGCGGGCGCCCGAGACGAAGCGTCCGATCTCCTCCAGCGGGCGCTGCGTGGCCGACAGCCCGATCCGTTGAACGTGTCCGGGGTCAGACCCCGTACG
>Ga0307277_10001103_pt1 | contig 10497 bp, 10 predicted proteins | sample ER_DNA_116_FD_194473 | JGI IMG/M metagenome (GOLD analysis project Ga0307277, IMG submission 194473) | Bulk soil microbial communities from the East River watershed near Crested Butte, Colorado, United States - ER_DNA_116 | ecosystem: Environmental > Terrestrial > Soil > Floodplain | place...
GCGCCAAGCCCAGCGTGGCGAAAGCCGCGGCCGCGCGCATCGATTACGGCGATCTCACCGCGCTGCTCTACGCGCAGGGCTACCGGCGGGAGGAGTTCGCCGCAAAGGACGAGCGCGCGCCCTGACTCGAGCGATGCGCGCTTGCCGTACTTTATTGCAGGCTCAGCGCGACGAAGCGCAGTTCGCCGTCGGCGCCGGCGACGAGCAGCAGCGCCGACTTGCGGCCGTCCTTCTTCAGCTTGTCGATCTTGGCCTGCAGATCGCCGGTGTTCGCCACCGTCTCTTGCGCGATCTCGACGATGACGTCGCCGGGCGTCAACCGCTTGTCGGCCGCGGGCGAGCTCGCATCGACGCCGGTGATGACGACGCCCTTGACCGTGTCCTTGATCTTATAGCGCCGACGCAGATCGTCGGACAGGTTGGCAAGCTCGAGCCCAAGCGTCTTCTTCACCACGGACTTGTCGGGCACACCGCTGTCTTTCGGCTCGGCCGCCGCCACCTTCTCACCGTCCTCGAGCCGGCCGAGCGTGACGACCTTGGTCTCTTCCTTGCCCTTGCGGATGACAACGACCGGGGTTTGCTTGCCGACCGGCGTGTCGGCCACGACCCGCGGCAGGTCGCGCATTTCCTTGATGTCCTTGCCGTCGAACTTGACGATCACATCGCCCGGTTCGATCCCGGCGGGCTTGGCCGGCCCCTTGTCGTCGACGCCGGCGACCAGCGCACCGCGCGGCGGATTGATCTTCAGGCTGTCGGCGATCTCGTCGGTCACCTGCTGGATCCGCACGCCCAGCCAGCCGCGGCGGGTTTCGCCGAACTGCTTGAGCTGATCGATCACGGGGATGGCGGTTTTCGACGGCACGGCAAAGCCGATGCCGATCGAACCGCCGGAGGGAGAGATGATCGCGGTATTGATGCCGACCACCTCGCCGTCGAGGTTGAACAGAGGACCGCCCGAGTTGCCGCGATTGATGGCGGCATCGGTCTGAATGTAGTTGTCGTAGGGGCCGGAATTGATGTCGCGGTTGCGCGCGGAGACGATGCCGGCCGTCACCGAGCCGCCGAGACTGAACGGGTTGCCGATGGCGATGACCCATTCGCCCAGCCGCAGGTTGTCGGAATCGCCGAATTTGACCGCCTTGAGCGGCTTCTCCGGCTTTACCCGAAGCAGCGCGAGGTCGGTCTTCTGATCTCTGCCGATGATCTCCGCCTTGAGCCGCGAACCGTCGTTGAGAATGACGGTGACCTCGTCGGCCTCCGAGATAACGTGATTGTTGGTGACGACGATACCGGAGGAGTCGATGATGAAGCCGGAACCTAGCGAATTAACGCGGCGCGGAGCGCGCTCGCGATTCTGCGGGTCGCCTTGACCGCGGCGATTGAAGAAGTCGCGGAAGAGCTCGTCCAGTTGCGGGTCGTTGGGCAGTTGCGGCAGCGGGGAGTTGCGCGTTTCAATCTTCTGCGAAGTGGAGATATTGACGACCGCGTCGATTACCTTCTCGGAGACATCGGCGATGTTGTCGGGTCCACGCGCGGCGGACGAAGTCGGCAGCGCCGGCAAGGCCACTGCCGCCGCAACGAGAACGGCCAAGGCTTCATTGCGGGACTGCCGGACAGATTGAGCAAGCGTGCCGAGCATGGAAGTCTGAGCTCCTGCGGTCGTGAAGGGCGAGACAGTGCTCCCGTCCGATGATGGACGCAAGGGCGATCTCGCGGCGGCAATTACGCTTGGGATTAGGGCGGAATCGGGACCGCAGCGCGGCTGCGCCGCCGCGTAAAGTGCGCGCGCCACTCACCCGCGCACGATCCAGATCAGCACGATGCCGAGCACGGCGGAGGCGATGCCGGCGACACGCAGCGACGTTTCCGGGCTCTCCAGCGCGCTCGCCGCCAGCCGTTTTGCGAGGCGGGGGAAGGCCGCGAAAAGCAGGCCTTCGATGACGAGCAGCAGACCGATCGCGGCGACGAACTGGGCCATCTTTGCCTAACCGGCGCAGTGGTGGCGAAGGCCGCCGCTACCTCGCAGGCGCTGAGGAGCCCGCCGAAGAGTTACCTTCGCGCGGCTTGCCCGATGGATCCACGAAGAACCGGAAGAATTCCGAATCAGGCTTGAGCAGCATGCGCGTGTCATTGGCACGCAGCCCAGTCTCGTAGGCTTGCATCGAACGGTAGAACGCAAAGAAGTCGGGATCGCGGCCGTAGGCATCGGCGAAAATGCGATTGCGCTCGCCATCGCCTTCGCCGCGCGTGCGCTCGCCCTTCGATTGCGCCTCGGCCAACAGCACCGTGACATCGCGATCCGCCTTGGCGCGCATCTCCTGCGCCTTCTGCGCGCCCTCGGCGCGGTATTGCGCCGCCTCCTGCTGCCGCTCGGTCTGCATGCGCTGGTAGACCGCCTGGCTATTCTGCTCCGGCAAGTCGGCACGGCGAATGCGCACGTCGACGACGGAGATGCCGTAACCCTGCGCCTCATTGTCGAGTTGCTCGCGCACGCGCGCCATCAGATGCTCGCGTTGATCGCGCACCACCTGCGTCAGCGTCGCCTCGCCCAGCACGCGGCGCAGCGCCGAATTGAGCAAGATCGAAAGCTGCGAGTTCGCGCCGTCCACGGTGCCCACGGTCTGATAGAACTTCAGCACATCCTTGATGCGATAGCGCGCGAAGGCGTCGACCACGAGCCGCTTCTGGTCGGAGGCGATCACCTCCTGCGCCGGGTTTTCGAGATCGAGGATGCGCTTGTCGATGTTGATGACGCTGTCAATGAGCGGCACCTTCACGTTCAGTCCGGGGTCGGTGATGACGCGCACCGGCTGCCCTAGCCTCACCACCAGCGCCTGGCGGGTCTGATAGACTGTGAACAGCGTGCCGTAGGCGACGATCAGCGCCACGACGACGAGGCCGGCGATGAGTCCGCCGAACAGATTGAGTCTCATCGGCTGCCTCCCGTCTGCGGCGGGTTCTGCGGCCGACGCGTCAACTGGTCGAGCGGCAGGTAGGGAACGACCCCGCCCCCCGAATCGAGGATGATCTTGTCGGTGCCCCCGAACAACCGTTCCATGGTTTCGAGATACATGCGTTGGCGGGTGACGTCGGGCGCTTTCTTGTATTCGTCGTAGACCTGGAGGAAGCGCGACGTCGCGCCCTTGGCCTCGGCGACGGTTTGGTCGCGGTAGGCTTCGGCGCCCTGGGTGATCTGCGCGGCGCGTCCGCGCGCTTCCGGCACGACCTTGTTGGCATAGCTCTGGGCTTCGTTCTGCGCCCGCTCGCTGTCGGCGCGGGCCGCCTGCACGTCGCGGAACGCGTCGATCACCTGCGACGGCGGGTCCACTTTCTGCAGCTGCACTTGCTGGATCTGGACGCCGGCTCCGTAACTGTCGAGCACGCGTTGCATCAGCTCCTGCACTGCGGCTTCGATATTCTGCCGCGCCCCGGTCAGAATGGGCTGCAGCGTCGAACGGCCGATCACCTCGCGCATGGCGCTCTCGGCCACCGCCTTCACCGTGCCTTCGGGTTGCTGGATGTTGAAGAGATAGTCTTCGACGCCGTTCGGCTTGATGCTGATCCGCCACAACACGGAGAAGTCAACGTCGACGATGTTCTCGTCGCCGGTGAGCATCAGGCTCTCCTCCGGCACATCGCGAATGGTCGTTCCGCGGCGCAGGTCCTCCACCACGCGCATGCCGATGTCGATCTTGTTGATGCGCGTCACCTTCGGAGTGAGCACGCTCTCGATCGGATACGGCAGGTGGTAATTGAGGCCCGGCTGCACCTCGCGCACGAATTTGCCGAAGCGCAGAACGACGCCGACTTCCTCGCTATCGACGCGGAAAAAGCCGGAGAACAACCAAATCGCGATCCCGGCAAGCACGATCAGCCCGAGCCCCTTGCCGCCGAGGCTGCCGCCCGGCAACACCGTGCGCAGCCTGTCCTGGCTGCGGCGGAGAAACTCCTCGAGATCGGGCGGTGTCGGACCCGACGGAGGCTGTCCCGAGCCCCAAGGACCTTTGCTTCCGCCGCCTGATCCCCACGGCCCGCCGCCCTGATTGCTCCACGGCATTGGCTTGCCTCCTCACTCTATCGGCCCAAGGGCCGGCGCGCCCGCTGCGGTTGGGTGGGTTATAGGGGAGGCGTCACTGCGTTACAACGCGGGTGAGCCGCGTGCGGCGCCACGGCGCACGGCCTTGAATTTCCGGTCAGCGGCTTCCTTGCGGCGACTCGAAAGGCGTTGCGTGCCGTTCATAATCAACCGTGGTGTAGCTCGCGTCGTCGTCTGGCCCGGCAGGATGTTCGCTCCGCTCCGTTTCCCGCCAGACACGAGGATCGATCGGCGGAAAGCTCGTATCGCCGTCCGCCTTGAGGTGCACGCGCGTGATCAGCAAGCGGTCGGCAACAGGCATGGTCTGCGCATAAACGTCGGCTCCGCCCAGCACGATGATCGTAGCGACGCCGCGTCGCAGCGCGTCACCGCGCGCCGCCTCCAGCGCGGCATCGAGCCTCGACGCCACCAGCGTGCCCGGCGCGGCGAAGCTCTTGCTGCGGCTGAGTACGATATTGGTGCGGCCGGGAAGCGGCTTCCTGGTAAAGGAGAGAAACGTCGTTCGCCCCACCACGACCGGCTTGCCCCAGGTGATGTCGCGAAGGCGCCGCATGTCGGACTTGAGCCGCCACGGCAGCGCGCCGCCGCGGCCGATCACGCCATTGTCGGCGAGCGCGGCAACCAGGACGATCTCGATGCGCGATCCCGCGCGCGGCTCGCTCACACCGCGACCTTGGCCTTGATGTGCGGGTACGGGTCGTAACCGTGGAGCGAGAAATCGTCGTAACGGAAGGCAAAGAGATCGCTCACGGCGGGATTGAGCGTCATCCGCGGCAACGGTCGCGGGACGCGCGAGAGCTGCAGCCGCGCCTGCTCCAGGTGATTGCTATAAAGATGCGCGTCTCCCAGGGTGTGCACGAACTCGCCGGGTTTGAATCCGGTCACCTGCGCCACCATCAGCGTCAACAACGCGTAAGAGGCGATGTTGAAGGGCACGCCGAGGAACACGTCGGCCGAGCGCTGATAGAGCTGGCACGACAGCCGACCCTTGGCGACGTAAAACTGGAACAGGCAGTGGCATGGCGGCAGCGCCATCTTGTCGACGTCGGCCGGATTCCACGCCGTCACGATCAAGCGCCGCGAGTCGGGATTGCGGCGGATGGCGGCAACCACCTCGGCGATTTGGTCGATCACGCCGCCGTCGGGAGTAGGCCACGAGCGCCATTGCCGCCCATAGACCGGACCCAGCTCGCCGCTCTCGTCCGCCCACTCGTTCCAGATCGTCACGCCATGTTCGTTGAGATATTTGACGTTGGTGTCGCCGGCGAGGAACCAGAGCAACTCGTGCACGATCGATCGCAGGTGCAGCTTTTTAGTGGTGGTGAGGGGAAAGCCCTGGGCGAGATCGAACCGCATCTGGTGACCGAACACCGACAGCGTGCCGGTCCCGGTGCGGTCGTGCTTCTCCGCGCCGTCGGCGAGGATGCGTTCGATCAAGTCGAGATATTGGCGCATGGCTGCGGTCCTCAGGCGGCAAACGCGCCCCGAGTCGGACGGCGGAGTGTACCGCCCTCCCGCTTGCCGGCAAACGTGCAGAGCGCCTTGTGAATATACGCGTCAGTTGGTCGGGCCGGCGGCCTTGATGATCGGCGTCCAGCGCTCGATCTCGCGCTTGACCAACGCCGCCAGCGCCTGCTGGCCACGGTCGGCCTTGCCTGGCAGCACGCTCCCGAGCTCCAGCAGGCGTTTGCGGGTCTGCTCGTCGTCGAGCGCCTTGTCCAGCGCGTCAGTGAGCTTGTCGAGAACGGGCTGGGGCGTGTCTTTGGGAGCGAACAAAGCGTTCCAGGCTTGCGCCTGAAACTGCGGCAGCCCTGCCTGCTGGCTGGTCGGCACGTCGGGCAACGCCGGGCTGCGCTCGGGCGTGCCGATCGCATAGGCCTTGATCTGCCCGGCCTGCACCTGCTGGACGACGTTGACGATCTGGTCGCACATGTAGTCGACCTGTCCGCCGATCAGGGCCGTCAGCGCCGGCCCGGTTCCGTTGAAGGGCACGGACGTCGGCTTTACGCCAAGGATCGAGTTGAGCAGCAAGCAGGTCGTGAACGACACCGACCCCACGCCGGCGTGGGCCATGTTGAGGGTTTCGATGTTGCCCTTCACATAAGTCACGAACTCCTTGAGGTCGCCCGGCGGAAAATCCTTCTTCGCCAGAATCAATACCGGCGTACCGGCCACCAGGCCAATGGGCGCAAAATCCACATCAGGTTTGTAGGCGAGGTTCGGATAAAGCGCGACCGAGGCGGCGTGGGTTCCCATATGACCCATCTCGATCGTGTAGCCGTCGGGGGTGGCGCGCGCCGCCCGCGTCGAGGCGGTCGTGCCGCCGGCACCGAGCATGTTCTCGATGACGATGGACTGGCCGAGCGTGCGAGACATGTGATCGCTGATGATACGGGAGATCACGTCGGTTGGCCCGCCGGCGGCAAACGGCACGATCAAGGTAATCGGGCGTCGCGGATAGTCGTCGGTCTGCGCCGCAGCTGGGCCGGCGGCAAAGCCGAGCGCGACAACCGCAGCTAGCGCGCGAGATACGATGGGGCGCATGGTTCGTTTCCTCTTTGTGACGTTCTTCTTTTTGGCTGATCAATGCCGTGCAAATGCTATCACCGAAGGGCGGCGGCTCGACGTCTTGGCGCCGGGGTAACTTGTCGCAGCCGGCCTGCGGCCTGGTCTATTCGACGAACACCTCGTCGCGGCGCCGGCGAATTTTGGGCAGCCCGGCGATGACCAGCAGGACGATGGCCGTGCTCAGCAGCACCCCCGAGATCGGACGCGTGAAGAACACCGTGGCGTCGCCGCGGGCGATCAGCATGGCGCGACGGAGATTCTCCTCCATCAACGGTCCCAGCACGAATCCGAGCAGCAGGGGCGCGGGCTCGAAATCGTGCTTCACCAACCAGTAGCCGACCACGCCGAAGATCGCAGCGATCGTCACATCGGTCGGCGAGTTGTTGATGGAGTAGATGCCGATGCAGCAGAACACGATGATGGACGGGTAGAGCAGCCGGTAGGGCACGCGCAACAGGGTGACCCACAGCCCCACCAGCGGCAGATTGATGACGACCAGCATCAGATTGCCCAGCCACATCGAGGCGATCATCCCCCAGAACAGCTCGGGCTGCTTGGTCATCACCTGCGGGCCCGGCACGATGCCGTGGATGGTCATGGCGCCGACCATCAGCGCCATCACCGCGTTGGGCGGGATTCCGAGCGTAAGCAGCGGAATGAACGAGGTCTGCGCCGCCGCGTTGTTGGCGCTTTCCGGCGCGGCCACGCCTTGGATGGCGCCGCGACCGAATCGCGATGGGTCCTTGGCTATCTTTTTCTCGAAGGTGTAGGCGGCAAACGAGGCGATCACCGCTCCGCCGCCCGGCAGGATGCCGACCAGCGATCCCAGCAGTGTGCCGCGCGCGATCGCGCCCGCCGAGTCGATCAGGTCCTGACGCGTCGGCATCAGCCCCGTGATCTTCGACTGCACGATGTCGCGGCTCTCCGCCGGCAGCTCGAGATTGCGGATGATTTCCGCAAAGCCGAACACGCCCATAGCGACATTGGCAAACCCGATGCCGTCGGCGAGCTCGGGGAGGTCGAAGGTCATGCGGCCGGCGCCGGTCTCGAGATCCGAGCCGACCATCGAGAGCAGCAGGCCGGTAACCACCATGGCGACGGCTTTGAGCACCGAGCCCTTCGCCAGCACCACCGCGAATATGAGGCCCAATACCATGAGCGAGAAATATTCGGCCGGCCCGAACAACAGCGCGATGCTGGTCAAGGGCGCGCCGAGCGCGGCCACCAGCACGGTGGCCACGCAGCCGGCGAAGAACGAGCCGATGGCGGCGATGGAGAGCGCCGGACCGGCGCGACCCTGCCGCGCCATTTGATGGCCGTCGAGACAGGTGATGACCGAGGTGGCTTCACCCGGAATGTTGACCAGCACCGAGGTGGTCGAGCCACCGTACTGCGCGCCGTAATAGATGCCTGCGAGCATGATCAGCGCGCCGACCGGCGGCAAGCCGAACGTGATCGGCAACAGCATCGCGATAGTCGCAACCGTGCCGATGCCGGGCAGAACGCCGACCAAGGTCCCGACTAGCGCGCCGAGCAGACAGAACAGGATGTTGAACGGGTTCGCCGCGACATGGAACCCCATCCACAGATTCGAAAGCAGTTCCGACATGACGTGTCCACCCGCTCAGAAACGCGGCCACAGCTGGAACGGCAAATTAAGAAGATAGACGAACAGCAAGACGCAGAACAAAGTCATCGCCACCGCGGCGATCAAGCTTTCGACCCACCGCATCTCCGTCGATCCGACGATCGAGATCACGAATGTGAGGAATGTTGCCGGCACCAGTCCGAGCGGACGGATCATGGCCGCGAAGGCGAGAATGGCGATAATGACGAAGAAGGGACCGCGAATTTTGTATTTTTCGATCGGCGGCCCCTCGGCAAAGACACCGCCGAGCGCAACCGCGGCACCCAGCGCCGCAAGGACAAAAGAGAACAGCCGCGGTGCCGTGCCAGGCCCAAAGGCAAAACCGCGCTGGCCCGGCAGATCGGAGGAAGCAATCAAGGCCACCGTCGCCAGCATCGTGAGCGCGATGCCGCCATAGAGATCCCGCGGAGCATGAACCGGCATGATGCCGATGGCCGCAGCGATCCCGACCAACAAAAAAGCCGCGGACAAAATTCGCGGGATAACGGCGTTCGGGACATAAAACGCCCAACCGAGGAACAAAAGCGCGAGCGCTGCAACGATCAGCCCGCCGATCAGATTATGCGTGTTGATTGCAAAGCCCGGACGCGTCCCCCGGGGGGACGGTGATACGCCCTCTGACATGTTCCCTCCTGGACGCCCCGCACGGCGCGCCTCCCGAACCTCCCATTCGGGTCAGCACAACATAATGGGTAGCACACTCCAGTGGGCCACGGGAAGCAACCGATTTAGCTCAAAGCAGTCGGTAGGCCGGCGCACCGCGGGCTGCAACATCAGCGCACTGTTGTCTCGGGCACGCAGAGCCGATCGGCACCCCGGCTTGCGACCGCGTGTCCTTGGGTTCAATCGGCCCGCTTGCTACTCTTTTTTCATTGAGGTTCCGGGCTTATATTAGGTGGTGCCGGCGCGAGCCGGCTATGGCGATAAACGGCCGTCGTAATAAACCTTTCGGACCCGGGGGCAGTACCCGGCGCCTCCACCAGGGGATCAGTGGTCAGAAGTCAGACTATAGCCGACCGCTGACTCCTAATCCCTGCAGGGGGCGAAATAGGATCGACGAGGGCGTAAAGGGCGTGCTTTTGCTCGGTATGGTTCCACCGTTATCGGGCCGCATTCATAGTTGCCAACGACAACTATGCTCCGGTTGCCCAGGCCGCGTAACGCGGTTTGGAATACCGAACTGAAGTCCTGAGGTCTTAGCAGCTTCAGGCGGGGTTCGGAGGCACCTGGCAACAGAAGCCTCCACTTCCATATTCTAAGCTGCAATCGAACGCTGGCGCATACGTGGTCGCGCACGCTAGCATTCGAGCGGTGAGTCCACCGCAAACCGGATCCACCCATGGCCGTCGATCACATCCGCTATGACATTCTGGCCCAGGACGCCCTGCGCGGCGTCGTGCGCAGAGTGCTCCTGGACGCGGCCAAGAACGGTCTGCCGGGAGAGCATCATTTCTACATTTCCTTCGATACCCGCGCCGAGGGCGTGCGCCTGTCACCACGCATGCTCGCGCAGTATCCCGAAGAGATGACGGTCGTGCTCCAACATCAGTTCTGGGACCTGGAGGTGACGGAGAACGGTTTCGAGGTGGGCGTGTCCTTCGGCGGCCTCCCAGAACGACTGGCCGTGCCCTTTGCCGCGGTGAAGGGCTTCTTCGATCCTTCGGTGCAGTTCGGTTTGCAGTTCGAGGAGGCCGCCGAGGCAGCCGGGGAACACCAACCGGAGCAGAGCGCTGCGGGAGCGAGCAACGCGCCGCCGGTGCAGCACAAGGCGATCGCACCTGCCGTCGCCGCGGTGCCGGTCGAGCCCGATCCTGAGGCAGCGCGAACCACAGCGCAGGGGGAAGCCGACAACTCGGCGGCTGGGGGCGAGGTCGTTCAGCTCGATCGCTTTCGCAAGAAATAACGACGAACAAGCCAGGCAAGGAAATCCGCCGGAGGCGCAATCCCTCGCGCGCCGGCGGAGCGTAAACGCCGCGCAAACAGAGTCGTGCACCATGCATGGCAGGTAAATCTTTTGTGACGGGCACGGCCGTCTGTCGGCGCCTCGCCTGTTAAGGCGAAAATCCGTGCTCATTGGGCGGTGCCGCTAAATTTTGCCCATGAAATAGCCAGCAACTCCATTCCGGCCCGCAGTTTTCGCACTCACAATACTGTAAGCTTCGAAACTTAATACTAAATAATCCCC
>Ga0307277_10001105_pt1 | contig 10494 bp, 8 predicted proteins | sample ER_DNA_116_FD_194473 | JGI IMG/M metagenome (GOLD analysis project Ga0307277, IMG submission 194473) | Bulk soil microbial communities from the East River watershed near Crested Butte, Colorado, United States - ER_DNA_116 | ecosystem: Environmental > Terrestrial > Soil > Floodplain | place: USA...
GGACGCCATTGCCATGAACATTGGCGCGTTCGAGCGCCACGGCGTCGAAGTCGAGCGGCAGTTTTCCGCCGTGCCGCCGATCCGCGTCGACCGGCACAAGGTGTTGCAGATTCTCATCAATCTGATACGCAACGCCAAATATGCTTTGGACGATGTTGAGCGCATCGACAAGAAAATTGTAATTTCGATCTCGGACCCGAACGAGCGCTATATCCAGATCGTCGTCTCAGACAACGGCATTGGCATTGCACCGGAAAACTTGACCCGAATTTTCGCACACGGTTTCACGACCCGCGAAGGCGGCCACGGTTTCGGCCTCCACAGCGGCGCGATCGCCGCGCGTTCGATGGGCGGGGCCATCACCGTAGCGAGCGCAGGCATCGGCCAGGGAGCCACCTTTACCCTCGAACTTCCGATTGCATCTACCGCATCTGTCACATGAATCTAACACCTCAAGCTTCGCAGCCCCACAGTCACCGCATTCTTATCATCGACGACAACCCTTCGATTCATGAGGATTTTCGCAAAATCCTTGGTCCTGCCGATGCTAAGCTCGCCGAAGAGCTTGATGCGACGGAAGCCTCCCTTTTCGGCGACCACGCTGGTGCGTCGAGCGCACAAAATTTTCGGATCGACTCCGCCTTTCAGGGGCAAGAGGGACTGGAGAAGGTGCGTGCCGCCTGTGCCGAAGGCGCGCCCTACGCTGTCGCCTTTGTCGACGTGCGAATGCCACCTGGCTGGGATGGAATTGAAACCATCTCCCGTATCTGGAAGGAATTTCCCGATCTTCAGATCGTCATCTGCACCGCTTATTCCGATTATTCATGGGACGAGATCGCAAAGTCGGTCGGCAATACCGATAAGATGCTTGTACTCAAGAAACCTTTCGATAACGTCGAGGTGTTGCAGATGGCGCACGCTCTCTCGAAAAAATGGCAGCTCACCCAGATGGGGCGAAAACAGATGGAGGAATTGGATGCGCTTGTAAACCAGCGCACTGCGGAATTGCGCGCCGCTAACGCCCGCTTGACCGGCGAAGTAGCAGAGCGCGCCGCAGCTGAGGAAGCGCTACGTCGCTCGGAGGAGCGTTTTTCAAAAGCGTTTCACAGCAGTCCTGTGCCGATGGCGATTCAACGCCCGGAGGGGAAGGCTTGCCTCGATGCTAACATAAGTTTTCTCGAACTCGTCGGTGCATCGCGCGAAGCCGTGCTTGCAGGTAGCACGACATTTTGGGCCGATGAATCTACTCCGACTGTTCTCCGCCAAGAGCTCGCTGCCCGTCACGCCGTGCGCAACTTGGCCGCGACCATTCGCACCACCTCTGACGAAACACGCGAAGTTCTGGTTGCAGCCGAGAATCTCGAGCTCGGAAATGCTCCTTATCACTTGCTCATCTTGCAGGACATTACCGATCGCGTGCGGCTCGAAAACGAACTACGCCAGGCACAAAAGATGGAAGCTGTTGGTCGGCTCGCAGCCGGCGTCGCCCACGATTTCAACAACATTCTCACCGTCATTCTTGGAAATACCTCGACGCAACTGCGTAATCCGCGGCTCGATAAAAAACTAACGTGTTCTCTCACCCAGGTGCAACGCGCGGCGGAACGCGCTACCGGTTTGACCCGCCAGCTTCTCGCCTACAGCCGAAAGCAAATCATCCAGAGGCGACCACTCGCACTCAATGAGATTGTGGAGCAAACGGTTGCGATGTTGCGGCGACTGATCGGGGAACACATCGCCCTTGATATGCAGCTGGCTCCCGATCTGCCGCCGATTTTCGCTGATCCCAGCAATGTTGAACAGGTCATCATGAACCTGGCGTTGAATGCTCGCGATGCCATGCCCGACGGCGGCAAGCTGACCCTCGCCACCACGCGCGTCGACATCGACAAAGCCTCTCGGGCACGCAATCCCGAAGCGCAGCTTGGTCCTTACATCTGCCTGGCGGTGAAAGATACCGGTTATGGAATGGATGCGGCTACGGTCGGTCGAATTTTTGAGCCATTTTTTACGACCAAAGATCCTGGCCAAGGTACTGGCATGGGTCTGGCCACCGTTTACGGGGTGCTAAAGCAACACGGGGGTTGGATTGAAGTGGATACCGCACCCCGTCGAGGCACGAGCATTCGCACGTTCTTCCCGCTGAGTAAGGAGGGATTCGTGGCCGCATCGGCCAAATCAGAAAGTTTACCGACCGAATCCACACCGATTAATGACATCACCATCTTGGTAGTAGAAGATGAAGAAATGTTGCGGGAGTTCGTCAGCGAAGCACTGGGCACTTTAGGTTATCACGTGCTCTCAGCTGCCAATGGTCGCGATGCTCTTAACGTGTGGGCCGAACACCGCGATAAGATCGACTTGTTACTTACAGACGTCGTGATGCCAGAATCTATCTCCGGTCGACAGCTGGCGCATACCCTCATCCAGGATAAACCGAATTTAAAGGTGATCTTTACCAGTGGCTATAGCTCCGAGCTTTTCGGATCGGAGTTCGAACGCGAAAAAGAGCATCTCTTTCTCGCCAAACCTTATTTACCTGATCGGCTCGCGCAAACCGTGGCGATGCATCTGCAATCGCAAGGTGCGCCAGAACTTGCGCACGCTAACAGTTAAATTGTCCGGGATCTCGCACGTCTCGCGTGCTCCGTTTCAACGTGCCAAGAATCGCTCGCCGGTTAGCGCGACAAATGTAGGCAGCGCGCGCGCGCGTTATGGCTGCGTACCGACTATGGATAACGTGAGACGGGCATGAGATAGCCCGCTTGCGAGCCTCTCTTCCCTCTGAAAATGGCAATATTAGCCGTTCACGAGGAGAACGCGATTCAGCTGAGAAGGGGGTATAAACCAGCCACCCCACACCTGAGCTAACCGCCCGATTTTCGGCTGCCTATTTACACCCTGTGTTCACATCGGCAATAGCGGGATTATCTTCGAAAACCAGCCAACCAATTCTCAGCTTTACCCAACCACTTTTTCCCGCTACAAAGAAGAGCTTCATCCTATTGATCGTTAACGGCGAGTCCGGGTCGATGGTTTTGGCAAGAGCGGCTCTGGACTTGCTGATTATTCGTTTATGTCAGCTGTCGTGAATCTCGCGAAATACTATACCTCGGATTTCGATCGTGGCGCGCCTCGGTGGAAGCGAGGATTATGGGTAGTTGTGAGCTGCGTTTTCTTTCAGAATCCCTGTCCCTGGGGATCGGCCTTCCGCTCTGCCTTACTCCGCTCCTTCGGAGCGAAAATTGGGAAAGGACTAATCATTGGCAGCAATGTGAATATCTCTTTTCCATGGCGCCTGGTCGTAGGCGACGATGTCTGGATCGGGGATGATGTCGGGATTCTCAGTCTGGCACAGGTCACAATCGAATCGAGTGTTTGCGTCGCGCGGCGGTCGTTTCTTTGTACGGGAAGCCACGATATGCGGCGGGAAGATTTTAAGCTCAAGGTTGCGCCCATCCTCATTCGAAGGGGAAGCTGGATTGCAATCGGCAGCCTGATTCTCCAGGGAGTAACGATTGGCGAGGGTGCAGTTGTTTCCGCCGGTTCGGTGGTTTCGAAAGATGTGCCGGCCAATTGCCTCGTTCGAGGAAATCCCGCGACACTTGTGTATGAGATATTTCGAGCCCGCGAATGCGCCAAGTCCTCTGTCGCCGTTTCGCGTAGGCGTGACACGTCACTGTCACCGTCTCCTGATGGTGCCGCTGTGATCGACGGGTAGCTCCAGAGGCGTTCGTTAATTCACTTGTTCGTAAACCAACCGCTCTGCCACTGAGCCATGGCCATGAAGATTTATGATTCGAAATTGACGCACAAAAGGTTAGAATAGGGAGACCTCTCTTTGAGCCAACAGACATCACGATCGTAGAAAACGTCGCTCTCATATCAGGCTGCTCTGTCTCGGGGGTGGCATCAGATCAGGGACTCGCTTGCTTTGACGTTGCCAGCTCTAGCCGCCTCACTACCTTGCCGCGATGTTTACAAAAATAATCGGTGCGCTGGGTGTCGCGATCGCTCTGAACTCTTGCGCGACCGTCATCCGCGGCGTCCACGAGGACCTTAAGGTCGTCAGCAATCCTTCCGGCGCGGACGTGACTCTCTCGACCGGAGAAAGGGGAATAACGCCTGCAACCTTCGTGAAACGGCGACGAAATAGGTTTCAGGTGACAGTGAGCAAACCGGGTTACTACTCGCAAACTGTCACTGTTAGAAGCAAAGCCTCGACGACGGGCGCGGCCGCAACGGCCGGGAATATTGCCACGGTCGGGGTCGGTGTCGTTGTCGACGCTGGAACTGGAGCATGGAACTCGCTTTATCCGAATCCGGTCTCGGTTCAGTTAGTTCCGCAACCCGGCGAACACCCTGCCAGGCAAGAGAGATTCGCGCGCGGTGGTTACCCTGTCGCAACGCCGACTGAGCGAGGCGGAATAGTTCGCAGCCCTTACACGCGCCGGCTTTATGACGTGCATGCCGTGCCGCACGGAGCGCTGGTGCACGATGTGGATGTGAACAAACTATTTTTGAATCCGTGAGAAGGGTCACCAAGTATTACAGCCGTCAAACGGAGCTGCTAGTAGAGGTCTCCTAACACTCCCGAGCGTAGGGCAATTTTGCGGAGTGCTCTCTCAACCGCGTTTTCCATCTTGCTGCGCGCGGTGATGCCCCGATGATTCAGACGATGTCGCGCGCATTTGAAGATTTCCCCATCGGCACACGTTTGGTTTCGATCGGTTATCCAATCACCGCTGATGCGATCATGGATTTCGGGCGGAAATTTGATCCACAAATATTTCATCACGATCCCGACGCGGCGGAGAAAACGTTGTTTGGCAGATTGGCGGCGAGCGGCTGGCATACCGCGGCGGTGTCGATGCGCTTGTTTGTCGATACCATGCATGTCGCGGGCGGCATTATCGGGATGGGTGTGGATGAATTGAAATGGCCGAATGCGGTCCGACCTGGAGACGAATTGCGCTTGGAAATTGAAATCCTGCAAGCGCGGCATTCGAAATCGCGTCCCGGCTACGGCATTATTCGCATTCGTAATGTAACGAAAAACCAACGCGACGAAGTTGTGCAATCGTTTATGGCGAACACCATGTTGCCCAGGCGCGAAGTAGACTTGTAGGCTGTCTGTGCCAGCCCCGAACGCTTTTTGGGTTCGCGGAAATGTTTTTTGTCGCTGCTGAGGCGGGCAGGGACAGCTACTTCCCCAGCAGCCTCATCATCGCTTCCGGGTAGCGCGAACCGGCGGCAACATCTTTCGGCGCGACCTCATCGATGCGCTCCAAGTCGTCCGCATTCAGCATCACGTCCAACGCATCCACATTTTCGCGCAAATATTTCCGTCGCTTCGTTCCAGGAATTGGGACGATGTCTTCGCCCTGCGCCAAGACCCAGGCGAGCGCGAGCTGGGCAGGGGTGCAACGTTTTTCCGCAGCGATTACGCTTACCTGGCTAACGAGATCCAGATTACGCTGAAAGTTTTCTCCCTGAAATCTGGGGGCAGTCCGCCGGTAGTCGTCCGCCGCAAGGTCTTCGAACCTTTTAATTTGGCCGGTAAGGAATCCGCGGCCGAGTGGGGAATAGGGGATGAAACCGATGCCGAGCTCGCGGCAAACGCCGAGCACCTTGTCTTCAGGATCGCGCGTCCAGAGTGAGTATTCCGACTGCAAGGCGGTAATAGGATGGACCGCATGCGCCCTTCGGATGGTGTCAGCACCAGCTTCTGATAAGCCGAGATAGCGCACCTTGCCCGCGCGAACCAGCTCCGCCATCGCGCCCACGGTTTCTTCAATCGGCGTCTCCGGATCGACCCGATGTTGGTAGTAAAGATCGATGCAATCAATGCCGAGCCGGCGCAGACTCGCTTCGCACGCTTGCTTTACGTACTCTGGTTTGCCGTTAATTCCGCGAAATCCCGGCGTATCCGAGTCACGCAAGATTCCAAACTTTGTCGCGATAACAACGCGATGGCGTTTGCCGCGAATTCCGCGTCCGACCAGTTCCTCATTCGTGTGCGGACCATAAATGTCGGCGGTATCGAAAAAAGTAATCCCTAGGTCGATTGCGCGATCGATGGTGGCGAGCGATTCCGCATCGTCGCGGTCGCCATAAAATTCCGACATGCCCATACAGCCGAGTCCGATCGCGGAAACAATCGGTCCGCCGCGTCCAAGTTTTCTTTGTTTCATGGTTGTCCGATCCAGGTTTTAGGGGCGATCACATCCCATCGCTCCCGAATGGCGTTGTATTCGCTCTCGGGTAACGAGTGTGATTCGAGCAGGCGCGCGTTTTCCCGGAAGCGCTCCGGTTTCGTCGTCCCTACAACAGCAGTATGCACTCCCGGCACGCTCAAGACAAAACGCAATGCGATGGCGATCGATTCCTCGGCTGAATCGTTGCTCAAGAAATCGAAATTCAGTTTTCGCAACCGTTCGTAATATTCGTGGTGATAGGAATTGATCGGCTTGTGTCCGGTCTTCCACGCGAAATTGGCCAGTGGCCTTTTTGCGATCAGGCCAATATTTCGCGTGCGGGCCAACGGAACAATTTGCGAAATCGCTTCCTGATCGGCGATGTTAATGGACGTTTGCAACGCATCGAAGGCGTCGCATTCTACGGCGAAGCGCGCCGGGCGACCATCGCCGCTATAGCCCAGGTAGCGCACCCAGCCGCGCTCACGCGCTTTTTCCAATGCGGAAATCGCTTCGCCCTTTTTCAGGACTGCTTCCGAACATCCATGCAGTTGAATGAGATCGATGCGGTCCGTCTGCAAACGGCGCAAACTACGCTCGATGCTTTCCGAAATTGCGTTGCCCGACCAGTCTTCCGTCCCGATCCCACGCGGGTGCCCGCATTTGGTGAAAAGGAAAAACTCAGTGCGCCGTTTGCTGATGGCATTGCCGATTGATTCCTCGCTGCCGTCGTAGCACTCCGCTGTGTCGATGACGTTAATGCCGGCGTCGAGCGCGCTGTTCAGCACCTTCCCAATCTTTTCGACGTCTTCGCCTGCGGTGCCCGCGCCGCCAAAACCCAGTACGGTCACATCCATATCCGTTCGGCCGAGGCGCCGCTTTTCCATCAATCCACCCTAGACATGACCGAATGAGTTGTCATCCGGAGCCAAATGGAGGGACGCGCGCCGTCGCGTCCCCATTTTCCTGGGCCGCGTATGTGAAGTTTGGGACATGACGGCGCATGTCCCTCCAATTTTGTTCAGAACGAGAGCTTCGTTCTCCCGCTCCCGCGCTCGATCCGACCGATCACTTTTGCGTGCAAAATATTTTTTGCCCTCGTCACATCGCGCTGCCGGACGATCGCGACCATGCCGATTCCCATATTGAAGACCTGATACATTTCTGCGCGATCAACCTTTCCCATTCTGCCGATGAAATTGAAAATTTCAGGGACGCGCCAGCTGTGAGTATCAATTACCGCATCGTAATTTTTTGGCAGGATACGAGGGAGATTGTCGATTAATCCGCCGCCGGTGATATGCGCGAGGCCATGAATTATCCCGCGCGGCACTTTCACCAAAAGCGGCTGATAATTTTTGTGCACGCGCAATAACTCTTCACCCAGCGTTCCCCGAACTCCGGGAATTCGTGACGAAAGCTTAAGCTTCAATCTTTGGAACAGGATTTTCCGCGCGAGTGAATATCCATTGGTGTGCAATCCATTCGACGGCAGCCCGAGAACCACATCTCCAATTCGGACCTTGCTTCCATCGATGATCTGGCCGCGATCGACGACGCCGACGATGCAACCCGCCAGATCGTATTCGCCGCGGCGATACATTCCCGGCATCTGCGCGGTCTCGCCACCGATTAGCGAGCAGTTGGCCGCGCGACAGGCCTTGCTGAATCCGCTCAGCAATTCCGAGAAAACATGCGACTCTAATTTTTCTGTGCCGATGTAATCGAGAAAAAAAAGCGGCCGCGCGCCGAGGACGGCGATGTCGTTGACACAATGATTCACCAGATCGGCACCGACGGTGTCATGTTTGTTCACGGCGAAGGCGATTTTCAATTTAGTTCCCACGCCATCGACGCTGGCGACGAACACCGGCTGCCGCATTCCGCGAAAATTCGGCGCGAACAGCCCGCCAAACCCCCCGATTCTTCCCAGCACCTCCGGGCCGTGCGTTTTGCGGACAAGCGATTGAATTCGACGCTTGAGCTTGTTGCCAAGGTCAACATCAACGCCGGCGCGAGCGTAAGCTTTTTTCGTCACGCCACTGGAGGGACGCGCGCTGTCGCGTCCCTAAAATTTGGGACATGACGGCGCATGTCCCTCCAACTCATTTCAACTCCGCGAAAAGCGTCGGCTGACCGTCCCTTTCCTCCGCCAAAGCGCGAGCGCGTTGCTCCCGCTTTTCCATGATGAATTTATCCAGCGCAGGATCGACGGGCAGGGGATAATTCCCGTTAAAACAAGCGAGGCAAAAAGAATTGGCGGACCGCCCGGTGGCCTTGACCATTCCTTCGATGTCGAGATAACCGAGACTATCGACATTGAGGTACTCGCAGATTTTTTCCATCGACATCTGGTTAGCGATCAGTTTTTCCGGATCGGGAAAATCGATTCCGTAATGACAGGCGAAGCGATGCGGCGGACAACTCACCCGCATGTGCACCTCTTTCGCCCCCGCTTCCCGCAAGTTGACAATGCGCGCGCGCGCCGTGGTTCCGCGCACGATGGAATCGTCCACCACCACGACTCGTTTCCCTTCCACCATTTCCTTTATCAGGTTTAACTTCACCCGCACATCGAAGTCGCGAATGAGCTGACTCGGCTGCAAAAACGTTCGGCCAATGTAGTGATTCCGGACAAAAGCGTGCTGAAACGGAATCTTTAATTCCTCCGCAAAACCGAGCGCGGCGTAATTTCCCGAGTCCGGCACCGGCACTACGATATCCGCTTCCACCGGAAATCTCCGCGCCAGTTCGCGTCCCATCTCGGTGCGAACTTTACCGACATTCATCCCGCCGATGATGCTGTCGGGTCGCGCAAAATAAACGTATTCGAACATGCAGAAGGCAGGTTGTTCGTCCCGGAACGGTCGCTCCGAGCGCAGTCCGTGCTCGTTTATGATTAGCACTTCGCCCGGCTCAATCTCGCGAACAAATTCAGCATGGATGAGATCGAGCGCGCATGTTTCCGAGGCGAGAATGTAAGCGCCATCGAGTTTTCCCAAAACGAGCGGACGCCAGCCAAAAGGATCGCGGACCGCGATCAACTCCTGCTCGCTCATGATCAGGAGCGAGAACGCGCCTTCGATCCGGCGCAAGGCACCCAGAACACTGCTGCCGTTGTCGGCCGGGCGCGCCAGTAAATGCAGGATGATTTCGCTATCGGCGGTGGTTTGAAAAATGGAACCCTTGCTTTCCAATTCGTCGCGCAGCAGATCGGCATTGATTAAATTTCCATTGTGCGCAATCGCCATCTGCCCGCGCACGCAATCGACCACGAAAGGTTGCGCGTTTTTTAACGTGCTCGTTCCGGTAGTGGAATAACGGGTGTGACCGACGGCACGCGTCCCTTTTAGTTTTTCCAACTCATCCTGTCCAAACACCTGTGAGACCAGGCCCATGCCCTTATGCTGGAGAAAGGTCTGGCCGGCGCCGTTGCTCGTCACGATGCCGGCGCTTTCCTGCCCGCGATGCTGCAGCGCGAAGAGGCCGTAATAGGTCAGCACCGCGGCGTTCGGATGACCGAACACCCCGAAAAGTCCGCACTCGTGCTGTGGAAGCGCGGCGCGATCGGATAATTCGTCGTGACCGGAAGTTTCAGGGGGCATGGCAAAAGAACATCGTCGATTTTGTGATCCGGTTCAATATTTCACAAGCGCCTGTTATCCTGAGCCGCGCAGACGGCGAAGGATCCCTCCAATGTTCGCAAATCGGCGAGTAAGCGAGAGATTCCTCGCCGTCTGCGCGTCTCGGAATGACCGCGGGTAGCGGATCACAAACTCGGGATCGGCTCGGAGTGGCTTTCCACTGCCCGCCGGATTGAATTCCACCAAAGATCGTGCAACTCCGCGATCCGCCAGCTGAGATTTTCGTCGTTCACGGTAACGCGAAGACTATCGGCGATCACGCTGCCAATCTGTGCATGCGGAATATTTTTCGATTTTAGTTCTGACAAAACCCGTTCCGTATTTTTTGGCTCGCAGGAAATAATGACGCGCGATTGCGCTTCGTTGAAGAGCAATGTAGCCGCGTCTGTAGAGGCAGGCGTCCCGCCTGCGCAGCCACGGTTTTCGAGATTAATTTCCGCGCCGAACAACCGATCGGGGCTAAAGCAGCATTCCGCCAGTGCGACCGCCAGTCCGCCCTCGCTGCAGTCATGCGCGCTCCTAACGAGATCTAGCCGAATCAAATCGCACACCGCGTTTTGGACGGCGCGCTCCAACTCAATGTCGAGTTTGGGGACCGGCCCAACCTTTTTCCCGAAGCAAACCTTGAGAAAGCGCGACCCACCCAGGCTATA
>Ga0307277_10001107_pt1 | contig 10489 bp, 7 predicted proteins | sample ER_DNA_116_FD_194473 | JGI IMG/M metagenome (GOLD analysis project Ga0307277, IMG submission 194473) | Bulk soil microbial communities from the East River watershed near Crested Butte, Colorado, United States - ER_DNA_116 | ecosystem: Environmental > Terrestrial > Soil > Floodplain | place: USA...
CGAGTTTTCCGCCGGATAATTTCGCGATCTGTTCCAGAGTGAGCGTCACGTTCTCTTTCTAGATCGCGGAGGCGCTTGTGCCAAGCGCCTACTGGAAGCCAGGCACGTTGCCGAAGAAAGGTGGCGCCCCGGCAATCGCTTTTTGTCACATTTGAGCGCAATTACAGGCTGAAGGTCCGTATCATGCAACGTCCAAGAATTGTAGGGCGATGAGGGTTAAGTAACTTGTCGACGTCACCACCTGCGGATAAACCCCGCTTAGCTATTCGATGCGTCGAAAATGCATTGAATGGATTTATCGAGCATAGCATTAAACTCAGCGTCGGATTGCTGAGCCGTCAGCCCTTCAACCAGCGCGCGGGAAAAGCTGGCGACCACGCCATGATTTCTGCGCAGACGATTGTTTGCTTCTTCCCGTGAATAGCCGCCGGAGAGCGCAACCACCCTCAGCACCCTGGGATGTTTGACAAACTCGGCGTAGAAGTCGTCCTGCTCCGGCAGCGTAAGCTTGAGCATGATGAATTGACCATCTGGCAATTGGTTGACTTTCTCGAGGATGGCTGCTTTAAGCAATTGCTCCGCTTTTCCTTTTTCGGGGCAGTGAATATCAATCTCCGGCTCGATGATGGGGACGAGGTTCGCGGAGATAATCTGCTGAGCGATTTCGAACTGCTGGATCACGATATTCTTGGTACCTGCTTCGTCGGCTCGTTTGATAAATGAGCGCATTTTAGTTCCGAAGATCCGCTTGGCCCTGGCTTTGTCGAGGAGCGCGGCCAGCATCGGCATGGGCTTCATCAGCTGGACCCCGTCTTTCTCGGCGGCAAGGCCTTGGTCCACTTTCAGAAACGGCACGACCCGTTTCACGTTCCAAAGATAGTCCGCGGTGGGCTGCCCTTCGATTTCCCTGTCCATTGTGTTCTCGAACAGGATGGCGCCGATAATCCGGTCCCCGTTGAAGGCGGGACTAGTGATGATGCGGGTCCGCATCTGATGGACGATGGCGAACATCTCCTCGTCGCTGGACCACGTATTCTCTTGAACTCCGTAAAGACGCAGGGCTTTCGGCGTGCTGCCGCCGCTTTGATCCAGCGCCGCAATGAAACCGGGACTGGTCTTAACTTTTTGCAATTGTTCTGCGTTAACGGCGATAGATTTCATGATGTCTCCTTAATTTCTCGTGGTCGTTAGTTTAACCAAGATATTGGTTGCACTGCGCTTGCGACGAACTTGCCGTCGGCGACCTTGTAAGCTGAGCCGTCGTCACAATCATGCCCCGAAACTAAAACGGGAAAGCAAAAGCGAAAAGCAATTCTTCGCGGTCGACGCCACAGCAATCGACTCACTATAGTAGGAGGAGAGTCGAGCTCCCACGAGGCCGACGTAGCACAGCCATCCTGGCTGTGGGCCAACCCCGAAAGCTTTCGGGGTTGTTTCTTCCATCCAAGTTGACCGTTACTAAATAAAAGCGAAACGCGGCCTAAGCCGAATTACCTCAGATCCTTTTCCAGAAAATAAAGGTAAAGGATCGCCATCGCATCCGTTTCGCTATCCAAAGGGTTATCGTACTCTGCCGAAAGCTCGTAGCGATGATCGCGTTGAATCGGAATCCCTTCGATCGACTTGAACTCTTCGACGTAAGCAACGCCAACCCGGTCCGGCCAGTCCTGCGAAGTCAACCGAAAGATGGTGGTCCCCGTCGTCAGATCACGCAATTCCATTCCTCTCGCGCATGGATGAACGTGCATCGTTGCATAATGAATCGTCGTGTCGAAAGGGAGATTCAACTGCGGCGTAATCTCCGTCGTGTAGATGTGGTGGCCTGGAGGGACGATCCAATGGTTCATCAGGCCATCGCCGGGTTTGTTCGCACTCACTTCCCCCGACATGTTCACTTTCAATAATTCTGCGCATCCAGCTCCCATGTGCATTCCTGCTTGCGCCATACATGCAGGTCCCATCTTTGCCGAAACACCGTGAGGCTGCAGAACGTAGAGGGCGCGGCGGAAAAGCGCTTTCGTGGGTGCGCCGGGCTGATCGGCCGCTATCGTGTGCACCTTTGTCCGCATGCGAACGTTCACTACCTGATCTCTTTCGTTCAGATTTAAAGACATCGTCACGTAATCCAGCGCGGCGTCGGGGGGAATTGGCACGCCAAAGCCTGGCGGCAGCTCGATCGAGGACCGGCCCGGTACCAGGGTAAACAGGCGCCAGTCGAGGTGGGTCTTTCCGCCCAATTGTTGATTGTACTGAAGAGGGGTTCTGCCATGCTCGGCGAAGGTGAGATTGGAATGACAGAAAAACTCCTGGGAAATCGGCTTCTGAACCGCGGCATCGACGACTTCGGTCTCCAACCCGGTAACCCACAGCACTCCAGATTTCACGCCCGTCGCGAGATGGATCCCACTCTGAATCGACCACGGACCTTCCATCGAGCGATAAATCTTATCCAGCCGATAGGGCTCGGACACGAGCGTCTGCAAGCCTTCGGCCTTGGCTTTCGCTTCTGGATCAGGCCGGGTTATTGAATAAACCGCGGGCACGACAAGGGCGCCCGCGATGGCGAGAAGAACGAAGGGCCGGCTCATTACTCCTGCATCCTGGAGCACAGCATGTGCCGATTCTATTCGATCAGGTTGTGGCACAGCCTCCTGGCTGTGGGGCCAACGCGCACTTTGTCCGTGATCCTAGCGATGCAATTTTCAACCCCCGAATAGCGCAAACAAAATTCCAACCGCTTCGATTTTCGCTGGAGCCTCAAGGACACAGATACGGAATAAAGTTTCGTCTTCGCGTCCGACTATCCAAAGTAGGTCGAAATGCGAGTTTTCGTCCTCACTTTGCTCGCGATGACAGCGTTCGCGGGTAATTCCCTTCTTTGCCGGCAGGCGCTGAAACGAACTACGATTGACGCGGCTAGTTTTACTCTCATCCGCATTTTGTCTGGCGCCGTGGTGCTTTGGCTTGTGGTGATGCTACGCAAAGGAACCCGACCCAAGGCAGGGAACTGGGCGTCGGCGCTTGCGCTGTTTGCTTATGCCGCTGCTTTTTCATTTGCCTACATCTCTCTCTCCGCCAGCACCGGCGCGCTGCTTCTGTTCGGCGCGGTCCAAGCCACCATGATCATCCGGGGACTGAGCCAGGGAGAGCGGTTGCGAACGCGACAATGGTTGGGTCTTGCGCTGGCCGTCGGTGGACTCGTCGTGTTGCTATTCCCCGGTCTCTCGGCTCCGCCAATCAACGGCGCGTTATTAATGTTATGTGCTGGAATCGCATGGGGATTCTATTCGCTGCGGGGCAAAGGAGCAGGCGATCCCGTGACCACGACGGCAGGTAATTTCTTGCGAGCCGTGGTCTTTGCTTTGTTGTTGAGCATCGCCCTATTGCCCTGGGCCAGGCTCGACCGCGCCGGCCTTGGCTATGCGGCGCTCTCGGGGGCAATTGCTTCCGGCGTTGGCTATGTGATTTGGTACAGCGCTTTGCCAGGATTAAAAGCTGCCAGTGCCGCTACGGTGCAACTGAGCGTGCCGGTCCTCGCTGCCGCCGGTGGCATTTTATTTCTTGGCGAGTCGATCACCCTGCGTTTTCTCCTCGCCTCCATTGCCGTCCTCGGCGGAATCGCGCTCGTTGTTATAGAGAAAACGCAGGTCGTTCTGCCTGACTAAATTGACGCAACTAACCAGAAGTAGACAAAGCAGCTCGTCAACACGAAACCGACGTCATTGACCGCATTCGACAGCGTGAACCTGAACCGGCCGATCAAAACCTTTGAGCGCGACTTCGCCCAGAGGACGAAATGCTAAGCCCTTCCCGATGCATAGTTCCGCTACCGCGGTCGATACCAGGATTTGGTCGGGTTGGGCGTGAGAACAAAGCCGCGCCGCCAGTTGCACAGTCGTTCCAAAAATATCGTTGTTTTGTTCGACCGGTTCCCCGGCCGCGCCGCCAATGCGAACTTTGATGTGATGATCCTGCTCCTCTCGCTCACGACGAGCCAGCTCACGCTGAATTTGCATTGCACAACGGACCGCGGCTGCGGCTGAAACAAAAGAGGCCATGATGCCATCGCCAGTATGCTTAACTTCACGGCCCTTCGCCGCCGCCAGGGCGTTTCGCACGATGCGGTCGTGGACACGCAGAAATTCCATCGCAATCTCATCGCCCAATTTCTGCGTCAGTGAGGTCGAGTCGACGATGTCAGTAAACAGAACTGTTCGAATTCCGGGGTCGCGCGCCTCGGCTGCGCCACCGGGTAGAAGGACTGCGCCCTCCCCATTTACCTCGCTGCCGCCAAGGAACAAATCGGCAACCTCAGGCTCAACTTGAATTATTTTTTCCGCGACCTGGCCATGCGCTTGGCGATGGACTTGCATGGCGGCTTCAGCAGTCGGTGCCTCGCAAAGGCAAAAAATTTTCCCGGCGCTCTCATTCACCCAATACTTGTGATAATGAACGCCGTATTTCCCTTCGACGGCAACATCGTGGGCGTGTGCCTTGGCCACTTCTTCGGCGGTGATTCCTCCCGGAATCTCGTGAATGTCCATGTACGTGGGCATAGGATAGCTCGAGCGGCGGCAACCTATCCTGACCTAAGCCGATACTCAACGTCGATCTTGGCCGGACGGCTCAAAGTTTGGTAGACGACGCAGTACCGTTCGGTCAGGCGAACCAGGGTAGCCAGTTGCTCTTCGCTCGCATCGGTGTCGAGATCGAACTGCAATCGTATTTGCTGAAAACCGACCGGCACTTCCTTGGACACTCCCAGGGTGCCGCGAAAGTCCAGGTCGCCCTCGGCACGCACTATTGCATCCCGTAACCGAATTCCGAGCGCGGTAGCGACCGCGTTCAAAGTAACACCAGCGCATCCGACCAATGCTTCGAGCAACATGTCGCCCGAGCATGCGCTGCGACCGTCGCCACCAGTAGCGGGATGGAGCCCGGCTTCGACCGGCGCTTTTCCGGTTTCTATCTTGCAGGTAACACCTTCACCAAGCCGTCCTTCGGCCCGGAGGGTGACCAGCGCGGTCTCTGGCCGCTGGCGATATCGCTCCTTCACCGGCGCTTGCAAAGACCTTAGTTCCTCCGCATTCATCTGTTCTTTTTAATCTGAGGCGGCCGTCTAGTTCCTAACCACAATAAGACGTCCTTTATCACAGATTTTCCCTCACCCCAACCCCTCTCCCTCAGGGAGAGGTAGTTCCTTCTGCCCCGGGGAGAGTAGGTTAGGCTGAGGGCCCTTCTCCAACAAGATACTTCTGCGGCACGGCGACAGAGCGCCGTGGCTACAGGACAAAAGATCAATTAGGAAACGGCTTCTAGGTAGCAACAACGGGGCGGCCCTTGCTCGGTTTAATGTTTTGGTTCACCAGAAAAAGATTATCGGGATCATATTTATTCTTAATCTCAACTAATCGCTGATAGTTATCTCCATAGGTCGCTTTCACCCGTTCTTCTCCTTCATCCATCATAAAGTTCACGTAAGCTCCGCCCGCAGAGTATGGATGGAGCGCGTCCCAATAGCTTTTGGTCCAGGAAATAGTCTTGTCGTTGTTGGCCGGATCGGGATCAACCCCGACCATGACTTGGGTCCAGGTTGCATCGCGGTAATTCCAGGCCGTTTCGTTCTTGCCGACGCGCCCGGCCGCCCCATTGATTGGATAAAGATGCATGGTGGAATGCATTGATGGCAGCGCGTTGGCAAATTTAATGTGTTCGGCAATCGCTTCATCGCTCAGTTTCCTGACAAAGTCCGCGCGCCAGTACCACTGCAAACCCGGCGGGTAAATTGCGTCGAACATGCTTTGCAACGCAGGCTGCGGCAGCGGCCCAACAAAATCGAGTGCGGCCTTCTTGAAAGCCCGAATGGGCTTAAACGTTTCTTCGCCCTGCGGTAAACCTCCTGTCCATGTCCAGATAACACCGCACATCTTTTTCAGATGAAGATGCTCCGGGAAGGGAGGTGCCGGCGGCACCGTCAGAAAAGCGAACCAACCATTGAGATCGTCAGGCGCCCTCGTAATTAGATCGCGATACCATTTCATCACTTCAGCTGTTTCGCTTAGCTCGTACAGCATCGGCCCGCCGTAAACGGTATCGATTGGATGCAACTTGAAAGTAAACGAAGTTATTATCCCGAAGTTTCCGCCGCCGCCGCGAATGGCCCAGAACAAATCAGAGTTCTCATCCGCATTCGCTTTGACAAAACTTCCATCAGCCAGGACCAAATCGGCTGAGATCAGGTTGTCGATGGTGAGTCCGCATTTGCGGGTCAGATGTCCAATTCCTCCACCGAGAGTTAAGCCACCGACACCGGTCGTCGAAATAATTCCGCTGGGAGTGGCCAAGCCGAACGCATGAGTTGCATGATCGACATCGCCCCAGGTGCATCCGCCGCCTACAGTTGCCGTGCGCGCCGCCGGATCGACCCGGGTATATTTGATCGACCCGAGATCAATCACTAACCCGTCATCGCAAATTCCAAGTCCACCACCGTTATGTCCTCCGCTACGGATGGCAAGGAGCAGGCCATGTTTTCTGGCAAAATTTACTGAGCTGATCACATCCGCCACGTCGGCGCAGCACGCAATTAGGCGCGGCTTCTTGTCGATCATCGCATTATAGACTTTGCGAGCATCATCGTAATCCGGGTCGTCCGGCTCAATCACGGGGCCTCTCAACTTTGCCTTCAGCTCTGCGATGGAATCTTCCTCGAGTGCTTTCTTCATGGAAGGCTCAATAAAGAGTTGGGCGAGCGCTATTCAAGCGAACATAATGGCAGAGCCTTGAGAAAGGGAGAGCGAAGGTCAGACAAGGAATCGAGGGATACGCGCCGTCGTGTCCCAAATATTGAGCGCGGACGGCGCGACGCCCGCCGCTGCTAGCCGCCGTTCGCAGTCGCGGGTAGCGCAATGCTAACGGCAGTTCCGCTCGCGCTGGTATCGATGTCAACGCGACCATTGTGATCGAACACGGTTCGTTTGACGATCGGCAGACCCAATCCCATGCCGCGCGCTTTTGTTGTACAGAAAGGTGAGAAAACCTTCCCGCGCATTTCCGGCGCAATCCCATGTCCGTTGTCCTGCACCGTCACGAGCACCGCATTGGCGCGGCCACCTTCGTGAATCGGCTTGGCCGAAAGTGTAATCTTCGGTTTTTTCTGTTCGGTGACTGCTTCGGCCGCATTCGCGACCAAATGTGCCACCGCCACGGCCAGCGCCCCTTCGTCGCCAAGAATCTTTGGTAGATTGGCGGGCAATTCCGTTTCCACCGCCACGTCGCCGTTGACCCGAAATTTGCTGCGCGCAAGCTCAAGCCCACGCTTTACCGGCGTGCGAATATCCAGCGGTCTCATCTTCAATTCCGCCGGATGAGCAAACGCGTTGATCTGGGTGATAATCTTGTCGAGGCGATCGATTTCCTGAACAACGATCTGATTGAAATTTTTCCGGAACTCGGGATCATCGAATCGCTCAGGCAAAAGTTGCGCGAAAGTCTTAATCGCGACGAGTGGGTTGCGAATTTCGTGCGACATGCTCGCGGCTAAGTCGGTCCAAAAAGCGGCGCGATCGACCAGGTCTTGCTTTTGCCGCAAATTTTCTTCCGCGGTCAAATCGTGAATGACTGCGACGGCACCCAGGGGGGTGTGATGGTCGAGCAGTCGCCGGGACTCGACCGAGAGGGAGCGACGGGTGTTCGGTTCGATCCACTGTCGGGGCGGAAGGTTCGCCTTTGCCTCTAGAGTCTCCCGCAACATGGCGGCCAGCTTTCGGCCGACGGCTTCAACGGGACGGTTGAGAACTTCAGTAGCTTTGAGCCCGAGGATTGGTTCGGCGGGGGGATTAAACCAGCGAACGATACCGTCCCCGTCGATGGCGACGATGCCCGGCGGGATCGATTTCAGGAGCGTTTCCGCCAGGGTCTTTTGCAGCGTGACCTCCTCGTAGAGAAGCGCGTTCTCAAGAACGGTGGAAACATGCTCGGCCAGGATCATCAGGCCTTCGAGATCAACGTACTCAAATGGTAACCCGGTGATGCGGTGACCGAAAAACAGCCAGCCGATGATTTCCCCGCGCGCGTAAAGAGGGACCATCACTTCGGCGCCAAAACTATCGAGGGCCCGACGCAAAAGTGGCCGCTGATTTTGCGCGGCAATATGCGCGAGGTTGGCCCGAGAAACGAGGTGCCCATGTAATTCGAACCAGCGGACCAGTGAATCGCGCTCGTGGTACTCAATCTCGTTAGTCTCCGGCAGACAACGCAATCCCGCACGCAGGCGATAGCGATCCCCCTGACGAATACGCGAAAAAATGCCAACGCGGGTCACGCCAGCAGCGTCCGCCACTCCTTCAACGATGCTGGCGAGCAATCCTTCGACATTATCGAGGCGCCGAAAGACACGAGGAAAACGCAGCAGCGGCAGGGACGGCGCGTGCGCACGCTCCAGCACCGGTTCGCTCCGGCGGGGCTGTTCCGCGGGAGGACCATAATGGGATTGTTCGCGCAGATCGCGGTTCTCTTGCATGATTTCTAAGTGATCGAAGGCGCGTCCAACGAGAGTTTGAAAACGGTGACGGTCGAGTTGCAAATCCTCCGCCGCATAAATGCCGGATTGCTCGGCCTCGCGCAGCGGCTCGGAGCGAAGGGCACCCAGAGCAATGACGAGCGATTCCGACCAATCCTGTTCTAGCTGCTCGAGCAAGTCGCGGCATTCTTTTGCTCGCAGATCCATTAAAATCACCGCCGGCGAATTCTGTTGCAGCGCGGCTTCCATCCGGTTGGGGTCAGTAACGTGGCGGACCAGTGCCATGGTTCGAAGAAAAGCTTTGACCCGCCGTGCCAGGTCACTGTCCTGCGTGTAAAGAATGCAAATGGAAGCGATCCTCATGCGGCCACCACTTCCTGATCAAAACGCACCAGCGGCAGAAAAATGTGAAAGGCAGTTCCCTTCGCTACCTCGCTTTCAACTTCGATCTGTCCGCCATGTTCCTCAATTATTCCGTGTACCACAGAAAGGCCGAGACCGGTTCCGAAATCCTTTGTCGTGAAAAACGGATCGAACACCCGGGCAATATCTTCCTTTTTTATCCCCTCACCGGTATCGCGAATGGAAATGCATAGCGCTTCGTGCCGGTTCTCCGACTCCGGCAAAAGATGTGTCACGAGAGAATCACCGGTCCGGATTTCGGTCTCCACCGTGAGCTCGCCGCCGCGTTTCATCGCATCCATGGCATTAAGGAAAAAATTCAGAAAGACCTGCTCCATTTGATCTGAGTCAGCCCGGATGGTATCGAGGCTTGCCTCCAACGTCCGGTTGAGTTTGATCTCCTTTTGATACAACCGATGTTGAACGAGTTGGAGCGTTTTCTCCAGTACTTCGTGCACGTGCATCGGCCGGAGCAATGGTTTTGCCGGGCGTGCGAACCGAAGCAACTGATTGACCAGCGAGTCGATCCGGTCAATCTCGTGCACGATCAGGCTGGAAAAGGTTTCGCGGAAATCAGACTCGTGGTAGCGCTCTGGAAGGAGCTGAGCGAAAGTCTTGATCGAAACCAGCGGGTTCTTAATCTCGTGTGCCATTCCGGCTGAGAGCGTCCCGAGGCTGGCGAGGCGATCGCTGCGACGAATTTGCAGCTCGAGCCGTTTCAGTGCGGTGATATCGGTCACCACCATTAGCGCGCCCAGGAGTTCGCCCCCCTGACCACGAAAGGTTGCGCTGCTGGCGCGAGCAAATGTGCTTCCGGTCGCAGCGCGCAATTCAACTTCACGATCTTCCTGGCGCTCACTCGAAGTCAAAGTAGTCCGAATGATATCGCGCAATGGTGCCGGCAGATCGTCAACCGTTCGTTCTCCTCCGTTGCTATTTAAGCCGGCTATCTGCGCCGCTTCCTGGTTGAATACCGTAATATGGCCATCGGCATCGGCCGCTACTACTCCGGTAGTTAAATTCTGAAGTAATATTTCATTGTAGATGCGGGCGTTCTGGACTTCGGTGAACAGCACGGCGTTTTCAATTGCGACAGCAAGTTGACCGCACAACACCTGAAGCGCGCTCTGCTCGGTACTTCCATAGATGCGGCCGGAGAGCCTTGGTCCGAGAAGCATGATGCCAATGAGTTGTTCCCGTGAGAGAACCCCAACCGCGGCCGCAGCGCCGGCTGCTTCCAGCTGGCGGCGAATGGCAAAGGTGGTCAAGGTGGCACGGACCCGATGAAGCTCTTCGAGGATGAGCGGTTCGTGATGAGTGGCCAACCATTGCACCAACGGCTCCTCCTCCTTGAATTGATCAACCGTCCCAGATGAACTCGGATAGCTCTTTCGAAAAACTTTACGCTGCGCCAAGTAAATCGTTACGCTATCAGTGCCAACCGCTTCCCCGATCGTAGTCGCGAACCTACGCAACAAATCCGGCAAAGTAGTTACCGATTCCAGGATGACGGCAGCCTTGCTAACAGTGGCACGAAAATCGATTCCACGGCCACCGACAAAAAGA
>Ga0307277_10001108_pt1 | contig 10484 bp, 13 predicted proteins | sample ER_DNA_116_FD_194473 | JGI IMG/M metagenome (GOLD analysis project Ga0307277, IMG submission 194473) | Bulk soil microbial communities from the East River watershed near Crested Butte, Colorado, United States - ER_DNA_116 | ecosystem: Environmental > Terrestrial > Soil > Floodplain | place...
ACGGGGCAGGACCGGCGGGCTGCCTTGTGCTGGACCCGGTCTTGGTGGCGTCCCTCGGCCAGCTCGAATCCCGCTCGAGCACGGCCAGGACCTCGAGGTCGCCGAACCAGTAGCCCAGCACGGCCAGGGCGTGCAGCTGGTCGCGGCCGAGGTCAGAACAGCTAGGGTGCCAGCTGGTGCAAGAGCAGCGCGGCGGCCACCCAGTAGACGACGAAGACGCCCAGGGCGCCCAGGCCGATGCCAACCTCGATCAGGACGGTACGCCAGGGCTCGGGGAGGGTGTTGCCGTGGTCGTCGGAGTCGTTGGGCCAGTTGCCATCGACGACGGGGGTGTTGGGCCAGTTGCCATCGACGACGGAGTCGTTGGGCGATAGGTGCTGCATTGAGGTCCCCCCCTGCAAACCGCGGACGTCGCTCGGCTTGCTTCTGGTATAGCACGTTGCTTTGCTCCGGGCGAGGCCATTAGTCCCATCGGGACTGGGACCTCGACGAAGCCGAGGGGTTCGCAGCACGGCGCCGGCCGGCTAGGATGCGCGGATGCGATCCGCGGGGCGCAGAGCCGGCGTCGGCGGTCAGCGTCAGCCGGGGCGACCATCCGGCTGGGTACGCCTGGCCGCGCTGGTGTATATCGCCGCGCTGGTCGTGGTCACGCTGGTGCCAATCGCGTGGGGCGGGCGGCCCGACGATTACAGGCCGCAGCTGGTGCCCTTCGAGGGCATCCGAGTCGAGTTCCAGGCGTCGCCGGTGGGGGAGTTGGACGATCTGTTCGGCAACGTGCTGTTGTTCGCTCCCTTGGGGTTTTCTCCTCCCGCTGCTCGTCCCGGCGATCCGCCGCTGGTGGCAGGTGCTGGCCGTCGGCGCGGGCATCTCGCTGCTCATTGAGCTGTACCAGCTCCTCTGGCCCCTTGTGCGCAAGGCCAGTGTCGACGACGTGCTGATGAACTCCCTCGGTGCCGTGGTTGGGTTCGCGGCTCTGCGATTGACCGGCTACCGCCGCGGTGGCTCGTCGCGCCGCGCCCCGAGGTGCAGGTAGACCCGGTCGCCCTAAAGCTCGACCTCGTCGACCTCGCACTCGCAGTACTCCTCGCAGCCAGGCTCGAAGACCAGCACCTCGGTGTCCCGAGGGAGCTGCTGCAGGGTGGCCAGCAGTTCTCGAACGGTGATTCCTCCAGGGGAGCTGGCTGTGTATTCTCTCGAACACCTGTTCGAGTAGGAAGTGCGGAGTGGGGCCGCACTGTTCCTTCTGCGGGACCTTCACCGGTCCCTTCAGCGAGGTCGAGGGCCTGTTCACGGTGCTGATCTGCATCCCGTGCCTGGAGGTCCGCCAGGCCCGGTCGGACACGCTACTCGGCCTCCATGACCCGGGCCAGCCCTGGGAGAAGTGGGGCTGCCCGATCGACGGCTGCGGCCAGTGGTTCATCGGCCCCTGGGACCTGGAGTGGCACACCGCGGCCGAGCATCCTGACTGGACGGCCACCTACGAGCTGTTGCGGCCCTACCCGAACCAGCGCCAGCGGGTCGTGTTCCGGCGGGTCGAGGACCCGGCCGGCTGACGGGTCGGCGTTGACTAGGGCGACGGTGAGAAGAAGCCGATAACGAGGAGGGCCAACGCAACCAGGACCACGGTCCAGATCCAGCGGCGCAGGTTCTGTGCGCCCTGCAGCATCTGCCAGGCGATCGGATCCAGCGCCTCCTGCTCAGCGGTCTCCCCGGTCACCAGCCGCGCCAGCTCTAGTTCACTGGCTCCCAGGAGGTCGAGGGGACGCTCACCTGTGTGGGAGGAGATCTCGGGTTCTCTTACCGATGTCGCGGGCATCTCGCACCGCCTCCCGTTCCTCTTCGGCAACACAGGCATACCCACAGCGGGGCCAACTCATACGCGCCAGCGATCGGCCTGGATGATCCTCCAGCCATGCTGGCGGTCTGTCTGGGCCGTTGGTCCTTCCTCTTGCGGGTCAATAGCCCGCCGCCATGGCCGAGCTGGCCAGAGGAAATCGGGGTTGTCTACCGTCAAGCCAAGGTCCCGTCCGTCTGACCCGAACAGCGGGAAAGGCTAGGGTCGCGGTCGGCTGGCGGGCCCTTCACCGCCCGACCCGGGCGGCCGGTATCGCCGGACCGGCGAACGTCCAGGGCCGTCAACGTCGCCCGAAGGGCGCCGCGGAGCGGGCGAAGCGCCTTGACGGGCTGGTCGGGCGGCGGTACTTGCCGACTGGCGACCGCCCGCCGGCTAGGCGTACAGCACCAGCAGCAGGACCAAGCCCCCCAGGCTGAGCGCGAGCAGGAGCAGGCCGAGCAGGAACTGAAGGCGCAGGAACGTCAGTTGCTGGGGAGTCTGCCGAGGGGCCTCCAAGCGGTGCAAGGGTCCACCACCTGATAGGAGCGCACCAGCGTGCGAATGCGTTTCTGCCGCGATGGCCGTCTGGATGATCCGGACCCGTTCGACTCACCCGGGGATCGACGCCGCCGTGGCCGCCGTCATGGCCCATGACCGGGCCGCGGTGCTGGCCGGCGACCGCGGGCCGAGCATCTACGTGTTCGACTGAGGCCGACCCGGCCTGCGCCCGGAACGCCACGACCCCCCAGGCCTCGGGCCGATACCTGCAAGGTCGCAACGCCGCTTTGCTGCCGGACCCACATCCGGGTGATGCGACGGTCCCCAGGACCGGTTACCGGTTCGACTCCCCCGAGGAGCGGTCTGACAGCCCCCTGAGGGCCGGTCTGACACCCCCCGAGGACCATCGCACCAGAAGAAACGCGCAGCGGGCGCTGGCGTTACTGTCGCCGCTTTAGGGCGCTCACCGGTCCTCACCCGCCTCTGGTTCCGGCTCGACCTGGCGCCCGAGGGCCGACCATCTACCTACGTGTTCGACTGATCGTCGCCGCGCCCTGCCCATTGGGCGAGCCGGTCGGCCCAATGCGACCGCAAACACGCGGACGCCCTCGGTCGTGGTAGGCGACCGAGGGCGTCCCATCCCCATGCGTTGCACCAGCACCACAAGAAGCGCTGAACGGCCGTCAGCCGTTACGTCGGCTCCCCTGCGGCTCACGCTGGGGGAGATGCTCCTCGGCCTCCAGGAGCCGATGCACCACGATCAGCTTGCGCATCAGGTCGTCGAGGGCCTGGCTGGCGGCTTGCCAGTCCGGATCGGTGACCGCCCTGACCAGCAGCGCGTGGGCCTCGCCATGCTCCTCCGGGGTCATCCGCCGCGGGTCCGCCATCCTCGCCCCCTGGCCAAGCTCCCCTGGGCCTCCACCCTGACCATCCTCTGGGACATCGCTAACGACTGGGTAATGGCTGATGACCTCGACGACCTCGATGGGGCCGAAGGCGGCCCGCAGCCGCCGCAGGGCCGCGAGCTGGTCATCGTCGACCTCGGGCACACGACCATGATGCCCGGTTCGGCGTAATACGTTGGGCCTCGGCACGGCAGGGCCACGCAGAGCAGGAGCGTGGCATGGCTGGCTGAGACGTGGCTGCCGACACGCCAGCGGCCCCCGCAGGGTTCCCTGCGGGGGCCGCTGGCGTATCCGGCTCCTGCTACCGGGCTCCCGGGTTAGGGCAGCAGCTCTTCCAGCAGCACGGCCCACCTGACGAGGGAGTCGCGGCCCTCGCGGACACCGGGCTCCACCGGCAGGTTGAGGTCGCGGGCTTCGTGAATCAGGCGGCTGACTTCGCCGGCCCCTTGGGTGACGTCAAGTAGGAGCGCACGTCGGCGTGCGCTAATGTCGTCCTCGGGCATGAGGGCTGTCTCCTCGTGTCCCATGGGGCCGGCGCGGTGACGTCGCGTGCGGCCCCACTAGTAGGGCAAGTGGCAGCCCTCGGGGAGGTGCCCGGGCTTCTACCGTGCTTCTACCGAACTGCGCCGGACCAAGCCGGACGAGGCCGGATGCTCGAGGTGCTGAGCCGCCGTTCCAGCAGGTCAGACCGTATAGGGCCGGACGTAGGCGGAGGAGACCGGACACCTGTCGCCGACCTCGAAAACCGTTGACGTCGCAAGGCGTCCATGGGTTCGAATCCCATCCTTGCCGCCGGCTACCGGCCACCCGCGGGGCGGACCAGGATCTTCACCGCGTCGCCGTCGGGGGCGGTCAGGGCCGTAAACGCCGCGGCCGCGTCCTCCAGGTCGAACCGGTGGGTCACCAGCGGCGCGGGGTCGAGGATCCCCTTGGCGTAGAGGGCGACGACCCAGCGCCAGGCGGCCCGTGAGGCGGCGAAGCCGCCCTGGACGCGGAGCTGGTTGAGCGTGACCGTGTCCGGGTCGATCGTGGGCCGCCCGGCGCCGGAGATGCCGAGCAGGACCGCGGTGCCGCCACGGCGGAGCAGGGCCAGGGCGGCCGCGGCCCCCGCCGGGTCGTTGGTCGCCTCGATCACGGCGTCGAAGCGACCGGCCAGGCCGGCCAGGCCGTCCTGGTCGGCGGCGGCCACGACCCGGGTGGCCCCGCACTGTGGCCCGAACGCGGACCGGGCGGGCCGGCCGCCCACGAGCGCGAGCTCGCCGGGGGAGACGGTCCGCAGCAGCAGCAGGGCGAGCAGGCCCAGCGGGCCGTCGCCGACCACCGCGACCCGCGACCCGGGGAGCGGGAGCCCGGCCTCGAGCAGCCCGCTGGCCACGCAGGCGGCCGGCTCGAGCAGGGCGGCAGCCTCCACCGGCCGGTCCGCCGGCAGGCGGTGGACGAGGCCGGCCGGGACCACCAGGCGCTCGGCAAGGGCGCCGGGGTGGGTGAAGCCGGTCTCGGCGTACCCGGCCGTGCAGAGGTTGGTGCGCCCCTCGGCGCAGCGGTCGCAGACCCCGCAGGACCGGAGCCCCTCGGCGACCACCGGGTCGCCCGGGGCGAGGTCGCGCACGCCCGCGCCCGCGGCCCGGACGCGCCCGGCCCACTCGTGCCCGGGGACCACCGGGTAGCTGACGTAGGCGGCCGGACGGCGGCCCTCGAGCAGCTCGAGGTCGGAGCCGCAGATCCCGGCGGCGGCGACCTCGACCAGCACCTCTCCCGGCCCCGGGACCGGCTCGGGGACGTCGCTGACGGCGGCCCGTCCGGGCCCGTCGACGACCAGGGCGCGCATCAGGGGCGCGGCGTCGGGCGGGCGTTGGCGCTCGGGTCGGGCCGCAGCTTCTGGGTCCGGGCGGCGCGGTACTCGGCCACGACCAGGTCGGTCAGCTCCTGCACCGACGTCTCCGAGGTCGGCTTGTCGAAGGTGATCGACCCGTGCTGGAGCAGGTTGATCCGGTCGCAGACCTCGAGGATCTGGCCGTAGTTGTGGGCGATGATGATGATCGAGACGTCGCCCCGGTCCTTGAGGTCGCGGACCAGGTCGAGGATGAGGGCGCCCTCCTTGGCCCCCATGGCCGCCAGCGGCTCGTCCAGCAGCAGGATCTTGGCGTCGCTGTAGACCGAGCGGGCGACCGCGATCGCCTGGCGCTGGCCGCCGGACAGCTTGGCCACCTCGTCGTCGACCGACGGGATGTTCACCCCCATGTTCTCGAGGTGCTGCTGGGCCAGCCGCCGCATGCGCCGGTTGCCGAGCAGCGGCCAGCGCACCAGCTCCCGGTTGAGGAACATGTTGTGGTAGACGCTCAGCTCGTTGACCAGCGCCAGGTCCTGGTAGACGGTGTCGATCCCGAGGGTGCGGGCGTGGTCGACGGACTTGAGCACGACCTCCTCGCCGCCCACGAAGATCTTGCCGGCGTCGGGCTGGTGGAAGCCGCAGATGACCTTGATCAGGGTCGACTTGCCGGCGCCGTTGTCGCCGATCAGGCCGAGCACCTCGCCCCTGGCCAGGCGCAGGTTGACGTCGCGGAGGGCGGTGAGCCCGCCGAAGCGCTTGGCCACGTGCTCGACCCGGAGGGCCTCGCCGCCGCCGTCGCCGGCCATCAGGCCCGGCCCGCCCGGCGGAGCCTGGACAGGTACACGTTGGCGATCATCGAGACCAGGATCGCGACCCCCAGGATGATGAAGTACGGGTTGGCGCTGATGCCGATCAGGTTCATGCCGTCCTGCAGCTCGGCCAGGACCAGCGCGCCAAGGGCCGCCCCGATGACCGTGCCCGACCCGCCGGCCAGCGCGGTGCCCCCGATGACCGCGGCCGAGACGGCGGTGAACATGATCCCGAAGCCGCCGCCCAGGTTGGGGTCGATGGTGTTGATGCGGAAGGCGTCCAGCATGCCGGCGAAGCCGCCCAGGGTGGCCACCATCATGAAGTTGCCGATCTTGATGCGGCCGGCCCGGATCCCGGCCTCGGTGGCGCCGAGCGGGTTGCCGCCGACGGCGATGGTGTGCAGGCCCCAGCGGGTCCTGGTCAGCAGCACGTGGAAGCAGGCCACGATCAGCAGGCACCAGGTGAGGTGGGCCCAGTCCGAGTCGCCGAACCAGGCCCGGATGGTCGGGGTGGCGGCGTCCGGGATCGGCGCCGGGTAGGCGTGCGAGGTGACCAGCACGATGCCGATGACGATGTAGGCGGTGCCCAGGGTGGTCACGAACGACGGCACCCGGAGGAACACGGTGATGAAGCCGTTGATGAAGCCGATCAGGGCCGAGATGGCCAGGGCCAGGACGATCGCCAGCAGGATGTTCACGTGGTAGTAGTCGACCAGGTAGTGCATGTTGAACGGGGCCAGCGCGTACACCGCCGCCACCGACAGGTCGATCTCGCCGTTGACCAGCACCAGCACCATGCCGGCGGCGATGATCGCGACCGGCGCGGTCGCCTGCGCGATGTTGACCAGGTTGGGCTGGGTGAGGAACGCCGGCGAGGCCGAGGCGAAGTAGACGCCGAGGGCGACGGCGACCACCAGGACGCTGGCCTCGCGCCGGCGCAGGAAGGCGTCGCCGACCCGCCGCAGCAGCCCGCGAGAGGGCCGGCCGGCCGGAGCCGGCTCGACCCTCTCGGCGACGTCGACGGTGTCGCTCACCCTGTCCCTCGGCTAGCCGGCGATCGCTCCCGAACGCTGCACCACCTGCTGCTCGGTGCTGGACCCCTCGAAGCGGGTCTTGGTCTGCAGGTAGGGGTCGACGTTGTCCTTGGTCACGAACAGCAGGCCGGTGTTGGTCTCGGACGGGAAGACCAGGCCTCCCGACAGCTTGTACATGTAGAGGTACAGCACCGGCAGGAACCCCTGCAAGTACGGCTGCTGGTCGATGGTGTAGTCGAGGCTGCCTCCCTTGATGGCGTTCAGGGTCTCGGGCACCAGGTCGAACCCGCCGGCGACCTTCAGGCTCTTGGAGCGCATGTTGTACTTCTGCACCACCTGGCCCACCGACTGGGTCGAGCCGGCGTCGACCGCCAGCATCCCGGCCAGGTTGGGGTGGCCCTGAGCGTAGGCGTCGATGATCGACAGGCCCTTGGTCACGTCGGCGTTGGTGCCGACCGGGGTGAACTTGAGCGACTTGCCCGACTGCTTGATCGCGTCGGAGGCGCCGTCGATGCGCGGCTGGATGTTCAGGGCGCCGGGCGTGGCGATGAAGCCGACCACGTCGCCGGACTCGAGGCCCGAGGCGATCGCGCGCTGGCCGAGCTGGAACCCGGAGTCGTAGAGGCCCTGGCCGATGTAGGAGAGGCGGTTGGTGCCGGGGTCGTCCTTGGCGCCGTCGGCGTTGTAGGAGACGACCGGGATGCCGGCCGCCAGCGCCTGGTTCACCGGCGCGTTGAAGGCGTTCTTGTCGACCACCGCGAGCGCGATCCCGTCGGCCTTGGCGGAGATGGCGGTGTTCATGGCGTTGACCATCTCGGCGACGATCGAGTCCTTGGACCCGGTCCACTGGAACTCGCAGTTGAGCAGCGCGCAGGCGTCCTGGGCGCCGTACTGGGTGGGGGTGAAGAAGGGGTTGGTGGTGACGTGGTTGACGAACACGAACTTCCACTTCGGGGTCGAGGGGAAGTCGCCGGCGCTGGTCGCGGCGGCGTTGTCGTCCTTGTTGTCGTTGTTGCTGCAGGCGGCCAGCAGGGCCGAGGCGGCCAGCGACGCGCTGGTCAGCCCGATGCCGCCCAGCAGCTTGCGACGGGTGACCCGGTTGAGGTCAAGCGTGTCGACGGCCTGCTCGACCACGGGATCGACCTTGGACATTGCAACCCTCCTCGAACGGGCGCGGCCCGGTCAGTCGGTGGAGAACTTGTAGATGGTGGTGGTGGCGTAGCGCTGGCCGGGGGCCAGCACGGTCGACGGGAAGTTGGGGTGGTTGGGCGAGTCCGGGTAGTGCTGGGTCTCCAGCGCGAGGCCGTCGCCCTGGCGGTAGGCCCGGTGACTGGTGCCGTACAGGGTCCCGTCCAGGAAGTTGCCGGAGTAGAACTGGATGCCGGGCTGGTCGGTGAGGACCTCCAGCACCCGCCCGCTGCGCGGGTCCTTCAGCCGAGCCGCCAGCTCCAGCCCGGAGCCGTGCCGGTCGAGCACCCAGTTGTGGTCGTAGCCGCGGCCGATGACGAGCTGCGGGAAGTTGTCACGGATGCGCTTGCCGATCCGGGTCGAGCGGGTGAAGTCCATCGGCGTGCCGGCCACCGGGTCGATGGCCCCGGTGGGGATCAGGGTCGAGTCGACCGGGGTGTAGTGGCTGGCCTTGAGCAGCAACTCGTGGTCGTTGATGTCGCCCGAGCCCTCACCGGCCAGGTTCCAGTAGGCATGGTTGGTCAGGTTGATGATCGTCTTGAGGTTGCTGTTGCCCACCAGCCTGGCCCGGTAGTCCATGCGGATCTCGTTCCGGTTGGTGAGGGTGTAGGTGACCCGGTTGGCCAGCCTGCCCGGGTAGCCCTGGTCGCCGTTGGGGCTGGTGAAGCGGAGCACCAGGCCGACGCTGTGCCGGTCCTTCACCGGGGTGGCGGCCCACACGTGCTTGTCGAACCCGACGTCACCGCCGTGGAGGCTGTTGGGCGGGTTGTTGATCGGCAGTTGGTAGGTCTGGCCGTTGAGCTGGAACTGGCCCTTGGCGATGCGGTTGGCGTACCGCCCGGTGATGCAGCCGAAGTACGGGCTCTTGGCCACGTAGTCGGCCAGGTTGTCGAAGCCGAGGGTGACGTTGGTGAAGCGGCCGTGGCGGTCGGGCACCTTGATCGACTGCAGGATGCCGCCGTAGGTGAGGATCTTCACCTCCATGCCTCGGGAGTTGGTCAGGGTGTAGATGTCGACGGGGGTGCCGTCGGCCAGGCTGCCGAAGGACGCCTTGGTGATGGTGGGGCGGTGGCCCGCCGAGGACGCCGAGGCAGTGGCGAACAAGGCCATGGTCGAGAGCGTCAAGAGCACGACCACGCCCATGACCAGGGCCCGGCGGGTGGTCCTCTGTGCTGCGAGGATGCCGTGCATGGTTCCCTCCTCCTTTCCGCAGCGCGCCGTCCTCACGGCGAGCCGTCAACGGACTCCCGGTTCACGCGCCGACCTCCGTCCACCCGGCGCTCGACGCGGCGCTGCGTTGCACCGCGTCGAGCACCTCCTGTACCTGGAGCCCGTCGGCGAATGTCGGCTCCGGGTCATGTCCGTCCGCGATCGCCTGGAGGAGGTCGCGGATCTCATGGGTGAAGGTGTGCTCGTAGCCGATGGTGTGGCCGTCCGGCCACCAGGCCCCGGCGTAGGGATGGTCGGCCCTGGTGACCTGGATCGTCCGGAACCCCTGGGTCGCCGGCTCCTCGGTGGCGTCGAACAGGCGCAGCTGGTTCAGGGCCCCCAGCTCCCAGACGACGCTGCCCAGCTCGCCGTTGATCTCCACCGACAGCCCCTCGGCGTGGCCGGCGGCGAAGCGGGTGGCCTCGAAGCTGCCCAGCGCCCCGCCGGCGAAGCGGGCGATGAACAGCGCCGCGTCGTCGACGGTGACCGGGCCGCGGGCGCCGCCGCCGTCGGCCAGGGGCCGCTCCCGGACGAACGTCTCGGTCAGGGCCGAGACCCCGGCGATCCGGTCCCCGGCCAGGTGCTGGGCCAGGTCGATGGCGTGGGCGCCGAGGTCGCCGAGCGCGCCCGACCCGGCCTGGGCGGCGTCGAGCCGCCACACCAGCGGGAGCTCGGGGTCGAGCATGTGGCTGGCCAGGTAGGCGCCGCGGACGTGGCGGATCGCGCCCAGGCGGCCGGCGGCGATCAGCTCGCGGGCCAGGGCGACCGCCGGGACCCGGCGGAAGTTGAAGCCCACCATGGCCCGCACGCCGGTGGCCGCCGCCCGGTCGGCGGCGGCCGCCATGGCGCGCGCCTCCTCGACGGTGTTGGCCAGCGGCTTCTCGCACAGGACGTGCTTGCCGGCCTCCAGCGCCGCGATCGAGATCTCGGCGTGGCTGGACCCGGGGGTGCAGACGTCGACCAGGCCGACGTCGTCCCGGTCGACCAGCCGCTTCCAGTCGGTCTCCCAGGCCGCCCAGCCGAGCCGGTCGGCCGCCGCCGCGACCAGCACCCGGTTGCGGCCGCAGATGGCGGCCATGCGCGGGGTGAAGGGGAGGTCGAAGAAGCGGCCGACGGTCCGCCAGGCCTGGGAGTGGGCCCGGCCCATGAACTCGTAGCCGACCATCCCGATCCCGA
>Ga0307277_10001109_pt1 | contig 10483 bp, 10 predicted proteins | sample ER_DNA_116_FD_194473 | JGI IMG/M metagenome (GOLD analysis project Ga0307277, IMG submission 194473) | Bulk soil microbial communities from the East River watershed near Crested Butte, Colorado, United States - ER_DNA_116 | ecosystem: Environmental > Terrestrial > Soil > Floodplain | place...
ACTGCGCTTGGGATTGCTGACGAGCTGAACGAGCCGCTGGTTCTTGTCCTTGGGTTCCCCGCCTACTACCGGCGCTTCGGGTTTCAGCGTGCGTCAGCGTTCGGAATCGCTCCGCCGGATGGAATACCTGACGATGCCTGGATCGCGGTCACGCTGTCGTCTTGCTCACCCGCGCTGCGCGGGAAGGTCATCTGGCCGCCCGCATTCTCAGGCGTCACGTAGCGCTCCCGACCGAGGGCAACCCGGGAGTCCTCGTGAGGTTGCCGATCGGGGGCGCTACAGGGCGCGCGGGACGACAAGCGCCACGCGCGCCCTGTGTTGGTTCGCCTAGAGCGGCTCTCCGGTCTCGAGCAGCGTCTTCAGCGATGAGAGGACACCCATCCATCCCGTCCCGTAGACGCCCACGGCCGTCTTCGGCGCCCCCTCGAGCTGGTCGTGCGTGACCGTCAGGAGGGCCGTCCCATCGTCCCGTGCTTCGATCTCCCACGTGACTCGGCTCGGCTCCTCCACCGCCATCTCGGGGTCGTACAGGGACGTCCACGTGTGCGAGAGGCGTCTCGGCGGGTCGGCCTCGAGCACCTCCCCCTGCGTCGCGAGCTGATCCGTGTCGCCCATCGTCTGCCGGTAGTGGCCGCCCGGGCGCAGGTCGAAGTCGGAGCGCACGCCGTGGAAGTAGCGCTCAGTGAATTCCGGCTTCGTGATCGCGTCCCAGATCTGCTCAGGGGTCGCCTTGATGAACACCTGGTAGACCTGGACGGTCAGATTTTGCATCTCGGTCGTCGTCATCCTGTCTCCTCCAGCTTGGTCTTGAGGTCTGCGAGCGCCGATACTTGGCGCTCCGTGTACTTGTCGATCCACCGGTCGTGGATCAGCCGGATGGGGACCGGGTTCAGGAAATGCAGTTTCTCCCGGCCTTGCCGGCGCGTGACTACGAGCCCTGCGTCCTCGAGGACTCGCAGGTGCTTCATGACGCCGAAGCGCGTCATCTCCAGCTCAGACTCAAGCTCGGTCAGCGTGCGGCCGTCACCCTGAAAGAGCAGGTCGAGCAGGAAGCGACGCGTCGGGTCACCGAGCGCCTTAAACACACGGTCATCGTCCTTGCTCATGCGTCCACTATAGGTGACCATACGGTCACATGTCAAGCCCTCCTGCGAGCTTGAAGACAACCCCTCCTTAGAGGCCCTGCTTGTGCTGCCTCAGGCCGCCCGCCTCGACGGGGGGTGACAGACGAGGTCCCCACGGCGTGCAACCGTGGTTGCATCTGTCGTTACCGATGTGGCTGCGGAGCGCTTGTGGGTTCTGCTCGCCTATGGCCAGCGCCTAATCGGCGTGGCGCTCGAACGCAGCCTCGTCGAGACGCCGGCTTCGCCTCCGAATGCGAGGCGTTCTGAGCGGTCTTTTGGATCTGAAAGCTCCATAAAGAGCTCCATACCCACCGCATACTGGAGCTTCTGCAAGCTCCTTCAACAGGAAAAGCCGCGATTTGCGCGGCTTTTGCAGAGCCCTCTGGCGGACTCGAACCGCCGACCCCCTCCTTACCATGGAACGTCTCAGGCAACCGGTCGCAACCCACGGCAACGTTTTTGGCGTGTTTCCGCCGTTTCAGCGCTCAGTCGATTTGCCGCTGATTGCCACCGGTTGCAACCACGGGGCTCCGAAAAGGCTCCATCCCCCGTAGTCTGGTATGGCAACAGAACTCGTCGGTAGGCGGTGCTGATCGTCGTTGGACCCTTCTCTTACAGAGAGAGAGGGGGAAATTGCTCGTCCCGCTCAGGTCGAAAATCCGCTCAGGCGAGAGGACGCTCACGCAACCGAGCAGCTCGCACCCAGCAGGTCGATGGCGAACAACTAGCGACGCTAGAGTCGTCGCATCGTGTACACGCTTGCTCAGCTCGAAGAAGCGATTCGACGGAGCTGGGGGCTCGACACCGTCGATCCGGACGACGGCTGGTCGGAGGACAACCCCGCCCAAGGTCATTGCGATGTGACCTGTCTCGTCGTCAATGATCTAATCGGCGGTGAACTGGCCGCGGCGGACGTGTTCCTTGATGGCCAGCGGATCATGGCGCACATGTGGAACCGCCCTCCTTCCGGGATCGAAGTAGACCTCACGCGCGAGCAGTTCATGAAAGGGGAGGTGCTTGGTCCGCCGCGTTTCATCCAGCGTCCACCCGACTCTGTCCTAGCCGACCCGGCGCATCACCGGCACCACCGCTACCAGCAGTACCTGGTGCTCGCGGAGCGCGTGAGGGCCCGGCTCGGTCTCGGCTAGGCCTTCTGGCGTCATTCCGGATCACTGGCGCAGCGGACGGCGCTCGTGTTCGATCTCCACGCGGCGTCCGTCACCGTGGTGCCAGCGCGCAGGGTCAGTTCGCCGCAGCAGTCGTGAACGACCAGGTCGAGATTGTTCGCATGTACCTGCCGCCTTCGTCCGTATCGACCTAGCGCGTCTCGTCCAGAACTGGGTAGCCCAGGGGCAGAATCAGTTCGAATCGCGCGCCGCGTTCGGTCGGCACGTGAATGAGGTTGCCCGCGTGCGCGACGGCGTAAGCCTTTGAGATCGCCAGTCCGAGTCCAGTCCCCTCTCCGGCGGTCCCCCGCTCGAAGCGTTCGAACAGACGCGGCTGGAGCCGCTTCGGCACCCCGGCGCCTGCGTCCTCGACGGCGATCCGCAGATGGCGGTCTTGCTGCTTGCCGGAGATGCGCACGGGTGGCCGGCCGTGGCGTCTCGCGTTGGCGAGCAGGTTTGAGACGACCCGCTCGATGACGAGCGGATCGACCACGACGACCAGGTTCGGCTCGACGTCCACAGCCACATCGCCACCGTCTTCCTCGATGACCTGTTCGAGTAGTCGACGGAGGACGATCGGTTCGGGCCGTACCTGCACCGATCTCGCATCTAGGCGGGAAAGATCGAGCAGCTGCTCGATCAGCCGGCGCATACGGTCTGCTTCCTTCCACGCCATCTCCTCGAGCGCGGCGCGCACGTCCGGCTCGAGCTCGCGGGCCCGCAAGGTTGTCAGCGCTCCGTACACCGACGTCGCCGGCGTTCGCAGCTCATGCGACGCGACCGCCACGAAGTTCAGCTTGAGCTCGTCGAGCCACCTCGTCTCCTCGTGCAACTGCGCTCTCTCGACCGCGAGTGCGACACGTTCCCCGACGAGCGTGAGCAGCTGCACGTCCTCCGGCCGGAAGCGGTGGTGGACGAGCGTGCCGACATGGAGCACGCCGATGACGGTATCGCGCACGATCAGCGGCACGCCGAGCAGGGTCTTGATGCCTTTCTCGTACAGGATCGGGTTGAGCACGTGCGCGTGGTCGACCTCGGGAAGGACGATCGGTCGACGCTCGGCGGCGATGCGGCCGGCGAAACCGCCGCCGATAGGGATACGCACGCCCTGCTCGACCTCTTCCTCGATCCCGACAGCGGCGCGCGCGACGAGCTCGTCGGTCGCCTCGTCCAGTAGCAGGATCGCGCAGGTGTCGACATCGAGGATGGATTTGATTCGCAGCAGCAGCTCGGGAAGCAGCTCGTCCAGCTCGAGATGCGCGAGCGCAGCGTCGGTAACAGCCTGCACCTGCTCGAGCTGCTGGCGTGCCTCCCGTTCGGCCTCGAACAGCCGGGCGTGCTCGATCGCCGTCGCTGCTCGCTCGCCCGCGAGCCGCAGGAGCTCGGCGTCGTCCTCGTCGAATTCGCGGGGAACAAGCGAGCCGACATGGAGCACGCCGATGACGGTATCGCGCACGATCAGCGGCACGCCGAGCAGGGTCTTGATGCCTTTCTCGTACAGGATCGGGTTGAGCACGTGCGCGTGGTCGACCTCGGGAAGGACGATCGGTCGACGCTCGGCGGCGATGCGGCCGGCGAAACCGCCGCCGATAGGGATACGCACGCGCTGCTCGACCTCTTCCTCGATCCCGACAGCGGCGCGCGCGACGAGCTCGTCGGTCGCCTCGTCCAGTAGCAGGATCGCGCAGGTGTCGACATCGAGGATGGATTTGATTCGCAGCAGCAGCTCGGGAAGCAGCTCGTCCAGCTCGAGATGCGCGAGCGCCGCCTCCGTAACAGCCTGGAGCCGCACGAGGTGATTGCCGTTCGCCTTCACGCTCACCTAAACAGCGTATGAGGTCCCCAAGGCTCCTTCACCTGCGCGAGAGCGCAGTTGGGCGCCAGGACTTCGCGGGAGCTTCGGATCGTGAGAGTGCAAAAGCGTGACCGCACGCTCGTCGGGCGGATCTGCATCAAAGGCGAGTGGCCCCCGCCTCAACAACACGGTGGCCGCGCCGATTGCGACCAATGCTGCGCGCGCCGGCATCCGCGTCGACTCCGGGTCGTCAGCCGGAGACACGACGCTCTGCCTCAACATTTCCGGGAACACCACCGCCGCCAGCACGAACATCGCCACGGCCACCACTTCACCCGGGATCAACTTGCGCAAGCAGGGGACCCTCTCCACCACGAACGTTCGCGATCAACGGCATGGCGGCGACGGCCACGCCTGGCGTGGAGAACTACGTCAACGCCCTGAACACGAGCACTTCTGGGACGTTCGGCGTGGGCGGGACGGCGCTGCTCTCGGCGACCAGTGGCTTCTCGAGCTGCTCGTTGCCGTAGGTCTGACTCGTGCGACTAGTGGCGGGGGTGCGGCACTCCCGCCACTACCGCCGTAAGTTGTCGATGACTTGAACACGTTCGCGCGCTGAGGCGCGCTGGAGAGGACCGTAGGTGGGATGTTCCCTCAGAGTTCCCTCACCGCCGGCCAACGGGCCCCTCTGACTTAATGGCTCCTGCAAGTGAGGGTGTACGGGACCCCCTCCATACTGTTCTCCGAGATTCCGCCTAACTAGGCAACAGAAGGTGCCGATTTGCAGGAACTTCAAGCCCACTTCCGAACTCGAACCGGAGGCCCCCTCCTTACCATGGAGGTTCAGAGGCGGTATCGGCGTACACGCCCGGCCATTTGCGAGCACGTTTATCCTGCAAATCCGCGTTCCGGGGATTCCGGCGGTGCCCGCCCGTGACCGCACCTGCTCGCGCTGATGTACCCGTCTGGTACCCGCGGAGCGTTGTCTGTTCTCAAAACACACAACCAGGCAACCTGTTGCGTCTGTCGGCGGTGGCGGACGCTTCCGGTAAGCGTGATGATCGGGGGCGAGCGATTCTCGATCACACGAGGTGGGCGCACATGGAGCACACATGAAGGCGATCGTCCGGGACGCATACGGGTCCGTCGACGTTCTGCGACTCGGGGAAATCGACACGCCGGCCGCGGGCGAGGGTGAGGTGCTGGTACGCGTGCGTGCGGCGGGCGTCGACCAGGGCGTCTGGCACCTGATGGCCGGGATGCCGTACGTGATGCGCCTGGCGGGCTTCGGACTCCGCGCTCCGAAGAACCCGGTCCTCGGCTACGACGTGGCCGGGCACGTCGAGGCGGTCGGCGCGCAGGTCGCGGTGTTTCGGCCTGGGGAGGAGGTGTTCGGCACCTGCCGCGGTTCCTTCGCCGAGTACGCTGCTGCGCGCGCGGATCGCCTCGCGTCCAAGCCGGACAACCTCAGCTTCGAACAGGCCGCTGCCGTGCCGATCTCCGGCTACGCCGCCCTACAAGCGGTCCGCGACCACGGCAAAGTCCAGGCCGGACAGCGGGTGCTGATCATCGGTGCGGGCGGCGGCGTCGGGTCGCTGGCGGTGCAGATCGCGAAGGCATACGGGGCCGAGGTAACGGGCGTCTGCAGCACTGCCAAGACCGAGCTGGTGCGCTCGATCGGTGCCGACCACGTGATCGATTACACGCGAGAGGAGTTCGTCGACGGTCGCAACCGGTACGACGTCATCCTCGACATCGCGGGCAATCGATCGCTCTCACAGCTTCGGCATGCGCTTACGCCGCGGGGGACGCTCGTGATCGTTGGAGGAGAGGACGCAGGCAACTGGCTCGGTGTCCGCCGTCAGCTGCGCGCGGCCGCGCTTTCGCCGATCGTTCGCCAGAAGCTCGGCACCTTCATCTCGAAGGAGCGCAAGCAGGACCTGGAGGAGCTGCGGGAGCTGCTCGAGGCCGGCACGATCACGCCCGTCGTCGACAGGACGTTCTCGCTCAGCGATGTCCCCGAGGCGATCCGCTACCTCCGAGACGGTCGCGCGCGTGGCAAGATCGTTATCACCGTTTGACCGCCTGTTCCCCCATGTTCACGTGCGCGCGCGCGAGCGCTCATCGCTCCTCATCGTCGGATTGGTGAGCCGCCTTCATCGGTCAGGCATGCTGCCTCTCCCATGGTGGAGCTGGATGTGATCGGACAGCGGGTCACGCTTTCCGAGCGTGAGGCAGAGGAGCTCCGCGATGTTGCTGCCGCAGACGCCGGCCGGTCAACCAATAGGCGCGATCTCTCGATCTTGCTCGAGCGTGGTCTGCGCACGAAGACGACCGTCGCTCTCAGCGGGGCTGAGGCTCGCGAGCTGGCTGACCTGCTGGCCACCGGCCGGTTCAGCTCGAACCTCGCGCTGTTGCAGGAGGCGCTGCTCCTGGCCCTCAAGGACAGTCCGCCCTAAGTGGTCCCTAGGGGCGGCTGGCTCTGGTTCGCGCAGGGACTTGTAGGAACCTGATCAGGTCGCGAACCGTGCGGTGCTGGTGGTGGGAATGGCGCAGCGGGAGTTCGCTGTGGATCTCGTACCGGTTGCGGCGCCCGTCTCGGGTCTTGGTCAGGTAGCCACCGTCGTCCTGACCGCTCCGCGTAGCCGACGTCACGGGCGAGATGCTTGAAGTCGTCGGTTCCAGTCTTGCCGCCGCGCCAGCCGGACGAGCATGCCCGCCGCGGCTGGCTCCGCGATGCTTATTCCGGCCATGATCAGAACACAACCGAACCAGGCGATCGCGCCAAGCCTGTCACCGGCGAGATCAAGCCGAAGAACACCGTCCATACCGGCTCAACCATGAACACGAGCGCGGTCTGCGTGGCGGTTACCCGCCGCTGCGCCCACGTCTGCGCGAGAAATCCGAGCGCGCTTGCGAAGACCCCCGTCACCAGGAGCGCCCCCCACACGGTCCAGCCGCGCGGCATACGCAGGTCGCCGAGCGCAGCGGCAACCAGGACCAGGCCGGCAAAGGCGGTGAGCATCTCGACAAGCGTGAAGGCGATGGCGTCGTAGCGCGGCGCGTAGCGCTCCATCAGGACGATCTGGAGCGCGAAGGCCGCAGCGCCCGCTAGCACGAGCAGATCGCCAACGACCGAATCCCCTTGGACGCCCGAGAGCAGCGCGAGGCCGATCGTCGCGGTGCCGACGCCGGTCCAGGTGAGAACGCCGGTCCGAGCCCGGAAGAGCGCGAACGCGATGAGAGGTGTCAGCACGACCTGCAAGCCGGTGATGAACCCCGCCGAGGAGACCGACGTCCGCTGCAGGCCGGCCGTCTGCAGCACGTAACCGGCGGCGAGGAGCGAGCCCGCGAGCGCGCCCGCGCGGACGCCGCCGGCGCCCAGCGTGCGCAGGCGACGAAATCCCGGCGGCGTAAGCGCGCAGCTCGCAATCGCGAACCGGAGCGCTAGGAAGGCAAGGAGCGGGTAGACCGCGACCGCGTCCTTGGCCTGGACGAACGTCACCCCCAAACCGCGGTGAGGGCAACGAGCACGACGATCGCGCGCATCCGCGGCCTCGAACCTGGCTCGGCGTGTGCATAGCTCGCGCGCAGCGCGCTGGATGCGGTTCCATCAGCTATCAGGATGCTCGAAGCACTACCCGCATCCGCTACCAGCTAACATCGTTTTGATGGAAGCAGAAGATCAGGAGGTGCCGCTTCTCGCAGGAGCGCTCTGTCTCGACTTCGCCAACACGGTCGACGCCCGTTTCCCGCGCCCCGGCGATACTCCACCAGACTTCATCGCCAGCTATGAGCAGCTCGTTCGTTGGAGTCAGTGCGCTGGCGCGCTTGACGCCCCAGCCGCGCGGAAGCTGCTCGTCCGCGCGCGCCGAGAGCCGACAGCGGCACGGACAGCCGTCTCGGCGGCCCACCGCCTGCGTGAGGCGATCTACACGCTGTTCGCGACGATAAGGGAAGGCCGCGAACCGCCGGCTTCTGCCGCACGGGAGCTGGCGCGGTTCAGCGCGCGAGCGCTCGAGCGCGGCAAACTCGTTGCCAACGCCGAGGCGAACACGCTTACCTGGAGCTGGCCGCAGCTCGAGCTCCAGACCATGCTCTGGCCGATCGCGCTCTCAGCGCTCGAACTGGCGACCTCCGGTGAGCTCACAGCGTTGAAGCAGTGCCCCGGCCACGACGGTCGATGCGGTTGGCTGTTCCTCGATCGCACAAAGAACCACTCACGCCGCTGGTGCACCATGCAGATCTGCGGCAACGCGGAGAAGACACGAAAACAGACCACGCGACGACGACAGACGCGCAGGCGCGCAGCGACACAATCAGCGTAGGTGGCGAGGCTTCCGGCACTCGATCTCGGTGGCATCACGGTTCAGGTCCTTCGCGACGCGCAGGGTTCGTTCACGACTTTCGACGAGGCGTTCCCGAACTCCTCGGGCGAGATCGAGGTCGTCGGCCGCGATCGCTACTTCGACCTGTTCGACGGCGACCGGTGGCTGCTGCCGTTCTGCGCCTTCCTGCTCCGTTCGCGCGCGCAGACGGTGCTCGTCGACGCTGGCATCGGACCGGGACCCGGGGAGTTCCTGCCCGAAAGGCAGGGATGGTTGCCGGCGGAGCTTGGGCGCGCAGGTGTGGCGCCCGAAGACGTCGACCTGGTCATCCTCACGCATCTGCACGTCGACCACGTCGGCTGGGCAGCCGTCGACGGCCGCCCGTTCTTCGCGCGGGCGCGTTATGCCGCCTCCGGCGTCGACTGGCGCTTCTTCGCCGACCGGGGCGACGAGACCTTTGCGGCAAAGCTGGCGCCCTTGAAGCGCGCCGGCGTTCTGGCGCTCGTCGAGCTGGAGCGAGCTGAGGTCGCTCCTGGCGTTGCGCTTCGTCCGACGCCAGGTCACACGCCGGGGCACATCAGCGTCGAGATCGGTGGCGAAACGCGTCAAGCGTTCGTGCTCGGCGACGTCGCCGTCCATCCGCTCCAACTGCACGACCCGCGTCTTGCATACGTCTACGAGGAGAGTGCGGCCGTGGCCGCGGAGACGCGAGAGAGCGTGCTTCGAGACGTTGCCAACACGGATGTCGTCGTCGCTGCCGGGCACTTCCCCGGCGGACTCGGACGGATCAGCACAGGCAGCGGCGGGTTCGCCTGGGAAGGGATTGCGGGGTAGCTCGCGTCTCAGCCTCCGGCGTCCGCGGGTCAGCCACCAGGTACTTTTGGCTCACGACTCTCGGGCTGCAGCGCTCGTGCCTCTGTACGTCGTTCGTGAATCGATACTCGCGCCACAGCCAGAAAAAACGAAAGAACAAGCTCCCGTACGGGACCTGCCGCATCGCCGTACACAGCACAGAGATCGTGCAGACGATCTACGGATCGATTCAGGAACTTGCCGGGTTCGATCGTCCCAACTGGGGCGACTCCGTTTAACGAGGTTGATCAGCGAGCGGCTCTAGCGCCGCCGCCGTCGGCTCCAGCTTGCCCGACTCGAGCCCTGAGACGATCTCCCTTGCCAGGGCGCGCGCCTCGCTGACCTGCTCGGCGTCGAGAACCGTGTTGAGGGCCGCAAGGTGGTTCCCGTCGACGACCGAGAGCTCGATGTCGACGGTGTCCAGCTCGCGCCGGGCGATGTAGGAATCCTCCGGGACGCCGATCCAGACCCGCACCGGCCGGCCGTCGGGCAGGCTTGCCGTCATCTCGATCGGCTCTCCGCGCAGGCTCACGGCCCCGGCATTCTCGCGGATCAACGCCTCTAAACGTCCGACGCGGTCGCGATCCTTGGCGCGTGGTGCCCGAGCGGCTCGTCCGCTTTCCCGTGCGCACGATCCTGACCGTGCTCGCCACGATCATCGCCGTCGCCGTCGTGCTCGAGGTGGTCTGGATCTCCAGGCACGTGATCACCTGGATCCTCATCTCGCTCTTCCTGGCGCTGGCGATGAACCCCGCGGTCGAGTTCTTCCAGCGACACGGGATCCAGAAGCGCGGGCTGGCCTCGGGCGTCACCTTCGTGCTCGTGCTCGCCGCTCTTGCCGGAATCGGGGCACTCCTGGTTCCGACCGTCGTCCACCAAGTGAGCGACCTGGTCGGCAAGGTGCCCGACTACATTCACGACGTCAGCCGCGGCAAGGGCCGGTTCGGGTTCCTCGAGACGAAGTACCACCTGCCGGAACGGATCAGGGATGCGATCCACAAAGGCGGCGCGACGAAGGTGCTCGGCCTCTCGGGTGCTGCGATCTCCGTCACGAAGAGCGTGATCACGATCGTGCTCGCGACGATCACGATCGCCTTCCTGACCTTTTTCATGCTGCTCGAGGGCCCGAAATGGATGGAGCGCTTCTACGGGCTTCTCCCTCCCGAGTCGCGCCCGCGCTGGGAGAACGTGTGCCGTCAGGTCTACCGGACCGTCGGC
>Ga0307277_10001110_pt1 | contig 10479 bp, 11 predicted proteins | sample ER_DNA_116_FD_194473 | JGI IMG/M metagenome (GOLD analysis project Ga0307277, IMG submission 194473) | Bulk soil microbial communities from the East River watershed near Crested Butte, Colorado, United States - ER_DNA_116 | ecosystem: Environmental > Terrestrial > Soil > Floodplain | place...
CGAGCAAGCCGGCGAGGCGCTCGTGGAGCTCGGCTCTGAGCTCCTTCGGCATCGACTCGTACGCCGCATCGCGGATCAGGAGATGCCGGAACCTGAACGCGTCTTCGCCTGGGAAGTCGGTCCTGTCGGGCCGGACGAGCTCCTTGCGCACAAGAGCCTGGAGGTGGACACCGACCTCTGCGTGCTGCTCGACCCGGGACAGCGCGGCGACCGCGCCGAGGTGGAAGATCCTCCCTTCGACCGAGGCGCGCTCGATGACGGCGCGCTCCTGATCGCCCAGCCGGTCGAGGCGAGCAGCGAGCAGGGCCTGGATCGTCGGCGGCACGGAGACCTCGGTCAAATCGGCCGTGGCGACCCACCCTCCGTTTCGGTGCTCGAGGAGACCGTCGTCGATCAGCATCGCGAGCGTCTCCTCGACGAACAGCGGATTGCCCTCGGCCGCCTCCGCGACACGCCGGCGCACATCCTCTGCCAGCTCGGCTCGTCCGAGCAGGTTTCCGATCAGCTGTTCCGATTCGTCGTTGCTCAGCGACTCGAGAAGAACCGAAGTGGCGTTGAACTTCCCTCCGCTCCACAGCGGACGGATATCGAGCAGTTCCGGGCGAGCAAGGCAAACGAGCAGGATCGGCGCGTCGCGGGTCCAATCCGTGACGTGGTCTATGAAATCCAGGAACGTCGGCTCGCCCCACTGGACGTCGTCGAAGACGACGACGAGCGGCTGCTCCCGCGCGTGAGCCTCGAAGAGCTTGCGCGCCGCCCAGAACGTTTCCTCACCCCCGCCTGTGCTGTCGGTCAGGCCGAGCGTCGCAGCCAGGCGCGATGCGATCACCTCGGCGTTCTCGTCCCCTGCCAGCGTTGCCGAAATGCCGGCGAGCGGGTCCTCGCCGTGGAGCTTGCGCACGACGTCCGCGAGGGGCCAGAACGTGATGCCCTCGCCGTACGGTAGACACCGGCCCTGCACGACCGTCGCCGTCTCACCGATCCCGGCGGCGAACTCCGCGACCAGTCGCGACTTGCCGACGCCGGCCGGCCCGAGCACCGTGAAGAGGTGGCAGGCGCGGTCGCCGACGGCGCGCTCGTAAGCATGCTGGAGCAGCATTCGCTCGCGCTCGCGGCCGACCATCGGCGAATCGAGGCGGCGCGCCCTGCCGGCGAAGGTCGGCTCAACCGACAGCAGGCGGTAGGCGGCGAGTCGCGACGCCTTGCCCTTCAGTGCGAGCGGCTCGACCGGCTCGACCTCGACCGCGTCCCGGACGAGGGCGTACGTCGGCGCGCCGAGGAGAATCTCGCCGGCCGGCGCCGCCTCCTCGAAGCGCTTGGCGACATTCATTGCGTCTCCGGTCGCAAGGCGTTGGCCGCCGGTGGGGTCGCCGGCCACGACCTCGCCCGTGTTGACACCCGTCCGCATCTGGATGCGGACGCCCCAGTCGCGCTCGAAGTCCTCGTTCAGCGCGTCCAGCCGCTCGCGCATCTCTGCGGCCGCTCGGACGGCGCGCATGGCGTCGTCCTCGTGCACGACCGGGATGCCGAAGACGGCCATCACCGCATCCCCGATGAACTTCTCGACCGTCCCCTCGTGTCGCTCGACGACCTTTCGCATCTCGTCGAAGTAGCGACTCATGACGCGGCGCAACGATTCCGGGTCGAGTTGCTCGCCCAGCGCCGTCGACCCCGTGACGTCGCAGAAGACGACGGTGACCGTCTTGCGGACTTCACGCTGTTTCCCTTGCGGGGCGCCGCAGGAGCCGCAGAACCTGAAGCCGTCCGGGTTTTCCTGGCCGCACTGCGGGCAGGTCGCCATGCTGCTGAGTCTAAGTTCGCGCCCCTGCTGTCACAAAGACACTTGACAGACACCGAAGTGATGTCATAATGACGTCATGGAGATGGCACGGTTCATCGAGTCGCTCGAATCCGACCTGGCTGCAGTGGCTGCTGTCGGTGACGAGCAGACCGCAGCGGCAGCCGAGCGGTTGCTGCAGGCGATCCGCGGCTCGGCCGGACTGCGCCTCCTCGACGCGCTCGGCGAGGCCGCGCTGGAGATGAGCGCGCAGCTTCCGTCCGGTCACGTCGAGGTGCGCCTTTCCGGCCAGGATCCCGTGTTCGTCTATGTCGGCGAGGAGGAAGCCCCTCCGGAGCCGACGGTTGAAGACGGTCTCGCGGCCCGCATCACGCTGCGTCTTCCCGAGGCGCTGAAAGCCTCGCTCGAAGCCGCCGCAGCGCGGGAGGGCGTCTCCGTCAACAGCTGGCTCGTGCGCGCGCTTTCGAGAAGCGTCGCCGGGCCCGTCCAGAAATCCGGCAAGAGGCTCCGGGGCTTCGCCCAGAGCTGAGAAGGAGGGAGAGTCAGATGAGGAAGTTCTATCCACTGCCTTTCGGTCACGCAGAGGTTCGCATCGACGAGCGGCCGGCGAAGACGCCGAGGCCCCGGAGGAAGCGATGAGGCGCGAACGCTTCGAGACTCCCGGCCCGCTGCTGTTGACCGTACGCATTCCGTCGGGCCGCATCGAGCTCGAGACCGTCGCAGGAACCGAGACGGTGGTCGAGCTCGAGGCGAGCCCGGAGCTCGAGGAACAGACGCGGATCGAGCTGCGTCCGAGGCACGACGGACACGAGGTGAGCGTCGTCCTCGACAAGCGCCTCGGCCTCTTCCGTGGACTTCGCGGGGACATGCGCCTGCGCGTGACTGCCCCGCCGGGCGCCGACGTTGAATTGTCGACGGCGTCGGCGGACGTCCGAGGTCGCGGCTCGTTCGGCGCGCTCGACGTCAACACGGCATCGGGCGACGTGACCTTTGAAACCGTCGGAGGAACGGCGGAGGTCAACTCGGCGAGCGGCGACGTCAAGCTGTCGCGGGTCGAGGACGCCTTGACGGTTAATACCGCCTCAGGCGACGTCGAGGTCGAGTACCTCGGCGGCAGCGGCAAGGTGCGCGCGGCCTCCGGCGATGTCTCGATCGACGAAGCGGAAGCGTCGCTCAAGGTCCAGACCGCCTCGGGCGACGTGGAGATCGGCAGCGTCAGCGAGGGCGAGATCGCGCTCCAAACCGCCTCCGGCGACATCGAGGTCGCCGTCAAGAAGGGCTCGAAGCTCTGGATCGACGCTCGATCGATGAGCGGCGAGACGAGCTCCGAGCTCGAAGTGGGCGATGCTCCTCCCGACGGCGAGGGGCCGCTGGTCGAAGTTCGAGCGACGGCGATGAGCGGCGACATCCAGGTCAAGCGCGCCTGATGAAAGCTCCGAGCCTCCTCAGGAACGGTCCGCTTCGGGCCCTGATCCTGGCGGAGATCACCTCGACGACAGGCTCGCAGATGACCTGGCTCGCGCTGCCGTGGTTCGTGCTCACGACCTCGGGATCGGCGACCCGAATGAGCTTTGTGGTCGCGGCAGAGGTGATCGGGATGGGTCTGATGACGTTGCCGGGCTCACGACTCCTCGCGCGCCTCGGGGCCCGGCGGACGATGCTCGTCTGCGACGGCGTGAGAGCCCCCGTGATCGTACTGGTGCCCACGCTGTACTGGGCGGGGGCGCTGTCGTTCCCGCTCCTGCTCGCAATTGCGTTCGCCGCCGGCGCGATGACTGCGCCGTACTTCGCGGCGCAGAAGGTGATCGTGCCGGAGCTGCTCGGCGAGGACGAGCAGGTCGTGACGCAGGCGAGCGCGCTCACACAGGCGTCAACGCGGGTGACACTGCTGTTGGGCCCGGTGCTCGCCGGCGTCCTGATCGGCGTCATCGGAGCGCCGGGTGTCCTCGTCGTCGACGGTGCGACCTACGTCGTGGCGGTCCTCCTCGTCGGGCTCTTCGTTCCCCGAAGACGACCCCTCGACGCGCCGGAGGAAGGAAGAGGAATTCGCGCTGCAGTGAGGTTCATCCTGCGGGAGCCGCTCCTGCGGATCTGGAATCCCGCGCTGGCGATCGGGGACATGGCTTGGACGGCGTTCTTCATCACGGTGCCGGTTCTCGTCGTCGCCCGCTTCGGAGCCGATCCGCGCATTGCCGGCTGGCTCTTCGCCTCCTTCGGAGTCGGTGCGCTCCTCGGCAACTTCTTGTCGTATCGCGTTGCCCGACGAGTCGAGCCGCTGAATCTGATCGCGACCTTCATCCTCGGGCAGGCGCTGCCGCTCTGGCTGCTCACCTTTTCACTGCCGGCGGCCGCGCTCTCAGGCGCCCTTCTCGTCTCGGGAGTCGCGAACGGAATCGTCAACCCGCCGCTCCACGCGACGATGACGCTTCGGATTCCAGCTGCTCTTCGGCCGAGTGTGATGCCGACGATGATGCTGACCTGGACCACGCTCCAGCCGGTGGGCCTCTTCGTGGCGGGACCCATCCTCGACGCGTTCGGTGCTGAGCCCGTCCTGATCGGATTCGCGGCGATTCAGACGCTGACGATGGGCGCGGCCGCGCTCGCGTGCCTCCGGGTGCGCCCCCGGTCGGTTAGCCCTGCTCTTCGAGCTGGTTCGCCTTCGCGGTGAGACCCGAGAAGCCGGCCTGGAAGAAGTCGTTCGCGGCCGCGGCTCCGAGCGACCAGGTCAATAGTCGTCCGAACCGGGGGGCGAGGACCTGCGTCGCCGCGAGACCCGCCGCCGCCCAGGTCCCGATGCAGCGGGTACAGGTCACCAGCTCGCCGATCGCCTGCTCGAAGCCGCCCTCGACCGGCTCTTCGTCTTCGCCGGAATGGGCGTCGCCCCGAACGAACGGCTGCCGCAGGAAGCTCGTCACCTCGTCGTGGGAGAGTGTCCGGGCCGCCTTGAAGGTGGCTGCCGAGAGCACGACGAAATCAAGAGCCGTTTGACACTGCGGGTCGCGCCGTAGGAGCCGGCTCAGTGCCCCGGCGGCCGCGAGGCCGCCGGCGAAGGCACCCGTGATCGCCGCGTAGCTGGTGTAGGGAGGCCGCTCGATTTGCTGTGCCATTGGCTTAGCCTTTCGCGAGGCCGCCAAGCTCAAACGCCGGCCTACAGGTGGCCGCTAGCCTGTCCCTCGGTGCCCGAGTTCAAGACCCACGATGCGTATCTCCCGACCGGAGACCAGCCGCAGGCGATCGAGCTCCTCTCCGAGGGGCTGAAGGGAGGCGAGCGCTATCAGACGATGCTCGGCGCCACCGGCACGGGCAAGACGGCGACGATGGCCTGGATCATCGAGCAGGTCCAGCGTCCGGCGCTCATCATCGCGCACAACAAGACGCTGGCCGCGCAGCTCTGCAACGAGTTCCGCGAGTTCTTCCCCGCGAACGCCGTCGAGTACTTCGTCTCCTACTACGACTACTACCAGCCCGAGGCGTACGTCCCTCAGGCCGACCTCTACATCGAGAAGGACTCCTCGCGGAACGACGACATCGACCGGCTGCGCCACTCGGCGACCTCGAGCCTCCTCTCCCGCAACGACGTCGTCATCGTCGCCTCGGTCTCGGCCATCTACGGCCTCGGCTCGCCGGAGGAGTACGAGAAGCGCGTCGTCATGCTCCACGTCGGCGAGGAGCAGGACCGCGACCTCATCCTTCGCAAGCTGATCGACATCCACTACGCGCGCAACGACACGCTGCTCGGGCGCGGCAAGTTCCGCGTCAAGGGCGACGTGATCGAGATCCAGCCGGCCTACGAGGAGTCGGCGTACCGGATCTCGATGTTCGGCGACGAGATCGAGCAGATCACGCATTTCGACCCGCTCACCGGAGAGGTCTACGGGAAGCTCGAGTACCTGAACATCTTCCCGGCGACGCAGTACGTGACCTCGAAGCCCACGATCGAGCGCGCCGTCGACGAGATCCACTTCGAGCTCGAGGAGCAGGTGAAGACGTTCGAGTCGGAGGGGCGGATGCTCGAGGCGCACCGCATTCGCCAGCGGACCGAGTACGACCTCGAGATGATGAAGGAACTCGGCTTCTGCAACGGGATCGAGAACTACTCGCGGATCCTCGACGGGCGCCCCGCGGGGTCGGCGCCGTACACGCTCATCGACTACTTTCCATCCGACTTCGTCGTCTTCGTCGACGAGTCCCATCAGACCGTCCCGCAGCTCGGCGGCATGTACGAGGGAGACCGCTCGCGCAAGCAGACGCTCGTCGACTTCGGGTTCCGGCTGCCTTCGGCGCTCGACAACCGTCCGCTCCGCTTCGACGAGTTCCTGGCGAAGGTGCCGCAGCTCGTCTTCGTGTCGGCGACGCCGGGCCCGTTCGAGCTTCGCCACTCGACGCGGATCGCCGAGCAGCTCGTCCGGCCGACCGGCATCGTCGATCCCGAGGTCGAGCTGCGCGCGACGAAGAACCAGATCGACGACCTGCTGAACGAGATCCGCAGGCGTGAGGAGCTGGGCGAGCGCACACTCGTGACGACGCTGACGAAGAAGATGTCCGAGGACCTGACCGACTACCTGCTCGAATCCGGGGTCAAGGCGCGCTACCTGCACTCCGAGGTCGACACGCTCGACCGGATCCAGATCATCCGCGAGCTACGGCTCGGCGAGTACGACGTCCTCGTCGGCGTCAACCTGCTGCGGGAGGGGCTCGACTTGCCGGAGGTGTCGCTCGTCGCCATCCTCGACGCCGACAAGGAGGGCTTCCTGCGCGGCAAGACGGCCTTGATCCAGACGATCGGCCGCGCCGCGAGGAACACGAACGGCAAGGTCCTCATGTACGCCGACAAGCTGACCGAGGCGATCAAGGGCGCGCTCGACGAGACGAACCGCCGGCGCGCCGTCCAGCTCGCCTACAACGAGGAGCACGGGATCACGCCGGCGTCGATCCAGAAGGGCGTGTCCGACATCGCCGAGTTCCTGTCGCTCGAGGCGCCGCACGTCCCGCGCCGGCGGCGAAAAGGCGCACGCGAGGTCGAGGGCATGACCCCGGCCGAGCTCGAGCGTCTCGTCGTCACGCTCGAGGAGGAGATGTTCGCCGCCGCGGAGGAGCTTCGCTTCGAGTACGCGGCGAAGCTACGGGACGAGATCAAGGATCTTCGGCGCGAGCTGCTCGCGGCGGCCGAGACTGCTGCTTGACGGCTCTCGGGCGCCTTGCGCCCGGTTCATAGGCGTAAGGTCACCTCATCAGCCTGCTCGTCTTCCTGCTCATCCTCGTCCTTGGCGGGCTCATCCTCGGAGGGCTGGCCCGACTTGCAGTGCCCGGTCCCGACCCGATGCCGTTCTGGCTCACGGTCGCGATCGGCATCGGCGGGTCGGTCGTCGGCGGGGTGATCGCGGAGATCTTCTTCGGGCGTCCCGGGAGCTTCCTGCTCGCCTACATCAGCTCGATCGCGCTCGTGATCGTCTATCGCCGTTTCGTCCAGCGACGGCCGGTCTTCGGCCCGGAGGCGAAGAAGCGTCCGACACGTGGCTGGGGGCTCCGCCGCTAACCATCGCGTGTTTGAGCTGGCGCGGCGGCGGTTATGTCACCGACCATGGAATGGGTATGGCTCATCATCGTCGGAGCAATCGTCGGCGCTCTCGGGCGCCTCTTTCACCCGGGTCGCGACCCCATGGGCTGGATCGTGACGATCCTCGTCGGCATCGGCTCGCTGCTCATCGCCGGGGCCATCTTCAACGGCTTCTGGCGGTTCGTGGTCGGCGTGATCGTCGCCGTGATCCTCGTCGCGCTCGTCGGCCGTTTCATGGGCACGCGCGGCCAGCCGGCGACTGCTCCGTAAGACTTCAGCCCGGGCGATTCCTCATGCGGGCTCAACGGTGAGGGGCCTGCGCCCGCGGGCGAACCGTCGTACCGCCGTGAGCCCCCAGTCCTCATCTCGCCAGACGTAGGTCTCGACGCGGATCGAATCCTCGCTGCACTGGTAGACGTGGAGCCCGCGGGCCTCGCCGCGGCGTTGGGGTCGAGGCTGGCCGAGCCCGGGCGCGATCGACACCGTCGCACCGCGGACATCTCCTCTGATGACCTCGAACTCATGGCGCTCGCTGACCGCGCCCTGGTGAATGTGGCCGGCGAGGATCAGTTCGGCACCCGAATCCACCAGGGACGCAAGCACATGTGAGCGGCGCGAGACGGGCTTCTTCCGCGAGCGCCAGGGCGCGCCGATCAGGTGATGATGGAGGACGACGACCCGCAGGGCACCCGGGGGTGCCTCAGCGAAGTGCTTTGACGCCCAACGCTACTGCTCCTCGCGGATGCCGCCGGACTGATGGCGCCAAGGCCGCACGGAATTCAGGCCGACGACGTGGAGCGTGGGCGAGGCGTGGACAGGCTCGGTGGTCTCCCAATTGCGCTCGAACTCCACGAACGTGCGCGTGAACCGGGCCGGGAAGCCGAGAGGAATATCGTGGTTGCCGGGGACCGCGAGCACGGGTGGACCCAGGGCACGCAGAAACGCCGCTGCCGCGGTGTGTTGCTCGGGCCGCCCGCGGTGCGTCAGGTCGCCGCTTGCGACGACCAATTCGGGTGACACGCGCTCGATGAGCGCGGCGAGGCTGCGCTCGACGTCCGGAGCCTCCGGGGTGCCGACGTGGAGGTCTGAGATGTGCAGGAGGCGGGTGGGGGGAGCCGAGACACTGGGTACACTCATGGCGATGGTGGACGAGCCTACCGAGATCTTCGACGACCTCTATCTCGGTCTCCGAGCGGGCGGAGCGATGCGCAAGAAGCGCCGAGGCGAGCCGCTGACGATGGAAGAGGAAGAGGCGCTCGGCCGTTGGCAGCGTCTTTCCGGCGCCCGCAAGGCGGCGACGATCGGTGCCTTCGCAATCGGGACCTTCGGGCTCGGCTTCACCCTTGGTGGCCTCGTCTTCGGCCGCTGGCGCAAGGCCTAGGAGGGCTCGTCAGCCTTCGGCGTCCTTGGCGGGAAAGAGAACTGCGGGAACGTCCTCGTCCGCTGGGTCTCGCTCGAGCACGACCACGCTGACGAGGGTCGCCACGACCGCGGCCAGCGGGATCGCGAGCAGCACCGCGAAGCCTCCGAACAGGAGCGCGGTCGCCGTCACCGAGACGAGGACGAGAAGGGGCGAGAGCCCCACCGCGTCGCCGAGCACGTTCGGGATCACGAGGTAGTCCTCGAGCAGGCGCACCGCGAGCACGACCGAGCCGGCGGTGAGCGCGAGCTGCCAAGACTCCGTGAGGCCCACTCCGACGGCGAGGGCGCCGGCGCTCAGCGGCCCGATCACCGGGACGATCTCCACCAAACCCGCAAAGGCGCCCACGAGGATCCAGTACCGGAGGCCGATAGCCCAGAACGAGAGCGACAGTACGGTTGCGACCGCCACGATCAGGATCAACTGTCCGCGCACGTAAGCGCCGAGCTTGAGGTCGATCAGGTCCCACGTGTCGCGCACGACGCGCCGCTTGTCCGAGGGCAGGAGCGAGACGACGAGCGCGATCGCGCGGTCGCGCTCGAAAATCCAGTAGGCGGCGGCGGCAAGGACGAAGAAGACCCCGACGAGGATCTCGAAGCCGAGGACCGTGGCGTCGAGCGCGCGGCCGACGAGATTGCCGGCACTGGGGAGGTCCCGCAGCCACCGGTCGAGCCCGACGAGGGCGTCGTGCTTCCAGCCGGTCTCGTGCCGTGCCTCCGCTCGTAGTGAATCGCCGCCGACCGCCGCCTGCACCTGGTCGACCGCGCGCGGTACGACCAGCCAGAGCAGCAACGCGATGAACCCGGCCAGGACGAGGTAGTGAAGTGCGATCCCGACCCCGCGTGGCACGCGCCTCCGCTTCAACGCCTCGACGCTCGGGCGCATGGCGGCAGCCACGATGAAGGCGAAGAAGAGGAGCGCGATCAGGAGCCTCAGCTTCCAGAGCGCGAGCACGGCGACGACGACGCTGACGGCGACCAGCGTCGCGAGGAATGCGCGACGGGCTGTTTCTTTCATCAGCAGGGGTTTTCGCCGCTCGGCCCCGGACGCAAACGGGCAGGAATGGCGGTTTCTCCAGCGAAGCGGCCTGCATGCGCTTCGAGCGTGATGAAAAGGTCTGCCTGGATGCCCGCCTGCACGGCGTGGTGCTGGCCCGCCCGCTTGCCCGGTCTCTGCTGCTCGTGGCGCTCGGAATGTTCGCCTTGCTGATCCCGTGGGCGGCCGCCGCCGTTCTCGGGGCGATACTGATCGCGGCCGGCGCGGCCTTCACGTTGCGCGCCGTCTGGCAGTGGGAGCGGACGCGTGTCGTCGTCACGACCCAGAAGGTGTATTTCATCAGGGGCACTCTCCATCGGCGGGCAAAGGCGGTTCGCCTGCAGGCGGTCGATGCAGTGGAGATCGACCAGTCGCTTCTGGGCCAGCTCTTTGGCTATGGAACTGTCGTCGTCGGCCCGCTTTCGATCGGTCACATCGCCGCGCCGAGCCAGGTCTGTCGCCTCGTCGAGAGGCTCGCCTCGTAGCCAAACGAACACTTGTTCGTCCGACCCAGGGTGGCTAGACTGGGTCGGTTATGGCCTCTGACGAGCTCGTAATTCACGGCGCCCGCGAGCACAACCTCAAGGACATCACCGTCCGCCTGCCGCGCAACCGCCTGGTTTGCATCACCGGGCTCTCGGGCTCCGGGAAATCGTCGTTGGCCTTCGA
>Ga0307277_10001111_pt1 | contig 10476 bp, 12 predicted proteins | sample ER_DNA_116_FD_194473 | JGI IMG/M metagenome (GOLD analysis project Ga0307277, IMG submission 194473) | Bulk soil microbial communities from the East River watershed near Crested Butte, Colorado, United States - ER_DNA_116 | ecosystem: Environmental > Terrestrial > Soil > Floodplain | place...
AGCCTCCTTGTCGCCCGTGTCGCCGCCCTTCCGCAAGCCGCGCGCCGCGTCGCCCAGGCCGGGGCGGTCCTCGGCCGGACGTTCGCTCCGACGCTGCTAGCCTCGGTCTCGGGCGTCGAGGACGTGGAGTTGAACCTCGCGAGGCTCCTGCGGGCCAACATCATCGGCGAGATCCGGCCGGTTCCGAACCGCGAGTACGCCTTCACGCACGGCCTGCTCCAGGAGGCGACGCTCTCGACGCTGCCGCGGGCGCGACGGCGTGAGCTCTATCGCCGCGTTGCTACGGCGCACGAGCGGCTGTTCGCCGATTCGCTCGACGAGCAGCTCGAGCGCCTCGCCTTCTACTACGCGCGTGGCGGCGAGCTCGAACGCGCGCTCGACTACCTCGAGCGAGCCGCTGGCCGGGCGACCTCGCTCAGCGCTCACACTCAGGCCGCTGGTCTCTGGTCGCACGCCGCCCGCATCGCGGATCGGCTCGACGACCCCGCGGCGCGCGACCGCATCGAGCGGCGCCTCGTAGAGCTGAGCGCCTAGGAGGGCTTGGCGGAATCTCGCTCGTCGTCGGGGTGCGATGGCCGTTCCGAGGCAAGGACGCAGGGAGTCCCTGTAGTGGATAACTACAGGGGCGACTGAGGACGCCGCCTCGGGGCGAGCGGCGCGGCCCGGAGGCACAGACGGTATTTCGTCAATCCCTCCTAAACGCTCGGGCTCGCGATCGGGCGGCCGACGACGAGCGCTTCCCGCAGCTCGGGCTCTAGCTCCGCGTAGTGCGAGTCGGGCAAGATGCCGAGCGCGTCCAACGTCTTCGAGAAGAAGCAGCGGGCCGCCGCTGCGAGCACGACGTCCATGATTTCGGTGTCGGAGAGGCCGAGGTCTCGTAGTCGCTGCAGGTCGGCTTCGCCGATCGATGTCGCGTCATCGACGACGCGTTCCGCCAGGTCCATCACGGCGACGTCCACTTCGTCGAGGCCGGCAGCGCGGTGGTCGAGCGCGATCTCGCGCACCGGCTCGCTGAAGCGCTCCATCAGAACCCTCCCGTGCGCGAGGCAGCAGTAGCTGGACCGAAGCCGCCGCGCCGCGGCCAGGGTCGCGAGCTCGTACCGCCGCAGGTCCATCCCTGCCTTGATCGCGCCGCTCAGCTCGCCCCACGCGGCGAGGACCTGGGGCCGCTCCTCGAACGCGCGCTCGTAGTTGGTCGCCATCGCCAAGACCTTGCCACAAGCCTCTGAGTGGATAGAATTTAGGCATGCCTCAAGAATTAGTTCAGTCGCACGAACTAACCGCGGCCGTTCAGGACTACGCGAAAGCCATCTACGCGCTCGAGACGCGCGACGGCACCGTCTCCACGACCGGGCTCGCCGAGCGGCTCAACGTCCGGCCGGCGTCGGTCTCCGGGATGCTCAAGAAGCTGGCGGTGCTCGGGCTCGTCGAGCACGAGCCGTACCGCGGCGTCACGCTCACGGAACGCGGCCGGCTCGTGGCGCTCGAGGTGATCCGGCACCACCGCCTGCTCGAGCTCTTCCTCGTCGAGAGCCTGGGCATGAGCTGGGACGAGGTGCACGCCGAAGCCGAGGTGCTCGAGCACGTCCTCTCCGAGGGCCTCGAGGAGCTGATCGCCACGAAGCTCGGAGATCCGACGCTCGATCCGCACGGCGATCCGATCCCGAGCCGAGAGCTGACGATCCCCGACGACAACGCCTCTGCCCTCTACGACCTGGAGCCGGGCGAGCGGGCGACCTTCGTGCGCGTCTCCGACGCCGATCCGGAGATGCTCCGCTTCCTGGCCGATCGCGGCATCGCTCCCGGCGCCCGGCTGGAGGTTGTCGAGCGCCAGCCGTTCGACGGCCCGGTCTACGCGCGCTCCAACGGCGAAGTGCACGTGCTCGGCGCGACACTTGCTCGCGCGATGCGCGTCTCGGAGGACGCATGAGCCCTCCGCTCGAGGCGGCCGCAACTGCCGAGACCGCCGGCCTGAGCCCCGTCGAGCGCGTAATGGCGCAGGGACGCCGCCGTGCGACCCTGATCATGCTCGGTCCGGCTTTCGTGGCATCGATCGCCTACGTCGACCCGGGCAACTTCGCCACGAACATCAGCGCAGGCGCGAAGTACGGCTACCTGCTGGTCTGGGTGATCGTCGCCGCGAACCTGATGGCGATGCTGATCCAGTACCTGTCGGCGAAGCTCGGCATCGTCACCGACCGCGACCTGCCGGAGAACTTCCGCGAGTACTACCCGCGGCGGGTCTCGTGGGCGATGTGGGTGCAGGCGGAGCTGATCTCGATGTCTACGGATATCGCCGAGTTCATCGGCGCCGCGCTCGGCCTGAACCTGCTGTTCGGCGTGCCGCTCCTGCCGGCAGGCTTCATCACGGGCATCGTCGCCCTCGCGATCCTGGGTCTGCAGCGGCACGGCTACCGTCGCTTCGAGGTGGCGATCACGGCGCTGCTCGGACTGATCTTCCTCGGCTTCCTCTACGAGGCCCTCAAGATCGGCCCCTCGGCCTCGGGGACCGTCCACGGGCTCGTCCCGCACTTCGCCGGGAATGACTCTCTCTACCTGGCCGTCGGGATCATCGGCGCCACGGTGATGCCGCACGCGATCTACCTGCACTCGGCGCTGACCAACAAGCGCGTGCCCGCACGTAACGACAACGAGCGGAAGCGCGTGCTCCGATTCGAGCGCCTCGACGTCGTCGTCGCGCTCGGAATCGCGGGGCTCGTCAACCTGACCATGCTCATCGTCGCCGCGAAGCTCTTCCACGCCCACGGTCTCACGGGCGTCGACACGATCCAGGGCGCGCACGATGGGTTCACCAATCTCGTCGGCGGCGGCGCCGCGCTGGTGTTCGCGGTCGCGCTGCTCTCGTCGGGCCTCTCGTCGTCGAGCGTCGGCACCTACGCCGGCCAGGTCGTCATGGCCGGCTTCATCAACCTCCGGATCCCGCTGCTCGTGCGCCGCGTCGTGACGATGGCCCCGGCCCTCATCGTCCTCGCGATCGGCGTCAGCCCGACCAGCGCGCTCGTACTCAGCCAGGTCGTGCTGTCGTTCGGGATCCCCTTCGCGCTGATCCCGCTCGTGATCCTGACGTCGCGACGCGACGTGATGGGCGTGCACGTCAACAGCCGGCTGACGACCACCCTGGCCTGGGGGATGGCAGCACTGATCTCCGGGCTCAACGTCTTCCTGCTCGCGCAGACGTTCGGGTTCGCGTGATCGTCGCGCGCGCTTACCGACTGACCGGGATGCTGAAGCTTCCCCGGAAGACGTTCTCCGGGTCGTACTTCGCCTTCACCTCCTTGAGACGCTCGTAGCTGGCGCCGTACGAGTCGCGCAGGAGCTCCTCTCCTTCTTCCGCGAAGCCCGGGAAGTTGAGGTAGGTGCCACCTGGCGAGAGCTCCTTTGCCTCGGCGAAGAGGTCGCGGGCCCAAGCGAGGTTGGCAGCGTCGTCGTCCGGAGCCTCCCAGTTGGCCTCGATCCCGAACAGGAACGGCGCCTCCCGCTGGGCGAACGCGCTCCCGCCTTCCGGCTCGTCGCGCATCGCGCCACCGAGCGCCCAGACGTCGATCGAGGACAGCGGCGAGGGGCGTCCTGCAGTTGCTCGGTCGCAGATCTCCGGCAGCACCTCGTCGATGTCGGACAGGTAGGCCGACTTCCAGTAGTACCGCCGTCCGTCCGGGTACTCCGCGTCGAACAGCTGCTGCGCCATCTCGAAGGGCATCGGGCCGCTGAGGTCGGCGATCGGCTCGGCAAGCTCGCGGAGCGGGCGAACCGCTTCTTCGGCCTGGTCGAGGGGGCCCGACCAGCAGCCGGCCATGATGAAGACCGGCTTGCCGTGCCACTCCGGCGGAAACGGCTCGTCCGGCGGCGCGGTCCAGTAGAGCGCGACGGACATCAGCTCGTTCGGCGCATCGCGCATGATCTCGCGCCAGGCGAGCAGGCCCTCCTTCCCGGCTTCGGCCGGGTAGAAGGCGATCGCCATGAAGACCTCCGGCCCGACGTCGTGCAGGCGGTATTCGAGCGAGGTCGCAACGCCGAAGCTCCCGCCTCCGCCGCGCAGCGCCCACAGCAGGTCGGAGTTGCGCTCCAGGTCCGCGTGCACGAGCTCGCCGTTCGCCGTGACGACATCGGCACCGACGAGGTTGTCGCACGAGAGCCCGAGCCGCCTCGTCAGGAAGCCCATTCCCCCGTTGAGCGTCAGGCCCGCAATCCCCGTCTTCGAGACGACGCCGAACGGTGTGGCCAGGGCGAAGGCCTGGGTCTCGTGGTCGACGTCTCCGAGCCGCGCTCCCCCGGCGGCACGGACGGTGCGCCGGTCGTGATCCACGAACACGTTTCTCATCCCGCTGAGATCGACGACCAGGCCCCCGTCGGACAGCGACGTGCCGGCGACGTTGTGGCCGCCTGAGCGAACCGAGACGGCCAGTCCCGTCTCGCGTGCGAACCGGGCCGCGGTCATTACGTCCGCAGAGCCGGTGCAGCGAACGACCACCGCCGGCTGCCGCTCGATCATCCCGTTCCAGATCCGGCACGCCTCGCCGTATGCCGGATCGCCTTCCGCGAGAACCTCGCCCCGAACCTGCCCGCGCAGGTCGTCGAGAGCGGAGACCGTCTCGGTCGCAGTGCCTGCCATGGGTACCCTCCTTGAGCCGGTTGTGGCCGTAACGCTACGGCGATTCGGCAGACTGTTCAACGTGAACAAAATCAATAAGACCCAGGCCGAGTGGCGGGCCGAGCTGAGCCCCGAGCAGTACCGCGTGCTGCGCGAAAAGGGGACGGAGCGCCCGTTCAGCGGCGAGTACGACCACACGTTCGAGCCCGGCACTTACCGGTGCGCGGGTTGCGGCGCCGAGCTGTTCAGCTCCGAGACGAAGTACGACTCCGGCTGCGGCTGGCCCGCGTTCTACGCGCCCGCGAGCGGCGAGGTGATCGACGAGGAGACGGACGCGACTTTCGGCATGCTCCGCACCGAGGTCATGTGTGCCGCGTGCGGCGGCCATCTCGGCCACGTCTTCACCGACGGCCCCGCTCCGACCGGGCAGCGCTACTGCATCAATTCGGCAGCACTGAAATTGGAGGAGGAGTAGTGGAGAAGAAGGCAACGTTCGGCGCCGGCTGTTTCTGGGGCGTCGAGGCCGCGTTCCGGCAGATCGAGGGCGTGACGAAGACCGAGGTCGGCTACGAGGGCGGCCAGCTCGAGAACCCGACTTACGAGGACGTCTGCTCGCACAAAACCGGCCACGCGGAGGTCGTCGAGGTCACCTACGACCCGGAGCAGGTCTCCTACGACGAGCTGCTCCGAGTCTTCTGGGGCAAGCACGACTCCACGCAGCTGAACCGGCAGGGCTGGGACATCGGCGACCAGTACCGCTCGGTCGTCTTCGTCCACGACGACGAGCAGCGTGACGTCGCCGAGCGCTCGAAGGCCGACCTGGGCGAGTCGGGCCGGTACCGAAAGCCGATCGTGACCGCGATCGAGCCGGCGCAGACGTTCTACCCGGCCGAGGACTACCACCAGCAGTACCTCGAGAAGCGCGGCCGCTCGGCCTGCACCACCGCTCTCGCTCAGAGCGCTTAGTTCAAGAAGATGGCGAGTGTGGCGGTGAAGCCGTGGAGAAACGGCTTCCCGCCCACTGGCCCGATCTCGCCGGCGCAGAAGAAACCCGCCAGCGCATCGCCGCCCAGGGCCTCGGCGACGGCGCGGGCATCGTGGTCCGGTGCGGGGAACATGTTCGTGCCGCGGCCGTTGCACGTGAAGAGCAGCGCGCCTGCCGCAGAGCCGCCGTTCAGGGCATCGGCGAGCCCTTCGCGGAGATCCTCGTCGGCAGAGGTCGCGTCGCGGACGTGGAAGCGCAGCGTCTGCCCGACCCGCACGGCCTCGCCGATCGCGAGCGCGCCGGAATCCTCGTCGGCGCCCATCAGGCCGCGCATCAGGTAGTCGCCGCGGCGGTACTCGGCGCGGTTCTCGTCGATCACGAGGCCGGCGAGAACGCCGCCGCGCGCCGCCAGGCCCTGCTGCTCGACGGTCATCCCGCTGAGCTCGTCGCGGAGACGCTGCACGGCGGGCTTGCCCGCGAGCTCGTGGATGACGTTCTCCTCGGCGCTCGTGATCACGGAGTCGGTGCCGACGGGCGCGCAGCCTTGCGAGACGACGGTCTTCACGCGCACGCCGCGTAGCACCGCTCCGACGGCGCCCTCTCGTAGTACCTCGCCGTCTAGGAAGAGCGCCTGCCTCTCCGGCTCGCCGGTCGCCGCGGCGAGCCCCCCGACCACCGGAACGCCGTCGAGCTCGGCCAGGAAACCCCCGGCCGGGAAAGTGAACGGATCGACGAGGAGCGCAACGAGATCCGCCCCGTCCAGGTCCGGGATGCCCTCGACGCCGATCCCGTCGTCGGTCTCGAAGGCGCTGGCGTGGAAGGTCTCGATCGCGCCTTCCGGAAAGGCCCCGGCCCAGACCGACACACCCGGGCCTTGCTCGAGCTCACGGTCATGGCCGACGACGCCCTGCGCGACGCAGCCGAGCAGGTTCGCCGCCTCGAGCTCCGTCGACGCCGTCCAGAGGGCAGCTTCGACGTCGTCGAGATGTTCCGCGGAGAGGAACACGAACGCCAGGTCCACGGGTGCCCCGCCGAGGGCCGCGCGGGCTTCCCGCGCAGCCTCGGCGGCGGCGAACACGGCGCCGTCGGCGCCGGACAACCCCGCCCCGACCCGGCACGTGAGCGTCTCGGGCCTCATCGAGCGGAGTCTAGGTTCCTACGACTTCTTGGCGCTCGCCCGGCCGCCCTTGCGGCCGGCCGCCTTCTTCTGGGCGGTGGTCCCGCCCTGTCGCGAGTTGCTGCGAGAGGAGCCGGAGCCGGACTTCTTCCCCCCGCGGCTCGACGCGCCCGGCGAGTTGGCGATCTTCGCCGCACGCTCCTTCGACATCCCCTTCTCCTTGAGCTTCTCGTACTGCTTCTCGTTCTTGACGTTCGCTCGCTTGTTCGGCATCAGACCCTCCTGTTCAGTCCCTCGAGATCTCCTCGACGAGCCCGCCGGTCTTCTTCGTCTTGGCCTCCTCGGCGACGTCGGCCTGTGCGAGCACGCCGACGACGCGGCCGTCCTCCTCGACGACCGGCAGCCGCCGCACCTGGTGGGTCGCCATCAACCGCAGCGCCTCGTCGAGATCCTGCTCCGGATCGACGGTCACGGGCGCCGTCGAGGCGACCTCCCGCACGCGCGTGGTCTCCGGGCTCTTGCCCTCCGCGACGACGCGCACGGCGATGTCGCGGTCGGTGAGCGTTCCGATCAGGCGCTCGCCCTCGACGATCGGGGCGATGCCGACGTTCTCCTGCTTCATCATCTTCGCCGCGTACGCGACCGGCTTGTCAGCGTCGATCGTGCACGGGTTCGAAGTCATCGCATCTCGAACGCTCTTGCCCATGGCATCCCCTTTTCTCGTTTTCGAGTCATATTCGGCTTGCCCGCCCAGGAGAGTCCGAAACGGCAAGAATGGGGCCGTGCGGCTGCAGGCGATCGAGGAGGGGATCAAGGCGCTGGCCCTTGGTTTTCCGCAGGCTTACGAGGACCGGCCGTGGGGTGATTTCCCGGTCTTCAAGGTCGGCGAGAACAAGGTCTTCGGCTGGGCGGTGACGCGCGAGAGCTCCGTGGACGTGACGCTCAAGCTCAGTGCCGAGGAACGCGAGATCGCGTACCTGCTCCCGTACGTGCGGACGGCGAGCCACGTCGGCCGCTACGGCTGGATCACCGCCGCCGTCAGCGACGAGGAGTCGCTCGAGGCCGCCTGCGAGTGGCTGCGCGAGAGCTACTGGCTCAAGTGTCCGTCCGAGCTGAAGGCGGCCGTCGAAGGGGAGGACTAATCCGCTTGCGGATCGTCGTCGGCCCGCGGCTCGCCCTCTTCGGGATCGGGCGCCGGCGATTCCTCGAGCTCGTCGTTCCGGTCGTCGTCGCGGGGCTGGTCGTCGTTTTCCATGGTGCGCCTTTGCCCGCCATCCGCTACGCTGAATCCGTGATGTTCCGGGACACGCTCGGCTGACACCGCGCCTTCTGCGCCGCCTGAGCTCCCGCCTGCCCTCCAACCTGGTCGCGCGATGAAGGTCGTCCTGCCCGACTCATCCGAGCTCGAGCTGCCCGAGGGCGCAACCGGGCTCGACGCCGCGCGCGCGATCGGCCCGAAGCTCGCCGAGCAGGCCGTGCTCGTCCGCTCGAACGGTCACGTCCAGGACCTGCGCCTGCCGCTCGAGGACGGCCGGCAGATCCAGATCCTGACGACCCGCGACTCGAACGATCCCGACGCGCTCTACGTCCTGCGCCACTCTGCGGCGCACCTGCTCGCCGAAGCGGTCAGGCGTCTCTATCCCGGCACCAAGATCGCAATCGGGCCGCCGATCGAGAACGGCTTCTACTACGACTTCGAGTTCCCGGAGCCGATCGGCGAGGAGGCGCTCGAGCAGATCGAGGAGGAGATCCGCAAGGAGATCGCCGAGGGCCGCTCCTGGAACCGCGAGGAGGTCTCCGCGGAGGAGGCGAAGCGCCACTTCGCCGAGCAGGATGAGAGCTACAAGGTCGAGCTGGTCGACACCGCGGACGGGCCGATCACCCTCTATACGCAGGGCGACTTCACCGACCTCTGCCGCGGCCCGCACCTGCAGAACGCCGAGCCGATCAAGGCGATCAAGCTGACCGGCCTCGCCGGCGCCTATTGGCGCGGGGACGAGAAGAACCCGCAGCTGACGCGGATCTACGGCACGGCCTTCTTCAACCAGCAAGACCTGGACGCGTATCTCGCGCGCCTCGAGGAGGCTAGGAAGCGCGACCACCGGCGCCTCGGTCCGCAGCTCGATCTCTTCCACTTCTCGGAGCGCTCGCCCGGCTCGCCGCTCTGGCATCCGAAGGGGATGGCGATCTGGCTGGAGCTCGAGAAGATCCGCCAGCGGGAGAACAGCAAGCGCGGCTACCTCGAGGTGCGCACGCCGCTGATCTACGACGCGGAGACCTTCTACACCTCGGGCCACTTCCCGAAGTACGAGGACCTGATGTTCAAGCTCGAGGTCGACGAGCGCCCGTGGGCGATGAAGGCGATGAACTGCCCCGGGCACATGCTCCTCTTCGGGAGCCGGCCGCGCAGCTACCGGGAGCTGCCGCTTCGGTTCGCCGAGCCCGCGCCGCTGCACCGCAACGAGCTGAGCGGGACCCTGCACGGGCTCCTGCGCGTGCGGATCGTCACGCAGGACGACGCCCACATCTTCTGCACCGAGGAGCAGATCCAGGACGAGATCGCCGCGGTCGTCGACTACGCGCGCTACCTCTACAACCTCTTCGACCTGACCGCGAGCGCCGAGCTCTCGACCCGGCCCGACAACAAGATCGGCACCGACGAGCAGTGGGACATGACCGAGGCCGCGCTCGAGGAGGCGCTCAAGCTGAACGAGATCCCGTACACGATCGCGCCGGGCGAGGGGGCGTTCTATGGACCGAAGATCGACCTCCACATGGAGGACTCGCTCGGCCGCAAGTGGCAGATGGGGACGATTCAGCTCGACTCGCAGATGCCGTCGCGCTTCGGGCTCACCTACGTGGGGCCCGACAACACCGAGCACCCGCTGTACGTGGTCCACCGTGCGCTCTACGGCTCGTTCGAGCGCTTCCTCGGGATCCTGATCGAGCACTACGGCGGGGCGTTCCCGTTCTGGCTCGCGCCGGTCCAGCTGCGGGTGATCCCGGTCGGCGAGGCGCACAGGGCCCCCGCGAAGGAGCTGGCGGAGAAGCTCGGCGAGTACCGCGTCGAGGTCGACGAGCGCGACGAGACGGTCGGCAAGCGGATCCGCGACTCCGAGGTCGAGAAGATCCCGGTCGTGATCGTCTACGGCGACAAGGAGTCGGACGAGTCGCTGGCCGTCCGCGAGCGCGGGGGAGAGCAGTCCACGAAATCGCTCAACGAGCTTCGCGAGCACCTTGCTACGCTTAGGTCCTGACCAAGCAGGGGCCCACCCTCACCTCTCAAGCCGTTTGAGCTTCGCGGAGGTTCAACCGAGTCGGATGGACGAGGATCAGGGCCGCTGCGTGGCAGCGGTCTTGTCGTTTCGAGAAGGAGGAACCGAGAACTTGGTGAAGGCCCTTTGAGACCACGCCGGTCGGTAGAACCGGACCGCGCACCGGTACCGCAAGCCCGAATCAACGAGATGATCCGCGCGCCGAAGGTCAGGCTCATCGGCGAGAACGGGGAGCAGCTCGGAATCAAGGAGAGCGACGAAGCCCGCGAGTACGCGTGGGGCAAGAATCTCGACCTCGTCGAGGTCGCCGCCCAGGCCGATCCGCCCGTCGCCAAGGTGATGGACTACGGCAAGTACCGGTACGAGCAGGAGCAGAAGGCGAAACTGGCCCGGAAGCACCAGGTCTCGATCAACGTCAAGGAGATCAAGCTCAGGCCCAAGATCGGAATCCACGACTACAACACCAAGAAGAACCACGTCCAGCGCTTCA
>Ga0307277_10001113_pt1 | contig 10464 bp, 9 predicted proteins | sample ER_DNA_116_FD_194473 | JGI IMG/M metagenome (GOLD analysis project Ga0307277, IMG submission 194473) | Bulk soil microbial communities from the East River watershed near Crested Butte, Colorado, United States - ER_DNA_116 | ecosystem: Environmental > Terrestrial > Soil > Floodplain | place: USA...
CCGCGGTGCTCGCGGCGGCGGCGCGCGCGGGCTTCCCCGCGGCGTGCCTGGTGGCGATCGAGGGAGCCGTCGATCCCGACGACGTCGCCGCGCGCCTGGGGCGCGCCGCGCTGTCGGCGATCGCGCCCGTGCGCGCCTGAGTCAGCGGGCGCGCGGGGTGCGCTTGGCCGCCGCCGGCTTGGGCGTCGTCTGCCTGGGCGTGGACGTGCGCAGCTCGACGAGCTCCTTGGTGATCGCGTCGAGCGACACCTGAAGCGAGGCGAGGCGCTCGTCGAGGCGATCGACGCCGTCCTCGATGCCCTCCAGGCGCTGGGAGACCGACCGCACGCGCCGCGTGAGGCGCTCGATGTCGGCCGCCGAGGGGAGGTTGAGCGCGCCGAAGGCGACCTCCTGGGCCGCGGAGGCCTTCTCGCGGGCCTCGAAGGCGCGCGCGATGGCGCCGTTGACCAAGGGGTTCTCGAGCAGGTCCTGCGCCAATCGCCCGAGGGCGTCCTCGCCCTGTCGGGTGAGGCGCTCGCGCAGGCCGTCGCCGCCGGTTTCCTCGTCCATGCCGCCGAACGCTACCGCTTTCATGGTCTCCTCATACACGGCATCTACATTGCGCCGTGCGAGGGCCAATCCTCATCGGCTCTAACCCTCGACTAGAGCTTGAGCTAGGCGAAGGTCCGTTGTGTACTGGCGCAAATGCGCGCATGTTTCGGTTGAGTCGTACGTCTAAGAAGTCAAGCGGCCGGGCAGATCGGCCGACTACGAGGGCAGACCCACGGCTACCCACGTTCCCCTTTGCCTTCCAAAAGACCCGAAAACGTCCGACGCAGCGCCAGAATGCCCCATGGTAGGGTCACGCCGCCTGGCGTCCCACGGGCGTCGCGTCTTCGCATGCACAAGCGCAAGCTGCTCATCGGTCTCGCGACGGCAGGCCTCCTCCTGGCGGGTTTCGGAGCCGCGACCATGCCGGCCTCGGCCGAGCAGCGCACCCTGCTCGTCACCCTCGTCGGTGGCGCGCAGGTGACCGTGACGGTCGACGTGCCGCCCGGCACGCCGACCGACCAGATCCAGATTCCCGGCGTCAGCGCGCCGATCCTCAGCGTCCAGGACATCACGCCCGCGCAGCCCGCCCCGGCACCTGCGGCGACCCAGCCGCCGGTCCAGGTGCAGGTCGACCCCGACGGCGGCCAGAGCGGCGACGCCCAGGCGCCCGCGTCGAGCTCGCCGTCCTCCTCGTCCTCCGGCGACGGCAACCAGGGCGCCGGGCAGGACAACTCCTCCAAGCCGACCGCCGAGCCGCTCGCCGGCCAGCAGGCCCAGCAGGTGACCACCGGCAAGCTCGCCGGGAAGGCTCAAGCTCCGGTCGACGCTGCCAAGAAGGCGAAGGACGACGCGGCGAAGAAGGCCAAGGACGCCGTCGACAAGGCGAAGGTCGACGCGGGGCTGACGCAGCCCGACGGCCAGCCCACGCTCGGCAACCCCACCCTCTCCGAGGCGCTTCCCGGTCCGGCGCCGATCGGCGTGCCGAACTTCTTCATCGACAAGTTCCGCATCCCGCCCTTCCTGCTCCCGATCTATCAGGCCGCCGGCATCGAGTACGGCGTGCGCTGGGAGATCCTCGCCGCGATCAACGAGATCGAGACCGACTACGGGCGCAACCTCAACGTCTCGACCGCCGGCGCCCTGGGCTGGATGCAGTTCATGCCCTCGACCTGGAAGCGCTACGGCGTCGACGCCAACCACGACGGCCGCAAGGACCCTTACAACCCGGTCGACGCGATCTTCGCCGCCGCGCGCTACCTGAAGGCCGCCCGGGCCGACCAGGACGTGCGCGGAGCGGTCTTCGCCTACAACCACGCCGACTGGTACGTCGACTCCGTCCTCATGCGCGCGCGTCTGATCGGCGGCCTGCCCGCCGACCTCGTGGGCTCGCTGACCGGCCTCACGCAGGGCCACTTCCCGGTGCACGCCAAGGCACGCTACGCCGACGACATCAGCGACACCGCCCTCGCCAAGAAGCGGATAAAGAAGGGCAACGCCGCGGTGCCGGTCGCCTCGTCGAGCACGCGCCGCGGGATCAACGTCTTCGCCAAGGCCGGCTCGCCGGTGATCGCCGTCCAGGACGGCAAGATCATCAAGATGGGCCGCACCGATCGCCTGGGCAAGTTCATCCAGCTGCGCGACGTCTACGGCAACACGTACACCTACGGGCACCTGAAGAAGCTGTCGGTCGCCTATCCGGTGCCCAAGGAGAAGACGGTCTCCAAGGCGCAGGTCAAGAAGGAGCTGCACCTCGCGGCGCCGGCGAAGGACCCCAAGCCGACCGCCCCCGCCAGCGCGGGCACGCAGGTCGAGGACAAGGCGTCCGCCGCGCCGGCCGCGAACGCCGCGACCTCCACGCTCGACAGCGCGACCTCCGAGGTCCGCAAGGAGCGCCTCTTCGCCAACCCGGGCCGCCCGGGCGCCTACGACGCCGGCGGCGAGGAGCAGCTGCTCAACGCGGGCAGCGTCATCCCGGGCTACACCACCTTCAAGTCCTACTTCTCCGGCGTCTACGGCCTCAAGCGCGACGACGTCGTCCTCAAGAAGCTCAAGCCCGGCAGCAAGGTCATCGCCGGCACCATCCTCGGGCGCATCGGGCGCACCGAGCAGAAGATGGCCCCGCACATGCTCTTCGAGGTCCGCCCCGCCGGTCGCGGCGCCCCGCGCATCGATCCCAAGCCGATCCTCGACGGCTGGAAGCTGCTCGAGTCGACGGCCATCTACCGCGCGGCCGGCAAGAACCCGTTCTGGGGGCCCGACTCGAAGAACCCGTCGATCGGCCAGATCCTGCTCATGAGCAAGGAGGCGCTGCAGCATCGCGTCCTCACCGATCCCGCCATCGACGTCTACGACTGCGGCCGGCGCGACATCAAGGCCGGCGAGATCGACCGGCGCGTGCTCGCGACGCTCGAGTTCCTGTCGGCCAGCGGGCTGAAGCCCACGGTCACCGCGCTGCACTGCGGCCACAGCTACCGGACGACCTCGGGCAACGTCTCCGAGCACTCCTCGGGCAGCGCCGTCGACATCGCCAAGATCAACGGGATCCCGATCATGGGCCACCAGGGCGCGGGCTCGATCACCGACATCACGATTCGCCGGCTGCTGACGCTGCAGGGCACGATGAAGCCCCACCAGATCATCTCGCTGATGACCTTCGACGGGGCCGACAACACGCTCTCGCTGCCCGACCACGCCGACCACATCCACGTGGGCTTCCAGCCGCTGCTGGGCGCGAGCTCCAAGGGCCATCAGCTCAACTCCGCGCTCAAGCCGAGCCAGTGGGTCAAGCTGATCGACCGGCTGGGCAAGATCGACAACCCGACCGTGCCGCTCAAGCCCTCGAAGTACGCGCTCAAGGTGCCCAAGCGGGCCAGCAAGGCCCACGTCGGCGAGTAGCCTGTTCGGCTTCGTCCAGCTCGAGTTCCCCTGGGCCCTCGGCCCGCCGGACGGCCGTTACGTCGTGCGCGGACACGCCGCCGAGCTCGAGCACGTGATGGTGGTCTCCACGCTGGGCGCGCCCGAGCGCCGCTGGCTGCGCGGCCGCCGGCGCCGGCCTGCCGCGCCCGAGCCCGCGCCGGTCACCACCGGGCGCGTGACGCTGGTCACCGCCCAGCCCTTCTACGACGACGAGGCCGCCGAGAGCTGGCTTCGCGCCGCCGGCGAGGACGAGGTGCGGGCCGCGGTGGCGACGCTCAATCGCGTCCTGCACATGCACCGCGCGGCCACCGCCGACCCGCACGTGCGCGAGCTGCGCCGCGAGCAGGCGGTCGTGGTGCGCGTCGGCTACGGGGAGGGTGACCAGGTGGCCGAAGGTCGCTGGGTCAAGGCGGTGGAGCTGCCCGCCGTGGCGCCGCGCACGCGCCGCGACGCGGCGCTGCGCCCGCAGGAGCGCCTGAGCGCGCTGCTCGGGGGCCGCGACGCCGTGCTGGCCTGCGAGGAGCTCGCCCTGCGCGCCCGCCAGGACGTCGACGCGGGACGCCGGCGCGAGGCCGCCCTGCAGCTCGACGCCGCGCTGACCGTCGCGCTGCCCGAGCTCGAGCCCTGGTCGCCGCGCGGCGATCTCGGGGCGCGACTGGCCGAGCTGCGCGACCTGCACGGCGGCGTCCGCGACGCAGCGCGGGCCGCGCTGCAGGGTGGGGTCGAGGATGCCGACGCCGCCGCCGTCCGGCACGCCCTCGAGCGCCTCGAGGCCGCTCTGCGGGCGCGCACGGCCCTCGGGTTCGACTGACCGTCCATCAGCGGGCGGTATGTCTCGCCGTTCGGGCGGGTGCGCTCCGCCGAGCACCGGCGTAGGCTCCCGCCCGCCGGACATCGAGGGATGAGGAGGGATCGGATGGACCAGGCAATCTCGCGGGAGCCCGTCGAGCAGACGACCGAGCTCGCGCTGCAGGAGAAGAGCAAGCTCGTCAAGTCGCTGAGCCGCCTCGACATGGTCGGCTTCACCGTATGCGCCTTCGTGGGGCTGGACACGCTGGGCACGGTGGCCTCCAACGGGGCCCAGGGCTTCACCTGGCTGGTCCTGCTGGCGCTGCTCTTCGTGCTCCCCTACGCGCTGCTCATGGCCGAGGTCGGCAGCGCGTTCACCCAGGAGGGCGGGCCGTACGAGTGGTCGAAGATGGCCTTCGGGCGCCTGCAGGGCGCCATCGCCGCGGTCCTCTACTGGGTCACCAACCCGCTGTGGGTCGGCGGCTCGCTGGCGTTCATCGCCACCGAGGCGTGGAACGACAACATCTTCAAGATCCACTCCGGCGGGGCCGGCGACTACCTCTTCAAGTTCCTGTTCATCTGGATCTCGATCGGCGTGGCCATCGTCTCGCTCAAGCGCGGCAAGTGGATCCCGAACCTCGGGGCGGTCATGCGCATCATCGTCCTGGGCTTCTTCACGCTCACGACGATCATCTACGCCTTCTCCCACGGCGTCGACGGCTTCCCGATCGGCGACCTCAAGCCGACCGGCGCGATCTTCCTCGCCCTCGTGCCGCTGCTGTTGTTCAACTACGTGGGCTTCGAGCTGCAGAACGGCGCGGCCGAGGAGATGGAGGACCCGCAGAAGGACGTGCCGCTGTCGGTCCTGCGCAGCGGGATCATCGGCGTGCTGCTCTACGCGATCCCGATCTTCGCGATCCTCATCGTCCTGCCCCAGGAGAAGGTCACGGGCATCGGCGGGTTCCTCGACGCGGTGACCGAGACGTTCAGCATCTACGGTGGAGCGTCGAGCTTCCTGCTCGGGGTGATGACGCTGTGCTTCGTCATCACGCTGCTGACCTCGGGCGCGGTCTGGATGATCGGCTCGGACCGGATCCTCGCCGTGGCGGCCTACGACGGCGCGTTCCCCGGGTTCTTCGGCGTCTTCAACCGCACCTTCGGCACGCCGGTGCGCGTCAACACGATGTCGGGCATCTTCGCGACGATCTTCATGGTCGTCGCCGTGGCGAGCTTCCACGGCGGGACGGACGCGAAGTTCGTGGTCGTGCTCACCATCGCGATCTCGACCACGCTGATCTCCTACCTGTGGGTGTTCCCGTCGGCGCTGAGGCTGCGCTACACCCACCCGCACGTGCGCCGGCCCTACCACATCCCCGGCGGGCTGCGCGGGATGTGGGTCGCCGCCGGTCTGACCACGTTCTGGACGGCGCTGGGCAGCTTCGTCGCGGTCTTCCCGGGCACGCTGGAGAGCCTCTTCGGCCTCTCCTACGACTTCAGGGACGAGTGGGGCGTCAGCCGGGGAACCTACGAGGCGCTGACCCTCGGCACGCTGGCCGTCGTCCTGGCCATCGCGCTCGTGGGCTACGCCCTGGGCCGCTCGGTGCGCGAGCGCGTGGCGGTGCTCCCCCTGGAGGCCGACGTCATCCCGCCCGCGCCCGCGGCGATCACCTAGAGCGCGGCGACGAGCGCCTCGAGCTCCGCGACCACGTCGCCGTCGAGCTTGACGGCGGCGCGGTCGTCCCAGGGCGTCGGTCCCTGGGTGACGACGGCGACCGCGCCGCCGTGGCCGCGGGTGATGCCCGGCAGCTGCGCGATCGGGTGGACCTCGAGCGACGTGCCGACGCACAGGAGCACGTCGGCGCCGGCGGCCAGCGCGTAGGCGCGCTCGATGGCGTCCTCGGGCAGCCACTCGCCGAAGAGCACGACGTCGGGCTTGAGCGGCTCGCCGCAGTCGCAGTGGGGCACGCTGAGCGGGTCCTGGGCCAGGCGCTCGCGGACCTCGGCGAGCGGGTAGCCGGCCCCACACGTCAGGCACGAGGAGGACTCGATGGTCCCGTGGACCTCGACGAGCTCGCGCGTGCCCGCGCGGCGGTGGAGCATGTCGATGTTCTGGGTCACCACCGCGTCGAGCCGGCCGCGGCGCTCGAGCTCGACCAGCGCGCGATGGGCGCCGTTGGGCTCCTTGCCCTCGAGCGTCTGGAAGCGGTTGCCGTAGAAGTGCCAGAAGCGCTCGGGATCCGCGCGCCAGGCATCGATGTGGGCCACCGCCATGGGGTCGACGTTCTCCCACAGCCCGGTGCCGGGCGAGCGGAAGTCGGGGATCCCGGACGGCACCGAGATACCCGCGCCGGTGAGCGCGACGACCGAGCCTGCCTCGCGCACGAGGCGGGCCAGGGTCTCGACGCGGCTGTCTAGCGCCCGCGCCACGCCGGCTGGCGCTTGCCTAGGAAGGCGCCGATGCCCTCGCGGGCGTCCTCGCTGGCGAAGACGCGGGCGAAGGCGCCCTTCTCGGCCTCGATGCCCTCGTCGAGGTCGGCCCCGGCCGAGACCTCCTTGATCGCACCCACCGCCAGCGGCGCCTGGCCGGCGAGCTTGCGCGCCCACTGCAGCGCCGTGTCGAGGAGCTCGTGATCGAGGACCACGCGGTTGACGAGGCCGAAGACGTAGGCCTCCTCGGCGCCGATGGCGTCGCCCGCGAGGTTCATCTCGAGGGCCTTGTTCTCGCCCACCAGCCGGGGCAGGCGCTGCGTGCCTCCGAAGCCGGGGATGATCCCGAGCTTGATCTCGGGCTGGCCGAAGAGCGCCGACTGCGCCGCGATGCGCACGTCGCAGGCCATGGCCAGCTCGCAGCCGCCGCCGAAGGCCAGGCCGTTGACGGCGGCGATGGTGACGACGCTCGAGCGCCCGAAGCCGCGCAGCAGGCCGTGGGCGGTCTCCAGCAGGTCGCGCCCGCCGGCCTCATCCATCGCCGTGAAGGCCTTGATGTCGGCGCCCGCCGAGAACAGCAGCGGGTTCGAGGAGGCGATGACCAGCGCCCGCACGCCCGAGGCTTCGACCTTCTCCCATACCGCGCGCAGGTCGGCGATCACCTGCGGGGCGATCGAGTTCATCAGGCCGTTGCCCAGCCACGCGATGGCGACGTCGCCGCGCGTCTCGAGCTTGACCGTCTCCCCGGGCTGCTCGTCGTCGGGCTGCGCGTAGGGATAGAAGCCCTGGCCGCTCTTCTGGCCGAGACGGCCCTGGGCCACGAGCCGGCGCAGCACGAGCGGCGGGGCGAAGCGCTCGCCGTGGCGCTCGGTGGCGCTCTCCAGGCGCTCGAGGACCACGTCGAGGCCCTCGATGTCGGCCTTCATGAACGGCGGCAGGAGGCCGCGGCGCGGATCCAGGCCGGCGCCGGCCATCATGCCGACGTCGATGTCGCGGTGGGTGGCCACGCCCTCGTCGAGGACCAGGCACGCCTCGACGAAGGTCTTCAGTGTCAGCAGCTCGACGAGCTCGTCGACGTCGGGCTCGGCGTCGCCCTCCAGGGCCGGCTCGCCCTGCGGCGTGTAGACGCCGTCGCCGCCGGTCTTGGCGCCCAGCTTGCCCTCGGCCACGAGGCGCTGCATCCCCTCGGGGACGTAGAAGCGGTCGCCGTAGGACTCGTGCAGGTGCTCGGCGACGTGGAGCACCGTGTCGAGACCGAGCAGGTTGACCAGGAAGTACGGACCCACCGGGACAACGTTGGCGGCGCCGACGCCCTCGTCGATCGCCTTGATCGACAGGCCCTTCTCCTCCTGCTCGCGCCAGACCTCCGAGATCCCCGAGTTGAGGATGCGGTTGACGACGAAGCCGGGCACCTCGGCGCACGTGATCGGCTGCTTGCGGATCGCCTGCGCGAAGTTGACCGCCACGCCGACGGTCTCGGCCGACGTGTCGTCGCCCTCCACGACCTCGATGAGCGGCATGACCGAGGCGGGATAGAAGTAGTGAAAGCCGACTACCTTGTCGGGGCGGTGGGTCGCCTCGCCGATCTCGGTGATCGACAGCGACGAGGTGTTCGAGGCGAGGACCGCGTGGCCGGGCGTCACGGCGTCGAGCTCGGTGAACACCGCCTGCTTGATCTCCATCCGCTCGGGCACGGCCTCGATGACGAAGTCGACGTCGCCGAAGCCCTCGTAGCTCGTGGACCCGTGGATGCGCCCGACGACCTCCTCCACCTGGGCCGCGGCCTGCTCCTCGGTCAGCCGCCCCTTCTCGACGAGGCCCTTGACCTGTCCCTGCGTGACGTTGCGCGCCTCGTCGAGACCGGCCTGGACGAGCTCGTCCTTGACGTCCTTGAGCACGACGGGAGTGCCGGAAGCGGCGATGGTCTGAGCGATCTGGCCGCCCATGGTGCCGGCGCCGACGACCGCGGCCTTGAACACGAACATGGCGCCGCAGGCTATAGAGAACCTTCGCGTTCAGCTGCCACCTCGGTGCGGAAGCGCCGCAGCGTGCGCTCGAGCGACTCGCGCTGCGGGCGGCGGATGAACAGCAGGTCCACGAGGGGCATTCCGGGCCGCTGCTCCTTGAGCGAATAGGTCAGCTCGAGGGCGACCATGACCCCGTCCTCGAGCGGGGTGAAGCCGACGCGCTGGGTGCCGCGGAGCTTCTCGTCCTCGACGTCCAGGGCCTGCCCTTCGCGCGCCACGTAGCTCGTCACCCGCTCCTGCACGCGCCCGCGCCCGCCGGGCTGCGAGTCCCACAGCACGCGTGCGCCCTCCCGCGGCCAGTCGCCCTCCAGACGCGCTATGTGGTGCAGGCCGTCGACGAAGCTCGGCCAGCGGGTGGTGTCGTACCACAGCTCCTCGGCCTCGCTGGCGAGGCCGGGAACGACGATGCTGGCGCGCACGCGACCCATCGGCCGAACTACAGGCTCAGCTCGCGGCGGATGAGGTCGAGGCTCGCGGCGACGGCGTCCAGGCGCGGCGCGAGCTCACCAGCGAGCCGCCGGCGCTCGGCCTCGCCCGCCGCGGTGAGGCGGTAGAAGCGCCGCGAGCGACGCTCGGGGTGCTCCCACTCGCCGGCCACGAGACCCTGCGCCTCGAGCTCGCGCAGCAGCGGGTACATGGTGTTCGGGTTGACGGCGATGAGGCCCCCGCTGACCTCGCCCACGCGCTCCATGAGGCGCCCGCCGTAGGACGGCTGCTCGCGCAGGAAGTGCAGCACGAGCAGCGGGAGCAGGCCGGCGCGGCGCAGCTCGCCGACGAGCGGGTCCTGCGAGCCCGCGCCGCGCGCGCCGGCGGCGGCCTTGGCCGCCTCGAGCGGCGCGGCCTCGGCGACGGCGCGATCCGTGCGGCGCGGGGACATCGGCCCAAGCATCGCGCATCGCGCGGCTAGGGGAGCGCATCGAGCTGCCGATGCGGCGCGCGGACGGCCCCGGGGTCGCCATCGGCTATCCGCGCGAGCTCTTCGATGGCGTGCGCGGTCGGGCTGTCAGGCTCGGCGGTGTAGACCAGCAGTGCCTGTCCGCTGCCGGCGGCCATCTCGGAACGCCTCGTAGGTAAGCTCGAGGCGACCGACGAGCGGGTGATCGAGCACCTTGCGCCCGAAGGACTTCTCGAAGACGTCGAGGCGCGCCCAGCATCGGGCGAACGTGCGCGAGCCGGCGAGAAGGTCGTCGACCAGCCCGGCCAGCCCGGCGTCGTCGGGGAAGCGCGCCGTATTGAGACGAAGGACATCGGCGACCTCCTGGACCAGCGCCTCCCACTCGGGATACAGCTCACGCGCCGACGGTTCCAGCACTATGCGACGAGCGACGTTGCGCTCCTGCGGTGGCCGTTGCGCCACTGCCTGATCCAGCGCCGCGCCGGTCGGGTTCCACGCCAGGACCTCGCAGCGGCGGCCGAGCACGACCGCGGGTGCAGGGGACAGCGCATCGAGCGTGCGCAGCAGGCTCGGCCGCGCCGCCGTGATCGGCGGCCCCTGGCGACGACGACCACGTGCTCGGTCGGCCAGCGCCTCGAGATGCAGCCGGTCGGCCGCGCCGAGCCTCATCGCCTGCGCCAGAGCGTCGAGGAGATCGACGGAGGGCAGCACGCGGCCCTGCTCCAGGCGCCTCAGGTAGTCGGCGCTCACACCTGCGAGCGACGCGACCTCTTCCCTGCGCAGCCCCGGCACACGGCGTCCGGTCCGGGCCGCCACGCCCACGTCCTCGGGCTGCGTACGGTCGCGGCGGCTCCGGAGAAACTCCCCAAGCGCACGCCG
>Ga0307277_10001114_pt1 | contig 10458 bp, 10 predicted proteins | sample ER_DNA_116_FD_194473 | JGI IMG/M metagenome (GOLD analysis project Ga0307277, IMG submission 194473) | Bulk soil microbial communities from the East River watershed near Crested Butte, Colorado, United States - ER_DNA_116 | ecosystem: Environmental > Terrestrial > Soil > Floodplain | place...
GAAGTCGGCGACCTCAATCTTCTTCTTGCGGCGAGTGGGACCCTCGCTGGACGCTGTGGCAGCCGCGACCACTGCCGGCGCCAACATTTTCTCCACCTCATCAAGGCTGAGTGGCACCGGAGAGTTCGAGTGCCCGACGAAGCCGGTGACCGAGGGCGTATGTCGTACAGTCGACCAAGATTCGTCAGTCAAATCCATGCGTACCAAGACGTAGCCCGGAAGCACCGTCCGCCTGACCTGCTTTCGCTGACCGTTGCGGATTTCGGTGACCTCTTCGGTCGGGACGACGATCTCGTAGATGTAGTCCTCCATGTTGAGGGATGACACCCGGTTCTCCAGGTTCTGCAGCACCCGGTTTTCCATGCCGGAGTAGGTGTGCACCACATACCAGTCGCCCGGCTTAGCACGCAGCTCTGCGCGGAACGCCTCAAGAGCATCCTCGGCAGCGTCTGACTCTTCCTCCGTCTCAGGCTCTCCGGCCTCAGGCTCCTCCTCCTCAATTGTTGGGAGGCTGCTGAAGTCAATATCGAAGTCGTCCTCGGGCGCTCGCTCGGCAGTAGCCGTGCCGAAGTCGAGGTTGATGTCGACATCGTCTTCACGGTTCGCGGGGTAACTTCCGAGGTCAATATCGAAGTCGTCTTGTGATGACTCTGTGGAGGTGGCGAATGCAGGGCTTTCCAGCTCCTCCGCATCCTGCTGCGGTCTGTCGGCTGAAAAGTTCTCGGGCACGTGAATATCTCCGTTGCTTGGTTCGTTAGCGGTCATCAGCTGAAGATTTTGAAGATTACCCAGCCGAAGCCGAGGTCGAGCAGGCTTACGTAGGCGATGACAAACAGCACAAAGACCAGCACTACGACGAAGTAGTTGATCAGCTGTGGACCAGTGGGATAGACGACCTTCCGTAGTTCGCCGAGCGATTGCCTGACGAACTTGATCGGCGTCGTACGCTCCCGCTTGACTCGCTGGTCCCGCTTGTTCGTGGGAGCCCCTTTCGGAGCACGAGTTGGACGACGTGTTCCCGCAGTCTTGGCGCTGGCACTGGAAGTAGCGGCAGCGACTCCCGCTGGTTCCAAGACCTTTCCGGACTGAGAGTCGTTGCTGGTGTCCTCTTTCCCCTCGCTGCCGTTCATTCCAGTCGGCGAGGACTTCAGCTCGGCGCTGGTCGGGTTAGCGCCTGACAACTCGGCAGAGCTCGCCTCGGGCTCCACCTCTTCCTTGTCTGCCACGCTATGACCTTCCGTGCTGTGATCTGCTTTTACCTCGCCCCTGCAGGGCAAGAGGGACTTGAACCCCCAACCTTCGGTTTTGGAGACCGATGCTCTGCCAATTGAGCTATTGCCCTCCGGAGCCTTCGCCAGTTTGCTCTCGTACACCTTCGATCCGTTAGCAGGGCGCACAAAAACAATGGTGAGAGGCCACCAAACAAGAGAGTCTACTGAGGATTACGACGAGAGTCGAACGCCCGCGAGCGACGTCGGAACCCTCATACAAAGACGCTGATAGTTCGCGATCGATGACCGAACGCGCGCCATCAAGCACTGTATTCCGATCCGCGGCAGGACCGGCCGGTGAGCCAAAAATCGGTTGGCGGTCAAGCCCAGCAGTGAGATGGTGCACATCATGACCACCGTGACCGATTCGGACTTGCTGGCTCGCGCAATCGCGTGCTGCCAGCAGACCAGTCGGCGACGCGGTCATGTGCATACCCGACGACCATGATCAGCGACTTTATCGCTGGCAGTGTGGCCGGCTTGGCGGTTGCGATGCCCATCGGAGCTGTGGGGAGCTACCTCGTCGGTCTCGGCGCTCGCGAGCGCATTTCTGTCGCCGCAGCAGCCGCGCTTGGAGTGGCCTCGGTGGATGGCGGGTACGCGGTCATCGCCGTTCTCGGTGGAGCCGGATTGCAGCTTGTGCTGAGCGAAGTATCTGGCTGGCTGGAATGGATTGCTGCCAGCGTCCTGGTCGTTGTCTCAATTCGTACCGTTTTGGTGGCGGTTCGGCGCTATCGGAGTAACCGCGAGGCTCTCGGCCGGCAGAGAGACCTCACTCCAGCGCGGGCTTACTTGAGCTTGGTCGCCCTTACGGCCGTGAATCCTGCCACCCTGATGACGTTCGCTGCAGTCGCGGTCGGCCGATCCGCAGGCGAGGGCGGTTCGACGCTGCCGGTCGTGGTGGTGTTCGCAATCGGCGCCTTTGCTGCGTCTGCCATCTGGCAACTGCTGCTGACGGGGGGAGGAAACCTGCTAAGCCGGCTCTTCACCGGGCGTCGAGGTCAGCTTGGAGTCTCAGCCTGCTCGGCTCTTATCATGCTGGGCCTCGCGGTCGGTCTCCTGCTGTGGTGAGTCACCGTCATTGAGCAGCTTCTCCGTGGCGGCGAGCAAGACACAGGTGGCCAGGCCCTCCATAGCAGCGGCGACCTCGTCCGGAGAGGGAAAGCTGGGCGCAATCCTGATGTTCCGGTCGCGTGGGTCTTGCCCGTAAGGAAAGGCTGCCCCTGCTGCTGTCATCGCAATACCCGCGCCCTTGGCCAGCTCCACCACCCGAGTCGCCGTGCCGTCGGCTACGTCAAGGCTGACAAAATAGCCACCGTCGGGATCGGTCCACGTCGTCCCCTGGTAGTCCCCCAGCCGCTTGTTGAGGGTTGAGATCACCTGCTCGAACTTGGGCGCAAGAATCTCCCGATGCCGGCGCATCAGCGCAGTTACGCCGTCTGCGCCCTTCAGATAGAGCGCATGCCGCAAATGGTTGACCTTGTCAGGCCCGATGCTCCGCTTGCTGAGGTTCTTCAGGTACCAATCGACATTGGAGGCCGAGCTTGCGAAGAACGAGACTCCAGCACCCGCGAACGTGATCTTTGATGTCGAAGCGAAGAGGAACACGCGATTCGGATGTCCGGCTTCGGCGGCCATGGTGAGCACGTCCAGCGGCGGCGTCTCAACCTCTGTGAGGTGGTGCACCGCGTACGCGTTGTCCCAGAAGATCCGGAAGTCCCCGGCCGCCGGCATCTCCAGCAGTGCCCGAGTGACCTCTGCGGTATAGATGGCGCCTGTGGGATTGGAGTACACCGGCACGATCCACATGCCCTTGATCGATGGATCATCGGCGACCAACTGCCGTACTTGGTCGAGGTCGGGACCAGCTTGGCTGAGTGGAACCGGGACCATCTCAATGCCGTATTGCTCGCAAAGCGCAAAGTGGCGGTCGTAGCCAGGAACTGGGCAGATGAATTTGATCGGGGCCTTTGACCATGGGTCAGCCGAATCCACTGTTCCCTTGAGCAGGGCGTAGATGAGCGTGTCGTGCATGATCGACAAGCTGGAGTTGTCCCCCGCAACAAGTTGATCAACGGGCACATTCAACAGCGGCGCGAAAATGGTGCGGATTGCGGGCAGGCCCTGCGTGCCGCCGTAATTGCGGCAATCGGTACCGGTGGAGTCCATGTAGTGGCCCTCGCCCGGCAAGGTGAGCAGCTCATTGGACAGGTCAAGCTGCGCCGGTGACGGCTTGCCGCGGGTCAGGTCAAGCTTCAGCCCTTTGGCGAGCAGCGTGTGGTACGCCTCGGTTTGCTCCGCATGTAGCGCTGCCAGCTCGTCGTGGCTGAGGTCAGACAAAAACATGATCAGTTCCGCTCCTGTGAGGATTGGGCCGTCCGCGAGTCTAGTGCCGGGTTCTCAGGTCGCGATCTCATTTTGACCCTCCTGGGCAGCCAGTGGAGCAGGCATAGAGTCGGGTCATGACAACGACGTCGAGGCTCCCATCCGCCAACATCGCCAGCTGGGTCAGCGAGCGAGCGACCAGCAACCCGGAGCTACCAGCGATCAAGCAGGGTGAGACCACACTGAGCTACGGCGGCCTCGACGCAGCCGTAGCGCGGTTCGCGACTATCCTCAGTGATCGCGGTGTGCAAGCCGGTGATCGGGTCGCGATGATCATGCCGAACGTCGTCTACTTCCCGATTGTCTACTACGCGATCCTGCGGATCGGGGCGATCGCCGTCCCGATGAATCCGCTGCTCAAGGCGGGCGAGATCTCCTACGTCTGGAACGACTGCGGCACCCAAGTCGCAGTGGTCTTCCCGCTCTTTGCCGAGGAAGCCGCAAAGGCGGCGAGTCTGACGGGGACCGAGGCGATCATCACTGTTCCCGGTGAGTTCGACGCTGAGCTGGCACAGGCCAAGCCATTGGAGCAGGTTGCCGAGCAAACTCGCGATGCGACCGCAGTGATCTTGTACACCTCGGGGACCACCGGCCAGCCCAAGGGTGCCGAGCTCACCCACGCCAACCTCAGCAGCAACGTTCGCACGACGGTCGAAACGCTGCTGCCGATGAGACCGGGCGATGTAGTCTTCGGTGGCTTGCCGCTGTTCCATTCGTTCGGTCAGACGGTGGGCTTGAATGCCGCAATGGCCGGCGCGGCTTGCTTGACCTTGTTGCCGAAATTTGATGCGGAGCAGGCGTTCTCGATCCTTTCCAACGATCGGGTGACCGTATTCCTCGGCGTGCCGACCATGTACATGGGCCTGCTCGCAGTGAAGAACAGGGAACGGTTCGACACCTCGAGCCTCAAGACCGCGGCCTCAGGAGGAGCGTCGCTGCCGGTAGAGGTGCTGCACGGTGTCGAGGAGGCATTCGGCATCACGCTGCTCGAAGGCTACGGCCTGTCCGAGACATCACCAGTCGCCTCGTTCAATCATCCCGACCGGCCAACCAAGCCGGGGTCAATCGGAACGCCCATTCGCGGTGTGGAGTTCGGATTGCGTGATGAGAATGACCAAGAGGTTGCCGATGAGGAGATTGGCGAGATCGTCATCCGCGGCGAGAATGTGATGAAGGGTTATTGGAACCGACCGGATGCAACGACCGAAGCCATGCGCGGCGGGTGGTTTCACACCGGTGACTTGGCCCGTCGGGACGAGGATGGCTACTACTTCATCGTCGACCGCAAGAAGGACATGATCAACCGCGGTGGTTACAACGTGTACCCCCGCGAGGTCGAAGAGATCTTGTATGCGCACCCTGCGGTCGCTGAGGCAGCAGTCTTTGGAGTGCCGGACGCGATGTACGGTGAGGAGGTCGCGGGGCTCGTCACTTTGAAGGAAGGCGCCTCGGCCACCGAGGATGAGCTGCGCGACTACGTCAAGGAGCGGATCGCGGCGTACAAGTATCCCAGGATGATTCGCTTCGGGCCTATCCCTAAGGGTCCGACGGGGAAGATCTTGAAGCGCGAGATCAAGTTCGAGCCGTAAGCGGGACAAGCAGATCCGGTGTCGGTTCTGCAAGGGCTGCGATAGCGCTGTGCGAGCCTAGCCGGACTACGTCACCGGCCACTTCGATATCTCCGAGGGTGATCACTGGATCCACCGCCCGCCCGAGGTCTACTTCGGTTGGGCGATCATGGAAATTGATCACCATGACCATGTCGCCACGCTCCAGCACGAGCCAGCCAGCCTCGTCATCCGACAGTGCCCGGCCCTGATCGAAACGCGGGTCGGTGAAGTCCGGATAGGTACGCCGGATGGCGATCAGCTGCTTGGTCAGGGCCAGCAAATCCGCGTTGCGAGGCTGCTCCAGCTCTGACCAGTCCAGTTTCGAGGCCTCAAACGTCCGAGGGTCCTGGGGGTCGGGTACGTCGCTGGTCTCCCACTCCATCTGCGAGAACTCTTCGAGTCGGCCAGCGCGGACCATCTCGGCGAGCTCGGGCTCGGGGTGGGAGGTGAAGAACCGCCACGGCGTCGAGGCTCCCCACTCCTCGCCCATGAAGATCATCGGGGTGAACGGACTAAGCAGGGTCAACATTGCGGCAAGGGCCTGTTGGGCCGGGCTGATCTTGCTTGAAAGTCGCTCGCCCGTCGCGCGATTGCCGATCTGATCATGATTGTCCCAGCAGACGACCAGCCGCCAGGTCGGAGTGCGCCAGGTGTCAATCGGATGTCCGTGGGTGCGGCCGCGGAAGCTGGAACGGGTACCGGTATGGAAGAACCCACTTTCGAACACCTTCCCGAGGGCAGCAAGAGAGCCGAAGTCGGCGTAGTAGCCACTGGTGTCGCCGGTGAGGCTGACGTAGAGCGCATGGTGGAAGTCGTCGCTCCACTGGGCGGTCAAACCGTAACCACCGCCTTCCCGGGCGGTGATCAGCCGCGGGTCGTTCAGATCGGATTCGGCGATCAGCGGCATGGGCCGGCGTAAGAAGGTGCTGCGCACGGAGACATCGATATTCAGCTCCTCGAGTAGATGCGTGGCTCTGGTGTCGTGCAAGGCATGCACAGCGTCAAGGCGCAGTCCATCCACGTGATAGTCGGTGAGGAACATCAGGGCGTTGTCGATGATGTAGCGGCGCACCTCGTCGGAGTCCTCGCCGTCGAGGTTCGGCTCATCCCCCCAGATGGCGGGACCGGCGTCGCTTCTCAGGTAGGGCCCAAATTGTGACAGGTAATTGCCGCTCGGCCCGAGATGGTTGTAGACGACGTCCTGGATCACTGCCAAGCCGGCCTGGTGACACGCGTCGACGAATTGCATGTAGGCAAGCGGGCCGCCGTAGTCCTCATGAACGGCGTACCAGAGCACCCCGTCGTAGCCCCAGTTGTGCGGGCCGTTGAAGGCGTTGACCGGCATGAGTTCCACGAAGTCGATGCCAAGCTGGACGAGATGGTCGAGCCGCTCGATCGCCGCTGTCAAGGTTCCTTCTGGAGTGAAGGTCCCGACATGCAGCTCGTAGATAATGCCGCCGGCAAGCTGGCGACCGGTCCACTTCTGGTCTGACCAGACGTACTCGTCGGCATCGAAGGTTCGCGACCAGCCGTGGACCCCGCCAGGTTGCCGTCGGGAGCGCGGATCGGGCAGCACGGTATCGCTGTCGTCGAGCAGAAAGCCGTAGTCGAACTCGCCTATCCCCTCATCGGGCAACGGCTCGGATGGCCCCCACCAGCCCACCTCGTCGCGTTCCATTGCGACCTTGATAGGCGTTTGATCGCCGACCTTCTTGATCATCAATGTGACTGACGACTGCCGCGGGGCCCAAATAACGAACCGTGCCAGGCTCACAGCTCACACCCCACAAGAACCGGCTCGGGAACGAGCTCGATGTCGAACTTGGTCTGCACACCGGCTCGAATCTCCCGCGCCAAGCTGAGCAGGTCGGCTGCCGTGGCTCCGCCTCGGTTGGTCAACGCGAGCGTGTGCTTGCGCGACAGTCGAGCCGCGCCGTTGCCATAGCCGTTGCCGAAGCCAGCGCGCTCGATCAGCCATGCGGCACTGGTCTTGATCATGCCGTCGGCCTGGTTGAAGCGCGGCGCGTCGGGAGGCAAGGTGCGAGCCTGGGCTGAGCTGATCAGCGGGTTGGTGAAGAAGGACCCGGCACTCCAGGTGTCATGATCATCCTCGGCGAGCACCATGCCTTTGGCTGTGCGCAACGCAAGAACGGCCTGGCGAACCTCGGGCGCCGGAGCTCGCTGCCCCACCTCGATGCCTAGCGCTCGTGCCAACTCGGGGTAACGAATCGGTTGTGACATCGAGCCGAGCGGAAGCTGGAAGGTTACCGACAGCACGAGAAATCGCCCGGGATCGGACTTGAACCGCGATGTCCGGTATCCGAAGCCGCATTCGGTGGGAAACAGGGTCTTGAGCTGCCCTGTGGACCGGTCGAGCGTACGCACGGTGGAGATCAGCTCACTGACCTCGGCCCCGTACGCCCCAACGTTCTGGATTGGCGTCGCACCGACCAGACCTGGGATCCCCGACATAGCTTCTAGGCCGCTCCAGCTGCGCTCCAGGGCGTAGCTCACAAGCGGGTCCCATGGTTCGCCGGCCGCTACGGTGATCACCGCACCGGAACATGCTGCGGTGTCCTCGTCAACACCCCGAGTGGCAATCTTGATCACCGTGCCGTTGAAGCCGGAGTCGCCGACCAAGAGGTTCGAGCCTCCGCCAAGGATGAGCAGTGGTTCACCAGCGGCGTCCAGCTCGCGCACCGTCTCGATCAACTCGGTCTCGGTCTCAGCGATGATCATGCGGCGTGCTGGGCCGCCTACTCGGAGTGTCGTGTGATCAGCTAACGCAACATCCGTCGCCTGCTCCGCCCGGCTGAGCTCAGATTTCATGATCACGCTGCGGAACTCGTACCCCAAGATCAACTTCTGCTCGAGCGGCGCCCAGGACCCGCTGCCCATCACTGGTCGCTTCGATGCTGATGGTGACGAGCGACCCCTCGATGGCCGAGACACTGCCGCTGAACTGCACCTCAACACCGTCCGCGTCATCGGGCACTACCACTGGCCTGGTGAACCGGACAGCGTAGGAGATCACCCGGCTGGGGTCCCCTACCCAATTGGTGACCACCCGAAGCGCTGTTCCCATGGTGAGCATCCCGTGCGCAATGACACCTGGGAGGCCAACCTGCCTGGCGAAGTGCTCTGAGTAGTGGATGGGATTGAAGTCTGTCGAGGCACCGGCGTAACGAACAAGCCGTTCCCTGGTGAATCGAACACTCAGCGACGGCAAGTCGGTGCCGACCTGCACGCCGTCCACAACGGTGGCCTTCATGCCGCCGCCTCCCGTGCGTGGGCGAAGGTGGCCTGCGCCGTGCAGATCGGCTCACCGTCACGGCTTGTGATGTCGACGGTTGCCGAGATGAGCTCCGAACCCGAACGCACCCTCACCTTGTCGATTGTTGCGGTTGCGATGACGGCGTCGCCGGCATGCAGCGGGCGCATGAAGGTGAAGCGCTGGTCGCCGTGCACAGTCCTCTCTAGCGAGAGTTCCAGCTCAGGGTCACTGAACAGCTGGTCCCAGCCCCGCGCTGAGATGACTGCAGCAAAGGTGGGCGGTGCCATCGGCGAATCTCCGTGATATCGAGGGTTGTCATCGCCCAAGGCCATCGCGAACTCCGCGATCTTGGCTGCCGAGACCTGGTACGGATCGCAGGGTGGATAGCGGCGCCCGGCGTGAGCCTCGGTGATGGCCATAGATGCAACGCTAACGGAGATGAGCTTGCTGGTACGCGGTCTGGTAACGCTTCCGGACCAGGTCGGCAGCCCGTTCGCCCAGCGGCTCGGCCATCTGCCAGCCGCGCTGTGAGGCGAGAGTACGCAGGGGTGCGAGCAACAATCCGTCGGCCAGAAACAGCGGCAGAGCCGCCACCGGTTCAGGCAATCCGTCGAGGACATCGAGCACTCCCGGACGACAGGTCCCGAAACACGCTCGTACCAGACCATGCGGACCGTCGGTAAGGCGCGCCGCAAGATCTACAACGGCCTTGTTGGCAGCGGGATTCGAGGAGCCGACGGCAAAAAGCAGCACAGAGCTGTGATCCGCAATGCCGGCCGCAACCATGCTCTGTCGAAGCAGGTCTGCGACATCATCGCCGGTACCCAAGATGTCGGCAACGATCAGCTGAAGCGGAAGGGACGATGCGACCTCGGCGACCGTCTGGGGGACGTCAATCGTGGCGTGATAGGCCTCGGTGAACAGCAGCGGGACGACAACTGCCCGGGTATGGCCGGCCTCGGCCAGTCGGCGTACGGCTGCACCAAGGTCTGGCTGCGCCAGATCAAGGTACGCCGGCACCGCGGTGATGTTCGCCAGCTCTGCAACGGCTGCCATGAGCCGCTCGATGTCGTGGCTGCCCTCGGCATGCCGGCTGCCGTGGGCAAGTCCGACTAGCGCGGGATCTGAATCGCGCAGCTTGGTCAGCGGGTCTCGCGGTGTGGCGTATGGGTCTTGCAGCGGGGGCAGAACTTCTTCAGCTCAAGGCGATCCGGGTCATTGCGCCGGTTCTTCTTGGTGATGTAGTTCCGCTCCTTGCACTGGGTGCAGGCCAAAGTGATCTTTGGCCGTACATCGACGGTCTTGGCCATAGTCGTATCCTCAGAATCTTCTCGATGCGTGTCGTGCCGGGTAGCGGGAGCGGGACTCGAACCCGCGACACAGCGATTATGAGCCGCTTGCTCTACCGCCTGAGCTATCCCGCTGTGGTCTCCGCTACCAGTTTCCCGGTCGGGCAACGATCTGAATAGACCGCATATTCCGCCGATGCGCGGTGGCACCGGAGGCAGAGTCCGAGCCCCCATGCGGAATCGAACCGCAGACCTTCTCCTTACCATGGAGACGCTCTGCCTGCTGAGCTATAGGGGCGCATAAATGGCGCTCGACGGGCGGCACCAACGGACCAAGATACACACTGGTCGGTGGCCTCGGCGAATCCGATGACGACGTCATTGATCGAGTAGTTCGTGGGCCGCCGCAGCCTGGCTCTTGACTCCCGGCTGGCGGCCTGAGCCATCGTAGGGTGCCTACGAGCTGACCGGCCAAGTAACCTCGCATTATTCACTCGGACTTGCGATGATCGGCAGATGCGGAGTCAACGTAAGTGATGTAGGTGGCCGTAAGCGAGCTCGGGGAAAAGAGGCCAGCCACCCAGCCCGCTGACAAGCCCGTGGGCATCTTCCGCGCGATCTGTATCGCA
>Ga0307277_10001116_pt1 | contig 10450 bp, 8 predicted proteins | sample ER_DNA_116_FD_194473 | JGI IMG/M metagenome (GOLD analysis project Ga0307277, IMG submission 194473) | Bulk soil microbial communities from the East River watershed near Crested Butte, Colorado, United States - ER_DNA_116 | ecosystem: Environmental > Terrestrial > Soil > Floodplain | place: USA...
CGCCGCAGGGCGCCGCGTTCGATCTCGTGGTGACCGACATCCGCCTTGGCCATTCCCGGTCGATCGCCGTCGACCGCGGATTGAACGGTCCGCCCGCGTGGATTGGCGCCGGGACGATCGCGATCGACGTGATCAAGCCCGACGGCGAGTCCGGGATCGCCGCGATCGACAGCCATTCGGGTGCCCTCAGCGACGATGCCATCGACGGGCGCGTCGTCGCGGCGTCGGACGATCGACGTCATCTCGCCGTCGACGATCCGGCCAATGGCGACGTCCTCGTTGGCGTCCTGGACGGCCAGGCCCTGGGGCCGCTGACACAGGTGACGCGTCTGGGCGGGCCGGCCGGATCCGCGGTCGATGGCCTCTCGCTCAGCCCCGATGGCGGGCGCCTTGCGGTGGTCCGCCGGACCGAGGCAGGAGCCGCATCGATCGAGATCTACGGTGAGCTCGACCAGGGCTGGCGGAGCGTCACACTCGTCGCCGTCGCGGGCGACGGTCCCGTCTCCATCGCCTGGCTGCGATGACCGCCGCAGGTACGCGAAGGGCGCCGACCGTGTGGTCGACGCCCTCGGCGATTCGATCGTGCCGACAATCGCCGGTGGAGGTCAGGCGGGGATGGCGTTCTGGGCGGAGAAGATCGATTCCTGGGCGGCCTCGGGCAGCATCACGCCCATGATCTTCTGGACCGAAAGCACGTGGACACAGGTTCGCCAGCTGTCGAAATAGTGGCAGGTGCAATGCCACTGACCGGCATCGAGACTCAGGTGATGCGTGTCGTTGTCGCCGCGGAACGTGAGCGAGAACCGATCGAGGGTGATCCGATCGAGCTCACGTGCGTAGCGATTCGCCTTCTCGACCTTGCCGATCAGGGAACTGTGCATCGCCGCATACCTCCGCGCCCGCATGGGGCGTTCACGAGGCCGCCGACCCGGTCGTGCACCCGACCGGTGGAGCGGTCGTTGATGACAACGATACACCCCTCCGGACCCGCTGGTCACCCCCCGAAACGGTCATCGGGGACGGGACTTCGGGGCCCCGGTTCGGACCCGTCGATCCTCGGCCGCAGCCCTACGGGGCGGAGGTCCCCTCGCGGCCGAAGTCGTCCTCGATCCGCACCACGTCGTCCAGCTCGGGCGTCGAGACCTCGACGATCTCGACCCGCTCGATCGCCTCGTAGCGATGCCGTCGGCGCACCGCGACGTGCTCCCCTTCGCCCGGGCCCAGGTCCCGGACGGTCATCGTTCCGTCGTCGCCCTCGAGATGAAGCCGCAGCCGGCCGCTGACGACGAGGATCGACTCGTCCTTGCGCTCGTGGTACTGGAGCGAGAGGCGGCGACCGGTCTCGATGACGAGGATCTTCCCGACGTAGCGGTCGGTATGGGCCCAGATCAACTCGTGGCCCCATGGCTTGTCGACTCGCCGTGCCTCGGTCACGAGCCGCGCACCAGCCGCTCGCCGGCGTCGAGGAGCGCGTCGCGGAGCTCGGCCGACGTGGCCTCCGTGTACACCCGCACGAGGGGCTCGGTGCCGCTCGTCCGGACGAGCAGCCATGACCCGTCGTCGAGAAAGAACTTCACCCCGTCGTTCGTGGACAGGGGCACCGTCCGTGCGACCGGATGGCCGCCGAACGACGTCGGCGCCTGGTCCCGGAGGTCGACGAGGAGGCGCTGCCTGACCCCGTCGTACGCGCTTCGCTCGACGTGGACGTCGACCCGGAGATAAAAGGACGGTCCCGCGATCTCGTGGAAATGGGCGACCGCGCGGGAGACGGGCCAGCGGCCGGCGGCCTTCTCCCGCAGGAACAGCTCGAGCAGCATCAGATCGGCGTAGATCCCGTCGCGCTCCGGGAGGTGCATCCCGAACCCGTACCCGCCGGACTCCTCGGCCCCGAGCATCGCTCCCGTCTCGATCATCTTCGGCCCGATGAACTTGAACCCGACCGCGGTCTCGTGGGTCGGGATTCCGTATCGCTCCCCGAGACGCGCCGCCATCGACGTGTTGTTGACGCTCACCACCACCGCCTGGCGGAGGCGGCGATGCTCGGCCAGGTGGTACATCAGCAGCCCGGTGACCTGGAGCTGGTGGAGGAACACGCCTCGCTCGTCTACCGCGCCCGCGCGGTCGGCGTCGCCGTCGAGGAGCAGGCCCAGGTCGTACCCACCGCCGCCGATGATCGCGAGCGCCTCATCGATGTTCGGCCTGATCGGCTCCGGGTTGATCCCGCCGAAGTACGGGTTGCGCTCGCTGTGGATCTCGGTGACCCGGATCCGGCCATCGCGAAGGAGCCGCGGGATCCAGCCCGCTCCCGCGCCGTAGAGCGGCTCGACGAGGATCGACAGGTCGGCCGCCCGGAGCTCGTCGAGATCGATCGTCCGGCGGACGTACCGCTCGTAGCCCTCGAACGGATCGAACCGCTCGACGAGGCCGGCGGCCTCGGCGTCGGCCAGCGGTCGCCGATCGATGGCGATCCCGCCGTTGGTCGCGATCGTCGCCTCGAGCACGGCCAGGATCTCGGGCCCGGCCGCGGCACCGGTCGGCGACTTGACCTTGAAGCCGTTGTCGGTCCACGGGTTGTGCGACGCGGTGATCACGATCCCGGTCGCCGCGCCGCGCTCGATGACCTCGTACGAGCTCATCTGGGTCGGCACGGCCGCGGTCGCGAGGTAGACAGGGATGTCGTGGGCGAGGAGGACCTCGGCGGCAGCGGCCGCGAAGTGCTCCGAGGCGAAGCGCCGGTCGAACGCGATGACGACGCCCTTCGCCTGCTCGCCGCGCTCGACCACGTAGCGCGCGACCCCGTCCGCGCAGCGTCGGACGTTGACGAAGGTGTAGTCGTCGGCGACCCGCGCACGCCAACCGTCGGTGCCGAAGACGATCGTCGTCGGGGCGGGCGTCCCGGCGATCGTCACGGGCGATTCTCCTGGCGGGCGACCCGGTCGAGCAGCGCCTCGACCTGCCTGGCGAGCGGGCGGGCGCCCACGAGGTGGGCCCAGACGCCGTCGGTCGCAATCGTCCCGCCCGTCCCCTCGCCGACGGCCGGTCCTGCCTCGACGACGAGCCTGCCTTCCACGGGACGAACGACCAGGTCGTCGGGCCCGAGCTCGATCCGATCGCCGGTCTGGACGACGTGACCCCACGCCCCACCGGCATCACCGCCGGCCAGGCCCTCGAGGAGCGCCGTCCAGCTGCCGAGATCGCTCCAGCCGACGTCAAGCGAGCCCATCACCACGCGGTGGTCGTCGGCTGCGCCCTCCATCACCGCCTTGTCGATCGAGATCGGCTGGATCCGGTCGTACGCGCCGGCAAGGGCGAGCTCGGAGGATGTCGCCTGGCCGATGAGCATCGGCAGCGGGGTGTATTTCTCGAGCGCCGCCTGGATCGCGCCGCGCTGCCAGGCGAACATGCCGGCATTCCAGGCGACGCCCGGCATGTTGATCAGCTCCCGGGCCCGAGCTTCGGTGGGCTTCTCCTCGAACCCGAGCAGCGGGTAGGACGCGACGCCGTCGACCTTCTGGCCGTGCATCGTGTCCGGACGGAGGTAGCCGAAGTCCGTCGATGGCCGGGTCGGGCGAATCCCGAGGGTCACGAGCGGTGCCTCGATCTCGAAGACGCCGCAGGCCATGCGATCCGTGGCCACCGTCAGCACCTGCCGGAACGCGTCTTCGTCGGTGATCCAGTGATCTGCCGGGAGGACGACCATCACCTCGTCGTCGGGCCGGTCGATGACCGCGGTCGCGAGCGCGATCGCCGCAGCGGTGTTCCGACTCGCCGGCTCGACAATGAGGCGGACATCGGGTGCCTGGTCGCGGACGAGCTGGCCGTAGCGGCGATCCGTGACGCAGAAGATGTCGTTCTCGCCCACGAGCGGCGCGACCCTGCTGACGGTCCGCTGCAGCAGCGTCTCGTCCCCCAGCAGGGGCAGGAACGGCTTCGGGTGATCCGGCCGGCTCACCGGCCAGAGCCGGGTACCACCGCCCCCCGCGAGGATGACCACGTACATGGCCGCCCATGATACGGCCGGCGACACCCTCCGCTCTGAAGTATTGCGACAGGTCCGCGAACGGTCAGAAGCTGGGCGGCGTGCAGCGCTCCGGCGCGATCATCGGCGGGATCAGGCTGCGGAGATCGGCTCCGGCTGGCGGACGCCGGCCTCGGACGCGAGGAGGGCTGCCTTGTCGGTGCGTTCCCACGGCAGGTCGAGGTCGGGCCGACCGAAGTGGCCATACGCCGCGGTCTGGCGATAGATCGGCCGGCGCAGGTCGAGGGCCGAGATGATCGAGGCCGGCCGGAGGTCGAAGTGGCGCTCGATCAGGCGCTGGATGTCGTCATCGGGAAGCTTGCCGGTCCCGAACGATTCGACCTGGAAGGAGATCGGTCGGGCGATCCCGATGCCGTACGCGATCTCGACCTCGAACCGGTCCGCGAGGCCGGCGGCCACGACATTCTTCGCGACCCATCGAGCCGCATAGGCCGCCGATCGATCGACCTTCGTCGGATCCTTGCCGGAGAAGGCGCCTCCGCCGTGGCGCGACATGCCGCCGTAGCTGTCAACGATGATCTTGCGGCCGGTCAGGCCGGCATCCCCCATCGGGCCGCCGGTGACGAACCGGCCCGTCGGGTTGACGTGCATGACCGGGTCGGTCTCGCGCAGGTCCGCCGGGATCGACGGCAGGATCACCGTATCGACGATCTCGCTCCGGAGCCGCTCGGAGCGAACATCCGGGTCGTGCTGGGCCGAGACGACCACTGTCTTGACGCGCTTCGCGACCCCGCGCTCGTACTCGATCGTGACCTGGGTCTTGCCGTCGGGCCGGAGATAGGGAAGCTGGCCGGTCTTGCGGACCTCGGCGAGCCGCCGCGCCATCCGGTGGGCGAGGGCGATCGGGAGCGGCATGAGCTCGGGTGTCTCGCGGCACGCGAAGCCGAACATCATCCCCTGGTCGCCGGCCCCGAGCTCGTCGGCGGCGGCATCCTCGCGGACCTCGAGGGCGGAGTCGACACCCTGGGCGATGTCTGGCGACTGCTCCTTGATCGACACCAGTGTCCCGCAGGTGAGGTAGTCGAAGCCGTATTCGGCCTTCGTGTAGCCGATGTCGCGGACCGTGTCGCGGACGACCTGCTGGAAGTCGACGTAGGTCGATGTCGAGATCTCGCCGAGGACCACGACAAGCCCCGTCGTGGTGGCCGTCTCGCAGGCGACTCGGGCGTTCGGATCCTCGCGGATGATCGCATCGAGGATCGCGTCCGAGACCTGGTCGCACATCTTGTCGGGATGACCCTCGGTCACCGATTCCGAGGTGAACAGGTACTGCGCGGCGTCGACGATGCTGGTCATGCAAGTCCTCTGCGGGTGTCGGCGCCGAGGGTATCACGGGGTTCCCGATCGGCCGGCGGGGGTCCCCTGGGGGCCGGCGGGGTGACCCCGCGACGGGGCGCCGCGCCAAGCCGGCCGCCGCGCCAACGGGATTCCGTTGCCCGGTTGGCGAGAGCACAGCGCATCCGAATGCAACTGGATGCATATCCGGGCGGCCGCAGGTCTTGGCGGGCACCGGATCTTGGCGGCACCACCAGGTCTTGGCGGCACCACCAGGTCTTGGCGGCGCCACCAGGTCTTGGCGGCGCCACCAGGTCTTGGCAGCGCCACCAGGTCTTGGCGGCGCCACCAGGTCTTGGCGGCATCCGATGCTTCGACCAGTTATGCATCCACTGGACTCGGGGAGGGATGTCGAATTCGTGGTGGCGCACGAATCGTGGTGGCACTCAGCGAGGCGAATTACGCATCCACTTGACTTGGTGATCGATGTCGAGTTCGGCAGGCCAAAGCGGCTTCGGCGCGCATGCAGGAATCGGCACGGGTCCTAGACTCGGCCACGTGCCCGATCCGCCCGCCGACGTCGCCACTCAGAACGGGGTCACGGCAACCGCGGACCCCGCGGCGCTCGATGCCGCCGATCCCCTGGCGTCCTTCCGCCATCGCTTTGTGATCCCAGAATCGGCGCTGATCTACCTTGACGGAAACTCCCTCGGCCGGCCGCCCCTCGCGTCCCTCGAGCGGCTCGCCCGCATGGCCTCCGAGGAATGGGCCGGTGAGCTGGTCCGCGGCTGGGAGCACTGGCTCGACGAGCCGCTCCGGGTCGGCAACCTGCTGGGGACCGCATTGCTCGGCGCTCGCGAGGACGAGGTCGCGATCTGCGACTCGACGACGGTCAACTTCTACCGGCTCGCCAGCGCCGCCCTCGAGGCCCGACCCGGCCGGCGGTTCATCGTCACGGATCGGGCGAACTTCCCGACGGACCGCTACGTGCTCGAGGGCCTCGCCCGCGATCGCGATCGCGAGATCGCCTGGCTCGACCCCGATCCTGTCGAGGGCCCGACGACCGACGACGTGACCGCAGCCCTGGAAAGCCACCTCGGCGACGTCGCCCTCGTGACCCTGAGCCACGTCAATTACCGATCGGCCGCGATCGCGGACCTCGCGGCGATCACCCGGCTCGCTCACGACGCGGGAGCGCTCGTCCTCTGGGACCTGTCGCACTCCGCCGGCGCGATCCCGGTCGAGCTCGCCGCGGCAGGCGTCGACCTGGCCGTCGGCTGCACCTACAAGTACCTGAACGGCGGCCCGGGCGCGCCGGCCTACCTCTACGTCCGTTCGGACCTTCAGTCCGAGCTCCGAAACCCGATCCAGGGCTGGTTCGGGCAGACCGACCAGTTCGAGATGGGCCAGGGCTTCCGGCCGCGGCCCAGCATCGCCGGCTGGCTGACCGGCACGCCGGGCATGCTCGGGCTCGCGGCGGCCGAACAGGGCATCCGGCTCTCGGCCGATGCCGGGATCGGCCGGATCCGGGCGAAGGGCGTCGCCCTGACCGAATACGCGATCGCGCGCTTCGATACGAGGCTGGCGCCCTTGGGGTTCGAGCTCGGCAGTCCTCGCGACGCCGACCGACGGGGCGCCCACGTCTCGATCCGGCGTTCCGATGCCCGCGAGCTGACCCAGCGCATGATCGCAGCCCAGATCATCCCGGACTTCCGCGCGCCCGACTCGATCCGGTTGGGCCTCTCGCCGCTCACGACGACCTTCGGGGACGTCCATCGCGCCATCGAGGGCATCGCGGCGCTCGCCGAGTCATGAGCGAGTCCCGCGAGGACGGCCACTACGAAGCCCCGATCAGGGCCCTTGCCGGGACGCGCGCCGGCGCCCGGCGCGCGCGGATCGCCACGGTCGTGGCCGTCGCGCTGCTGGGCGGGGCGATCGCCCTCGCGATCGCTCCGAGCGCGGGCCCGCCGCTGCCACCCCGCGTTCGCAGCCCTGACATCGCGGAACGAGCGAGCGCAACACCCGCTCCGACGCGCGGCGGCCAGCCCGATGCGTCAGGCGGCGTCACGAGCCGCCGGGTCGAGGCCCTCGCTGACCTGCCCGATCGGCCCCTGTCGGGTTCGCCCTCGGTCATCCTCGTCGAGCGATGGGGTGCGGACGCCCGGATCGTGCGGTGGACCGCAGGCCACGGGTTCACGACGGATCGAACGATCGACGGGGCGTTCGCGAACCTCGACGACAACCCGGTCTTCCCGATCCTGGCGCCCACATCCGACCGCCTGCTCATGCTGTCCATCGTCGGATCCGAACCCCCCGGCGATCATGGCCGCCTCGTCGACGCCTCCGGCACGGTCCTCTGGAAAGGCGACGGCCTCACGGCCCTGTCGGGCGCGGTCTGGTCCCCCGACGGACGTCTTGTCGTCGCCGCCGGAACGGGCGGAACCTGGCGGCTGATCATCATCGATCCATCTGGCGGCACCGCCAGGGCCCGCGTTGTCACCCTGCCGGCCGCGTCGATCCCGATTCCCAGCCCGAACGATCGTGTCGGCCCGATCGTGGTCACGCCGCGGACGCTCCCGCTGGGCTTCTCGGCGGACGGCCGTTGGGTCTACGGCGGCGTCGTCTCGCCGCAGCTCGCCACGATCACGGCGGTATTCCGCGTCGCCACGGACGGCAGCCGCGCGGAGGCGGCGCGGACACTAGGCGTGGGGCGCCCCGACGGCCTCGCGCCGGCCCTCGGTACGCTGGGTGGTCGGCTCGTCGACCCGACGACCGGCCGGATCGCGGAGTGGCGGACGAACAACGACTTCAGCGGCGGACCGCCCTCGATCGAAGTACGGAATGCCGACGGCAGCTACGCCTACGTCGTCGACGTCGGGACGCCGCTGGGTTCGGCGTGGGACGACGAAGGGCACCTCTACGTCCTCGCCGCCGACGCGATCGTGTTCCCGGACGAGACCCGTCTCGTCCGTGTCGGACCGGCGGGCACGAGCCCATCGGGCGCGCCGATCTACGAGACGGGGCCAGTCGCCCACGCCGGTCTCATTGGTCTTCGGGATGGGTTCGCGGCCCTCGTCGTGAGCATCAACCGCCCGTCGTCCGGCAGCCAGCTCGTCCTCGTGGACCTGACGGATCCGGCGCGCCGGGCCGCGATCCAGCTCCTCGACGAGAACGGCGGATCGATCGCGGCGGTCGACCTGCGGCCCTGACGGACGGTCAGGCTCGAGCACGCCTCGCGGGTTGCACAGACACGACGTGGCCTGTCAGGTCCCGTGCTGCCACGAGGTGACGTACGCGATCTGCTCGACCGTCATCTTGTCGAGCGTGATTCCGAGGGCGGCCAGCTTGAGCCGGGCCACCTCGGCGTCGATCGCCTCGGGGACGACATACACCTGGGGCGTCAGCTCGGCGTGGTGCTGAGCGACGTACTCGGCCGACAGCGCCTGGTTCGCGAAGCTCATGTCCATCACCGCGGCCGGATGACCCTCGGCCGCGCCCAGGTTCACGAGGCGACCCTCCGCGATCAGGTTGACGCGCTTCCCACCGAGGTCGAACTCCTGGACGTTCTCGCGGACGTCTCGGACATGACCCTCGGCCATCTCCCGAAGCGCCTTGAGGTCCAACTCGGCGTCGAAGTGGCCGGAGTTGGCCATGATCGCGCCGTCCTTCATCGCGGCGAAATGCTCGCGACGGAAGACGTTGACGTTGCCGGTGGCCGTCACGAAGAGCTCACCCCACGGCGCGGCCTCGCCGACGGTCATCACCCGGAAGCCGTCCATCAGCGCCTCGAGAGCGCGGACCGGGTCGACCTCGACGACCGCGACATGGGCGCCCATCCCGTTCATCCGCGACGCGATCCCCCGACCGACCCAGCCGTACCCGGCAATGACCACGTTCCGGCCGGCGAGGAGGATGTTCGTCGCGCGGAGGATGCCGTCGATCGTCGACTGGCCGGTCCCGTACCGGTTGTCGAAGAGGTGCTTCGTCAGGGCCTCGTTGACCGCAACAACCGGGAAGCCCAGGGCCCCGTCCGCGGCCATCGCCTTGAGCCGGATGACACCGGTCGTCGTCTCCTCGGTCCCGGCGAGGACCTCCTTGACCTGGGCGGGGCGCTCGCTGTGAAGCAGCGAAACGAGGTCGCAGCCGTCGTCCATCGTGATCTGCGGGCGCGTATCGGCGACGTCGTTGAGATGGGCGTAGTACGTGTCGCGGTCCTCGCCGCGTCGGGCGAACGTCGCGATGCCGTACTCCGCGACGAGCGCCGCCGCGACGTCGTCCTTCGTCGACAGTGGATTTGACGCGGCCAGGACGACCTCGGCCCCACCTGCCTTCAGGGTTCGCATCAGGTTGGCGGTCTCGGTCGTGACGTGTAGACAGGCGCCGATCCGGAGGCCGGCCAGCGGGCGCTCGCGGGCGAAGCGCTCGCGGATGAGCCGCAGCACCGGCATCTCCCGCTCCGCCCACTCGATCCGGCGGACGCCCTCGGCCGCGAGGCCGAGGTCGGTCACGTCATGAGGAGGCAGAGGGCTGGAGGTCGCGGTCGGCGGGGTTGCGGTATCGGTCATCGGGCGTCGGTCTCCCTGCGGCTGAAGAAGCGCCGGAGCGGCGCAGTGAGGTCGGGCCACGGCGATCCGAGGCGATGGGCGAGTCGCTCCTCGAACCGGACGTGCTCGGCAAAGCCGAGCCGTCGGTAGGCCTGGAGTGCTGGCGGGTTGTCGGACCGGACGTTCAGGACGACCTCGTCGCACGTCCGCAGCAGGTCGGCGGTCACCGCCCCGGTCACGGCCGTCGCGAATCCCCGTCCACGATAGTCGACATGGGTCAGGACGTTGCCGACGACGGCGAGCCGGGCCCGCGAGCTGATCACGTGCGTCCCCGCGGCGGCCACCAGCCGGCCGCCGACGCGCATCCCGTAGTAGACGCCTTCGCCGATCGCGGATGACGGCAGCCACGACGCGAAGCCGAGCTGGTACAACCGGTTGAGATCGCCGATGTCGATCGGCAGGAGGCGGCGGACCTCGGCGGGATAGGGCCGGAACCGCGCCCGGTCCACCCACATCCGGACCATCGGCGGACCCGGATCGAGGCGGTACACGCCCTCGACCGCCGGCAGGCTCTCGGCCAGCGCGGCAACGT
>Ga0307277_10001117_pt1 | contig 10447 bp, 13 predicted proteins | sample ER_DNA_116_FD_194473 | JGI IMG/M metagenome (GOLD analysis project Ga0307277, IMG submission 194473) | Bulk soil microbial communities from the East River watershed near Crested Butte, Colorado, United States - ER_DNA_116 | ecosystem: Environmental > Terrestrial > Soil > Floodplain | place...
CGCGAGACACCTGCGTCTTCGCGACCGCGGTGAGATCCGCGTCGGCGCGTGGGCGGACCTCGTGGTCTTCGATCCGGAGCGCGTGAACGACGTCGCGACCTACGACGATCCGCACCGCTATCCCGTGGGGATCGAGCACGTCGTGGTGAACGGCGCGCTGGCGATCGAGGCGGGGGAGACCACATCCGAGCGCGCAGGCCGATTCCTGCGGCAGGGCCGCGACATCGGGGACGCGTGAAGCTCGCGATCCTCGCGGAGGGGCAATTCGCTCCGGCAACGGCGAAGACGGCGATCGGCGTCCTGCGCTACGCGCCGTATCCAGTCGTGGCGATCGTCGACTCGACGAAGGCCGGGGGCGACGCGTTCTGGCACGTCGGTGCCGGCAAGGGTGTCGCAATTGTCGCCAGCGTCGATGAGGCGATCGCTCTCGGCGCTGAGGCGCTGCTCATCGGGACGGCATCGGCCGGGGGCCGCATCGCGGACACGGACCGTCCGCACCTCGCCCGCGCGCTCGAACGTGGGCTGACGGTGTGGAATGGGCTGCACGAGCGCGTGCTCTCCGATCCCGCGCTCGCAGCCGCGGCCAAGCGCGGCCGTGCGACGGTGCGCGAGCTGCGGGAGCCGCCAGCAGCTCTTCCGATCGGCGGACATCGCGTCCGGCGCGAGGGCGCGGTCGTCGTGCTCACCGTCGGCACCGACGCCGCGGTGGGGAAGATGACCGCCTCGCTCGAGATCGTCGAAGCGTTGCATCGCGCAGGCAAGCGCGCCGCCTTCGTCGCCACGGGCCAAACCGGCATCGCGATCGCCGGCGAGGGCATCGCGGTCGACGCGGTCGTCGCGGACTTCATCGCGGGCGCGGCGGAGAAGATGGTCTGCGACGCGGCGGAGACCGCTGACTACGTGATCGTCGAAGGGCAGGGCTCGCTCGCTCATCCAGGATTCTCGGGAGTCACGCTCGGCCTGCTGCACGGCGCCGCGCCCGATCTCATGGTCCTGTGTCACGACGCGGCCCGTCCGGTGATGAAGGGCTACGAGCAGGAAGGACTGCGGGTGCGGTCACTCAGCGAATGCATCGGGATATACGAGGACGCCGCGTCGTGGTCGCGGCCGGCTGATAGCGAGCGCGCGCGCGTGGTCGCCGTCGCTTTGAATACCGCCCGTCTGACCGGTGACCTCGCGCGCGCCGCGATCTCCGAGGCGGGTGGCGAAACCAACCTTCCCACCGCCGACCCGATTCGCGACGGCGCGGTCGGCGCGGATCTGCTCGCGGGGACGCTAATCACCGCAGCGGACTCGCGCCGCTTGGCCACCCGACGAACATGAACACGCGCGTCTACACCCTCGACGTGCATCTCGAGGTCCCCTTCCAGATCTCGCGGGCCGTGCGCACCGAGAAGCGCGTCGTGATCGTCGAGCTCGACGAAGGCGGGCGTATCTCCCGCGGCGAGGGATCGCCCGATCCGTTCTTCAAAGAGACGAGCGAGAGCATCGAAGCCGACGTCCGCGGCGCGCTCGAGCTTCTGCCGGACGATCCGGCGGATCTCGCGACGCTGAAGAAGCGGCTCGACGAGCGGTTTCCGCACGGCGGCGCGGCCGCGTGCGCGCTCGACACGCTCGCCCACGATCGCGCCGCACAGGCTGCGGGCCTCCCGCTGCACATCTTTCTCGGCATCACGAGCACCGACGCACCACCGACCTCATTCACGATCGGCATCGCCGACCCCGGCGTCATGGCCGAGCGGGCCGCCGCCGCTGCGTCCAAGGGCTACAAGGTGCTCAAGGTGAAGCTCGGGCATGGAAATGATGAAGCGATACTCGACGGCATCCGGCGGGTGTTTGCTGGCCCGATCCGGGTCGACCCGAACGCCGCCTGGACGCCCGAGGAGGCGCCCGAACGCATCAAGCGGATCGTCCGCTTCGACATCGAGTTCGTCGAGCAGCCGACGCCGCCGGAGGACATCGACGGGCTGCGATTCGTCCGGCTGCACAGCGAGCTGCCGATCGTCGCCGACGAGGCCGCCGTGCGCGTGCACGATGTCGATCGCCTCGCGCTGGCCTGCGACGGCATCAATGTGAAGCTGCAGAAGAGCGGTGGCATCGCGGAGGCGCACGCGATGATCAAGCGCGCCCACGACTTCGGCCTCAAGGTGATGCTCGGCTGCCGCGCGGCGGAGACGAGCATCGCGATCGCCGCGGCGGCGCATCTCGCTCCGTCCGTCGAATGGGCCGACCTCGACGGCAACCTGCTCATCGTCGACGATCCATTTCGCGCTGTTCTCGTGAAGGACGGTCGGTTCGTCTTCAGCGATCGCTCCGGCCTTGGCGTCGTTCCAGCGTGAGAGCGCTCGAGACGGCGCTCTTCATCGCGGCGCTCCTGATCAGCGGGTTAGTCGTGTTCGCGCTGGTGTGGTCAGGTGTCGGGCCTTACGAACAGCTCGCGCGTGCCAACAACGCGATGGCGATCGACTTCTACGATCGCAGCGGGCGGCTTACGAGTTGGGATCTCGTCGCCGCTCTCGACGTTCATCGGCAGTGGGCCGCGTATGTCACCGGCGCCGCGAGCGAGTCGCCGCGATTCGTCGCCGATATCCGATTCACCGATGATGAGTACGCGCACATGGCCGATGTCCGCCGCGTCTTTGAGGCGGCGAAGTTCCTCATACCGGTCTCGCTGCTCGTGATCCTCATCCGGCTGCAGCGCGCGCGGGCACGTTCACCTCGCGCGATGTGGGAGCTCGTGCGCGACGGATCGCTGATCGCGTCCGCGTGCGTCGTGCTGATTGGGATCGTCGCGACCTTCGCGTTCGAGCCGCTGTTCCTCGCCTTCCATTACGTCTTCTTCCCGCAGGGCAACTTCCTCTTCGACCCGGCGACGAGCAACCTGGTCCGGCTGTATCCCGATTGGTACTGGGAGGGCATCAGCCTGCGGGTGGGACTTTCGTTCATCGCAGTCGCGCTGGGCCTCGCCGGAGCCGCGTCGCTGCGCCTCCGAGCGGCGAAGTGACCTAAACTCGCCGTCGATGAAACGAGTTCTGCTGATCGAAGACCTGCCGCAGGTCGCCGAGCACCTCCAGCTGATGCTCCAGCGTGAGAAAGACGTCGAGCTCGCCGGTGTCCAGACCGACGCCGATGCCGCTGTCGCGCAGGCGGCGACGGAGAAGCCGGACATCGTGATGATCGACGCCCTACTCCAGGGCAAGACGACGGGCTTCGAGGTCGCGAAGAAGATCCGCGAGGCGTCACCCGGCACGCGCATCGTCATGGTGACCGTGCCGCAGCGGCCGATCGACGCGAAACCCGAGATGGGCATCGACGCGGTCTTCACGCTTCCCGGCGGCGCGAACGAGCTGGGTGCCGCTCTCAACGTGGGGAAGGGCGTCGCGAAGTCGAAGGGCGTCACCGTGGCCGTGTACTCGCCGAAGGGCGGCACGGGGAAGACGACGCTCGCGCTGAATCTCGCGTGCGTGCTGCGCAAGCAGGGCAAGGCGGTCGCGCTCCTCGACGGCGTGATGCAGTTCGGCGCGATACGGCACGTGCTGCAGGTCCCGCCGACGACACGCTCGTTCGTCGACCTACCCGCGGCGGGCGCCATGCGTTCGACATTGAGCGAGATCCTGTGGGAGGGCCCGGGTGGCGTGCACGTCCTTCTTGCTCCGGGCCGTCCGGAGGAAGCCGACCTGGTGCAGGCCGCGGACATCGCGGCGGCGATGGGGCTGCTCGCCGAGACGCATGACTACACCATCGTCGACACGCCAGCCCGGCTCACCGAGGACACCCTCGCGATCCTCGACGCCGCGAGCCTGATCCTCATCGTCGTCACGTACATGACCGCGACCGTCGCGAACGCGCGCGCGGCGATCGACACGTTCGAGGCCCTCGGCTACAAGGGTCAGAAGCCGATCCTGCTGGTCGTGAATCAGTCCGACACGGCGTCGGGCATGTCGCGTGGTGGCCTCGAGCAGGCGCTGAACATCCCGGTCATCGGTGAGATCCCAACGGATTGGAAGATCGTGAGCGACTCGCTGAACAAGCAGACGCCGTTCGTGATCTCTCAGCCGAACTCACCGATCAGCAAGGCGGTCGAACACCTCGCCACGGCGCTCGTCTCGCAGCAGCGCAAGTAGCCGCGTTCGTGGCCGATCGAAGCGCGCTGCCCATCGGCGTCTTCGACTCGGGCGTCGGCGGTCTCACTGTCCTGAAGGAGCTCCGCAAGCAGCTCCCCTCCGAGACGACCATCTATCTCGGCGACGAGGCGCGCATGCCGTACGGGCCACGACCGGCCGCGGAGGTCATTGGCTTCACGCGTGAGGCCCTTCGGTGGTTCGCAGCGCGCGATTGCAAGCTCATCGTCATCGCTTGCAACACCGCGACGAGCGCCGCGCTCGAAGCGGTGCGCGACGAGTCACCCGTCCCGGTGATCGGCGTGGTGCGTCCGGGCGCCGCGGCCGCAGTGGCCGCATCGGCGCGCCGCGCGATCGGCGTGCTGGCGACTCTCGGCACGGTGCGCTCGGGTGCGTACGTGCGCGCGGTGCGCGACCTCGATCCGCTCGCCGACGTCATCCAGCAGCCCTGCCCGAAGCTCGTGACGATCGTCGAGGCGGGCAAGGCCGGGACGCCCGAGGCGCTCGCCGCGGTCCGCGAGTACGTCGAGCCCCTGCTCACCGAGGGCGGCGTCGTGACGCCGGTCGTGGACACGCTGCTGCTCGGCTGCACGCATTACCCGCTGCTGCGCGACGAGTTCGCGAAGGTCGCGGGCGCCGGCGTGCGCGTCGTCGACTCGGCGACCACCACCGCGCTCGCCGTGCGTGAGGTACTCGCGTCGCACCGGCTGCTCTCGGGGCCGAGCCGCCCCAAGCACGAGGTGCACGCGACCGGTCCCGTGGACCGCTTCCGCACCGTGGCCCGCACGATCTTCGGCGAGGATCTCGACGTCACGGAGGCGCGGCTCCAGTGAACCTCGTCTCGACGATCACGGGCCTGCCGTTCGTCGGCAAGACCACGCTCTTCAATCTGCTCACCGGCGGGCACGCGTCCACCGGCGCGTTTGCGGGCGCGGAAGGCGAGACGAACGTCGGCGTGGCGAAAGTCGCTGACGAGCGCATCGACAAGCTCAGCGGATTGTTCAAGCCGAAGAAGACGACGCTCGCGGAGGTCACGTATCGCGACCTCGGTCTCGCGCACTCGGCCGAGAAGGGGCAGGGGATCAGCACGCAGAAGCTCGGCGATCTGCGCAGCTCCGACCTGCTCGTGCACGTCGTGCGGGCGTTCCGCGATCCATCGGTGCCGCATGTCGACGCGACCATCGATCCGGTGCGCGATCTCTCAAGTCTCGAGCTCGAGCTGCTCTTCGCCGATCACGCTGTCGTCGAGAAGCGGCTGGAGCGGATCGAGCCGGAGATCCGAACGGCGAAGGGCCCCGAGAAGGAGGCGCGCGAGCGCGAGAGGCTCGTGCTTCAGAAAGCGATGGCCGCGCTGGACAGGGAGACACCACTGCGCGACATCGGGCTGGATGACGACGAGCGCAAGGCCATTCGCGGGTACCGCTTCCTCACGCTCCAGCCGCAGCTCGTCATCGCGAACATCGACGAGTCCGACGTCGCGAAGCCCGATGCGCTCCTCGCGCCGCTTCGCGCAGCCGCGGCGACGCACAAGGGCATGCTCGTCGTCCCCGTGTGCGCGAAGCTCGAGGCCGAGATCGCCGAGCTGCCCGTCGACGAGGCGGCCGCGTTCCGCGCCGAGCTGGGCGTGACCGAGCCGGCGCTCTCTCGTGTCGTGCGCGCAACGTACGAGCTGCTCGGGATGATCTCCTTCTTCACGACCGGCGAGGACGAGGTGCGCGCGTGGACGATCCCCGCGAACACGCCGGCGCAGCAGGCCGCGGGCGCGATCCACTCCGACCTCGAGCGCGGGTTCATCCGCGCTGAGGTGATCCGCTGGGACGAGCTGCTCAAGGCGGGCTCAGAGGTGAACGCGAAGAAGCTCGGCATCATGCGCACGGAGGGGAAGACCTATCAGGTGCAGGACGGGGACTGCCTCCACGTGTTGTTCAACGTCTGATGGCCGCGCCGGTCCACTTCCTCGCGATCGGCCATGTCGCGCGCGATGAGTTCGCCGGCGAGCCGACGTGGCGCCTTGGCGGCACGGTGCTCTACACCGCAGCCACCGCGGCGCGCCTCGGCGCCCGCGCCGCGATCGTCACGCGCGTCGGGCCGAACGAGCGCGCAGCGCTCGAGGAGCGGTGCGCGAGCCTGGATATCGAGCTCCACGCGCTGCCCGCGGAGGTCACGACGACCTTCGCGTTCCGCTATGAGGACGGAAAGCGCCTCATGAAGCTCAAGGCGCGCGCGCGCGGCCTCGCGCTGGCCGACGTGCCGGTCGACCTGCGCTCGGCGCAGGCGGTGATCCTCGGATCGATCGCGCACGAGATCGACCGCAGTCTCTTGGGCGCGTTCGAAGACGCGGCGAGCGTCGTCACAGCGCAGGGATACCTACGCGAGTGGGCCGCGGACGGCTCGATCCATCCACGACGCTGGGACGACGTCGCGGAGGTGACGGCGACCGCGTCCGCGATCGTGCTGAGCGACGACGATGTCGGTGGCGATCTCGACGAGCCGCGTCGTTGGGCGTCGCGTCGCGCGCAGGGACCGCTGCACACGCCGGTGATCGTGACGATGAACGAGCGCGGATCGCTCGTGCTCGTCGACGACACGGAGACGATGGTCCCGGCGTATCACGCGGATCGCGTCGTCGATCCCACTGGAGCGGGGGACGCGTTCGCGGCCGGGCTCGCGGTGGCGCTCGCGGAGCGGCGGCCGCTGCTGGAGGGCGTGCGCTTCGCGCACGCGGTCGCGTCGTTCGCCGTGGAGGCTGTCGGGACGGAAGGACTGGCGGATCGGACGAGGGTCGAAGCACGGATGGCGGCGGTCTAGCCGAGGTTTCGCGCGGTACGTCGATGGGAGGATGGTCATGTCGTTGAAGGATCCGAAGACCGAGATGGACTCGCGGTTCAGTAGCGCGAATGCCGAGCCGGCCGCATGGTCCGCGGCCCGAACACAGCTCGAGCGTTCGAACATGTACTGGCTCACGACGGTGCGTCCGGATGGACGCCCGCACGTGACCCCGCTCTTCGGCGTCTCGCTCGACGGCGCGGTCTACTTCGTCACGGGACCCGACGAACGCAAGGCGAAGAATCTCGCGAAGAATGCGGCGTGCGTGATCACGATCGGCTGCAACAACATCTCGGGACAGGACGTCATCGTCGAGGGCAACGCCGAGCGTGTACGCGATGAGGCAAGGCTCAGACAGCTTGCCGCGGCATGGGCGGCGAAGTACGCGGACGCAGAGGGCGCGGGTTTGGGCGATGACTGGCGCTTCGGTGTGCGTGATGAGACGTTCCGTGGTCCGGGTGACACGCCTGGGTACGTCTACGAGGTCCGACCTCGGAAGGCGTTCGGATTCGCGAAAGGGACCACCTTCAGTCAGACGCGCTGGCGCTTCTAGTCCGTTGGAAGCAGCTTCTTGTCGCCGGTCACCGGTGTGATGTACATCTCGTAGAGCCTCGCCCAGGTACGGTCGGCGACGACCTTGAGCAGCGCGTTGTTCACGAATTCGCGGAAGCCCTGGCGATCCGCGCTGACGTTCTGCTTGATGCCGATGCCGGCGAGATCCTCGGTGAACGGCTTGCCCACGATCTTCACCGTTGGTTCCTTCAGCACGAGTCCGATGAGCGTGGCTTCGTCGGCGGTGAGCGCGTCGGCGGCGCCTGATGCCAGGGCCTGCATGCAGAAGTCGAGCGTGGTCAGTTGAAGGATCTTCGCGCGGTCGTTGGTGATGCGAAGGAGGTTCGTCTCCCACACCGAGCCCTTGATGGTGGTCACCGTCTCGTCACCGGAGGCGACATCGACAACTTCCTTGATCTGCTCTTCGCTCTTCTTCACGAGCAGTCGCTGGCCATCTCTGTACACCGGGTCGCTGAGATCGATGGCGGTCCGGTTGGCGTCGTTGATCAGGAGTCCCGCGATGACGATGTCGGCCTGATTGCTGGTGAGGGCGGAGACGCGCGTCGAGTCGTCGACCGAGACCCATTCGATGTGGCTGTTGGGATCGTCGTTGGTACCCCAGATCGCCTTCGCGATCTCGCGCGCGATGTCCGGCTCGAAGCCGGTCAACGTGCTTCCGGACCGCGACGAATACGGCGCGGCGTTGTCGCGGACGCCGACGCGGATCTTGTTCCTTGTCTGCAGCGCGTACTGGTACGTGGAGAGCTCGAGCCGAGGCCGGCTCGGACCGGCGGACGCGGTCGTTGTTGGCGCGGGCGTCGGCGTGGACTGCGTCGCGTCGGGGCCGGAGATGCACGACGAGACGAGAAGGGCCGAAAGAAGTGCCGTGACGATGCGCGCGAACGACATGCGGGTCACGCATCGAAGGTTAGGCGCTAGCCTCGGTGCATGCAGGATCATTTCGGTGCCGCTCGCGAGCTCGTCGCGCGGGCGCCATTCAAGGTCGGCGTGCTCGCGCGCTCTGCTGACGGAGAGACGCTCTTCGCGAACGAGCCCGACCGCGCGTACCCCGCCGCGTCGGTGATCAAGGTGCCGCTGGCCATGGCTCTGTACGCGGACGCCGCAGATGGGCGCATCGACCTGGCCGAGGAGATCGCGACGGGCGAGCGCGTCGACGGCTCCGGGATCCTGCGAGACATGCGCGATGTCCCGGCGCTGTCGATCCGCGATCTCGCGGCCGCGATGATGGTGCTGTCCGACAACACCGCGACCAACCGCGTCATCGAACGGCTCGGGCTGGAGCGCGTGGCCGCGCGCATGGGCGAGTGGGGGATCGCGAACACCGCGCTGCGGCGGAAGATGTACGACTTCGAGGCGGCGAAGCGCGGTCTCGAGAATGTGGCGACCGCGAGTGATCTCGTCGCCCTGCTGGCTCGGCTCGTCGCCGGCGAGTGTCGCGACCGTGCGACCTCGGATGCGGTCCTCGCGATCATGGCGCGATGCGAGGACGACCGGAAGCTGCGCCGGTTCCTCGCGCCGAACACGAAGGTGCCTAGCAAGAGCGGGACGCTCGATGCATCGCGTAACGATGTCGCCGTGTTCGCCGGTCCCTCGCAGGCCGTGCTTGTGGCCGCGTTCACGAGCGAGGTGAAGGACGCCCTCGCGGCCGAGCATCTGCTCGGGTTGATCGGACGGGGCGCCGCGATGGCCGCGGGCATGAGCGTGCCGCCGCTGCCATTCGGAGACTGACGACTCGCCGCTCGGGGACTGATGGCTTCTTTTCTCGCGCGGCCTGCGCGATGATTCGCTCGTGAGCACGCATCGGCGCCCATCGCGCAAGTCGCCGCGGTCGTTTCGCCCGCTCGTCGCGGTCGCGGTCCTGGTGGGTGGGCTCGTGCTCGCGTCCGCATTCGCGACGGTGACGATCCAAGAGAACGCGCTCGCGCGGACGATCAATGATCTCAACGCGCAGATCGGATACGAGCAGGCCTATCGCGCGCAGCTGCAAGCCTCGGCCGCAGAGAAGAAGACATCGGACTACGTGATCGAGAAGGCGAAGCAGCTGGGATGGGTGTGGCCGTGGGAGGCACTCATCGCGGTGCAGCGCGATGCGAAGGCACGTGATCAATCGACGCCGCACAGCGAGCGACCGAGCCGCATGACGAGATGGATCGCGCTGTTTGTCGGCACGCGATGAGCGCCGATGAGTGCGGTAACCTAGAGTCACATCGCGGGGTGGAGCAGCGGTAGCTCGTCGGGCTCATAACCCGAAGGTCGGAGGTTCGAATCCTTCCCCCGCAACAGCCAGGTCCGGGCGCGACGCCCGGGCTTTTTCATGTCCGGTCCTATTCACACGGCGTCGCCTGTCTGCTAGATAGAGCGCGTGGCTTACAAGAACCCTGAGGATCAACGCCGTTACGCGCTCGAGTGGCTGAAGCGCAACCCCCAAAAGGCGCGCGATGCCGTTCGTCGTTGGCGCATCGCTCACCCGGCCGAGCATGCGGCGAAGAACCGCCGGTACTACGCGCGCCACAAGGTAGCGCGGAACGCGCACAACGCCCTGTATCACCGCGAGCACCCCGAAGTTGTTCGTGCGAAGTGGCAGAACTACCGAGCACGAAAGCGTGAGGCGGAAGGGTCGTTCACGGGTGCCGAGTGGCTCGCCCTAGTAGCTACCTACGAGGGCTGCTGCGCGTACTGCGGTGCGGCGGGTCCCCTGGAGGCCGACCATCGACTTCCGCTGGCGCGTGGTGGCTCCAATCTCATCGAAAACATCCTGCCCGCATGCCGCACCTGCAACGCGCGAAAGCATCTCCTCACGGAGGCGGAATTTCGCGCGCGGCTCGCATCCGAACGAGGCAAAAACCTACAATCCGACTAACGAGGCTGGGTAGCTCAGTTGGCCCAGAGCAGGCGACTCATAACCGCCAGGTCGTCGGTTCGAATCC
>Ga0307277_10001118_pt1 | contig 10446 bp, 11 predicted proteins | sample ER_DNA_116_FD_194473 | JGI IMG/M metagenome (GOLD analysis project Ga0307277, IMG submission 194473) | Bulk soil microbial communities from the East River watershed near Crested Butte, Colorado, United States - ER_DNA_116 | ecosystem: Environmental > Terrestrial > Soil > Floodplain | place...
TCTCCTCAACAGCGGTCTCCGCCTTCGGCTCGGCCTTCTTCCGAGGCGTGCGCTTCGGCTTTGCCTCTTCCTCCTCGGCGGCGGGCTCAGGTGCAGGTGCAGGCGCAGGAGCAGGTCGCGGAGCGGGGATGACCCCGCCCTCGGGGAGGGCGAGCGCGATCGTGATATGGCACGTGCGCTTCTTGATGCGAGCAACGCGGCCGCGGGCGCGGGCGCGCCAGCGCTTGAGCGTCGGGCCCGCTCCCACCGTCGCTACGGAGACGTAGAGCTCGTCGGCGTCGAGGTTGTGGTTCGCCTCGGCGTTGGCGACCGCGGAGGAGAGAACCTTCTCCACGTCGCGCGCCGCGTCCCTCGTCATGAAGGCGAGGATCGTGCGCGCCTCGGGCACGGGGCGTCCGCGGATCTGCTCGGTGACGAGCTGAGCCTTGCGCGGCGCCGTGCGCACGTAGCGCGCTTCGGCGCGGACATGGGTGCGGGTGTCTTCCGCAGTGGCCATCAAATCCTCTTCTTCACCTCGGCCTTGCGGTCACCCGAGTGGGCGCGGAAGGTGCGCGTTGGCGCGAACTCGCCGAGCTTGTGGCCGACCATCGACTCGGTCACGAAGACGGGCACGTGCTTGCGACCGTCGTGGACCGCGATCGTGTGCCCGACCATCTCGGGGAAGATCGTGGAGGCGCGGGACCAGGTGCGCAGCGGGCGCTTCTGGCCGCTCTCGTTCATCTCTGCGATTCGGCCCATCAGCCGGTCCTCGACCCAGGGCCCCTTCTTCGAAGATCTACTCAAGGCCACCTCCCGAAAAGATCGTGCCGACCGCTGGCGAGAAGCGAGCGTCGCAAGGACGCAGGGAGCGCCCGTAGCCGGAGGCTACGGGTGCGACCGAGAACACCGCGAGGCGACGCTTCGCAGCCATGTGGGCGGTGTGAGATTTGAGAGTGGTGGCCGAAATCACTACCTTCGCTCCTTCCCGCGGCGGCGGCCGCGGACGATCAGCTTGTCGGACTCCTTGTGCTTGCGTCTGGTGCGCTTGCCGAGTGTCGGGACGCCCCATGGGGTAACCGGGTGGCGTCCACCCTTGGATTTGCCCTCGCCGCCTCCGTGCGGATGGTCGACCGGGTTCATGGCCGAGCCACGCACGGTGGGGCGCTTGCCGAGCCAGCGGCTGCGGCCCGCCTTCCCGCTCGAGATGTTCTCGTGGTCGAGATTGCCGACCTGGCCAACCGTCGCGCGGCAGACGAGCGGAACGCGGCGCATCTCGCCGGACGGCAGTCGCAGGACGGCGTAGCCGTCGTCCTTGGCGACGAGCTGGATCCCGGAACCGGCGCTCCGCGCGAGCTGACCGCCCTTGCCCGGCTTGAGCTCGACGTTGTGCACGAGCGTCCCCGTGGGGATATTGGTCAGCGGCAGCGCGTTGCCTGGGCGAATGTCTGCGGTCCGCCCCGACTCGAGCTGCTGCCCGACGCGCAGGCCCGCAGGCGCGAGGATGTAGCTCTTGGCGCCATCCGCGTAGTGGAGCAGCGCGATGCGCGCCGAGCGGTTCGGGTCGTACTCGATCGAGGCGACCTTGGCCGGGATCCCGTCCTTGGTGCGCTTGAAGTCGATGGCGCGGTAGCGGCGCTTGTGGCCTCCACCCTGGTGGCGCGTGGTGATGCGGCCCTGGTTGTTGCGGCCGCCCTTGCGCTTCACCGGCTTGACGAGGCTCTTCTCCGGCTCGCGCTTCGTGATCTCCTCGAACGAGGACACGGAGCGGAAGCGGCGCCCAGGCGAGGTCGGCTTGTACTTGCGCAAGGCCATCAGACCGCGGCCCCCTCGAAGATCTCGATGCGGTCGCCGGCACGGAGTTGCACGATGGCCTTCTTCCAGCCGGGCTTGGTGCCCTTGTGGTAGCCGCGGCGCTTCGGCTTCGGCCGCACCTGGACGATGTTGACGCCCTCGACCTTGACGTTGAAGAGTTCTTCCACGGCCTGGCGAATCTGTGTCTTGTGCGCCTTCGGATGGACGCGGAACGAGTACTTGTTGTCCTCGATGAGGCTGTAGCTCTTCTCGGAGACCACCGGAGTGATGAGAACCTGGCGGGAGTCCATCAGCCGGCCAGCTCCTTCACGCGGTCGAGCGCCGCTTCGGTGGCGAGCACCGAGCGCGCCCAGACCAGCGCGCCGACCTCGAGCTCTGAGGGCTCGAGCACCAGCACGCGGTCGAGGTTCCTGAAGGACTTGACGACGACCTCTTCTTCCGGCTGGGCGATGACCAAGAGCGGAAGCTCCTTGCCCCAGCCGCCGACCAGGTCGGCGGCGGCGCGCGTCGAGGGCTCCTTGAAGCTAGATGCGTCGATGACAGCGAGCACCGAACGCCCGGCGAGGTCGCTGAGGGCGCCGCGGAGCGCGGAGCGCCGGGCCTTGCGGTTGACCTTGAGCTTGTAACTGCGCGGCTGCGGAGCGAAGGCGACGCCTCCGCCGGTCCACTGGGGAGCCCGGGTGGTGCCGGCGCGTGCGCGGCCCGTGCCCTTCTGGCGCCAGGGCTTGGCGCGCCCTCCGGCGACGAGGCCGCGGCTCTTGGCAGCCTGCGTCCCTGCGCGGGCGGCGGCGGCCTCGGCCCGCACGGTCTCGTGGATCAGGTGCGGCTTCACCTCGACTGCGAAGACGTCCTCCGTGAGCGTGACGTCCTTCGAGCGCTTGCCCGCCGCGTCGAGCATGGGTGCCTTCGGCGCGGCCATTACCGCGAGTCCCCCCTCACGACGACGAGCGCGTTCTTGTGGCCCGGGACGGCGCCCTTGACCAGGAGCAGGTTCTGCTCGGGGTCGCGGTCGACGATCGTGAGCCCGACCTGGGTGACGCGCTTGTTGCCCATCTGGCCCGCCATCTTCTGGCCCTTGAAGACGCGCGACGGCGTTGCCGACGCGCCCACAGAGCCCGGCTTGCGGATGTTGTGCGAGCCGTGCGAGACGGGACCCCGATGGAAGCGGTGCCGCTTGATCGTCCCCTGGAAGCCCTTTCCGATCGAGATCCCTGAGACCTTCACCCGCTCACCGGGCTCGAAGGCCTCGACGGTGACGGTCTCGCCCGGGGCGAGCTCGTGCGGGCCCCGAATCTCGACGAGCCTCTTGTGCGGAGCGACGTCGTGCTTCTTGAGATGACCGAGGCGGGGTTTCGTCAGCCGGCCCTCCGACACTGCCTCGAAGGCGAGTTGCACGGCGTCGTAGCCGTCGGTGTCCTGGGTCCGCACGGCCACGACCGGGCAGGGCCCGGCCTGGATGACCGTGACGGGCGTGAGCTTGCCGGTCTCCTCGTCGAAGATCTGCGTCATGCCCAGCTTCTTGCCGACGATGCCTTTCATCTCAGAGCTTGATCTCGATGTCGACCCCGGCCGGAAGGTCCAGTCGCATCAGCTGGTCGACCGTCTTCGGGGTGGGGGAATGGATGTCGATCAGCCGCTTGTGCGTCCGCACCTCGAAGTGCTCACGGGAGTCCTTGTCGATGAACGGGCTGCGGATCACCGTGTAGACGTTCTTCTCGGTCGGCAGGGGCACCGGCCCGGTGACCGTTGCACCGGACCGTTGCGCCGTATCGACGATCTGCGCTGCAGACCGGTCGAGCTGCTGATGGTCGTATGCCTTCAGCCGGATGCGGATCTTCTGCTGCGGCAACCGGTTCCTTCCTACTTCGAGATCGCGGTCACGACACCGGCGCCGACAGTGCGGCCGCCCTCGCGGACGGCGAAGCGCAGGCCCTGATCCATCGCGATCGGCTGGATCAGCTCGATGTCCATATTCGTGTTGTCACCCGGCATGACCATTTCCTGTCCCTCGGGGAGCTTGATCGAGCCGGTCACGTCCGTCGTGCGGAAGTAGAACTGGGGCCGATAGCCGTCGAAGAACGGCGTGTGCCGGCCGCCCTCGTCCTTCGAGAGGACGTAGACCTCCGCCTTGAACTGCGTGTGCGGCGTGATCGAGCCCGGCTTGGCGAGCACCTGGCCGCGCTCGACTTCCTCCCGCTTCGTGCCGCGGAGGAGAGCACCGGCGTTGTCGCCTGCCTGGGCGAAGTCGAGGGTCTTGTTGAACATCTCGAGGCCCGTGACGACCGTCTTCTCGGTCTTGTCGTGGATGCCCACGATCTCGATGTCGTCCCCCGACTTGATCTGGCCCTGCTCGATCCGGCCGGTGACGACCGTGCCGCGCCCCGTGATCGTGAAGACGTCCTCGATCGGCATCAGGAAGGGCTTGTCGACGTCGCGCTCCGGCTCGGGGATGTACGAGTCCACGGCCTCCATGAGCTCGAGGATCTTCGAGGTCCACTGCTCGTCGCCCTCGAGTGCCTTCAGCGCCGAGACCTGGACGATCGGGATGTCGTCGCCCGGGAACTCGTACTTGGACAGGAGCTCGCGCACCTCCATCTCGACGAGCTCGAGCAGCTCGGGGTCGTCGACCATGTCGGCCTTGTTGAGCGCCACGACGATCGACGGCACCTCGACCTGGCGGGCGAGCAGGATGTGCTCACGCGTCTGAGGCATCGGGCCGTCGGCTGCGGAGACGACGAGAATGGCCCCGTCCATCTGGGCCGCGCCCGTGATCATGTTCTTGATGTAGTCGGCGTGCCCCGGGCAGTCGACGTGGGCATAGTGGCGGTTCGCCGTCTCGTACTCGACATGCGACGTGTTGATCGTGATGCCGCGCGCCTTCTCCTCCGGCGCGTTGTCGATCGACTCGAACGACCGCGCGTTCGTGTTCGTGCCCTGCTCGGCGAGCACCTTCGTGATCGCCGCCGTCAGGGTCGTCTTCCCATGGTCGATGTGACCGATGGTGCCCACGTTGAGATGGGGCTTGTTCCGCTCGAACTTCTGCTTTGCCATGTGTCCTCCGTCTTCTCCTTTGCTACGAGCCCTGCGCCGCGGAGACGATCTCGCCCGCGATCGTCTGAGGCGCCTCCTCGTAGCGGTCGAACTGCATCGTGAAAGTGGCGCGACCCTGGGTCGTCGACCGCAGGTCGGTCGCATAGCCGAACATCGTGGCAAGCGGGACGCGGGCGCGAATCGCTTGCGCATTTCCCCGCGGCTCCAGGCCTTCGACCCGGCCGCGGCGAGCATTCAGATCTCCCATCACGTCGCCGAGGTAGTCCTCGGGCGTCACGACCTCGACGGCCATGATCGGCTCGAGCAGCTTCGGCTTGGCGCGCTGCATCGCATTCTTGAACGCCATCGAGCCGGCGATCTTGAAGGCCATCTCGCTCGAGTCGACGTCGTGGTACGACCCGTCGACGAGCTGGACGCGGATGTCGACGACGGGGTAGCCCGCGAGGATCCCCGACTCCATCGCTTCCTGGATGCCCAGGTCGACCGAGGAGACGTACTCGCGCGGGATCTTGCCGCCGACGATCTTGTCCACGAACTCGTAGCCCTCGCCGGGCTCGCCCGGTTCCATGTTGATCACAGCGTGGCCGTACTGGCCGCGACCGCCGGTCTGGCGGACGAAGCGCCCCTCGACCTTCTCGACGGGCTTGCCGATCGTCTCGCGGTACGCGACCTGGGGGCGGCCGACGTTGGCGTTGACGTTGAACTCGCGCATGAGGCGGTCGACGATGATCTCCAGGTGGAGCTCGCCCATCCCGGCGATGATCGTCTGGCCGGTCTCCTCGTCGCTGCGAACGCGGAAGGTGGGATCCTCCTCAGAGAGGCGCCCGAGAGCCTGGGCCAGCTTGTCCTGGTCGGCCTTGGTCTTCGGCTCGATCGCGACCGAGATAACCGGGTCCGGGAACGTCATCGACTCGAGCCGGATCGGAGCGGCCTCGGTCGAGAGCGTGTCACCCGTGGTCGTCGCCTTGAGACCCACGGCTGCCACGATTTCGCCGGCGCCGATCTCCTCGCGCTCCTCGCGATGGTTGGCGTGCATCTGGAGCAGACGGCCGATGCGCTCGGTCTTCCCGGTGGTGACGTTGAGGACGCGGTCGCCGGCTCCGACCTTGCCGGAATAGACCCGGAAGTAGGTGAGCTTGCCGACGTAGGGGTCGCTCATGACCTTGAAGGCGAGCGCGGAGAAGGGCTCGTCCTCGGCCGGGCGCCGTGACAGCTCGTGCTCCGTCCGCGGATCCACGCCGTGCACCGGCGGGACGTCGAGCGGGCTCGGGAGGTAGTCGACGACACCGTCGAGCAGCGGCTGCACGCCCTTGTTCTTGAAGGCGGACCCGAGCAGCACGGGCGTGACGGCGATCGCGAGCGTCGCCTTGCGCAGCGCGCGGCGAATCATCTCGGGCGTCACCGACGCCTCGTCGAGGAGATACGTCTCGAGCAGCTCCTCGTCGTGCTCGGCGACGGCGTCGATCAACTGGTGGTGATAGGCCTCGGCCTGCTCCTGGAGCTCGGTCGGGATCTCGATCGTCTTCGGGTCCATGCCGAGCGCGTCCTCCCAGACCACGCCCTGCATCTCGATCACGTCGACGACGCCGCGGAAGTGCTCCTCCGTCCCGATCGGAAGCTGGATCGGCACGGGGTGGGCGCCCAGGCGGTCGACCATGGACTGCACGGCGGCGAAGAAATCCGCGCCGACGCGGTCCATCTTGTTGATGAAGGCGATGCGAGGAACTCGATAGCGGTCGGCCTGGCGCCAGACGGTCTCGGACTGAGGCTCGACGCCCGCGACGGAGTCGAAGACGGCGATGGCCCCGTCGAGCACGCGTAGGCTGCGCTCGACCTCGACCGTAAAGTCCACGTGCCCGGGCGTATCGATGATGTTGATACGAAAATCGCGCCAGAAGGCCGTTGTCGCAGCAGAGGTGATCGTGATGCCCCGCTCCTGCTCCTGGGCCATCCAGTCCATGACCGCGGCGCCCTCGTGCACCTCGCCCATCTTGTGGGTGCGCCCGGTGTAGTAGAGGATCCGCTCCGTCGTCGTGGTCTTGCCCGCGTCGATGTGCGCCATGATCCCGATGTTGCGCACCTTGTCGAGCGCGATCTTCTTTCCGGTTGTCGTCGTGGCGTTCATGTGGCCTACCAGCGGTAGTGCGCGAAGGCTTTGTTGGCCTGCGCCATCCGGTAGAGGTCGTCCTTTCGCTTGAATGCGCCGCCCTGCTGGTTGAGCGCGTCCAGAATCTCGTTGGCGAGCTTCTCTTCCATGTGCTTCTCGCGCCGGTCGCGCGCGTAGGAGACGAGCCAGCGCACGGCAAGGGTGCGCGCTCGGCGCTGCGGCACCTCGACGGGCACCTGGTAGTTGGCGCCGCCGACCCGCCGGGAGCGCACCTCGAGCACGGGCGTGACCGTCTTCACAGCCTGCTCGAGGACCTCGACCGGCGGCTTCCCGGTCTTCTCCCCGACCATGTCGAGTGCGCGGTAGACGATCTGCTCCGCACTCGACTTCTTCCCGCGGCTCATCACCTTGTTGATCACCTGGCTCACGAGCTTCGAGCTGTAGATCGGATCCGGCTCGAGCTCGCGCGCCTGAATCTCTGCGCGTCGCGGCATGACTAGCTACCTCGTTTCGCGCCGTACTTGGAGCGTCCCTGCCGGCGCTCGGAGACTCCGGCGGAGTCGAGCGCGGCGCGGATCACCTTGTAGCGGAAGCCCGGCATGTCCTTGACGCGGCCGCCGCGAATGAGGACGACCGAGTGCTCCTGCAGGTTGTGGCCCTCGCCCGGAATGTAAGCGCCGACCTCCATCCCGTTCGTGAGACGAACGCGGGCGACCTTGCGGAGCGCCGAGTTCGGCTTCTTCGGCGTGGCCGTGTACACGCGCGTGCAGACCCCCCGCTTCTGCGGGGCGCCCCGAAGGGCCGGAGTCTTCGTCTTCGCCTTGGGGGCCTGGCGGCCCTTTCGGACAAGCTGATTCACCGTCGGCAACGCGTGTGTCCTTCGTTCAAGAGGTGACTAGACGCAACAAAAGGCCGGCACAGGCAAGCCGTGCCGAACCCGGAGGGCATGGTAGCAACAACCCCGCCCGCACCGCAAAAGCCTGGAAGGACGTTGGTCCGACGACTATTGTGCCCGGAATGCGGCCTCCGGCCGGCCTGCCGGACAGAGATTGACTTGCTCTTCAGCGATGACAGCGTGACCTGGATCGCCGTCGGGCTCGCCCTAGGCGCAGTCGTCGTCGCCCTCACGGTGGCAATCGTCGTCCTGGTTGCCCTGCGCCGCAAACCGGGGCCGACCGACATGGGCAGGGAAGAGCCGGCGACCCACGAGCTGACCCGAGCGCTCGACGACGCGCGAGAGGAGACCCGGCGGGCGCACGAGCTTTCGGAGATCGCGACCAGCGTCGACCTCGACACGGTGCTCGGACGAGTGCTCGAGGCGGCCGGCCGCCTGCGCGGGATCCACGCAGCCATGATCGTCCTGCCCCGCGAAGAGCCGCTCGTCGCCTCGATCGGCATGACGGCCGAAGAGGCCGTGCGCCAGCCGGTCAGCGGCCCGCCTAGCGGGCAACCCGCCCGGGCGGTACGGATCGCGTACAGCTACACGGGCGAGGAGGCTGACGACGGCGAAGGCCTCTTCCGGGGGGGCCTCTCCGTGCCTCTACGAGATGAGGACGACGAAACGATCGGGACGCTCGCCGCCTTCTGGCGCGGGAGTGACCGCGACGTTTCGGACGCCGAGCTCGCACATCTCGAAGAGCTGGCTCTCCGGGCGGGCCCGGCCATCGAGAACGCGCGCCGTTTCCGGGAGGCCCGGCAGCTCGCGGATCTCGATGCGCTCACGAACCTGCACAACCGCCGCTACTTCCACGAAACGCTCGCTCGAGAAGCGACGCGCGCCCACCGCTACGAGCGCCGGCTCTCGCTCGTCGTCTTCGACATCGACGACTTCAAGGCGATCAACGACCGGATCGGCCACCTCGCCGGGGACGGGGTCCTCGCCGCGGTCGCGGAGCGCGTGCAGTCGGCCGTTCGCGGAGCCGATATTGCCTGCCGCGTCGGCGGGGACGAGTTCGCGGTCATCCTCCCGGAGGCGACGATCGACGACGCGGAGCAGCTGTACAAGCGCGTGCAGTTCGCGGTGGCCGCGCGTCCACTGGGGCCGTTCGAGCGGATTCGCCTCTCGGCGGGCATCGCGGAGCTGAAGCCCGAAGACGACGCCAAGACGTTCTTCGAGCGGGCGGACGAGGCCCTCTACCGCGCCAAGGAGGCGGGCAAGGGCCGTTTCAATGCTGCAAACGGCCTCGCGTAGGCAAAGGCAGCTTTTGCAGCGATTTTACAGTCTCCGAACAAGCCGAATTCGTCCCCATCTGGCTGTGGAACCTGTGGATAACTCGGTTGTCGCCCGGAGCCCGACCAGTGTCCCGAACGCGCTCCGCAGGGACATCCCTCTTTCGGGGGATGCCCGCCAAAAGCACCGCAAAGAGCGGGTTTTGACCACCCGCTGAGCAGTCTGGGGGCGACGCTCGGAAAGGAGGCCTGCGAAGCGGCGCCGAGCCAACGCGCTGAACGCGCGTCTAGGGGGCAACTGCGAAATCTCTAGCCCGCACGGTTAGGGGGTTCGGGTGTGGTTGGCCCGGTTGGTCCCCCAGATGGGACCGAGTTTTACCCTGTGGAACTTGCTGCATTCCGAATCGATTTCGTAGGTCATCATCGAGAGGAGCGTACGCGGCGGGAGGATCATCACCTGCGCCAGCGTGCGGGAGTGACGCCTAACGGGCGCGGCTAGTCGGTAGCAGCGACGGGGCGGCGTTCCATGCGAGACTCAGGCGTTGTCGGTCAGTGCACGGTCTGATTTTCGGCGGGTGCGCAGCTCGATCATCGAGGTGGTTTCGTATGACCTGCTGCTCGACCTCACGGTTGGCGCGGAGACGTTCTGGTCGCGAACCGAGCTGAGTTTTTGCTGCCGGCGCGAAGGGGCGCGCGTCTTCGCGGATCTGCGGCCAGTCGAGGTACGGCGGGTGGTGTTGAACGGTGCGGACGTGACCGGCCATCACCTTCATCGTGAGGGCCGGCTGGAGTTGACGAACCTTGCCCGCGAGAACACGCTCGTCGTTGAAGCCCAATTTGCCTACGCCGAGACCGGCACGGGCCTGTACCGATTCGGCGGTGGGGAGAACGCCCCCGGCTGCGTGTACAGCAATGCAAACCTCGGTGGCGCCGCCCGGATCTTCTCCTGTTTCGACCAGCCCGACTTGCGTGCCCCGATCACGCTCGCCGTCCGCACCCCGGCGGGCTGGCGCTGTCGGGCGAACTACCCGACGGTAACCAGGCCGGCCGATGGCGGCGAAGGGTTGTGGCGGTTTACGCCGACACCGCCTCTGGCGCCGTATCAGTTCGCTTTATGCGCCAGCCCCGAGCCGGTGGCCGTTCTTGGCTCCGTAGTTGACCGGGACCCTCGGGTAATGCTGACTATCTGGACGCTGGCCGCAAGCGGCGATCCTCTCGATGCGGACATGCTCACCGAGTTGGTGCGCCGGCCGCTTCGCTATTACGCAGACGCGCTTGGTATTCCCTACCCCTACCCAAAGTGCGATCTGGTGTTCGTGCCCCGGTTC
>Ga0307277_10001119_pt1 | contig 10441 bp, 10 predicted proteins | sample ER_DNA_116_FD_194473 | JGI IMG/M metagenome (GOLD analysis project Ga0307277, IMG submission 194473) | Bulk soil microbial communities from the East River watershed near Crested Butte, Colorado, United States - ER_DNA_116 | ecosystem: Environmental > Terrestrial > Soil > Floodplain | place...
GCATCCCGCGGGGAAGTCCGGCTCAACCGGCGACTCGTCGTAGGAGGAGGTGTGCTCATCGGGACCGGCGGTCTCCTCGGGTTCACCGGCATGCTGCTGGTCGGCTCCGCGATCGTTTCGGCCGCCAGGCAGACAGTGAACCAACTCGAGCGACCGCCCAGCGAGCTCGCGAAGCGCAGATGGCAGCAGGCGCGGGACGCCACCACCGCAGGTGCCAAGGCATGGCGGAACAGTCCTGCGGCCAAGGTGTCCTCCTAGTCATTCGATTCCACAGATCCGGTAGGTAGCGAGGCGGGCCAACAGGGACCCGCCGATGGAAAGGAAGCAAGATGGCCATTGGACCGGTACAGCTGATCGTGTTGGGGTTCAAGCACCCCGACTTTCATGGTGAGATCATCGCCGAACTGGAACGGCTGCGAGCAAGCGACACCGTGCGGGTGATCGACGCCTTGGCCGTCCACAAAGACGCCGAGGGCGAGATCGAGGTGCAGCATCTCAGCAACCTCACCAAGGACGAGGCGATCGAGCTTGGCAGCAAGGTCGGCGCCCTGATCGGGCTCGGCATTGAGGGCGAGGAGGGCCTGGAAGCCGGCGCCGAGGCCGGCGCCGAGGCCGCCGAAGACGGCGTGCAGGTGTTCAGCGACGAGCAGGCCTGGGATGTACTGGAGGACATCCCCAACGACTCGGCCGCCGCGCTGTTGCTCATCGAGCACCACTGGGCGGTGCCGCTCCGCGACGCGATCGGGCGGGCGGGCGGGTTCCGGCTCAGCGACGGGTTCATCAGCCCGCTGGACCTGGTCGAGATCGGGCTGATCGAGGCCGAGGAGGCCAAAGAACTGCACGCCATGGAGACCGCCGCCGCCGCTGGCGCCAGCCAATAACCGCTACCATCACATCATCGTCACGACTCGGAGGTAACAGATGATCGGATCCCGCAGAGTCGCCCGGCGCACCTCCCGACGCGTCGCCCGCCGCCGCTAAAGCAGGTACCAGACAGGTTATTTGGAAGGTGAGAGCCTCCGCGCTCACAACGGTTCAAGGACCAAGCGTGGAGGCTCTCGGCCGAGCCGATGCCTCGCGGCGAGAAACTCCTTCGCGAATCGCCGGTCGCCGTATCCCCTCCCTGACGCGCCCTGTGCGGTGGGCTCAGGCGCCCTTCGTCGACACCCAACCACCCGTTCTGCTATGCGCGGACGATGCAGCGGAACCCCAGGTGGGAGGTTGAGGTGTCGACCGCCTGGGCCATGCGGGCGGCCGGCCGGTAGCGGCGGCAGTAGTTGGGGGCGCACAGATGCGAGCCGCCCTTCATCACCCTGCGGGGGATGGCGGCGCGGTCGCGGAGGTCGCGGCTGCCCTCCCGGTCCCCGCCCCGCGGGTTGACCACCGTGCAGCAGGCGTGGGCCAGCTCGCCGTGGACCTGGTACCAGTCGGCCGTCCACTCCCACACGTTGCCGATCATGTCGTGCAGCCCGTAGCCGTTGGCGGGATAGCGACCCCCCGGCGCCGTTCCCGGGTAGCCGTCCAGCTCGAGGTTCTCGGTCGGGAACTCGCCCTGCCAGGTGTTGGCCATCCAGTGCCCTTCCGGGTTGAGCTCGTCTCCCCAGGCGTACTCGGCGCCGTCCAGGCCGCCGCGGGCGGCGAATTCCCACTCGGCCTCGGTCGGCAGCTGCTTGCCCGCCCAGGCGGCGTAGGCCTCCACGTCCGCCCAGGCGACATGCACCACCGGGTGGTCAGGCTTGTTCCTGATCGAGCTGCCCGGCCCCTGGGGGTGGCGCCAGTCGGCTCCGGGCACATAGGTCCACCAGTTGTAGGGGTCGCGCAGGTCGACCCGGTGGGCCGGGGCGACGAAGACGGTGGAGGCGGGGACGAGCAGCTCGGGCTTGGCGTCGGGGTAGTCGGCCGGGTCGGGGGCCTGCTCGGCCAGGGTCACGTGCCCGGTCTTGCGCACGAACCGGGCGAACTCGGCGTTGCTGACGGTGTGCCGGTCGATCCAGAACCTGTCGACGGTCACCTGATGGGCGGGCGCCTCCTCGGGGTAGTGGTGGTCGGAGCCCATGAGGAAGCTCCCCCCGGGAACCCACAGCATGCCCGGCGCTGGCGGGCTGCCGGGCTGGGCTGAAGGCACGTTGGCCACTGTGTCACTCCTGTCGCGTCCAGGCCGCGCGCCCACGGTCACTCCTGCTGCTGTCGGGCAGCAGCTTGCCTGAGACCCCTAGGGGCGGCTGTCACATCGCCGCAATCGTTGGGACAGGAAAGGTCATACGTCATCACCCGTAAGGGGTGATCCAGTAGGTCTGACGGCCTTGGTCGGGCCGGGTGGACAGGCCTCCCATTGTCGGAGGGCGGCAGGCGACCGGCTGGCGGCACAACCACAGCGCGACGCGATCATCCTTCTTGGGTGATGAACGACCGCTCGGCCCACCCCACCATGATCACATTGGACGGCCGCCCGCATGTCAGGCCCGGTGCAAGTCCAGGGTTCAGGCTGGCGGTAGGGAGAGGTGACACGTGGGAGCAGCCAATTACGAGATCCGGGTCAAGGGCCGTGTCAGTGAGTCTCTGCTGCCAGCATTCGAGGGGCTGGCGGTCACCACCGAACCGGTCGAGACGATCCTGTACGGCCCCATCGCCGACCAGGAGGCCGTCCACAAGCTGCTGATCAAACTCGAATCGCTCGGCCTGGAGGTCGTTGAGCTACGGCGGTTGCCCGGCCCGCCCAGCGATCCGGGCGAGGCCTCTCCGCAGCCACCGTGACCGGCGAGAGCACCGGTCCAGGCCCTCAATCGAAGGCTTCCGCTCAGGGGTGCCGCGAAGGTTTCGCCAGCCACGTCCTGCTGTGCCCGGGATTCACCGGCTGCCACCGTTGGGCAGTCGACGGATCTCGAGGAGCTCCAGACCGAGCAGCCGGATCCTGGCCAGCATTCCAAACAGCGCCGCCTGGTCGGGGAGCCAGCCGTGCATCGCCGTGCTCGTCGGAGCGACCTCGACGTCGAGTCCCTCCTGCAACGCGGTCAACACCGCGTCGCTATTCCGGCCCCTGACCCGGAACGCATAGCGAACCTCACTCATGAGCTGCACTCCCCAGACCCACTCGGCAGCCACCCTGCGCTGTTGTCACCATCGAGGGTCGCGCACGGTGGGGTGAGCAGTCATCACCCGCACCAGGTGAACGGTCCCGTGGTGGGGATCCGTCGCGATCCCAGGACCCACAGGTGACCCGGGGCCGCGATACCAACTGCTCGCCTCCAATCATCCTTTATGGGTGAGGCGGCCGTACCCGTCTGGCGTCGAGCATGGGTCGGTCGAGCACGTCGACCTGCATCGACAGCCTCACCTACGAATGTCGTCGCAGGGCACCCCTGCTGCGCCGGCCTTCTGTCCGCACAGCCGCCCTCGCAGCGGACATTGGCCAAGGCGGTCACGAAAGGGAGATGGGGATGCGTCGGGTGCACCGGAGCGCGGCGTGAACGTGACGGATGGGCACGGCGACAAGACCTCGGCGGTCGATCGGCGTCTGAGCGCGGGCCTGCCTGACTGGTTCCAGACCCTTGGCCGTGGCGCATGGCTGCTTGTGGGGATCGCGGTCCTGGCCGCGATCGTGTTCTTTCTGCTGGGGCTCATCAGCGACCTGCTGATCCCACTGGTCTTCGCGGCCATCCTGGCGGCCATCTTCGTGCCATTGGTCGATCTGCTGGAGCGCTGGCGACTGCCCCGCTGGCTCGGCGCCCCACTGGTGGTCCTGCTCGCGATCGGGGTCGTCTCCGTCGTTGTCTGGATGGTGGTCGCCGGGCTCCTCGGCCGCGACCGCGAGATCCTGACGCAGGTCACGGCGGGGCTGGATGAAGCCAGCTCGCTCGCCGGGATGTCCGAGCCGGATACCCAGCAGGCCGTCAAGACCGCCGGCACGCTGATCCAGACGCTGCTCGGCGGAGTGCTCAGCGGGCTGAGCTCGGTAACGGTACTGATCGTGGGGATCGTCACCGGCCTGTTCATCCTGCTGTTCCTGATGAAGGATTGGCGGCTCGTCGTTGACGGGACCTCGAACCGGATCGCTGCGTTGCTCGGGCTCCCGACCGGCGTGGGTCACCAGATCGTGTCCGACACCGTCCACTCCTTTCGCGGCTACGCCGGGGGCCTCACGATCGTCGGGGTGATGAACGGCGTTGTTGTGGGGCTCGGCGCGGTCGTGCTCGGAGTGCCGCTGGCGGCACCGATCGCGATTGTCACCTTCGTGACCAGCTACATTCCGTTCTTTGGGGCGTTCTTTGCCGGCGCGTTCGCCGTGGTGATCGCGCTGGGCGCAAAGGGGCTCAGTGTGGCGCTGGCCATGCTCGCGATCACCCTGCTGACCAACAACACCCTGCAGAACCTCCTGGAACCGGTAGCGTTCGGCAAGACCCTGCGTCTGCACCCATTGGTCGTCATGCTGGTGACGACCGCCGGCACGCTGCTATTCGGCATGCTCGGGGCGACACTGGCGGCGCCGGTCACGGCCGTGGCCCTGCGGACGATCAACCTGCTCCGCGACACGGAACTGTTCGGTGTGCTGACCACGCCGTCGGCTGCCGCCGTCGACGTGCCCTCGCCGCAGAGCGGACGCGAGGCCTCCGCGGGTCCTGCTGCCGCTGACTAGCCCGGCGGTGGTGAGTCGTCTGCGCCAAGCTCGATGCGATATCAGAAGTCGGTAGCGTCCGGCGGCTCCAAGGCGTCAGCATGGATCCGCAGGACATCCAAGACGACCGTAAGCAGCGGCGTCGGGTCGAGGCCAAGTTCGGCTGCCTGCTCAGCCGGCGGCAGCACCCCGGTTCCAGAAAGCTCTGCAGTATCCGGCTCAGCTTGACGCCGACCCCTGGTGCCGCTCCATGAGCGCCGGACGGTCCCCCCTGGAGCCGACGGCGCCGAATCTGGGCGGTAGATCGTCGGGTCAGGAGGCTGGGCTACGGCGGGTCGGACTCACCCTCACCATCGATGCGTTCGCCTGTACCAGGGCGCTCCCCAGGTCGAGGGGGAGCGGAAGCGGCCTGGACGGCGGCTCGGACCGTAGGGTGGAGGTGATCCTCACCGACCAGGTCAAGGACGCCGGCCTCCTGGAGGTTCTGGCGCATCATGCTCTTGAGGCGGGCGAACACGAAGGTGATCTGCTGCTGTTGCAGCGACCGGATCAGCTCGGTCAGGGCGTCGACGCCGGTGGCGTCGACGTGGGTGAGCGCCTCGGCGTCGAACACCATCAAGCGCACGGGCCCGGGGGCGCCGCGGATCGCCTCGCGGATGCGGCCCTTGACGTAGCTTGCGTTGGCGAAGAACAGCCGGTCGTCCAGCCGGTAGACCAGGACGCCAGGGGTGACCTGGGCCCGGGGATGGAGCCGGACGTCGGCGTAGCGGCCCTGGCGATCGACCCAGCCCAGGACGGCGTCATGGGGGGTGGCGCTGCGCCGGACCACGTCGACAATCGACAGGGCGACCGCGACCAGCAGGGCTTTGAGCACGCCGACCGCCACCACGCCGGCCATGGTCACCGCGGCGATGGCGACTTCGACCCGGCTGGTGCGGGCCAGTCCCCGCCAGGAGGCTGGTTCGATCAGCCCGATGGCGGCGGCTACGATGACCGCGCCCAGGGTCGCCTTGGGCAGGTACTGCATCGGCTCGGTGAGGAAGAGCAGCACGCAGGCGATGGCGCCGGCGCCGATCAGTCCCGCGATCTGGGTGCGGCCGCCCATCTGGTCATTCACGGCGGTGCGGGAGCCGCTGGCGCCGACCGGGAAGGCCTGGGTGAGCCCGGCGGCCAGGTTGGCCGCAGCCATCGCGGTCAGCTCCTGGTCGGCGCGGACGTGCTGGCCCCGTTTGCCGGCAAAGGACCGGGCGGTGAGGATCTCGTCGGAGAAGCTGACGAAGAAGATGCCCAGGGCCGCCGGCAGCAGGGCCAGGACGTCGGAGAGACCCAGGCCGGGGAGCTCGATGCCGGGCAGCCCCGGTGGGATCTCACCGACCACCGCCACACCCTCGGAAGCCAGCCCGATGGCCGCGGAGGCGACGATGGCCGCGATCACGACGACCAGCGGGCCGGGGATCTTGGGGGCGCGCCAGCGCAGCAGCAACAGTGGGGCCAGACAGGCCACCCCGACGGCCAGGGTGGTGCCGCTCAGGCTGCCGAGCTCGCCCACGACCTCGGCCAGCTGGGCAAGCGGGTCCTGGGCGTCGATGTCGAGCCCGAGCAGCTTGCCCAGCTGGCCGATGACCAGCACCACGGCCACGCCGTGGATGTAGCCGATGAGCACGGCTCGGGAGAAGTAGTCGGCCACCCAACCCAAGCGGATCAGCTTGGCGCCGAGGAAGACAGCGCCGACGAGCACCGCCAGCAAGGCGGCCAGCGACGCGTACCGCTCCGGGTCATCGGCGGCCAACGGGAGCAGCGCGGCCGCGACGAGGGCCGCGATGGAGCCTTCCGGCCCCACGATCAGCTGGCGGGAAGAGCCGAGCAGGGTGTAGGCGACGGTCGGCAGCAGCAGCGCATACAGCCCGGCGACCGGCGAGAGCCCAGCCAGTTCGGCGTAGGCCATCGCCGCCGGCAGGGCCAGGGCGGCCACGGTGACCCCAGCCAACAGGTCACGCCGCAGGGTGCCGCCGTGGTAGCCGGGCAGTTGCTCGGAGACCGGGACCAGGCGGTGCAGGACCGGCCGGCGAGCCGCCGGCTGAAATGGCGACGCCCCGCTCCCGTAGCTATCCGTAGCCTGCTCGCTGGATGTCGAGGTCTTGGGGGCGTCCTCGCCTTCCCCGTTGCGCATCATGAGCGGGTGACGGCCCGATCACATGTGGCGAATTCCGCTCTGCTCGGCCCGGCCGTACCGAGATCTGCGAGCCGCTGGAGTGGTCGGGTTGGCACCCTTCTCGCTCCTTCCGCCACACCATGGACGACGGCGTCGGTGGCGGCATGGGCCGGACGTGCGTCGGCCGGAATGGGACACGCCGGATTGGTGGCTTCGCCGCGATGGTGCCGCTGACCGGGCGAGCGGTCCTCACCCGCAAGGGATGATTCCGCGGGCGCAACCCACGGGTCACAGTCCTCCTGGATGACCTGGAGGGCAAGGTCCGCCCACGTTCTCGTCGCGTGCTGTGAATTGGGCATCACCCGCTGCGGGTGATGCCCAATCCCTGAGGCTCGGAGAGGCTGTCGACGGCCCAATGCTCGGCTTCAGCCCAATCCGAGCGGCGCCGGAGATCGCGAGAAGCAAGAGAGAAGGACGGTGCACCAATGCCAGAGGACTCTGCCCTCACCGAGGAGGAGCGTGCGGAGCTGCAGCGGCTGCGCGCCGAGGTCACGACCCTGCGCTCGCAGGCATAGCAAGCCCCTGCGGCCGGCAGCGGTCGGTCCGCAGCCGTGGGACGCGGAGCCCGGCAGCGGTGGCGCTCGATCGTGGCCACGCTGCTCATCGTGGTCGCCTGCATGCTCGCGCCGTTGTCGGTGGCGGCGATCTGGACCCGCAACCAGGTGACCAACACCGACCGCTACGTCGCCACGGTCACGCCGTTGGCCAGCGACCCCGCCATCCAGAACGCCATCGCCGACCAGATCACCGCCCAGGTCTTCACCTACATCGACATCAAGGGGCTGACCACCCAGGCGGTGGATGCCCTGGCCGGCCGAGGCCTGCGCCCCGACGTCGCCGACCAGCTCCAGGCATTCGCCGTGCCGATCGCCAACGGCGTGCAAAGCTTCACCCGCAGCCAGGTCGGCAAGATCGTGGAAAGCGACGCCTTTGCCGACGCCTGGGTCCAGGCCAACCGGGTCGCCCATGAGGCGCTGGTCAAGGCCCTGACCGGCGAAGGCGGCGGGGCGGTCACGGTCGAGAACGATACCGTGAGCCTCAACCTGTCGGCGTTCATCCAGACAGTCAAGCAGCGGCTGGTCGAATCCGGCTTCACCCTGGCCGCCCGCATCCCGGAGGTGAACGCCTCCTTCGTGCTCTTCCAGTCGGCTGATATCACCCGGGCCCGTAACGTCTTCAACCTGCTCGACACCCTGGGCGTCTGGCTACCCATCATCACCCTCGTGTTGCTCGTGGTCGGTGTCTACGTCGCCAAGGACCACCGCCGCGCCCTGGTCGGCGCCGCCCTAGGGGTGGCCGTCGGCATGGTGGTGCTGGCCCTGGGGCTGGCCGTGTTCCGGGCCATTTACCTGGACGCGGTACCGGCCCAGGCCCTGCCCCACGACGCCGCCGCGGTCCTGTACGACACCATCGTGCGGTTCCTCCGCCTGGGGCTGCGCACGATCCTCGTCCTGTCGCTGGTGGTCGCCGCCGGTGCATTCCTTACCGGCCAGTCCGTCACCGCGATGCGCACCCGCCAAGGCCTGACAGGTGCCATCGGCTGGCTGCAGGGCAGCGCCGAGCACGCCGGGTGGCGCACCGGCCCGGTCGGAACCTGGGTCTACGACCACAAGCGGGCCCTGCGCATCGCCGCCGTTACCGCAGCCGCGCTGACGCTGGTGTTCTGGGGTCGCCCCAACGGCAAAGTCATCATCGGTCTCGCCGTAGCGCTGCTCGTCGCACTGGCGGTCATTGAATTCCTGGGACGACCAAGCCACCACACCGCCGAAGTCTCGACTAGCCAGACCTGAACCACCTTGGGGAATCGAACGGCACGCTCGCACGGACGCTGACGACGCTCAGCCCTAGATGGGCGAGTCCTGGTCGCCGGGCGCCTCTGGCAGCAGCCGTACCTCGAGCAGCTCCAGACCGAGGGACTGGATGCGGTCCAACTCGCTCAGGTGCCTTTGATCCGGATCTCATAGCTTGCGTCCGGCATGTGCGACCTCCTTTCCACCGAGCCAGCCGAGGCCGCCAGCCGGATCGTGGCCCCGGAACGGTGATCCGCGTCACCCATGGGGTGATCGCTTGGCTGGGTTCGGGGATCGGCGGAGCACCGCAACGAATCACCCGCGCAGGGTGATCCGCACTCACTCTGCACGACACCAGAGTGGAGCCGGCTTCCACCCACGAAAGGTGAGGTCACCATGAGTGACATGCCCATCCCGGACACCAGGGCCGGCGCCGTGTTCCGCGATGCCATCCGCAGGCTGGCCAGCAGCTGGTGGCTGTTCCTGATCTTGGGCGTTCTCTGGATGCTGTTCGGGGTGTTCGTGCTGTCCTACAACGTCGGCAGCCTGCTCGCCCTGGCGGTGTTCGCCGGGGTCACCTTCGTGATGACCGGCATCACCCAGGTGCTGGCCGCTGGCCGGGTCGACAGCTGGAAATGGCTGTACCTGATCGGCGGGGTGCTGTCGATCCTGGCCGGGATCATGGCGTTCATCTGGCCCGGCAGCACCCTGCTGGTCCTGTCGGTCATCCTGGCTTGGTTCCTGGTCTTCAAGGGCATCGTCGACGTGATCGGGGCGCTGGCCTTGATCGGCCGGCCCTGGTGGTGGGTGACCCTGATCCTGGGCCTGCTGGAGCTGCTGCTGGGGATCTGGGCCGCCGGCTACCCCGGCCGGTCGCTGTTCGTGTTCGTCAACCTGGTCGGCATCTACGCCATCTTCTACGGCTTCACCGAGTTGTTCGCCGCCTTCGAGCTGCGCGGGCTAGACCACCGCCTCGACCGGGCAACTCCAGAGCGACCCGACGTGTACAGCTGAGCGACCTTGATCAGCGGGGCCAGGTGACAGCGGCCATCTTCCACATTTCGACTCAGCGGACTCTTCAACGACGAGGGTACTGCGATTCCCCTCCATCGGTGTCGGTAGCGGCCGCGGTGCTCGGCCACTGAAGCAACCCGATATTCGGCAGGCGGTCCAAGAGGAAATCACCCTCAAGGGATGAGGACCTCCCACCCGCCCGGGCTCTAGTTTCCTGCTGATCAAAGGACCGAAAGGAGCAGCACGATGGCCCAGGGTGCTTCAGGCGGACGAGAGAGCCTACCGATCCCCGACCGGCCGCACATGGGGTTGGTCACCTACGACGCCAAGGATCCCGACACCAAGTTCCCACCGATTGAGCCGTTGCGGCCCCCCGCGGGTGCGCCGAATGTGCTGGTGGTGCTGATCGACGACTGCGGGTTCGGGGCTTCCAGCGCCTTCGGTGGCCCGGTCAGCACCCCGACCGCCGAGCGGCTGGCCGCCCAGGGCCTGAAGTACAACCGGTTCCATACCACCGCGCTGTGCTCACCGACCCGGGCGGCGTTGTTGTCGGGCCGCAACCACCACACGGTCGGGATGGGCGGCGTCACCGAGATCGCCACCTCGGCGCCGGGCTACAACTCGTTGCGGCCCAACACCTGCGCGCCGCTGGCCGAGACACTCAAGCTCAACGGCTACTCGACCGCGCAGTTCGGCAAGTGCCATGAGGTGCCGGTGTGGCAGACCAGCTCGATGGGCCCGTTCGACAACTGGCCGGCCGGTGGGGGTGGCTTCGAGCATTTCTACGGGTTCATCGGCGGGGAGACCAACCAG
>Ga0307277_10001120_pt1 | contig 10435 bp, 10 predicted proteins | sample ER_DNA_116_FD_194473 | JGI IMG/M metagenome (GOLD analysis project Ga0307277, IMG submission 194473) | Bulk soil microbial communities from the East River watershed near Crested Butte, Colorado, United States - ER_DNA_116 | ecosystem: Environmental > Terrestrial > Soil > Floodplain | place...
GGCTCGCCCGCAGACTGGACTTGCTCGAGGACGGCGAGTACGTGGGACCACCGCCTCCCGGCTTGCCGAAGCCTTCCGCCTCCGAGGCCTCCGCATGACGATCAGGGCCAAGCTCTACGCGGCGCTCGCGATCACCGTGGCCGGCCTTCTCGTCACGGCCGGGGTGGGGATCTGGGGAATGAGCCGGCTCGGCGACCGCTTCGACGAAGTCCAGCAGGCTTCGGAGGCGCAGGCTCTCGCGCTAGAGCTGAAGTTCGACGTGACTGACTTCAACGGGTGGCAGACCGCGTATGGATATGACAACGGCCAGAGCCGCCCGATCTTTCTCCGTTCGGTCGAGCGCTTCCGGACCAACCTCGCTCGCGCCAAGCACGAACTCACGCGTCCCCAGGAGCAGCGTGCGCTCGGCGAGATCGAGACTGCCTTCAATGACTTCATGAAGCTCGACAACCAGGCCTTCGCGGCCCTGCAGGCCGGCCGGGCCGCAGAGGTCAAGCGGCTCTTCCTCGGCCCGGAGCTGACGAACTTCGAGCGCGCCGCGACGGCCGCGCAGCGACTGGCTGCCTACGAGGCGGCGCGCGTCACGGCTCAGGACACGGCCTTCAAGGACGCTCGCGAGGATGCCCTGCGCCTGCTGATCGCGGTGAGCGCGATCGCGGCTCTACTCGTCGTCATCCTCCTCATCACGGCGAACGACCTCGCCAAGGCGGCCGAGAGCGCTCTCGAGCGGCGTCCCCCCGGCAACTAGCCCCCGCAGGCACGCCGGCTAGCGGGCCTGGGGCGGGCTGGCAAAGCCGGGCTCTGCCCGGCAAAGCCGCGCCGGCCAGGCACGCACTAGCTCCAGGGATAGGGAGAGTGCGAGACCGGGTGCAGGTCGCCCGTGGAGAAGCGCTCGAAGCGAAACGGATAGAGCAGGCTCGAGTGCTCTCCGACAAGCACCTTCGCCACCTCGCGACCGACCCCGATCATCTTGTAGCCGTGATTCGAGTCGAGCACCGTGTAGACGTTCGGCCTCATATAGTCGAACACGGGGAAGTTGTCGGCGGTGAACGAGCCGACACCGCCTGAACGGGCCTGCTTGTAAAGCGGCCGGCAGCCCTCGAAGCGGCTCATCGAGTGGGAGAGCGCTGCGCACCACATATCCGGAAAGTCCGGGTCGACGTCCGTCGTGGACGGGTACGGATCGAGCTCGACGTCTCCCTCGACGACGAGGGGGGAGGCACCGCCCTGAACACCATGGCGATCGCGCTTGAAATAGATCCCCCAGAGCTCGTCGGTGACGAGCTTGCCCTCGTCGGTGTGGAGGGGGGCGTCAGTGTCGAGATGGATGACCGGAGGCGCTCCGCCGTCGGCCAGTGCGAACATGTGCGGATCGACCTGGATCTCCCCCTCCTGGAGGTTCCAGTACGTCCACATCGGACGATCGGGCACGACCTCTCCCGACGGTGTGCGGATGTCGATGGTGGGCGGGAGTCCGAGCATCTCCCAGAAACGCTGCGCCCACGGGCCAGGTGCGATCACGAGCTGCTCGCCGACGCCGATGCGGCCCCGGTTCGTCTCCACCGCGCCGACCGAGTCGTCGGGGCGGAGCTCAAGGCCTGTGACCTCGACGCCGGCGAGGATCTCGACGTCCTCGGAGCGGCATTTGCCGACCAGCCCCATGACGGAGTCCCGGTTGAAGGCAAAGCCTCCCTGGTGCTCGTGGAGGCAGACCGTCACGCCCTGTGCGCGCCAGTCGGGGAAGAGCTCCTTCATGTAGCGGTCGACCTCGGCCTCCCCCGTGACGATCGTCGAGCTGTAACCGATGCGCTCCTGGCGCTCGTAGACCTCCACGAGATCGGGTTCCTGCACCGACGGCCCGATGGCCATGTAGCCGACCGGGTTGTACGCATAGGCCGCCGGGTCGGACTCCCACACCTCGACGCACGCCTGCATCAGCTCGCTCATTGCGGGCTGGTAGTAGTTGTTTCGGACGACCCCGCAGGCGATGCCGGAAGCTCCCGCGCCCGGCTCGGACTTCTCCAGCACGACGATGTCGCGCCCGGACCCCAGTCCGCGGCCGCGCAGCTCCTTCGCGAGGTGATACGCCGTCGAGAGGCCGTGGATGCCGGCGCCGACGACGACGTAAGGGCGGGAGCTGGGCAGGGCGGCCATCAATTGCCTCCTCGGCAATAGCGTTTCAAATCTGTCATGCTGACCGTAGCATGGCCCGCACCGGAAAGCCAGCTGTCCGTCGTGTCGCGGCGGTGGAGCGCGCCGTGGCGGTCCTAGGGGCCCTAGCGGAGGCCGACGGGGAGCTCGGCACGAACGAGCTCGCGCGCCGAACGGGAGTGAACGCCAGCAGCGTCTCCCGCCTCCTCGCGACGCTCTCGGCGAGCGGATACGTCGAGCATGTCGAGGACACGGGCCGCTATCGGCTGGGCCTGCGGCTCCTCCAGCTCGGGAACGTCGTCCTGGCCGGCCTCGATCTCCGCGGGGTGGCGCGCCCGCACCTCGAGGAGCTCGTCGCAGAGACCGGGGAAACGGCGACCCTCTCGGTCCCCGGCGAGGGTGATGCGGTCACCGTCGACTTCGTCCAGAGCGACTCCTCCGTGCAGAGCGTGGCGCGGCTCGGCAGGCCGAGCGTCGCCCATGCCACAGCAACGGGCAAGGTACTCCTCGCCTTCGGCGGGGTTGCCGTGCCGATAGCGAAGCTCGAGCGATTCACGCCACGCACGATCACCGATCCCCGTAAGCTGGCCGCAGCGGTCGAGCGGGTGCACACGCAGGGATGGGGCGAGGCCGCCGGCGAGCGCGAGCGCGACCTCAACGCGATCGCGGCGCCCATTTTCCGCGTGGACGGACGGCTCACTGGGATCCTGGGGCTACAGGGACCGGGCGGGCGATTCGACCGCGCCGCCAGGCGGGCCGCCGTCGACCCTCTCCTCGGGGGTGCGAGCGCCGTGTCCAAGGCGTTAGGGTGGACGCCATGAGCACCGAGGCGCAGATCGTCCAGACGGCATTTCATCGCAAGCTGGAAGAGCTCGGTTGCGAGTTCATGGACTGGGAGGGGTGGTACTGGCCCAACCACTTCGGCGACCCGGTGGCCGAGCACCACGCAGTGCGACGAGACGTGGGCGTGTGGGACGAATCGCCGTTGCGCAAGTGGGACTTCAGCGGGCCGGACGCGCTCAAGGCAGCCGACCGGATCTTCACGAACGATATGGCCGGCCTAGACATCGGCCAGGTTCGCTACGGCCCGTTCTGCGACGAGAACGGGAAGATGGTCGGCGACGGCACAGTCTTCAAGTTCACGGACGCGAGCTGCTGGGTGATCACCGCGCTCGACTCCGACCTCGATCACTTCAACGACGTCGTGTCGGGCATGGCGGTCGAGATCGAGCCGATCACGGAAAAGCTCCCCCACGTCCAGCTCCAGGGGCCCCGGTCGCGAGAGGTGCTCGCCGACTTGACGGACGAGGAGGTGGAGAACCTCGGATACTTCCGTTTCTTCCCGCACCAGGTGCACGTCGGCCGAGTGCCGTGCTGGGTCTCGCGGACCGGCTACTCGGGCGAGCTCGGCTATGAGATCTTCTGCGACCCGGACTATGCCGAGGAGCTCTGGGACACGCTGACCGGGGCGGGCGCGAAGCCGTATGGGCTGGCGGCAATCGAGACGCTCAGGATCGAGTCGGGGCTGATCTTCATCGGCTACGACTACTTCCAGCACGAGACCGACCCGTTCGACATGTCGCTCGACAAGGTGATCCGGCTCGACACCGGCGACTTCCACGGGAAGAAGGCGCTCGAGGAGACGGCGAAGGCACCCCCAAGACGGCTCGTTACGCTGACCGTCGAAGGGAGCGATGTCCCCGAGTACGGCGCGGCGGTGACCAAGGACGGCGGGGCAGCCGGAACCCTCACGAGCCCCTCCCAGAGCCCGACGCTCGGTCAGGTGATCGGAATGGCCGTGCTCGAGACGCGCTTCGCCGACAAGGGCACGGAGGTCGAGGTGGCCGTCGGCGACGGCACGGCGCCGGCCACGGTCTCCGACTTCCCCGTCTACGACCCCGAGAAGACGCGCCCGCGGAGTTAGCGGTCGCGACCGCTTAGCTCGTTTCGATCGGCCCCTCGGCCAGGAGCCTGCGGAACGCCGGGTACTGGCCCAGCTTCCCCACCGTCACGAGCGTGTCGCCCTCCTGGATCATGTCCGACGGCTGGGCGCCGGTGACAGGCTCGGGCTCACGCAGGATCGCGATGATGGTCACGCCGGTCCGCGCGCGAAAGCCGCACTCGGCAAGCGTATGGCCGACAGCCGGGCTCCCGGAGGGGACGGGTACCCACTCGATCGCCAGCTCGCCCAGGGCCATCTCCAGGTCCTCGACGATCTTGGGCCGTTCGTAGGCGCCCCCGAGGACGGCGCCGAGCTGGCGGGACTCGTCGTCCTCGAGCTTGAGGACCGCGCGCGGCTCGTCGTCGTGCGCACGGGCGAAGAAGTAGAGCTCGCGCGTCCCGTCGACGTGCTGGATCACAGCCACTCTGTTCCCGTGCGCGGTCTCGAAGGTGAACTTCGTTCCGACGCCGGGAAGGCGGGTTTCTCGCAGCTCAGACGGCATTGCTCGTCCTTTCCAGTTTAGGCGGGGGGAACAAGAGGCGGCCGATTCGTTTCGATTCCTTCATGAGGATGACGCCCAGGGTGGCGGTGGCGAGCACGTACAAGCCGGCGAAAGCCACGAGGTCCTCGCGGTCGCCCGCGGCGATCGCCGAGTTCCCCGCGGCGATCTGGGCGAGGATGATCGTGAACTCTCCGTGCGCGACCAGCGCGGCGCCCACGTTGAGGCTCTGGCGCCGGTTGAAGCCGCCCACCACGCCCGCCGAGTAGCCGGCCACAACTTTCGCGAGAACCGAAAGCACGACTGCGAGCGCGAGGATCCAGCCGATGTCGTTCACGGCCCCGACGTCGATCGTGAGTCCGAAGACGAAAAAGAACAGCGCCGCGAAGATGTCCCGGAAGGAGAGAAACCTCTCTTCGATCTCGCGTCGGACGGAAGTCTCCGCCAGCACGACGCCCGCCATGAGAGCCCCGATGGCCGCAGAGAGGCCGAGCGCGTCGGCCCCTGCGCTCATCCCGACGAGGAGAGCGAAGGTGAACAGGAGGAAGAACTCGCTGGGGAGCCGGTCGAGGACCGCGTCGATCGCACGTGCGAGGAAGCGCGAACCGGCCAGCGAGAGGGTGATGAAGCCGAGCGCCTTACCGACCGCGACGAGCGTCGGGCTGACACCGCCGCCGCCGGCGGCGGCAAATCCGAGCACGCCGGCGATGACGATGTCCTCGATGACGAGGATGGCCAGGATGACGTCGGTCTCGTCGTCGGCGAGCCGGCGGAAGTCGATCAGGCCCTTGACGGTGACCGCGCTCGAAGAGACGTACACGGCGGCGGCGAGGATGACGGCAGCGAAGCTGAGCCCGAAGGCGACCAGCCCGACGAGAAGACCGATGCCGGCGTTCAGCAAGAAGTCGATCGACCCCCCCAGGCCGAGGTGGCGCCCGGTCCGCAGCAGCCTTTCGAACGTGAACTCGAGCCCCAGGAAGAAGAGCAGGAAGATGATCCCGAGCTCGGCCACGAACGTCGTCACGTCGGAGGGCTCGATGACGCTCAGCGCACGCGGTTCATTCGGCCCGAGGAGCAGGCCCGCGAGTAGATAGGCCGGAATGGCCGAAAGGCCGAAGCGGCTCGCGACCAGGCCCAGCCCTCCCAGGATCGCGACTGTCAGGGCTAGCTGAGAGAGTGTCACTTCGCGCAGGCATCCTACGAAGACCGCGCGCTGTAGATGAGAACACCTCGGCGGTTGCTGGAGACCCGCTAAAATCTTGATTAGAGCGTCCGCCGACCCAGCCGTGCTGGAAAGCAACTCCGCGTAGGAGTCTGAGGAGGCGGGAGGACGCGCCCCCACCGAAAGGAGGCGCGTTGAAGCGCATCGTGTTCACGATTCGCCACACCCTGCACGTCGTGGCCGCAAGCATCGCTGTCGAGCTGGGGCTCGATCTCGGCGCAGGAGCGACCGCCGCAGTGCTGGCCCCGTTCGTGGGGATGTGGATCTACGGCCTCGCCGGCGTGATCGTGATCGGCTCCCTACCACTCCTGGGCCTGAACATTGCCCGCGTCGCACGCCGGGAGTGGCGAAAGCATGGCCGGATGGCGTAACACTGAGCCGAGCGGTCGGGCGCTCTACGCGAGCCAGACGAGACACGAGGCGCGATCGCGGATCGCCTTGGCCGCTTTGCGGTAGATCCGCCGCTTGATCCGCGCCAGGTCCGGCCCGAAGACGAGCAGGCTCGGCGCGCGTTCGGCCGTCAGCTCGAGGAGCGCCTCCACCGGACGAAGGCTGCGCACGCGGATCCGTTCCACCCGGACGCCGAGCGACTGGGCGAGCACCGCCGGAGCGCGGAAGGCATCCGCGTCGGCATCGGTCTCGGGGAGCTGGTCATAGCCCATGCGCACCGACATGGTGAGAGGCGGTAGCTCGACCACGTTGACGACGATCAGAGCCTGGCCGGCCTCGACCGCTGCATCGACAGCGAACGTCGCGGCTTCCGGATCGAACGGAACGCCCATCGTCGCGAGCAGGACGGGCCGGCTCGACGGGGCACGGACGCCCTCGGCTACTCGGGATGCAGCTTCCACTTCGGCAGGCTCCTGGCCTGGCGGCGCAGCCTCCGTCGCCACCAAGGCATGTAGCCGATGAACCAACCGGCGAGCACGACGGGCAGGAGCAGGAAGAGGGACTCGGCAACGAACAGCGCCAGGAGGCCGAAGATGAGGGCTAATCCGAGAGCGACTCCGATCACGGTTATGCGCATCCGCCGCATGTCGCGCATGATCCCCCAGTACTCGTCTGCAGGGATCTGGGTCGTGTTCCAGCGGCGTCCGCAGCTCTCGCACGTCCAGGTCTCGCCGTAGGGGACGTGCTTCATCTCGCCGCAGTCGCACGCAACCGTGATCGGGGGCGCACGCACGTCCTGATCTTACGCGGCTGATTGAAGTTGTCCGTACGCGGTGGTACCTTCCGGCCGCCGTCGAAACCGCTTCGATCGCTGGTCAGAAGGAGGAAATACGTGGCTCAAGCAGTCGTCGAAGAACGACAACTCCTCAAAGCGATGCGCTGGTACGACGGGTTCGTCGTCGCGCTCGCAAACCCCGGCTTCCTGATCGGATCCCTCGGGTTCTCGATCGGCGCCCTTGGCGGCTGGGGCGCCATGTTCCTCTGGGGCGTCTCCATGTTCATCGGGACGCTCTCGAACTGGATCTACTCCGAGAGCGCGGCGATGTTCCCGGACAAGCCGGGCGGAATCTCCCTCTATGCGAACGAGGGCTGGCGCAAGTACTTCACGTTCGTCGGACCGGTGGCCACCTTCGGCTACTGGTTCGCGTGGTCGAGCGTGCTCGCCCTCTTCGGCATCATCATCGGCGGTCTCATCCAGGCCGAATGGGCGACCGGCCAGGATTGGACGACGTCGGCAGGGCCGCTTGCAGACGGAGTGGGTTTCCCGCACGTGGTCGCCATCGTCGTGATCGCGATCGTCTGGGCCATCAACATCTTCGGCATCAGACCCGCCGTCTGGATGGCCTACGTCACCGGCGGGCTCCTGCTGATCCCGCTCTTCGTCTTCATGTTCCTCACGTACCTGACCGGGGACTGGCACACCTCGAACATGACTTGGGGCATTCACGACTGGAAGACAGCGGTCGTGTGGCTCTACATCATGGGCTGGTCTGCCTACGGGGTGGAGACGTGCGCGGCGTTTGCACCCGAGTACAAGGACACCGTGCGCGACACCGCTTTGGCTCTCCGCACGGCGGCCGTGTTCTCGCTGGCCGTCTACATCCTCCTCCCGCTCGGAGTGGGCGGAACCGTCGGCGCCAGCGCCGCGAACGACGCGAGCGGCATCCTCTATCTCGTCGAGGGCTTCAACAAGATCCTCGGCGGCGGCGGCGACGTAATGGTGGCTCTGCTGATCGCAAGTCTGTTCATCTCGATGAACACGGCGACGGCGGACGGGTCGCGGGCCCTTTACGGGATCGCGCGCGACGGCGTCACGATCAAACAGCTGTTCCACCTGAACCGCTTCCACGTTCCCGCGCGGGCGATGACACTCGACATGGTCATGAACATCCTGCTCGTGCTCTTCGTCGGGAACATCCTCGCCATCCTCGTGGCCGGGAACCTCGGCTACATGTCATCGCACTTCTTCGCGCTGACCGGGTTCCTCCTGCTGCGCAAGGACCGGCCGAACTGGCCACGGCCGATCAGGCTCGCCCGGCCGTGGGTCGGAGTAGCGGCGCTGCTCGCCGCGATCAACGCGTTCTTCATCATCATCGGGGCCTCCAACCCCAGTCTCACCGGCTACGGCGGGAAGAAGGAGACCTGGATCGGGATCGGCGTTCTCCTGATCGGCGTGCTTCTCTACATCTTCCGCCGCGCCGTCCAGGACAAGGCGCCCGTCCATCTTCGCGAGGCGACACCGGATATGCCTCCGACGGCACCTACGACGACCGGCGTCTCCACCGGCTACTAGGCAACTTCTGGTCGGCAGACGAAAGGGCGGCTCCGGCCGCCCTTTCTTCGTTTCCCCTGCTGCTTGCAGAAAAGCCGCAGCGGTTGGAGAATCGCGGTCTCCCCTGCCGTCCAAAGGAGGCTGCGACGAATGGCGCGTGACCCCAAGTACGACATCCTCTTCGAGCCCATCCAGCTAGGCCCGAAGACGATGAAGAACCGCTTCTACCAAATCCCTCACTGCAACGGTTTCGGATCCGAGAAGCCGATGAGCCAGGCCTATTTCCGCGCCATGAAGGCTGAGGGGGGTTACGGCGCCTGCTGCACGGAGTACTGCTCCATCCATCCGGAGTCCGACGACACCCACCGTGTCTCGGCGCGCCTCTGGGACGACGACGACATCAAGAACCTCGGCCTGATGTGCGACATGCTCCACGAGCACGGAGCGCTCGCCGCGGCCGAGCTCTGGTACGGCGGCCCGCACGCGCCTTGCATGGAGTCGCGCGCCGTCCCGCGCGCGCCCTCGCAGATTCCGAGCGACTTCGAGCACCTCACGTACCCCAAGGAGATGGACAAGGACGACATCCGCGAGGTGCAGGGCTTCTACGTCGAGGCCGCCAAGCGCGCCCGCGAAGCTGGGTTCGACATCGTCTACGTCTACGGCTCGCACTCCTATCTGCCACAGCAGTTCCTGACGCCGTACTACAACAAGCGCACGGACGAGTACGGCGGCTCGCTCGAGAACCGAGCCCGCTTCTGGCGCGAGACGATCGAGCAGGTGAAAGACGCAGTCGGCGACGACTGCGCCATCGCTGTGCGTATGTCCACGGACATGTTCATGGGCGAGGCGGGCACCCAGCTCGAGCGCGACTGCCTCCCCTTCGTGGAGATGGTCGACGACATCGTGGACGTCTGGGATATCAACGTCTCCGGAATCTCCGAGTGGGGCGAGGACGCGACCCCGTCGCGCTGGTACCCCTCCGGCCGCATGCTCCCGTGGCAGAAGGCGGTCAAGGACGTCTCGAAGAAGCCAGTCCTCGGCGTGGGCCGCTTCACGAGCCCCGACCTAATGGTCGAGGCGATCAACGGCGGCTCCCTGGACATCATCGCCACCTGCCGCCCCTCGATCTCCGATCCATTCCTCCCGCTGAAGATCGACGAGGGCCGCCTCGACGACATCCGCGAGTGCATCGGCTGCAACATCTGCATCTCCCGTTGGGAGATCGGCGGCCCGCCCCTCATCTGCACCCAGAACGCGACCGCTGGCGAGGAGTACCGGCGCGGCTGGCATCCCGAGAAGTTCGACCCCGCCACCAACGCGGACAACGACGTGCTCGTGGTCGGCGCCGGCCCCGCTGGGATGGAATGCGCGATGGTGCTCGGGAAGCGCGGCATGCGCCGGGTCCACCTCGTCGAAGCCGCGGACGACATGGGCGGGATCATGCGCTGGGTTCCCCAGCTCCCCGGTTTGGGCGAGTGGGCCCGGGTCGTCAACTACCGCAAGATCCAGATCGACAAGCTGAAGAACGTCGAGTTCATCCCCAACACCGAGCTCGACGCGAACGGCGTGAAGAGCTACGGCGCGGAGATCGTGGTGGTCGCCACGGGCGGCTACTGGGCGACGGACGGCCTGAACGGAGCGACGCACGACACGATCCCCGGCGCGGATGCGTCCAAGCCGAACATCCTCACGCCGGAGCAGATCATGCGCGACGGGAAAGAGGTGCCCGGCAACAGGGTGGTGATCGTCGACAACGACGGCTACTACATGGGGGTCTCGCTGGCCGAGAAGCTCGCCATGGAGGGCCAGCAGGTCACGATCATGACTCACCTCGGGCATCACGCTCCGTACATGCACTTCACCCTCGAGGCGCCCAACATGCACCGGCGCCTGCACCAG
>Ga0307277_10001122_pt1 | contig 10423 bp, 11 predicted proteins | sample ER_DNA_116_FD_194473 | JGI IMG/M metagenome (GOLD analysis project Ga0307277, IMG submission 194473) | Bulk soil microbial communities from the East River watershed near Crested Butte, Colorado, United States - ER_DNA_116 | ecosystem: Environmental > Terrestrial > Soil > Floodplain | place...
CAACGGCCTCCCGCAGGATCACTGCTACGTGAACGTGCTCCGCGACGCGATGTCTACGGACGAGCTCGATCCCGGCGGCATCTACTTCGGGACGACCGGCGGCCAGGTCTACGCGTCGCCGGACGGGGGCGACAAGTGGACGGCGATCGTGCGCGACCTCCCCGCCGTGCTCTCCGTCGAGGCGCAGACACTGCCGTGATCCGCATCGTCCTTCCGCAGCACCTGCGGACCCTCGCGGGCGTCGAGGGAGAGGTATCCGTCGACGTCCACGGGCGGCCGACGCAGCGCACCGTCCTCGACGCGCTGGAGGCGAGCTATCCCACGCTGCAAGGGACGATTCGCGATCACGGGACGGCGAAGCGCCGGGATTTCATCCGCTTCTTCGCCTGCGGGCAAGACATCACGCTCGAGCCCGCCGACGATCCGCTGCCGGAGCAGGTCGCCTCGGGAGCCGAGCCGTTCAGGGTGGTGGCCGCGATGGCCGGCGGCTAAGCGAGGAAGGGGGATCTACCGGGTCATGAATACTCAAGGCTTGCTCGACCGGCCGGAAACCGCCTAGGATCGACCGATCAGAGAGCGGTCGAAAGGAGCGAGCATGCGCAGAGGACGTCTAATCGTTGTCTGCATGGGAATCCTTGTGCTTGCCACCGCCGCATCGGCGGCCGGCGCCAGGCAGCGCACTTCGGAGACGTTCCAGTTCAGCGATCCGTTCTCCGGCAGCTTCGACTGCGGCGCCTTCACCGCGACGCTTTCGGGCCACGACAAAGGGCGTGTTACCACCTGGTTCGACACGGCCGGCGATCCGATCAAGCAGATCGGGCGCATCCAGGCGATCGAGACCGACGTCAACGGGACGACCGGGAAGTCGATCGACATAAGAACAGACCTCACGGTGCACATCGACTTCGTCGCGGGCACGACGACGCTCGCGGGCGTCCGAAACCTCTCGACCGACCCCGGTCACGGAGTTGTCGTCCAACATGTCGGCCGCGTCGTCATCGGCCCCGACGGTGACCCGATCTCGCTCAGCGGAAAATTCGCCGAGTTCGACGCTGCGTATATGGATCAGGACTTCTGCGCCGCGCTCGCGTAAGGCCTGGCGATTGGGAGGTGAAGGCGGAGGGGGAGGGATTTGAACCCTCGTCGGACGAAACCGCCCGAAACGGTTTTCGAGACCGCCGCATTCGACCGCTCTGCCACCCCTCCGCGGAGCCCTGGGGCCAGAGGGCAGGGTATCCGCTGCCTTTAGCGGACGCGATGCGGCAGCAGACGCCGCCGGAGCCGGGCTTGGCCCGGCGGGAGGCGAACGACGAGTCGCAAAAGCGCAACGAAGAAGAAGGGGGCAATACGGGGGAAACATGGTTTCCCCCGTACGAGTGAGCCGGCGGCAGCCGCCGCGAACGGCGAGGCGGAGAAGGAGGGATTCGAACCCTCGAGGCAGGGATGTACCCCACCTAACGCCTTAGCAGGGCGCCGCCTTCAGCCACTCGGCCACTTCTCCGGGATGCAAAGGGTACCGCACGTTTGTTTCTGCTCCAGTCGAAATCACCCTTCAGGGGCATGGCGGGAAAGTGGCGCCGGGGGCATGCTGAAGAAGCCGGCTCCCCTCGAATTCCCCCCGAATTCTCCCTCCCGGCATTCGCGAAGCCCGTCTGTGCAAGGCGGGCTTTGCTGTATCTCGGCTTTAGTTAAGGGGCGAATGCGAGTCGGCCGTCATGAGGTCAAGATCTCCAACCCGGACAAGCTCTTCTTCCCCGAGCGCGGGCTGACCAAGGGCGACCTCGTCCAGTACTACGTCGACGTCGCTCCGTGCGCGCTCAACCACGTCCGCCGGCGCCTGTTTCACATGAAGCGCTACCCGAACGGCGTCGAGGGCGACTTCTTCCACCAGAAACGCGTGCCCGCGCATCCGGACTACGTCGGCGAGCAATTCGTCCGCTTCCCGAGCGGTCACTCGACCGTCTTCGCGGTGATCGACAACGCGGCGGCGCTCGCCTGGGTGGTCAACCTCGGCTGCATCGAGCTGCACACCTGGCACTCGCGCGTGGACGACATCGAGCGGCCCGACTACATGCTGATCGACCTCGACCCGACGACGGACGACCAATGGGAGCACGTCCTCGTGATCGCGCTCGTCGTCAAGGAGGTGCTCGACGAGCTCGAGCTCCCCAGCTATCCGAAGACCTCCGGCTCGACCGGGCTTCACATCCTGACACCGATCAGGCCGGAGCTGCCGTTCCCTGAGGTACGGCGGTTCGCGAAGGCCGTCGCGCAGGCGGTCGAGCGCCGCATCGGCGACCAGCGCGTGGCGACGACGACCTGGAAGGTCGCCGACCGCGAGGGCGTCTTCGTCGACTATGGTCAGAACGCGCGCGACCGGACGATCGCCTCGGCCTATTCGATCCGCCCGACCCCGGACGCGCGAGCCTCGGCGCCGTTGCGCTGGGCGGAGGTGCCGGGCATCGATCCGGCCGCGTTCACACTGGAGACGATGCGGAAGCGGATCGAGAAGGTGGGCGACCTCACCTCGGGGATCTGGCGTCGCCGCGTCTCGCTCCCCTCGCGCTTCGAGGCGCTCGAGCTCGAGCCGGCCGACCCGGACCGCTTCGACGACCGGTCTTGGCACACCGCGCTCGAGCCATGGGTTTGAGCAAAGGCTTCTTTCCGTCCCGCCGCATGTGCTAACGGCGCCTCGAGATACAACGAAGTAGAGGGCTTTAGCGCCTGTCGCCTCGGCTGACGACGAGGGCGATCATCGAACCGGCGGGCAGCACCCGGCCAGGCCGGCGGCTTTGGGCGAGGACGATGCCCTTCTTCCGGCGGTTCGAGTAGGCGAAGCTCACCTTGCCGGTGCGACAGTGCTTCCTTGCAATCGCCAGCCTGGCGGACAAGCTCTTCTTGCCGACGACGTTCGGCACGGTGCACGGCGCGCGTGCGATCGAGAAGGTGTTCGAAATGTCAGATGCAGCGGTGTAGTTCGCGTCGCCCGGCTGCGAGGCGGTCACCGTGCACAAACCTGCGCCCGTCAGGTGCACCGTCGCGGTGCTAACGGCGCAGTTCCCGCTCCCCGCGAAGGAAATCGGAAGCCCGGACGACGCCGTCCCACTGACGGTGAAATCCGCGGCGCCGTAGGTCTTGTTCGCGAGCGGCCGGAAGGTGATCGATTGGCCCGCCTTCGCGATTGCGAAGCTCTGCGAGACATCGGCCGCGGCGAGATGGACGGCGTCGCCCGGCTGCGAGGCGGTCACCGAGCATGAACCGGCGCCGGTGATGTGAACGCTCGCAGCGCTGGCGGCGCAGCTCCCGCTTGCGGAAAAGGACACCGGCAAGCCTGAAGAGGCCGAAGCCGAGACGGCAAAGTCCGGGTCGCCGAACGTCTTGCCTGGGAGCGAGCCGAAGCTGATCGTTTGGCAAACCTTGGCGAGCGCGAGGAACACATTCTCGCCGGCGGCGATCCCGGTCGCGGCGCAGAGGCCGCTCGGGACGCTGCATTGGGGGGCGTCCGTGGCGCCGCAGCCCCAGGAGACGACGGTGCCGTCGGCCTTCAGCGCCAGGCTCGAATAATCGTCGGCGGCGATCGCGGTCACGCTAGAGAGGCCGTTAGGCACGCTGCACTGCCCGTAATCGGGACCGCTGCAGCCCCAGGCGACCACGGTGCCGTCGCCCTTCAAGGCCAGACTCTGAGCGTAACCGGCAGCGATCGCGGTCACGCCGGAGAGGCCGCTCGGCACGCTGCACTGCCCGAAGCCGGGGCCGCCCCCGCAGCCCCAGGCGACGACGGTGCCGTTGTCCTCCAAGGCCAGATTGTGAGCCTCACCGGCGGCAATCGCGGTCACTCCGGAGAGGCCGCCCGGCACGCTGCATTCCCCGGCGTGGGGGCCGCTGCTGCAGCCCCAGGCGACCACCGTGCCGTCGCCCTTCAGGGCCAGGCTCTGATGATCGCCTGCCGCGATCGCGGTCACGTCGGAGAGGCCGCCCGGCACGCTGCACTGCCCGTCGTCGAAGAAGTGACAGCCCCAGGCGACTACGGTGCCGTCGTTCTTCAAGGCCAGGCTCTGAAGGCTGCCGGCAGCGATCGCGGTCACGCCGGAGAGGCCGCCCGGCACGCTGCACTGCCCGAAGTCGAAGCCGTCGAAGCAACCCCAGGCGACCACGGTACCGTCGCCCTTCAACGCCAGGCTCTGCGAGTAGCCGGCGGCGATCGCGGTCACACCGGAGAGGCCGCTCGGCACGCTGCACTGCCCGAAGTCGTCGGAGAGGCCGCAGCCCCAGGCGACAACGGTGCCGGTCACCGTCGCCTGCGCCGCGCCCGGCGCAAAGGGCAGCCCGACGCCTAGCACAGCAAGCACGCATAGCCAAAGCGGCGTCCGCGATCGTGTCGGCAGCTTGATCTCCCTCTCCTTTCCGGCCACCTCAGTAGAGCAAGCGCTCTCGCTACCCGATGAGGTGGGATGGGGGAGCACCAACGAGTGTCCTCCCTTCCGCGGCGGATTACAAGCAGACCTTCCGAGATCTGCTCGTGTTTCTCGGGTTGCGCTCGCGCTTCGGTCTAGGACGAAGGGCCCAGAAGCCTCGGCACAGTCAGGTCGTTCGGTCGCCGCGGCGGCCTGACCTCCCGCCAGGTGCAGTCCTTCGGATCTTTGTCGGGCCGCCAGCGGATGAAGCGCGTGCCGTGTCGGAACCGGTTCTTCTCCAGCTTGTCGTAGCGCACCTCGCAGACGAGCTTCGGCTTGACCGGGTTCCAGTCGAGCTCTTTGCCGCGGGTCCAGCGGCTTTGCCCTCCGGGAACGCGGTCGCCGCTGATCGCGCCCGGGGCGCGCAGCTTCGGGAGCTTCTCCTCGAGCTCGCGCCGGACCGCAGCCGGAAAGCCGGAGCAGTGGCCGACGAAGTCGAGTCCACCCTTCGCGTCGTAGAGGCCGAGCAGCAGCGTCGAGATCCGGCCCTCGGCCTTCTCGCTCCAGCGGAAGCCGACGATCACGCAGTCGGCCGTCCGGTAGGGCTTCACCTTGACGACTCCCTCGCGCGAGCCGGGCAGATAGGGGACGCCGAGGCGCTTCGCGACGACGCCGTCGAGCCCGGCGGCCTCGAGCTTTTGCAGCCACTCGCCGGCCTGGGCCGGATCGCGGGTCACCGGTGAGAGCCGGAACTTCTTCCCCACGCGCTCGAGCTTGGCGCGCCGCTTCTCGAGCGGCAGCTTGTTGACCGGCTCGCCCTTCCAGCGCAGGAGGTCGAAGGCGATGAACTGGGCGGGAATCTCAGCCGAGAGCTTGCGGATCCGGCTCTCCGCGGGATGCAGTCGCATCTGCATCGCGTCGAAGTCGAGCACACCGTTGCGCTCGATCACGATCTCGCCGTCGAGCGCCGAGTCCGGTGGCAGCAGCTCGCCGACTCCGCGCAGCTCCGGAAAATAGCGCAGCAGCGGTCGCCCGTTCCGGCTCCAAATGGCGAGCTCGCCTTTCAGGTTCTCCATCACGCCGCGAAAGCCGTCCCACTTCGGTTCGTACTGCCAATCGCCCTCCGGCAGCTCGGTGACGAGCTCGGCTTCCATCGGCGGAAAAGGAAGGTTTCGAGGCGGCACTTCGCCGGGAGACTAGTCACGTGGGTGAGCTCGACGGGGTCTGGGAAGTCAAGCGCATCGGCGGTGCGCTGCCGCCGCTTCTGGGCGTACGCAAGGAGATCTCCGGTGGGTCGGGGACGACCAAGCTAGGCGCACTGCCAGGCCAGGCGTTCGACGTCGACGGGCTGTCGCTGCGCTACCGGGCGCCGTTCGTCGGCTTCGTCGACGTGCTCGAGCAAGACGGAGAGGGCTATCGCGGCCGGGCGACGTTTCGCGGGCGGGAGTTCGGCAAATTCGAGCTGAGACGGATCAAGACAGGAGGAGAAATGGCTTCGGAAAAGCTGCAAGAACAGCTCGTCAAGCACATCGACGAGGCCTATGCGATGGAGCAGAACGTCCTCCGGATGCTGGACGGGATGATCGAGACGACCGAGGACCCGGAGATCAAGAACGAGCTCCGCGAGCACAAGCTCGAGACCGAGCGGCACGCCGAGCGGATGCAGCAGCGGCTGGAGGCGCACAGCGCCACGCCTTCGATGGTGAAGGAAGCCGGCGGAATCGCGGGCGCGCTGCTGAAGAGCGTCGTCGACATGGCCCGCGGCGAGAAGGCCGGGCGCAACGCGCGCGACGGCTACGCCACCGAGCATCTCGAGATCGCGAGCTACCAGCTGCTCGAGCGGATTGCGCAGCGAGCCGGCGACGAGGAGACGGCCGAGGCGGCGCGAGAAAACCGCCAGGACGAAGAGGCGATGGCGAAGAAGCTCGACGCGCACTGGGACAAGTTCGCCGAGCTCTCGCTGAAAGAGGAGGGCGTTACCGTCTAAGCGTGACCGTTTCAGGGACAGGCACCGACCGGTGCCTGTCCCTACCGCGCAACCTCAGCGCGGCGGCGACAGGTCTAATGCGCAGTCATGCGCAGAGTCGTCGTCACCGGCCTCGGAGCAGTCACCCCGCTCGGAAACTCTGCGCCCGAGACCTGGCGCGCCGCGCTCGCCGGCGAGAGCGGGATCGACTGGATCCGCGCTTTTGACGCCGGCGAGTTCCCGGTGCGGGTCGCGGCGGAGGTCAAAGACTTCGATCCAAGCGCCGCCGCCTCGCCGAAGGAGCAGCGCAAGCTCGACCGCAACGTCCTGCTCGCCCTGGCGGCCGGCAAGGAAGCCGTCGAGCATGCGGGACTGAACGGGTTCGATCCCCACCGCGTCGGAATCGCCTTCGGCTCCGCGATCGGCGGAATCGCGGGGATCATGCAGCAGGGCGAGGTCCTTCGCGAGCGCGGTTTCGAGCGGATCTCGCCGAGCTTCATTCCGAGCGTGCTCGTCGATGCTGCGAGCGGCCAGCTCGCGATCTCCCTCGGCATCCGTGGCCCGAACTACGCCCCCGTGTCGGCTTGCGCGACCGGGTCGCACGCGGTGGGCGAGGCCGCGGAGCTGATCAAGCGCGGCGACGCCGACGCGATGCTGGCCGGCGGTACCGAGGCCGCGATCCAGCCGATCATCCTGGCCGGTTTCGTCGCGATGCGCGGCCTCGCCGCTGAGGAAGAGCACCCGCCGCATGCATCGCGTCCCTTCGACGCGACCAGGGCCGGCTTCGTGATGGGCGAGGGCGCGTGCGTGCTCGTGCTGGAAGAGCTCGAGGCCGCCCGCGCTCGGGGCGCGACGATCTACGCGGAGGTGCTCGCCTACGGCACCTCGAACGACGCGCACCACATGGCCCAGCCCGAGCCGGAGGCGATCGGCGTCGGCGAGATGATGCGGGCGGCGATCGACCGGGCCGGCCTCGAGCCGCAAGACGTCGGCTACATCAACGCGCACGGAACCTCGACGCCACTGGGCGACGCGGCGGAGACGAAGGCGATCAAGGACGTCTTCGGCGACCACGCCTACGAGCTCGCCGTCTCCTCGACGAAGTCGATGATGGGCCACTGCTTCGGGGCGGCCGGCGCGATCGAGGCGATGATGTGCGTGCTTGCTCTGCACGAGGGCAAGCTGCCGCCGACGATCAACTACCAGCACCCGGATCCCGTCTGTGACCTGGACTACGTGCCGAACGAGGCTCGGGAAGCGCAAGTCGAGGTCGCGCTCTCGAATGCCATGGGCCTGGGCGGGCACAACGCTTGCGTGTTGCTCGGCCGCGTTCCCTGAGGTTGCGTTTGTGCCCGCTCCGGCGACAATGAGACCGAGGCTAGAGGGGGAGGGGACTTGGGGGGACCGAGGTGGGCACTTGGCTTGGGCGTGGCGGCGTGCGTGCTGCTCCTCGCGCCGCTGGCAGGAGCGCGAAACAGCTCGCCGTACGTCGACGCGGCGGCCGACGCGCCGCCCGCGGCTCCCGACCTGACCGCGATCCAAGTCTCGAACGACGATGCGGGCAAGGTCGTCTTCCAAATCTCGATTTCAAATCGCTCCGCGCTGGGGGGTACCGATCTCGTCGCGGTGTTCGTCGATGCGGACGGCAAGACGGGCACCGGCTGCGCGCGGGGGGTTTTCGGTGCCGAGTATGCGCTCGACGTGCTCGCAGGCCGGTACGTCTTCGGCCGCTGCCTGAGCGGCCGCTGGAGCTTCAGCAACCGTCCCACCTCATTCAGCGGTTCGTTCGCAAGCTCGACCCTGACCCTGGGGGTGAACCGACGCGACCTGGGCGGCACGAGTCGCCTTGATTTCCGGATCGGCGCCGCGGCGACGACCGAGGCCGACCCTGCGTACGATTTCGCTCCCGACATCGGCACGAGCGCTTGGAGCTACCAGGTGATCGCCCCGCCTCAGGCGGTCCTGAAGCCGCCCGCTCGAGTCCGCAAGGCGTGCAGACAGCATCCGCGCCGCTGCAAGCTCAACCGAAAGTAGCCGGGCTCAGCTCTGCGATCGAGCCGAGCGTGACGTCCGCCAACTCGAGGGACTCGTCGTCGGGCGGGAAATGCGGGTTCGGAATCGCAATCATGCGCATCCCGGCGGCCTTCGCCGCGCGGATGCCGTTGCGCGAGTCCTCGACGGCCGCGCAGGCGTTCGGCGGAACGCTCAGGCGTCGCGCCGCCTCGAGGTAGACGTCCGGCGCGGGCTTGCCACGCGCGACCTCTTCAGACGACACGGTGGCACGGAAGAACCGTGCCAGGCCGCTCAGTTCGAGCACGAGGTCGATCAGCTCGCGGTTCGACGACGACGCGAGTCCGAGCGGCCAGCGGCCGGACAGCTGCTCGACGGCCTCCTGAGCGCCGTCGATGAGCGGTAGCCGCTTGCGGTAGACCTCCTCGAGTCGTCGCACGACCTCGGTCGAGATCTCCTCCGGCGGGTCCGGGACGCCGAGCTCGTCGTGCATGTAACGCGACCACTCGAACGAGCTCATGCCCATCATCTCCGCCTGTGCTCGCTCGTGCCAGCGGCCCGCGCGCTCGCCGACAAGCTGCTCCCGTACTTGGTCCCAGACCTGCTCGCTGTCCAGGAGGACGCCGTCCAGATCAAAAATAACTGCGCTGATCAACCCGAGGAGTACCGCCGGTCGACGTAGACGAGCGGCCGCTTACGCGCTCCCTCCTCAACGGACAGAACCTCCCCGACGAAGAACGTGTCCTCGCCGGCCGGGACCTCTGCCGAAACGCGACCCGTCAGCCAGCCGATCGCTCCCGCCAGCAACGGCGGACCGTCCGTCTCGCGGACGTCGATCTCCTTCCACAGCGCGATCGGCGGCACGCCGCGAGCGAAGTGCTGCGCCACGGCTTCCTGGCCGGCGGCAAGCAGGCTGACGCCAAACGCTCCGGAGCGGCGAAGCAGCTCGTGCAGCGCGGCCCCCCGCCGAACGGCGAAGCCGACCAGCGGCGGTTCGAGCGAGAGCGGGATCAGCGTCCCGATCGTCAGTCCCAGGCGCTCGCCGTCGACCTCCACGGCGACGATCGCGACGCCTGCCGGGAATCGCCGCATCAACTCGCGAAGCTCGTCGCCGCTCGCCTCCACGAGCGGCGATCTTATGTCCGGTCAGAAGGTCTCGAGTGAAGCGGTCCGTCGGCCCTCGTATTCGAACAGCCGCAGCATCACCAGGCCGATGAAGAGGTACACGACCCCCACGACGGCTTCTTTCCACAGCAGGTCGGCGGTTCCGGCGACGCTCGCCCCGGCGGCGATCGCCCGTGCTGCCTCGATCCCGTGGGTCAGCGGGATTCCGGAGCTGACCGTCTGAACCCAACCCGGCAGCCGGTGAAGCGGGACGTTCGCGCCTGACACGACGAGCATGCACGCCGCGATCACGTCGGCAAAGACGCTGACATTGCGGCCTCGTAAGCCGAGAGCGCCGATGCAGAGTCCGAGCGCCGTGCACCCGAAGGCCGAGGCAAGCGTCGCAAGTGCAAGCCCACCCAAGGCGGAAGCGGGGATGTGGACGCCGAGGATCGCGGCGCAGACCGCGAATGACGTCGCCGCGACGAAGAATCCCGTCACGATTGAAGGCAGGGCACGGCCGAGGAAGACTGCGAACCTATTCGCGGGCGACGCGAGCAAGGTGGCGAGCGTCTGTGAGCGGCGCTCGCCGGCCGTCGCATGCCCCATCCCGAACATCCCCGTCACGGCAATTGCGAGGAAGGAGTTGCCGATGAGGAAGAACCGGTCCGACTGGACGCCGGCAAAGCGGCCGAGGTACGCGAAGAAGAGGATCTCGAAGATCGGATACCCGAGCGTGTGCGGGATGAAGATCCACGGACTGATCCAGTTGAAGAGGGCTCGGTAGCTCGTCAGCCCGCCGACGAAGACGACGCGCAACGTGTTCACGTGAGCCGCAGGCTGCCGCGCGACCGGGCGACGTACTCGAACGCAACCAGGCACGACGCGCCGATTGCGAGGTACACCGCGCTGAGGACGAAGCACATGCCGATATCGGGCCAGGGCGTCC
>Ga0307277_10001124_pt1 | contig 10405 bp, 7 predicted proteins | sample ER_DNA_116_FD_194473 | JGI IMG/M metagenome (GOLD analysis project Ga0307277, IMG submission 194473) | Bulk soil microbial communities from the East River watershed near Crested Butte, Colorado, United States - ER_DNA_116 | ecosystem: Environmental > Terrestrial > Soil > Floodplain | place: USA...
TCGGAATGGGGTTCGACCTTCGGGACAAGTTTCGGGACGCGGAAATGGACGGGCAGGTGTTCTGGGGCGTCGGCCTCGGGTTGATCATCGTGGTGGTGGGTGCTGCGATCGCCGCGATTGCGTCTTGGCGTCTTGAGAAGGCCTCGACGGGTCTCGGCGTCAGCGCGCCTTGATGGCCGGGCCCGGCCAACGAGCCGACGCCAACTCCGCCATCTCGAGCGCCAGCTCCGCGCCCCGACCCACCTCGTCGTGGCGGAAGTACACGTACGCATCGAGCCCGTCCGCGATGAACGGCTCGAGCCGGTCGAGCCAGGTCGCCAGGTCCGCCGGCGTGTAGTCGTGGCGGCGGAGACGGAGGTAGAGAAACGGCCCGGACCGCCGGATGGTCGGCGGCTCGTCGTCCTCCGCGAGCTCCGTGGTCACGAGCGCGGCGCCGGCCGCCCGAAGCGCTGCGAACGTCTCGTCGACGTGCCAGTCCGCCTCCTGGAACTCGAGTGCGAGCGGCAGGTCCGCCGGCCAGGCCGCAAGGAACGCAGCGAGCCGCTCATCGTTCCGGCCGACGCCCTCGGGGACGCGGAAGAGGATCGTTCCGAGACGCTCGCCGAAGCGGCGGAGCGGTCCCGTCAGCCAGGGCACGCTCTCGGCGGGGTCGACCTGGAGCGATCGAAACGAAGCGCCGCGCTGCGCCTTGACGGCGAAACGGAAGTCGTCGGGTGTCGCCGCGAGCCAGCCGTCGACCGCCGCGGGGCTCGGCTGGCGGTAGAACGTGTTGTTGAGCTCGACCGTCGCGAGCCGGCTGCCGTAGTGGCGGAGGAGGTCGGCGCTCCGGAGACCGGGCGGGTAGAAGCGGGGCGACCAGGCCGGGTACGCGAAGCCGCTCGTTCCGGTCCGCAGCCGACCGGCCATGCGGCTCAGGCCTCGGCCGGCGGGCAACCCTCGTGGGTCGGGCGGGTCTCGGGCTCGAGCGCGCCGGCCAGTCGACCGAGGCTGCGTTCGATCGTGTCACGCTCGCCGTCGCCGAGACGCTCGAGGAAGTAGCGCCGAACGCCGTCGAGATGCGTGCCGCCCGCCGTTCGGAGACGCTCGAGACCGGCCCTGGTGAGCACCGCCTCCTGACCGCGGGCGTCGGTCGCGCAGGCGATCCGCTCGACGGAGCCGTCAGCCTCGAGCCGGTCGACGAGCCTCGTGATCCCGCTCCGGGACAGCAGCACGCGATTGGCGAGGACGTTCATCCGGACACGGTGGCCCGGCGAGTGGGCGATCTGGAGGAGCGCGTCGTATTCCGCCAGGGAGAGGCCGTGAGCCGCCTGAAGCTCCTCGTCAAGTCGCCGCGTGATCCGCGCGTGCGACTGGAGGAACGAGCGCCAGGCGCCGATCCCGGGCTCATCGGCGATCGTCGCCACAGGTCCCGTGACGGGGACGGACGGGGCCGCGGTGGGCGTGGCAGGCGTGGTCGGCATGACGGCGCCATCGTAGCCGTCCCTGTCATTGTTGACAAGTCAACGATCGGCAGTCGGCCCCATCAACCCGCTACGATCACGGCGAGCCTGAACGGGCTCGCAGTTCGTTGTAGCCGGCGATTCCACGTGTGAGGGTCCGATGAGCGCGTTCGATGTCGAGGCGCTGCGCCGCCGCTTCCCGGCCCTCGCCCTCGAGGACGGCGGGCGTCCGGTCGCCCTCTTCGACGGCCCGGGCGGGACCCAGGTCCCCGACACAGTCATTGCCGCGGTCGCCGACTACTACCGGACCTCGAACGCCAACCACGGCGGGCCCTTCTTGACGAGCCGACGGAGTGACGAGACGGCCAACGAGGCCCATCAGGCGATGGCCGACATGCTCGGTGCGGCCGACGCCTCCGAGATCAAGTTCGGCGCCAACATGACGACGCTGACCTTCCACGTCAGCCGATCGATCGGGGCGACGATGCAGCCGGGCGACGAGATCGTCGTCACGACTCTCGATCACGAGGGCAACGTCGGGCCATGGAAGGCGATCGCGGCCGACCGCGGCCTCGTCATCCGGACGGTCGACATCCACGACGCGGAGGTCACGCTCGATCTCGCGTCCCTCGACGCGGTCCTGAACGACCGGACGAAGCTCGTTGCGGTTGGCTGGGCCTCGAATGCGGTCGGCACGATCAATCCCGTCAACGAGATCGTCCGGCGGGCCCACGCCGTCGGTGCCTGGACGTATCTCGACGCGGTGCACGCGGCTCCGCACCTGGCCCTCGACGTGCAGGCGGTCGGGACCGACTTCCTCGCCTGCTCCACGTACAAGTTCTTCGGACCGCATGCGGGCGTTCTCTACGGTCGTCGCGCGATCCTCGACGCGTTGCCGGCGTACAAGCTGCGACCGGCCGAGGACCACTTCGAGACCGGGACCGGCAACTTCGAGGGCTGGGCCGGCATCACCGCGGCGGTCGACTACCTCGCCGAAATCGGATCGTCCTTTGGCGGCGCAGCTGCTGGGGCGCCGCGTCGCGATCGGATCGTGGCGGGGATGACGGCAATCCGGGCCTACGAGCTCGAGCTCTACCGGCGCCTCGCCGACGGTCTCGAGGCGATCCCCGGGCTGCGGCTGTACGGGATCACCGATCGGGCCCGGTTCGACGAGCGGACGCCGACCGCGGCGCTGACCCTCGACGGGATCGCCCCGCGGGCCGTCGCGGAGGCGCTCGGCGACGAAGGGATCGCGGTCTGGGACGGCGACTTCTACGCCACCGAGTTGATGGAACGGCTGGGCCTGGCGGACCGAGGTGGTGTCGTCCGGATCGGGCTGACGCACTACAACACGACGGCGGAGGTCGATCGGCTGGTCGAGGCACTCGCCCGGGTCGCGGCCGTGGCGCGGCCCACGAGCACCGCGGGCGCGGCCGGCTGAGCCCGGTCGTGCCTGGGCGGAACGCAGGACAGGCGAGCCCCGACCTCGCGATCATCGGCGGCGGGATTGTCGGCGTATCGACCGCGGCGCTCCTCGCCGCGGAGGGGGCCAGCGTTCGGTTGTACGAGCGCTTCGAGGTCGCGGCCGGCGCCTCGGGCCGAAACTCCGGCGTGCTGCAGCAGCCGTTCGACGCGGTCCTGGCGGGTCTCTACCGGTCGTCGCTCAACGCGTACCGGGCGCTCGCCTCCGAGGACGCGACGTTCGTGCTCCCGACCGAGCCGGTGGGCCTGATGCTCGTGGGCCGCGATCCCGAGATCGCCAGACACGTGGCGGCTGCCTGGGCACGGGCGTGGCCCGACAGCCATCCCGAGGTGCTCGCGGGCGAAGACTTGCGGCGAACCGAGGGCTCGCTTGCCGCCGACCTCGTCGCGTGCCGGTTGGCAATCGGCTTCCCGGTCGGACCGGCCGCGGCGACTCACGCGTTCGCCGGCCTCGCCACACGCCGCGGCGCGGTCATCGTCGTCTCGGACGCCGAGCCTGCGATCGAGGGCGGCAGGGTCGTCGGCGTGCGCGTCGGGCGCCGGACCGAGCGTGCCGGGGCCGTGCTTGTCGCGGCCGGGCCCTGGACGCCCGACCTTATCGACCCAAGCGGATCGTGGCACCCGATCCGGCCGGTCTGGGGCGTCGTGGCGAGCCTGGCGATCGAGGCCGCGCCGCGTCACGTCCTGGAGGCCGCCGATATCGTGATCGAACCCGAGGGTTCCGCGGATCCGTCGGAAGCGGGCAACCCGAACGATCCGGGGCGGGCGCGCGGCGGCCCGCCGTCGAGCGGAGCGGGCCCCGAGGCGCCGTCGGACGCCGGCGTCGACTTCAGCCTCGTCCCGGCCGCCGGCTCGAGCGCCCTCGGCTCCACCTTCCTCTCAACCGAGCCGGAGCCGGCGGCCTGGCTGCCGGCTCTCCGACGGGTCGGCGCGCGCTACGTCCCGAGCGTCGCAACCGCGCCGCTGGTCGGCCTCCGCCATTGCGCCCGGCCCGTCAGCCTCGACGGCCGGCCGCTGATCGGGCGGGTAGCCGGGATCCGCGGGCTGTTCGTCGCGGCCGGGCATGGGCCCTGGGGCATCTCGACTGGGCCCGGTACGGCCCGGCTCATCGCGGACGTCATCCTCGGGCGGATCGACGATGACGAAGTGACGCGGGCGGTGGACCCGAACCGGTTCGGCCCGCCGCCGGCGGGCACAGCCGGCGGTCAGCGCCAGGATTCGGGGTCGGTCACGTAGAACGTGAGCTGGGCCAGGCGCGCCCGGAACGCCGCCATCCGGTCGGCGATCCGGTCGAACGTCGCGGGCCCTCCGACGATGTCCTCGATCGCCGCCGAGACATCGAACGGATCGGGCGCGGACGCCGCCGCCAGGCGCACGTCGGGGTCGTGACCGCGCGTCACGCGCGGCTCGATCCGTCGGGCCGGGAACGTCACGACGTTCGTCGACATGCGCGCAGCGTAGTCCTCGCGACCGGCGCTGGGAACCACCGCGCCCGTCGTATCCTGCCCCCGATGACCGTCACCGAGCTCCGTTACGGCGCCCGCAGCTCCACCGCCACCCTGCGCGACGTCCTGGTCAAGCCGCCGGGGCCGGCGTTCGGTCGGGCGTTCGACGACCCAGCCCACGGCTTCCTCCGCGCGGTCGACCTCGATCGCGCGCGGCGCGAGCACGATGGCCTCGTTGCGAAGCTGGACGCGCTCGGGGCTCGCGTCCACGTCCTCGACCACGAGCCGGCCGACGATCCGGATCTCGTCTACGTCTTCGATCCGCTCCTCGTGACCGACGCGGGGGCGATCCCGCTTCGGCCCGGCAAGCCGAACCGGAGCGACGAGCCCGCCCTCCTCGAGCGCTGGCTGAACGACGCGGGCGTGCCGACGGCCGGCCGCATCGAGGCACCGGGCACGGTGGAGGCCGGCGATACGGTCTGGCTGCGCGACGGCCTGTTCGTCATCGGCCGGACGCTGCGGACCAACGACGCCGGCGCGAAGCAGCTCGCGGCGATCGTCGGCGGCGACGCCCGGATCGTCGACGTCCCGTATTGGAAGGGCCCGGCCGAGCTGGTCCACCTGATGTCGGTCATCTCGCCGGTCTCGGACGATCTCGCCGTCGTCTTCATGCCACTGCTGCCGGCCGGCCTCCACGAGTGGCTGGTCGAGCTCGGGATCCGGATGGTCGAGGTCCCGGAGGAGGAATACCCGACCCTCGGCTGCAACGTCCTCGCGGTCCGGCCCGGCGTGGTGGTCGTCGCCGATGGCAATCCGGTCACCCGGCGTGGGCTCGAGGCCGCCGGGGTCGAGGTCCACGCGATCGCGCTCGGCGAGGTCGGCGAGAACGGCTCCGGCGGGGTCACCTGCCTGACGCGGCCGATCTTGCGCGGGTGACGGCCAGCGGAGAAGAGCTCCCGGCGCGCGCCGCCGCGGCCGTCGACGCCGCTGCCGTCCGCCAGGAGCTTCAGGCGCTCGTCCGGATCCCGAGCGTCACCGGATCCGAGGAGGCGGTTCAGGCCGACCTCGCTCGCCGGCTGGCGTTGGCCGGCATGCGGGTCGAGACCCTGTCACCGGATCCGGCGGCGATCCGCGCCGATCCGGCCTGGCCGGGGGAGGAGACGTCGCGGACGGCCCTGCCGTTGGTCATCGGCCGCCTGGGCCGGAGCGGCGGCAGGCGGTTGATCCTGTCCGGCCACGTCGACGTCGTGCCGCCCGGCGATCCTGCGACCTGGACTTTCGATCCGTGGGGCGGCGAGATCCGCGATGGCCGGCTCTACGGGCGCGGCGCCTGCGACATGAAGGGCGGCGCCGCCGCGATCCTCGCGGCCGTCCGGGCGCTGGTCGCCAGCGGTGCCGCCGAACGCCTCGACGGTGAGCTGGTCGTGGCCCTCGTCCCGGGCGAGGAGGACGGCGGGCAGGGAACGCTTGCCGCGATCCGGGCCGGCGTCACCGGCGACATGGCGATCATCACCGAGCCGTCGAACCTCGACATCGTCGTCGCCCATGCCGGCGCGATCACGTTCCGATTGACCGTTCCAGGCCGCGCCGCCCACGCCTCGCAGCGTCGGGAGGGCGTCTCTGCGCTCGATAACCTCTACCTGGTGCTACGCGCGCTCGAGGCGGACGAGACCGTCCGGAATGCGGCCGAGACGGACCCGCTGATGACGGCGCTCGGCCTGCCGTACCCGACCATCGTGGGGATCGTGTCGGGCGGCGAGTGGGCGTCGACCGTCCTCGACCGGGTCGTTGCCGACGGGCGCTACGGCGTCCGCCTTGGGCAATCTCCGGCGGACGCGGCCGCGGACCTGCGGGCGGCGATCGACGCGGCCAATGCCGAGGACCCGTTCCTGCGCGAGCACCCGGCGACCGTCGAGATCGTCGGCGGCCAGTTCGGCTCGGGCCGTGTGCCGTCCGACCATCCGTTGCCCACGGGACTGGCCCGGGCGGTCGAGGCCGTGACCGGCCGCCGGCCCGAGCTCCTCGGCGAGCCGTACGGCGCCGACATGCGCCTGTTCATCAACGACGCCGACACGCCGTGCGTGATCTTCGGTCCGGGCGACGTCCGGGTCGCTCACAGCGCCGACGAGCACGTTCCGCTCGACGAGGTCGAGGCGTGTGCCCGCGTCCTGGCCTCGTGGGCGGTCACGGAGCTCGTTCGCGACGCGACGTCCGGCTAGCCGGACGGCGTTGCCGCGAGGCCGCTCCGGCGCAGCGTCAGGACGCCGGCCGGGATCACGACGAGGGCCGCGCCGAGGACGCCGAGCGCGGCGTAGCCCGCGGCCGCGAGGAGGACGCCCGATCCGAGGCTGGCGAGGGCCGACGTGCTCCAGACGAGGCCATCGGCGAGGCCCTGGATCCGGGTCCGCTCGATCACCGAGATGCCGCCGGTCAGCATCGCGCTGCCCGCGACGAAGCCGAGGTTCCAGCCGAAACCGAGCAGGAACAGCGCGACGAGCAGGAGCCGGTCGTCCTGGGCCGGAGCGATCGCGGCAAGGATCCCGGCCATCGCCAGGATCGCCGTGCCGGCGTAGATCACCGGGGCGCTGCCGAACCGATCGGTGACGCGTCCGGATACCGGCGCCAGTGCGTACATCCCGAACGTGTGGGCGCTCAGGACCAGCCCGATCGCCGGCAGCCCGTGGTCGTGCTGGGCCATGTGCAGCGGGGTCATCGTCATGATCAGGACCATCACGAACTGGCCGACGACGAGCGCCACGATCGAGATCACGACGGCCGGGCGAGCGAGGATCTCGGCGAGCGGTGCGGCCGGCGCGTCGCCCGGCTGCGCCGTCGAGGCATGGTCGGCCAGCTCGTAGGGATCGGGTCGCAGGAAGACGAAGGCGACGATCGCCGCAAGACCGACAAGCACGAGCGGGACGAGATACGGCCCGGCATTCATCGGCAGCCCGATCGACATCGCGAGCTCGCCGCTGGGTCCGACGAGGTTCGGCCCGACGACGGCGCCGATGGTCGTCGCCCAGACGACCGTCGAGAGTGCGGTCGCCCGCCGATCGGCCGGGTAGAGGTCGGCGGCCGCATAGCGCGACAGCTGGTTCGAGCTGTTGCCGAACCCGATCAGCAGCGACCCGAGGAGCAGGAGCGGGAGGCTGCCGGCGACGATGGCCGACACCGCCAGGACCGCCCCGACGACGCCGACCGCGTACCCGGCGGCCAGTCCGGCACGTCGGCCACGCCGGCTCATCAGCCACGAGAGGCTGGTCGCGCCCAGCGCGGCCCCGAACACGACCGCCGCGACCGGCGTACCGGCCAGCTGGATCGAGCCGGTCATCTCGCTCGCGACGATCGTCGCGACCGTCACCGCGGCGATGTGGCACGTGCTCCCGAGGGCAACGCTGCCGACGAGCGTGCCGAGCGACCGACGCCTCAGCCGATCCAGCTCGCTTGGGGATCGGGCGATCGTGCTCGACATCGCCGGAGAATACCCGCCGGGCTCCCGTGTCGCGGCGGCCCTCAGAGCCCCAGGGTCAGAACCACCGGTTCGAGGCGATCGGTGGGCCCGCTCGCCTCGGGCCCGTCGTCCAGGCGGATCGCGACCTCCCCGAGCCGGCAAAGGGCATTCGCGAGCCTCATCTGCTCCGGGGTCCGAGCGCGGACGCGGAAGAGGTCAGGCGACGCCGCCACGATCGCGATGCAGCGAGCTCGGGACGTCGCGACGTTCAGCCGGTTCCGGCTGTAGAGAAAGTCCATCCCGCGTGGAGCGAGCTCCGGGCTCGAGGTCGTCATCGAATAGATGCTGATCGGCGCCTCCTGGCCCTGGAACTTGTCGACCGTGCCGACCCGAGCGGCCGGCGGCAGTCGCCGCCGGATCTCTCCGACCTGGGCGTTGTAGGGCGCCACGATCAGGATCTCGTCCCAGCCGATGGGACGCTCGATTCCATCGGCATCGGTCCACGTTGCGCTGCCGCCGACGAGCGACGTCGCGAGGTCGGCGATCGCGGCGGCCTCGTCGGGCGAATCGTTGTCGGCGCCGATCGTCTCGACCCCCAGCCAGCGCGGCCCGACCCCGCCGATCCGCGGTCGATTGGCCGTGACCACCTGCCGGTGCAGGTGCTCCTCGGGCTCGAGCCGGTCGTCGTAGAACACCTCCGAGGTGTACCGGCAGAGCTCGGGATGGAGCCGCCAGGTCGTCTCGAGGAACAGGCCGCGGTCCGGCGGCATCGTCGACTGGCCGTCGAGAACGTGGGCCAGCGCCGATCGCTCCGCGCCCGGTGGGTGCGTGCCCTGCAACGGCTGGTCGAGCTGCTGCGGGTCTCCAAGCAGGACGATGCTCCTCGTTGACCGCGAGATCGCGACCACGTTCGCCAGCGAGATCTGGCCGGCCTCATCGACGAACAGCACGTCGACCGCGTCGATCATCTTCGACGACGCCCAGAGCCACGACGTCCCGCCGGCTAGGTTGGCCAGACCGGAGTCGAGCGAGGCTCGCACGTCCGGGTTGTCCTTGCCCCGGACGACCCGAGGATCGGTGAGGACCTGGTCCGGTGTGCCCCTCTGGATGACGCGGACGTCAGCCGGCGTCTTCTCCTTCTCCGCCGCCACGAGGACAGAGGTGATCAGGTTGCCGATCACCTTGTGGCTCGTGCCGGTGATGCCGACGCGCTTGCCCGCTCTCAGCAGCGTCAGGATCATCCGCGCTCCGCTGTAGGTCTTGCCGGAGCCGGGCGGGCCCTGGATCGCGAGTGTCGTCTCATCGAGCTCGAGCGCGATGCGCCGGGCCGCCTCGAGGTCGGTCTCGCCGGGACGGCAAAGTGACGCGCCGACTTCTTGCCCGACGCGCGGTGGGCGGCCGAGGAGCAGATCCCGGGCTGCGCGATACGGCCCCGCGCCATCCATGCCGCTCGACGCCACCCATTCGCCGATCGTCACGAGCGATTCCTGGTGATCCTTCGTGCGCACCCACGGGAGCGGAACGAGGGCCCGCGGTTGCTCCTGCTCGACCGTCCGCCGCAGGTCCAGCGTGTTGGCGGCGAGGTCGATCGCGGTCACCTCGCCGACCTTCCAGGTGAACGGCGAGTCGTTCGGCCTGAGCTGCTTCTGCCGAGGGTCGTACGCGTCGCCCCGGCCGAAGTCCAGATCCTGTGCCGGGAACGCGTATCGCCACGTCTGCCTGCCGTCCTTCGGCTCGTCGAGCGGCCCGATCGGCTCGAGCAGACCGACCGGGTCGTCCTCGTCGACGAGCTGCTCCGGCCCGAGGTCCATCAACCGGTGGAATTCCCACCACATCGACTTGTCCTCGCGACGGTGCCAGCCGAGGAGTTGCGCCAGGAGCCATCGGGCATGGTCCACCGGCGGCCGGTCGAGCGCATCGCGAGCGACGTCCCGGCTCAGCCGGTCGACGAGCTCCTGCACGCGAGCCTGGGCTTCGGTCAGGTCCTCCGGCAGCTGGTCGACCCGATCGACGGGTCGGGGAACGACCTGGCCTGTGAGGTCCGCGAGCTCCACCCGGCGTTCCTCGAGCCAATCGCGAAGCATCTGGTTGCTGACGACATCGTCGCGGTTGTAGCTCTCGATCCGCTCGAGATGGGTGGCTGCCGGCCGCTCGCCTTCGCCGAGCTCGAGCCACTCCTCGAAGGCGACGATGCTCGACCCCGCATCGCGCAGGTCGATCTCGCGGTGGAAGCCATAGAAACCCTCGAGCCGCTTGATCGAGTAGCTCTCGACTGACGCCCGCAAGGACTGGCGGACGACGCGCAGCAGATCGACGAGGACGCTGCCGCGCAGGAGGCGATCGATCTCGTCCTCGCGGGAGCCGTAGCGGCCCATCAGGCGCTTCAACGCCGTCGGCTCGTACGGCGCGTAGTGGAAGACGTGGAGCGTCGGGTCCCGGGCGAGCCGCTCGACGATGAAGTCGACCAGCTGCTCGAAGGCCCGCTGCTCGGCAGCGAGCGAGAACTCGCCGGAGTCGTCCCGGGACCAGAAGGCATGGAACGACCCATTCGCCTCGAGGACGCCGAACAGGTAATCGAGGCCGTCGTC
>Ga0307277_10001126_pt1 | contig 10400 bp, 8 predicted proteins | sample ER_DNA_116_FD_194473 | JGI IMG/M metagenome (GOLD analysis project Ga0307277, IMG submission 194473) | Bulk soil microbial communities from the East River watershed near Crested Butte, Colorado, United States - ER_DNA_116 | ecosystem: Environmental > Terrestrial > Soil > Floodplain | place: USA...
CGCCATAAGGCACGCGCGTCGTGAAGCCGAAGCGACCCGCGCCTGCCGCCGTCATGTCGAGCGGCAGCACTTCCCCCATGAGATGCGGCAGTTGTGCGGCGCAGGCGCGCATGAATGTCCCCACACGCTTGGCTTCGAACGTCGCGGCGCGGCGTGGTTTGCCGATGAAACGAATGAGCGAGCGGACCAGTTCGCTTTCGATCTTGTCGATTGCGTCCGCCGCCGCCAACAGCCATTCGATTCGCTTGGCGGTCGTTGCATCCTGATGCTTGAGAAAGGCCGTATGCGCGTGCTTGACCGCGGCATCCACGACCTTGGCGTCGGATTCGATCATGTGCGAAGCCACGCTTTGGTCGATGGGGCACACGAGTGGGGAGAGGCCGGCTTCGAACTTCACCGGCCCACCGATCCACGGCATGAGTTGAGGAATGGTCATCGATTTCCCTCCTCTGTTTTTGTCACACGTGCTGGCCTTCGCCCAGCGGAATGTCGCGCAGCGTGCTTGGAGCGAACAGCTCCTCCAGCTTGACCCGGCGATCGGTCAGTCCGTGCTCGTGGGTATACTGGAGCAGCGCCTCGATGGACGGCCGGTTCGGCTCGATGCCATAGGCATACCAATCCGGCCCGAAGATCGCCTTCTCCTCCTCGATCAGCGGCTGTAGCCAAGCCGATGAGACCTTCGGCGAGCCCATGTCCCCCAATAGGTGATAGGCGTATTCCTTGGCGCGGCAGAGCGCTTTGTACATGCTCAGCGCCACCCAAGGATCGCGCTTGTACACGTCGTTTCGGATCACCACGGTGTGCATGATCGGATAGATCTTGGTGCGCCGATAGTAGTCCTTCTCCACCTCGGCATAGTTCGAAAATAGGCGGCGCACCTTGTGCGAGCCGCGCCGGAAAGCGAGCGGATTGTTGGCCGTCATCATGAAGTCGATCTCTCCGCGCTCGAGCATATCGCCGAGCTCGGTGCCGGGCGGGGCTTGGGTCAGGCGGATGTCCGCCGGCAGCTTGCGGCCGAGCCGGTCGGCGCGGCCCTGGACCCATTCCACATCGCTCGGCTTGACGCCGTATTCGTGCTCAAGCAGGCCGCGCATGTAGACCGCTGCGGTCATGGTGTATTCGGGTACTCCCCCGCGCCTGCCTTTGAGGTCGGCCGGTGTCTTGATCCCCTTTTCGGTGTTGATGAAGAAGTAGCCGTGGCGGAACACGCGTGACGGAAATACCGGGATGGCGATGAACGGCGCTTGGCCGGTGCTCACCAGCGTGGCGTAGTTCGACAGCGACATCTCCGAGATCTCGAACTCGTTAAATTGCAACATGCGCCAGAAAATATCGGGAGGCTGCGAGGCAATGTAATTGATCTCGATGCCCTCGGGTTGTACCGACCCGTCGCGCAGCGCAAGCGTGCGGTCGTAGGGGCCGCACGCGAAGGTTAGGCGCAGCTTGCTCATGGCATGGTTCCTCGTCCGGTCGATGTCCTGCGCGGGATTGGCCCGGTATGTATTTTTCGCCAGACCAGGATCGCAGAATTGGACCCGGCAACGACGGATCATTCACCTAAACCGACGCTGTCGCGAGGCTTGAGTACTGTCAAGCCGGTGCAGCCTCACCACGCGCCGGAACGGTTCAGCGCCACGAGACGGTCTTGGCCCGCCCTGCAGCCTCATTGTGCGTCAATTCGACCGGCGTGATTGCCTGTGCCGCATGACTGGGCGCTGGTCGGCACTGGGCGATATGACATAGGTTCGGCTGCCGGGTCAGAATGGGAGCGCATGGAAGGTACGCGGATGTCATACCTCTTACGTTTCGTCTCCATCGCCGTGCTGTCACTGCTCATGCCCACTGCTCAGGCCGCGGAGAGCTATCCGGATCGCGTCGTTCGCATCGTCAACCCCTATCCACCGGGCGGATCGGTCGACGTAATGGCGCGAATTCTGGCACAGAAGCTCACGGAGGCTCTCGGCCAGCAAGTCATCGTCGAGAACCGCTCCGGCGGCGGTGGCAATACCGGCAGCGATTTCGTGGCCAAGTCGGAGCCCGACGGCTACACGCTCCTGTTCACTGCGCCCGGGCCGCTCACCGTCAACCAGACCCTTTACGGCAAGCTTCCGTTCGACCCGGCAAAGGACTTTGCTCCCGTCGCGCTGTTTGCGACTGCGCCCATCGTGCTGATCGTCAATCCTGGCCTGCCGGCGTACAACGTGCAGGAGCTAATCGCGCTGGCGCGGAAACAGCCGGGCAAAATCAATTTTGCCTCGGCGGTGATCGGCACGACCAATCATCTGTCCGGTGAGCTGTTCAAGAGCATGGCCAAAATCGACATCGTGCACGTTCCCTATCGCGGCGCCGGACCGGCGATGAACGATCTCGTGGCCGGGCACGTCCAGATGTTCTTCGACCTCATGCCGGTGGTGTTGCCGCAAATTGCCGCCGGCAATGTGCGCCCGCTCGCCAACGCGGGAGCGAAGCGGCCCGCGGCCCTGCCCGATCTGCCCACGGTCGCTGAGCAAGGGCTTGCAGGTTTTGATGCCTCCTCCTGGTACGGCCTCGTGGCTCCGGCGAAGACGCCAGAACCGGTGCTTGCGAAACTGCGCGACGATGTCGCCAAAATCCTCGATGCGCCCGACGTGGTCGCGCGTATCCGCGAGCTTGGTTCGGAGCCCGGCGCGGTCTCCGGCAACGACTTCGCGGCATTCCTGGCGGCGGAGACCAAGAAATGGGCCGAGGTCATCCGTGCCTCGGGGGCGAAAGCGGATTGATTGCCGATCCCATGCGAATGGTGGATGCCACGCGCTGACGGCATTTTAAGCCAACGATTTCTAAATTCGACGGCACTTGTAGTTTGCACAAAGTCAATTCGCGCGAATCCCCGCGCTGGTGATGACATCGCGCCATTTCTTCGCGTCGGCGTTGATACGCGCGGCCAGCTCCGCGGGCGAACTTGCCTGCGCTTCTATGCCGTTCTTCACGAACGCGGCGCGCAGCTCAGGATCGTCGAGAACAGCGCCAATCTCGCGATTCAGCTGTGTGATGAGCGCGGGTGATGCAGCGGCCGGTGCGACGATCGCCTGCCACAGCGAACATTCGTAGCCTTGCAAGCCCGATTCGGCGAGCGTCGGCACCTCGGGCAGAGCCGGATTACGCGCCGCGCTGGTCACCGCCAAGGCCCGCAGCCTCCCCGCGCGAATATGCGTCAGCGCCGGCGGGATGGTCCCGAACTGCATCTCGACGCGGCCTTCGAGCAGATCGAGCGTGGACTGCGCGGTGCCGCGATAGGGCACATGCGTGAGCTCGATGCCGGCCATCTTCTCGAACAGCGCGCCGGCGAGATGCGCGAGTGTCGCCGGGCCCGCGGACGCGTAGTTGAGCATGTGCGGTTTGGCTCGCGCGAGCGCGATCAGCTCTTGCACAGTTTGCGCGGGCACGCCGGGGTAGAGGGCCAGCACGAAGGGCGAGTGGCCCAGCATCGAGACTGGGGCGAAATCCTTCGCCGGATCGTAGGGCAGCGGAGCAAGGCTCGCCGCCACCGCGTGCGTGCTGGTGTTGGCAAGGCCGAGCGTATAGCCGTCGCCATCGGCACGCGCGACCTCGTTGCTGCCGATGGCTCCCCCGCCCCCGACACGATTTTCGACCACGAGCGGCTGGCCCAAGCGCTCACCGAGCTTTTGTGCCACCAAGCGGGCAATAATGTCGGAGGCGCTACCCGCCGTGAACGGCACGATGAGCCGGATCGGACGCTCGGGCCAGCGCGCATCCTTCGGCTGCGCCTGCGCGATGTTCGACGAGAGCAGGCCCGCCATGACCGCGAGCGCGACGCGCCTCGTCGTCCGGTTGCCTCGCGCCGATCTGCGACCATTTGCCGGGCCAGCCGTTCGGCGATCCAGCTCGGTCATGGAATGCGCTCGGCTTCGCGCAAGCTCTCGATGAGGGAGCTGCGCAGCAGAAACGCGCGGGCGAGCTTGGGGTCTTCCGCGGTCCGGCGCAGCTCGGCATGGTTGCGCTCGCGTATGGCTGGGTCCTTTTCCGCCAAGAGGCGCTTGTTGCGGATGGTCTGCGCTTGCGTGTGCTGCAGCGCGACGTGCCGGCGCTGGCGCTCGTAGCGGTCGAGCACGTCCTCCCTGGCTTCTCGGCGCAAGATTCTCGTGAGTTTCTCCGCCAGGTTGAACGCGTCGTGGATGCCGCTGTTCATGCCCATGGCGCCGATCGGGCTGTTCACGTGGGCGCTATCGCCGGCGAGGATCGCGCGACCGATGCGGAATTTCTGCGCCACCCGCTGGTGGACGACGTAGAGGTTGCTGGCGACGATGTCGAAGGGTTTGCCCGTCGGCAAGAAGCGCTGCAGCCGCGCCTGCAGCGCCTCGGCGCGCGTCAGTGCGGTTTCCTCCGCCTCGGGCTCGACGGGAAAGTGGATGCGCCAGCGGTCGGGCGGCCCCCTCCAGTGAAACAGGTTCGACCACTCGTCCGGATCGGAGATGTAGTTGCGCTCGGTATATCCGTGTTTGCGGAAATCGTACGCGACTTCGATGTTCAAGGTGCGATCGGGATAGGTGAACCCTTCGAACTCGATACCGAGCTCTCTGCGGACAATGCTGCGGGCGCCTTCGGCGCTGACGAGATAGGCGCCGCTCACGGATTCGCGTTCACCCACCGGGTTGGTGACGCTGGCCGTCACGGACTCGCCGGTCTGTGTGAATCCCGTAAAGGTGGTCGAGAGGCGAACGTCGATGTTGGAATGCGCCTTCGCGAGTTTGAGCGCTTCCTCTACGACCTTAATGCGTTCGCATTGCAGCACGTAAGGAAAACGCGTGTCCTCTTTGAGATGGGCGTGATCGAACGCGGCGATCAGCTGGTGCTCGCGACGGTCCCAGTAATGGAACAGGGGCGCGATGATGCCGCGCGGCTCGAGCTTCTCGTAAAGGCCGATGCGCTCGAACAACTCCAGCGTGGCGGGATGGTTTGTGCCCGCGCGCGATACCTGTTCGAGGAAATTGTCCGCGCCAAGCATCTCGATGAGGCACACCTCGGCGCCCGCTTGCGCCAATGCCAACGACAGACACAGCCCCACCGGTCCGGCACCGATGACGATCACGCGGTTGGAGGTGTCCATGCCAGCGCGCTACATGGGCCGCGAGCTCGTCTGCTCGCCGCTCCCCGCGAGCACAGTGCGCGACGTCAACTCTTCGCGGCGACCACGTCCTTCACCGCGCCGACCCAGCCGGTGTGGGTGAGATCGAACACGATGCCAAGCGGATCCTTATATTTAGCCTCGTAGTAGGAATGCGCGGTCGCCCCCGGCGCTGCCGGCTCGGGCCGACCGGCAAGATACTTGCCGCCTGCGCCCACCACCTTCTTCTCCGCCTCGTCGAGATCGTCCACCCACATTCCGAAATGGTAGATGCCGACCTTCTCGTCTCCCTCCTGCTTGAGCAGCGCAACGTTGACGGTGCCGTCGGAGACATAAAGGCCACGGCGCGCCTTGCCCGCCACTTTCATATCGAAGGCGTCCTCGAAAAACTTGGCGGCCTTTTCCGGATCGGGAACGATGAGCGCGATGTGGCGAAGCTTGGCCATGACCTCTGTCCTTCGTGAACCGTTGGAGTTGAAGAGAATAGCGAGGAAGCGCGCCTGACCACAAGGCGCGCGGCCTGCTATGCTGACGCGCGCCGAGCGCGGCAGGGGTGAACGCCATGTACAAGGACTTGCGCGAATTCATTGAGCTTGTCGAGAAGCTCGGAGCGCTGCGCCGCATCGAGGGCGCCGATCCCCGTTTCGAGATCGGCGCCATCACCGAGATCGCGGCCGGGCGATCCGACGGACCCGCCCTTCTGTTCGACGCGATCAAGGGCTTTCCGCGCGGTTTTCGCATCTTCACCAATGCGACCACGAGCCCGCAACGGGCGGCGCTCGCGCTCGGCGTCGATCCGACATTGCGGCCACTCGACGCGCTCAAGGCCTGGATAGAGAAACGCAAGTCGCTCAAGCCGCGCGCGCCGGTTACGGTCCAGGAGGCCGCTTTTCTGCAACACTCGCTCAGCGGCAAGGACGTCGACCTCGCCAAGTTTCCGGCACCCATCTGGCATCGCCACGATGGCGGTGCCTTCATCGGCTCGGGCTCGATCGTGATCATGCGCGATTCGGACGCCGGCTGGATCAACGCCTCGATCTATCGGGTGCAGGTGCACGGCCGGGACAAGGTGACAGTGCAGTTCGACCACGCCGGCCGGCACGGCGCCATCATCGCCAAGAGATACTGGGAGCAGGACAAGCCCTGTCCGGTCGCCGTCGTTAGCGGCGAGGATCCCGCGCTGTTCGTCGCCGGATTCGAGTACCTGCCTGCTGGGCAATCGGAATACGAGTTCGCCGGCGGCATCAAAGGCGCACCGATCGAGGTGCATCCCGGGCCGCTGACCGGGCTGCCGATTCCAGCCCACGCCGAGATCGTGCTCGAAGGGCACCTCCTGCCGATGAGCGAGAGCACATTGCCCGAAGGTCCGTTCGGCGAGTTCACCGGCTATTACGCCTCGGAGGCACGGCCTGCGCCGGTTATGCAAGTGAGCGCCGTGCATCATCGTGCCGATCCGATCCTGCTCGGCTCACCCCCGATGAAGCCGCCGCGGTTTCATTTCGGGCTGCCGTTCCGCGCCGCTACCATCTGGCAGAACCTCGACGCCGCGGGGGTCACCGACGTGGTCGGCGCGTGGCAGCACGTCTCGCAACTCATGACCGTAGTGGCGCTCAAGCAGCGCTACGACGGCCACGCCAAGCGCGCCGCGCTCGTTGCGGCCGCGCACAGCTACATGGCGCGACTCGTCGTCGTCGTGGACGACGACGTCGATCCGTCCGACCTCAACGACGTGATGTGGGCGGTCGCGACCCGGTGCGAACCGTCGGAGCAGATCGACATCGTGCGCAACGCCTGGAGCTCGGCGCTCGATCCGCGCATTTCCGCCGCCGACAAGTCGCGCGGCACCACAGCGCACTCGAAGCTGATCATCGAAGCTTGCCGACCGTTCGCTTGGATCGGGAAATTTCCGCCGACCTCGGCGCTCTCGCTGGCCGAGGCGCGGGCGATCGAGGAGAAGTGGGGAGCGGCGCTGAAGTGAACGCTTCTGGTTCTCGGCTCCCCCATCGACTCGTCATCCCGGCGGACGGTGCCGGCGAACCGGAACTCACTCCACCGCGTTGGCCGAATTGAGGCTGTCGAAGAGCGCGGCGCGATAGAGAAACTGCTTGTGCAGTTTCACGTCTTCCGAGATGCGGCGCAATTCGTCGAGGTGCTTACGGCGGATCACCGGATCCTTTTCCTCGAGCGATCGCTTGTTCTGAATCGTCTGTGCCTGCACGTAATCGACTTGCGCCTTGCGCCGCTGTCGCGTGTAGCGGTCGAACACCTCGGGTCCGGCGCGGCCGAACCAGACGTCGGCGAGCTTGGCGGTGAGATTCATCGCGTCATGGATGCCCCCGTTCATCCCCATGCCGCCGATCGGATTGTTGACGTGGGCGGCATCGCCGGCGAGCAGGACGCGGCCGTTGTTGAACGTCGCGGCCACTCGCTGATGCACGGAATAGAGTGCGTGATAAGGAATCTCGTAGTCGCCGCTCTTGGCGTGAATGCCGTGCAAGCGGCGCTGGATGCTCTCCATGCTCAAGGCCTGTTCGTCGGATTCGTCGGCGGGGACCGGCATGATGCCGCGCCAGATTCCGGGCGGGCCGTTGCCCTTGACCTTGAATAGATTGAGCCACTCGTTGGGATCGGAAAAATAGTTGCGCGTGCAGAAGCCGCGGCCGGTTGCGCCGAAGTCGAAGCTGGTGCCGATCTTGATGAACCGCTCGGGCCAGGTGAAACCCTCGAAATCGATCTCCGACAGCCGCCGCACCGTGCTGCGCCCCCCATCGGCACCGATGACATAGCGGCCGAGAAGTCTTTCGCTGTCGCGCTCCGCGCCGGCCAGCGTCACCTCGACGTAGTCGGCGCCCTGGGTGAGGCCGGTCACCTTGGTGGAGAAACGGATCTCGGCGATGCCGCTCGCCTCGAGGTGCGGTTTTGCCGCCCGCACCAGCTTGTACTGCTCCCACTGCACCACGAACGGGTAGGGCACTTCGCCCTCGAGCAGGCTAATGTCGAACACGGCGACCAGCTCGCCGGTGACGCGGTCGCGAAAGTGGAAGATCGGCGAGAGCAAGCCGCCGCTCGCATCTTCGGCAAAGGCTTCATTCCTGAGCCCGAGCTCGGCCAGCATTTCCACGGTCGGAGGATGAATGGTGGCGGCGCGCTGATCCTCGGGCGGTTCGGCCTCGGCTTCGATGAGCGTGACCGGGATGCCCTTTCTGACCAATGCAAGCGCGGTCACGGCCCCCACGGGCCCGGCTCCGACCACGATCACCCGGTCATCCTGCCGCATCATCCGCTCCAACGCATCGCACTATACACGTTAGTCCGCCGCAATGGCGCGGCGTGGCAGCAGCTCGCGCGCGGAGGCTTCGATATCAGACCTTCGAAATCTCGAACATCGAAGGATGAAACAACTCCTCGACCGCAACTTTTCGCTCGATCAAGCCCTGCTCGTGCAGATATTGCGTCAATGCCGTGATCTCTCGCATGTTCTCCGCGATGTCGTAGGGCCAGAAATCTTTCCCCATGATCGCCATGGTCTCTTCCGTTTCCGGGATCAACCAAGGAAGCGTCACCATCAGCGCATTGACGTCGAGCAGGTCGACCATCGCCAGCGCTTTGGCCTCGCAGAACGCCTTGTAGACGCTCGACGGTAGCCACGGATACTTCTGCACGAGCTCCTTGCGGATGCCGACGAGATGCATGAGGGGAAACATGCGGGTTTTCTTGTAGTAGGCCTGCTCGGCCTCGCGCGTGTTGGGAAAGAGTCGCCTGATGTGCGGTTCCCCGCGCAGGAACGAGGAGGGCGCGCGTGCCGTGAACAGCGCGTCGAGTTCGCCGTCGCGGAGCATGCCGACGAGCGTCTGTTCCTTGCCGATGGGTTTGAGGTCGAGACCTGCAATCGGCTTGAGCGGCGTGCGCTCGTCGCGTCCCGGTTCCTCCTGGCCGCCGCTGCGCCAATGGATCTCGCTCGGCAGCACGCCGTATTCGTGCTGCAGCATCCCGCGCATCCAGACCACGGCGGTGATTTGATATTCCGGCAAGCCGACCCGCTTGCCCTTGAGATCGGCGGGAGCGCGGATGCCGGCATCGGCGCGAACGTAAATGCCGGAATGGCGGAACAGCCGCGACACGAAGGCCGGAATGCCGATATAGGCCGAATTCCCCGCCGCCACGGTACGGATGTAGCTCGAGAATGAAAGCTCTGAGACGTCGAATTCCTGGTAGCGGAAGGCGCGAAAGAAAATCTCCTCGGGATAGAGCGGCAGGTAGGTCGCCGCGCAGCCCTCCACCTTCACCCGGCCGTCCCGGATGGCACGCGTGCGATCGTAATTGCCGCACGCAATCGTTATCGGCACCTCGACCATTTAGGGGCTCCTGATCGGCTTGGTGGCGGGATGGGTGCAAACGGCGGGGGTCCGGCAGAGGGTACTTGCTTCTGTTTTGGCTGTGAAGCGTCGCCTTGTTGTACCCTGATCTGCGCGATATTTTCATGCCTGCGACGCGACCTGATGCTCGCCTGCATCGGAAGCGCCCGAGGAGAAAAGTCATGATGTCGAGCGTGATCGGCGGCGCCATGCTGCCCCATGCGCCTCAGTTCTTCACCCTGCCCGAAACCGAAGACAAAAACGTCGTCGAGCACGTGCGGCAGGTCGGGGCCGATATCGGCAGGAAGCTGCGCGCGCTGCGGCCCGACCTCTGGATCATCTTCTCCAATGATCATGCCGAGCAGTTCTTCCATACCACCGCGCCGCCGTTCACCATCCACGTGGGCGGCGAGGCGACCGGGGATTTCGCCGGCCGTAAATTCCACTGGAAGATTCCGAGCGAGATCGGCTTCGAGATCGTGCGTCAGCTCTATCGGCAGAACTTCGATCCCGCCTTCACCAGCACGGCCAAGATCGATTATGCGATCGGCATTCCATTGACGCATCTCGGCCACACGGACCCGGTGCTGCCGATCTATGTGAATGCCTATCTGCCGCCACAGCCTACGATGGAGCGCTGTTACGCCTTTGGGCAGGCTGTCGCGCGCACGGTGACCGCGCTCGGCCTCAAGACCGTGGTGCTGGCGAGCGGCGGCATGTCGCATTTCCCCGGCACCGATCGCTACGCCAATCCGGAGCTCGACTGGGATCGGCGCGCGCTCGGCAAGCTCGAGGCCGGGCACTTGAAATCCTTGATCGGCTATGACGAGCGCGAGCTTGACGATACCGGCAATATCGAGCTGCGCTGCTGGGCGTGCGCGGCCGGCGCGCTGGGCGAGCGCAAGCCCGACGTTGTGTCG
>Ga0307277_10001127_pt1 | contig 10398 bp, 9 predicted proteins | sample ER_DNA_116_FD_194473 | JGI IMG/M metagenome (GOLD analysis project Ga0307277, IMG submission 194473) | Bulk soil microbial communities from the East River watershed near Crested Butte, Colorado, United States - ER_DNA_116 | ecosystem: Environmental > Terrestrial > Soil > Floodplain | place: USA...
AAGGGCACCCAACCCGCCCGTCGAAGTCCGATCAGTACATGATCTTCAAGCACAAAGATCACCCATACGGCCGTGGCGAAGACAAACGTCGTGGCGAGAAGTACGTTGTGGCGCAAGAAGTTCAACTTGCTGGCCCACCATGGCTGCCCGGCGATGAAGATCAGCGCGGCCAGCGTTGCCGTCGATGCGCACAGCGCGTAGCACGCCGTGACGACTCGCCGCGCTTTGGCGCCTGCCGGTGCCAGGAAACGTACCAGTGCGTTACCCAAACCCAGCGTCGAAAGCGTCGCGAGAAAGATCATCGCCGAGGTAAGTGCGGTTCCGGTTCCCACTGCGTCGGAGGTCAACAACCGTGCCGCGAACACCCAGAAGATCATGCCGAGAACAGAAGTCAGACCGGTGCCGGCAATGAGCGCATAGGCGTTGCGGCGCATCGGCTCTCGAAGGTGCTTGGCCACGCTTGCGGCGATGTCAGTCGTCGTCATTTCAGCTCGTTCGTGGTGATGCGTATTCGGTCGATTTCGAACGTTGCCGGGAACTTGGTCGTGTCATCAGGCGGGCCGGGGTAGATGCCACCGACGGCCAAATTGAGGACGAGATACATCGGCTCGTCAGGGACCTGGCTACCGGTAAGACGCCACACTTGCTTGCCGTCCACGAACCAGGTCAAACGCTCGGGCTGCCAGTCCAGTCGAACGGTGTGCCAGCCCTCAGCGAGGGTTGCGCCAGGCAACCGATAATCCTTGTTGGGGCTGTCATCCTCCCGGTTAGACGGGTGGAAGTGCATCATCATCCGGTCCGGTTCCTGCCCAATGACCTCAAGAATGTCAATTTCAGGCAGGGACTCACGGCTGAGGGGCAACATCCATATCGCAGGCCAGAGACCACGGCCTTCGGGGACTCGAACGCGGGCTTCGACTGTGCCGTAGGTCCATGAGACCTTGCCAATGTCATCGTCGGAATTTGCCGGTCCCGTCGTCACCATGCCCGATCGATACTCATAGTCCTTGCCGTCGGAGCCGCGGGTCGAGATTCGGTCCGCGGTAAGCCGTAGCGCGCCGCCCGAGACCGACACTTGCTCCGGGCGATACCACTCGAGTTCGTCGTTCGAGGAGATGGTGCATCCCTCGTCTCCCCACCAGTGGCACGTGTTCCACACCCTGGTGTCGAGCGAGTCACCATCGAAAGACTCGTCAAGCAAAACCGTTGTCGTCGACTTCTCGGACAATCCCGTCCGCGACAGTATGGCGGCACCGACGCCTGGCCACACGTCGAATACCGCCACCGAAGCGACAACGGCCAGCACTGCCAAGCCCGTCGCCAAGATCACTCCAAGTCTCCGTCTGCGGCTCTTCGTGGCGGTCGTGCTGAGGTAGCGCCTGCCGGAAGTCGTGGGGTGCTCTTCGGCTATCTCATCCATGGCCCGCTTGGCCCTATTGGAGGACCCCCGGCGTCTCTTGTCCCGCACGCTCTGGCTAGACATCTCGGAACCCCAGGACCTTTTTGGCAACCGAACGAATGCCTTGATCGACGCGGCTGTACGGAAGCCGCTCCAGCTTGATTTCGGCGTAGTCAACCGGCTGCGCTCCGAATTTCTCCTTGTATCGCGCTAGTGACTGCGAATCCCCTGACTCGCCCATGTGGAAGGCGGTGCATCCTTCGTCGCAGGCGAGTTGCACGGTAGTCCACTGCGCCAGATCTCCTGCCCTCGTCGTACCGACACGAGCGATGTCCATGGCGCCCCTTGTGTAGTGCGCCGTCTGACCCAGCAGGGTGATGGAGGCGTAGGCGGGCTCGTCGGCAACGAACGCCATGGTGATGACAAAGGCCTTACCCATGGACTCCGATATCGCCCGCAGCTTGTCAAGCGGATCCCGTCGCCGGGCCCGCCACTGAGCTAGCGGCCGCGGCTCGTGCTGACGCCCGGCCCATCGATCCACAGAGATCAGGTACAGCCTGTAGTACTGATCCAGCAACTCGCCGCTGCGATCAACCTCGATGCGTACGCCGGACCGCTCGGCGACCCTTACTCCCTGGCGCGCCGAACTGTGCATCCGACGCCGTACTGCATCGGCGCCACCGCTCAAGTCGATGACGTGCGCTCGCCTTTTGATCAGAGTCGCACGGTCTACTGCCTGAGACCATTCCGGAAACCGCGTGGGATCCGGGCGAATGCCAATGCGCTGGCTGCCTATTGTTCGAAGGTCGGCCACCACCGTCTGGATGACGTCTCGATCTGCCCCGGCCCCGATCAAACCGCCCATCCCCCAGCTCGCGGGATACGACTGGAGCCATCCCCCGAGTCCCGAGATGCCGGTCCGTCGGACAAGAGGCAGGACGAACCTTTGACCGTCGGAAAACGTGTACAACCGACTGGCATCGGCGTACGGTCCGACTCGGCACAGTGCGTCTATCCACTCCGGCGCATGTTCCGGCAGTGCCGCGGAGTCCTCGGCTATGACTGAACGCCATGCGTCGCGCGGCGCCGGCGATATGACCTGCATCATGCCGCCGCCTCGCTGTGTTGTTGTCGGTACTGCCAACGGCGCACCTGTCGCCAGCCGCGAGTGCGCCATTTCTGTCGCCGCCTCGCACGAGCGAAACCTTCTCCGGCCAAGACCTGATCGATCTTGGATTCGTCGAAGTCTGCTTTTACGGTGATCCGCGCTAGCGCGAACTGATCATCGTCTGCGTGACTGAGCGCGTCCTTGACGGCGCTCGCAGAGGAATAACCGGAGTCCACCACCATTTGGCGGATCTCATGATCGTAGTAACCGTGTGGATAGGCAAAGGAACCCACGGACTGGCCCAAAAACTGCTCCAGCATTTCTTTGGATTCTCGGATCTCTTGCGCGGCTTGATGACGTGGCAAGCAGTCGAGTTCCGGGTGGCTCATGCTATGAGCGCCGATCTCACAACCTTGGGCCGCAAGATCGACAAGTTGGCGTCGGTCGAGCATCGGAAGCTGGTCCGCGTGAAGCGGCGCGAGCCAACTTGCTCTACCGCCGACCAGCCCAGCCGTTACGTACAAGGTGGCGTTCATTCCGCGTTTTTGAAGCTCTGGCCAGGCATTAGCTTCAAAGTCAGCGAAGCCGTCATCCACCGTGATGACAGCGATCCGTTCAGGCAGCGGGAGCCGAGCCCGAATGCGTTCCAGCAGCTGCCCAATGGTCAGCGTGTCAAAACTCTGCGCAAGCAGTCGATCTAAGTGGGAGGCAAACTGCGAGCGGGATACAGTGAATGGCCCGAAATCACCCGTAGGCCTGTCGGTCACCGAGTGATACAGCAAGATCGGAATTGTTGGCGTCATGCTGTCACCCGATCCGCGCGCCGACTATGCCAGCGGCTAAGAAGAAACCGCGCTGGTCCGGACGCCAGTCCTTTTAGCTGAAGGCGGTTGAGTTCGCCAGGGTACGGCGGCAGGTCCGCTGCTGCCGCCGGCAGGACCACCTCGGTACCACGACGTATGACCGCGGACACCTGGCGTAGGAAGATCACCGCCATCCGCGGATTCTTCAGCAGGCACCTCGTCAAGTGGGCACCAAGGCCGGCGCCGTATCCATAGGTTTGACGCTTCAGCGCCGCGTACTGGCGGGGGTGCTGGTGCAGCACAATGGCCGCCGGCTCATAGACCAGTTGCTGACCGCTCCTCATGACGTCATAGAAGGCCGCCAGATCGTCGCCGCCCATGGCGATGGTGCCGGCACCGAGCGAATCGTCGAAGCCGCCGCGTTCGCGCAGAAAGCTCGTACGGAAGGCCATATTGGCGCCGGAACCGAAGGCGCCCGAGGTATAGGGAAACAGGGGATCGGGCGGGCGATGCGAGTCGGCGTCAAACGTCCGGCGCTGCAGCCCCTTGTCGTATGTCAGGTTTCCCTCAAGCCACTGCTGTGGCAGGGTATCGAGTTCGCGTGGCGCGATCATGCCGGTCACGCAGGCGACAGACTCGCCAGCTGTGAAGGCGTCCAGAATGCGGCTGAGCCACTGACCATCGACCACGACATCGTCATCGGTGAAGGCGACAATCGGACTGCTGACGTACGACAGTGCCGCATTGTGCGCCCGGGCCAGCCCTGCCTCGTTCTCGCGGACATAGTGAACGGTTGAGTTTTGCGCTGCAAATTGGCGGACTAGATCGGCGGTTTCGGAGCTGGCAGACGCGTTGTCGACCACGATCAGGCTCTCGGGCGTGACTGCGCCTCTCAAGATCGACTCCAAACAGACCCGCAGCATCGCCGGGCGGTCTTTGGTGGCCACGACGACGGCAACTTTGGCGGGTGACAGTGGTAGGGCTTCCGCGGGCCGCGCTGATGCCAGGCCCTGCGCTGGCAACGTATGGGGCACCGCTTGTGATCTCTTTCGTCGATCATCGATGATCAGCTCGCCAAGGCGTTGCCATAGTTGATCAGCGACTTGTTCAGGCGTCATGGAGCCGCCGGAAAGGTCGAATCTGACCCTCGCAAGCGGATCACCATCGAGGAGAATCAGACAATGCGCGGCCGCGTACGGCACGTCGGCGCCCGTGGGCAAGGCCTCAATCGCAGGTAGTGGCTCGTTGAGGTTGACGATCAGCGGCAGCACGGGGGCCACGGTTGTCGGTGCATCGTGATCATGAGATTTCGGGGAGATGCGAGGGGGTCGACCCGTTCTCGTGCTGATGAAACCGAGAGCGGTAACCGATACCCCGGTTGCTATGGCTCCGGCGCGGGCGAACGCGGCAAGATCACCTGTCAGCCCGTCCCTAACGTTTCGAGCGATTCCCGCCGGCAGCACCCGCCGCGTGTAGACCTTTTCCTCTGACAGGGCAGCAGCGCGACCAACGGCGCGGGCCACGCGGGCTTTCGAGACGCCTTCTGCCCGGCAACGTGCCCGAAAGTAGCTCCACGACGATCGCGAACCAGGCACCCAGTGCCGTACCACCGCCTTCGGCTCGAAGATGAACTGACCGCCGGGAATCAGTTGCCGTGCCCTAATGCACAGCTCAGTCTCTTCGCAGCCAAGCGCGTTGTCCGCTCCACGGCCCAGCACTTCGTCGAAGCCGCCCACGGCCTCGAGCACCGTACGGCGCAGCGACATGTTGCAGCCCATCAGGTTGCGCACCAGTGCGGTCGAAACCGGTTGCCCGCGATAGCTGCAGCCCACGACCCAACCGAACTCTGGGGGCCACCAGCGCGGCTCCCGCTGCTCCCACACGGGATGGGCAGCGCCACCAACTCCGAGGACGTGTGGATCGCGATAGGGCGCAAGCAGCTGGCGTACCCAATCAGCTTCGGCAACCGCGTCGTCATCCAGGAAGAGGACGACCTCACCCGTGGACGCTGCTATTCCGGTGTTTCTCGCTCCGGAGAGCCCGGCCGGACCGCGGCTCGGAATCACGCGGGCCCAGGGTATTGCCTGCGCCACTCGATTTCGAAGATCATCATTGTGGTCAATGACGATCAGGACCTCGTCCACCGGCACGGTCTGCGTTCGAACGGATTCGGCTGCGCAGAGTAATTGCTGCCACCGAGCTTCGGTGTAGGCGCAGATGATCACGGAAGTAGTCGTGTTCATCGGTCTCAAGCCTCATTGATTAGCGGCGCAGGCGGATTCGGGAAGATTTCTGCAACAGGCGCCGGAGCAGCCGGAGCTTCGCTGGATATCTGTCCCGGGAGTTGATGCCAGGCCGGACGGGGAACTCCCCGCTCGGCGCGGGCTTTCGAGAGTCGGCGGCGCTCCCGCCCAATTGTGAGTAACGCCCGGGAGCCGTCGCGGAAAGTGCGCAGGTGACTTTCCCCGTATAGGCGCCGGCTCTCAAAAGATGCGACCTCCACCACGCGGAGTCCCGCGGCGAGCGCTCGGATGTTAAGGAATGTCTCTATCTCGAAGCCTTGAACATCACCGTCGAACGTCGGGAGGACGTGCCGCCAGAACGCCATGAATCCATAGCACAAGTCGGAGTATCTTCCGCCGAAGGTCAACCGGACTGCATGAGTGAGTGCCCGATTGCCCACCCGGCGAAGGGTTGTCATATCGGCGCTGCCGCCACCCTGCAGGAAGCGTGAACCCTTCGCAACGTCGGCACCTGCCTCAAGCGCTGCCACGAAAGTTCCGATGTCCAGCGGATCCATCGAACCGTCGGCATCCATCATGACGAGGATGTCGCCGGTGGTGGCTTCGAAACCTCGCCTTAACGCAGTCCCCTTGCCTGGCACGGTCTCAACGATGATCTTCGCATCGGGCCGCAATTCGCGTACCACGTCAAGAGTGCTGTCCGCAGAACCGCCATCGACAATAACGAGCTCGTCGATAATGCCGGGAATTGCCGGCAGCACAAACTTAAGATTTTCCGCTTCGTCAAGCGTTGGAATGATGAGACTAATCTTTAGAGACGAGGCACCATTGTGCCCTCGCTCCAATATCCTTTCCCCCCGACGATTACCGTTCATATCACGAATTGCAATTCGTCGCATTTCTTACCCCGCAAAACTTACATATCAAATATTCTCTATGTTGAGAATCCCATGGCAGCATTGCCACGTTCTAATAAAGGGCCATGGATCTGGATGAAGCAGGCACGCTGCCTTGGCCATGATCCTGGCGGCGACCAGGGGAGTTACTCCTCCCAGGAACTCTTGCGGCGCCCAGTAGATCGAGCACCTGCTGGTCTCCGCTGACCGCATGCCCATCTCGAGCTGTCATGTTTGACCTGCTCGTGATTGTTCTGGCTGCCCAGCACATTTTCAAGGGATCGCAACCATCAGGGTTCAGGGAAGTGGCGATCTGGCTGGGCCTTGAAATAATACGAAGCCGGGCTGCGGAAGGATCACAACGTCCATCTAATGGCCGTGTATGCGGTCGATCGTTACCGTACTGTAAGGAAATTCCCCAAATGTGACAGTCACCGCGGCGCCGTTATCTAACCGTAACCGTCCGGCCTTTTTCCAGCGTTTCGGGCCCGCACGAGCGCACACTGAAGATCTTTCAACTGCTCCAGAGAGTGGGCTTGGCAGGCCGCTGCGACTGGAGCACGGATAAGATCGCCCTCTGGCCGGATCGTTCTGAGCTTTCAGCAAAGGTGTAGTGGTTGACAAAGAAGCTTGCGTTGGCGCTGGCTGTTGCCGTGGCGATTGGCGTCATACTTCTGGCAGCAACCGGTCGGATCGGCACACTGCGCTTCGGCTTAGTCGCTGCGGCTTGTCTGTTGCTTCCGGGCTTGGGCTGGGCTCGGCGATCGCAGCTGCGGGATGCTGGCGACAGGCTTGCGCTGGCGATTGGCATAAGCATCTCCGCCGTGACGCTTGTCGGAACAACTATGGCTGTCACCGACAGGTGGTCGATGCCCGCGGGAGCGGTGGCCTTGCTGGCCGTTGCCGTTACTGGGTTCCTTCCGCTCGGTCTGCTGAAGGCCATTGGAGCTGGGCTGAAATGGTTCCTCAACCTATTCGCGGGCCCCGCATATCCGGCCATAAGAATGCCTGACGATCGTTCTGTCGCTGAGGCCGACCGTCGCGCTCGAGCCATCTCGGAAGAGGATCACCGAACTCCCTCGGCGCCTGGAACGTTGCATTGACCGCGTGACGCAGCTTCACTGCGTCGCCGGCTGACGCAGCTTCACCGCGTCGAGCATCGCTGCGGGACCGCCTCCAAAGGAGGTGAGTACCCGGCGAGCGGGAGCCGGTAGCCGAGGAAGCAGTCGGATCGCCTGTGCCATTGCCCACAGCCGCACGTGCGAGCGGGGAATCAACGTCTTTATGACGGCAGGAGCGATCCGCTGGCTTTGTCGGACAGCCGGCCGCATCACCTGCTCGTACGCCGCGAGCCCGTGAGCATGATCGCCGTTGGCCGCGGCCAATTCGGAAGCGAGGACGTACGCGCCAACGACGGCGAGACTGGTTCCGCCGCCGACCGCCGGCCCGGGGGAGTAGCCGGCATCCCCCACCAGGCTCACTCGGCCCCGGGTCCAAGAGTCCATCACGATGGTGCTGATCGAGTCGAGATAGAGATCGTCGGCGTACTCCAGCTCGGCGAGCAGCCGCGGCATTTCCCAGCCCATGTCGCTGTACAGGTTGGAAATCAGTCGTCGCTGCGCCGCGAGATTGTGGCGATCGTAGTCATGCAGGGCTGGAGTCCGCCACAGCAGGACCACTCGCGCTTCATCGGTGCCGCGTACCGGGTAGATCCCCGCTGTGCGGCCGACATCGCCATAACCCAACATCCGCTGGCGCAGGTGGAGATAGTTGGGCACGCTGAATACCGCAAAATAACCGCCCAGGAAGTGCAGGAACCGGTGCTCGTCGCCAAACGCCAATCGACGGGTAATGGAATGCAGGCCATCGGCTCCGATGACAAGATCAAATGTCTGTGCTGGTCCGTGCCGGAACGAGACATTGACTCCACGATCGGTCTGCTCGAGTGAGTTGATCGAATTTCCGAATACATACTCAATGCTGTCCTTGCCCGCGTCATAGATGATCTTGGCAAGCTCGCCGCGCATGATCTCCACGTGCCGCGCGGAGACGCCCTCGGACATCAGCTCCGCGGCCACGTCGACTGGCCGGTGTCCGTCTCGGACAAAGGAGATAATCTCGGCGTCGGTGCCCGCGTTCTGCACCTCTGCAAGGGCACCCATCCATTCGATGATCTGAAGTGCTGGGCCGAAGAGGTCAACGGCATGGCCGCCACTGCCGAAACGTAGTTGTTCAGTCCGCTCCACGACGGTCGGTCTATATCCCAACCGGTTGAGCCAGTACGCCAGTATCGGGCCGGCAACACTGGCGCCGGAGATCAGCACGCGAGGGGCGCTCACCGCCATGCGATCAGCCGCCGTATCTGCGGCTGAGCCAGAGACACCAGGCAGGGTAGAGCAGATAGGTCCCCATCCAATTGCCTAGCCCAGCGCTGACATACCAAGGCGCCAACTGCGGATCATCGATGCGGGCTATCACACCGGGAATGGCCAGCCATCCAATGATCATGAAGATTCCAGCCGTCATCCCAAGCTTGATCAGTCCGCGTGGCAGCTCGAGTGCCCGGCGATGGAGTCGGTTCGCGATCAGCAGCCAGATGCCGATGAGAGCGCTGCCGATACTGGATACCAGGCCGGCGAGGTACCAGCCAGTGATATCGAAGATGATCAAGAGTGAGCCCATCACCATGACGATCGCTCCCAGAGCGGCCAGAGCGATAGCGAGCGTGCTCCAGCCACTTCTCCGGTTACGAACCCAGAGCCAAGACAGCGCCAGGCTCAGCAGGCCGACCAGGCCGTTCGCCACATCGTTGATAAATCCAAAGGGTCCGCCGAAGGCAAAGAAGATAATCAAGCTCACGACGCCGAGCCAGGTGATGATCGCCGTGATCAAGGCCAGCCGGCTGACCGTGCGCCCCTGTTCCACGCGAGTGCTTATGACCACACCGCGAGCGTAACGACTTTCCGGTCCGGCATGCGGCGCATCGTGGTCGGAGTGGACTAGGTGGTCCGATGAGTTCCCGTTGGGCGGCCCGTCATAGCTTCTCTGCTCCGCCCGGTAGGTTCGGCCCGCAGCGTCCGCCATCCAACCGAAGGAGCCCGATGACCGCGCCCGTGCCCAAGGAATCCCCCGCCCCGCCCGACGAGGGCCTCACTGATCTCCTGAGCGAAATCCGCCTCCTGGTGCCCGGCACACTGATATTGGTCGCCTTCCTGATAGCCCTGCCATTCAATTCGGGCTATACCGCGATCAGTCGGCTGGACAACGCGGTATACGTGGCGTTGTTCATTTGCGCGATGATCAGCCTGCTCATTTTCATCGCCCCGGCGGCCCAGCACCGGCTCATGAGCCCCCTGACCGACCGGGCGGCCTTCAAGCGCTCGGTCAACCGCCAGGTCATCATTGGGCTGATGCCGCTCTCGGCGGCCATTACCTTGGCCTCGTACTTCGTGATCTCCGACGTGGTAAGCCACCTTGCCGCCGGAATTGTGGCCGGCATCGTGGGGCTGGCCATTGCCGTCCTGTGGTGGATCATGCCATTGAGCAAACGCCGGCGCTGAACTCCTGGTTCTCGGGAAGGCATAGTGTGACAACGACGAAAACCGCTGGGGTGGTCCAACCTTGTCAACTCGACGTAACGATGTGGGTTCTCAAGCGCGGTGGAACCCGTACCGTTCCTTCTCAACGCGCTGACGCCCCACTTCCTCGCTTCACACCCCGCTATAGATGGGGCGTTACGAGTGAAGTGGGGCGTCAGCTATCAGCGAGAACGTGGATTAGGTCTGTGGCGTGCCACGCCCTGCTCTGGATCTCACCATCACGGCATCGGCGATGATCACCAAGACCGCGGCAACGGCAATGGCGATGAGCCAACGGACCCAGTCGATTCCAGGACTCCCGTTGCCACCGAACGCCGTGTAGATGTACCAGCCGATGAGGACACCGACGA
>Ga0307277_10001128_pt1 | contig 10380 bp, 9 predicted proteins | sample ER_DNA_116_FD_194473 | JGI IMG/M metagenome (GOLD analysis project Ga0307277, IMG submission 194473) | Bulk soil microbial communities from the East River watershed near Crested Butte, Colorado, United States - ER_DNA_116 | ecosystem: Environmental > Terrestrial > Soil > Floodplain | place: USA...
CTTTCCCGGGGTGTGGCGCAGCCTGGTAGCGCGCTCCGTTCGGGTCGGAGAGGTCCCCAGTTCAAATCTGGGCACCCCGATCAACGCGGGGGAAACCATGTTTCCCCCGCGAGCCCCCTTCTTCTTGGCGCTGGCAACGCTGACGCGGCTTCGGCTCCCGCCGGGCACAGCCCGGCTTCGCCGGCGGGAGCACGCTATTCCGTGGGCTGCTAAGCGGCTGCCTGCTCCTGCAGGCGCTCGCGCTGACGAAGACCGTCAGCGTCACGATGCTGATCGCCAGCGCGGCGGCTGCGACGCCGGCGCCCCACCAGACGCCGCTGATGTTGTCGTCCCAGCCGATCAGGCGGTCGATCGAGAACCGGCCGGGGCCGGTTGCGGCGACGGGTCGATCGAGAACCGGCCGGGGCCGGTTGCGGCGACGGCCACGGCGACCGTCGCGAGCGTTAGCGGGAACTCGATGCCGCCGTTGCCGTTGAAGAAGCCGTTCCAGTGCACGACGAGAATCGCGTTCAGCATCACGACGGCGATCCCGACCGCTGCGAGCGGGGTCAGGAGCCCGACCGCGAAAGTCAGCCCGCTCGTCTCGGCGAGTCCGGCGAGGAACGCCATCGCGAGCGGCATTCGCCAGCCGAGCGAGCCGAAGAAACCGGCGGTTCCGCGCAGGCCGTGGCCGCCGAAACCAGCCGAAGAGCTTCTGCCCGCCGTGCGAGAACATCGTCCCGCCGACCACCACGCGAAGCAGCAAGAGTCCGTATGACAAGAAAGCCTCCTTGTTCCGACTGCTAGGTCGTAAACGAAACTTGCGTACTCAAATTTTCCGCCGCAGCCAGGCGGTAAAACGCCCGAGCGGAGAACGCCCGGGTTTCTTGCGAAGCGCGGCCTCTCGACGAGCCTGCTGCTTGACCCACGCGCGATGGCGCTGGCCGCGCGTCGCGTACTTCGGCTTCCAGAACACGGGTCGCGGAGGTGTCACTCGACGGCTCGCAACCAGGGACGCGTCAGCACGACCGCGATCATGCCCGCCGAGAAGAGGGCGCCGGCCGCGATCATCGGCCCGGGCGGCGCGACGCCGGCGATCAATCCCCAAATCGCGAGCCCGATCGGCATCAGCCCGAAGCTGCCGAAGAAATCGAGGCTGATCACACGGCCGAGCAGGCGCGCCGGCACGAGCTCTTGGAGCATCGTCTCCCAGACGGCGACGCCGAACCCGATGCAGACGCCGCGCACGAGGGCGAGGCCTCCGGCCAGCGGGTACCACGGGGCGAGCGCCATCCCGGCGATCGCGAGGCTGTTGATCAGCCAGAGCCAGTAAGAGAGCACGCCGCGCCGCCGCCGTGGCTGCAGCTGGCCGAAGAGCAGCGTGCCGACCACGGTGCCGACTCCGACCATCGCCGAGAGCGCCGCGTAGGCGCCGACGCCGCGGTCGAAGTGATCCCGGACCAGCTTCGGCAGCAGGACCTGCTGGGGCGCGAGCTGGAGCATCAGGATGACCGCGAAGAGCGTGATCGTCACCCACAGCCAGGGAATCCGCGCGACGTAGCGGCCCCCTTCGCGAATCTCGGTCAGCGTGCCCACGCTCGGTTCCACCTCGATCGCCCGCGGCCGCGCCAGCAGCATCAGGGCCCCCGACACGAGGAACGAGACCGCGTCGATGGCGAAGACCCAGGACGACCCGGCGCCGTGGTAGAGGAATCCCGCCAGCGCGGGCCCGACGACGAAGCCGCCCCAGCGGGCGACCCCCATCAGCGAGTTCGCCGAAGGCAGGTGGGCCGCGTCGACGACCAGCGGGATGATCCCGCCGACAGCCGGGTAGAAGAGGCCGTCGCCGAGCCCGGCGATCCCCGCGAGGACGACGAGTGAAGCGAGGCCCAGGTGGCCGGTCGCGTCGAGCCCGGCGATGGTTCCGACCGCGACGAAACGCCACACGTCCGAGAGGATCATCATCCGCCGCCGCTCGTAGCGGTCGGCGAGGGCGCCGCCGATCAGCAGGGTCGTCAGCAGTCCGGCCCCCTGAACAGAAAGGACGAGCCCGATCTTGCCGGCGCCGGCGATCGTGAACGTCTTCCAGCCGAGCGCGGTCAGGAAGGCCGCATCGCCGATCAGCGAGATGCCCTGACCCGCGAACAACAGCCGAAAATCGCGGTGCCGCAGCGCCTGGAAGGCGCGCGTGCGGCCTGTCGCCTGCGAGATCCCCTCCACGCCGCAAAGCTATCTGGCTGCTACAAGCAGACTGATGCCACTCCGCGCCGTTCTCTTCGACGTCGACTTCACGATCGCCAAACCCGGCCCCGATCTCGGTCCGGAGGGCTACCGGCGGCTCGGCCGTCGGTTCGGGCTCGAGCTCGATCCCGAGCGCTACGGCGAGGCCCGCGCTCACGCCGTCACGACGCTGGAGCGGCACCCGGAGCTCGACCACGACGAGGAGGTCTGGGTGCTCTTCACCGAGCAGATCATTCGCGGCATGGGCGGTAACACCGGCCGGGCCTATGAGTGCGCACGTGAGATGACGCGCGCGTGGGAGCACGCGCACAACTTCCAGATCTTCGAAGACGTTCTGCCGACGCTCGCGGAGCTGCGCTCGCATGCGCTCAAGCTCGGACTGGTCTCGAACACGGGCCGGGACCTGCACGAGTTCGTCAAGCACCACAGCCTCGACGTCGACGCGGCGGTCAGCTCAGGCGCCCACGGCAAGACGAAGCCGCATCCGACGATCTTTCAGGCGGCGCTCGAGCGGCTCGAGGTCGAGCCCGCCGCCGCCGTCATGGTCGGCGACTCGATCGACGACGACGTTGAAGGCGCCAACGCGGTCGGCATGCGCGGTCTGCTGCTCGACCGCGAGAACCGCTATCCGGAGGTCGAGGAGAAGCTGACCGACCTTCGTGGCCTTCCAGCCGCGCTCGGGCTCTTCGCCTAGGCTCGTCCTGGGTAACAATTGACCACGTGACAGGCCTCGTCGTCTGGTTGATCGCGGCGGTGCCCCTCGCCATCGGCGAGCTCTTGCTCGCAAACCGACGACTCTCCTACACTCAGCCGCGGTGACCGAGGGCTCGAAGGTCCAGGAAGAGCGGCGGCGACAGATTCTGCAGGCAGCAGTGCGGGCGTTCGCCCGCAAGGGGTACCACGCCTGCCGCGTCAGCGACATCGCCAAGGAGGCGGGTGTTGCTTATGGGCTCGTCTACCACTACTACGAGTCGAAGGAGACCTTGCTCGAGGCGATCTTCGGGGAGACCTGGGGCGCCATGCTCGCCACGATCCGGTCGGTCGAGCAGCTCGACGAGCCGGCGCGCGAGCAGGTGCGGAAGGTGACCGAGATCGTCCTCCGGACCTGGAAACGAGACCCTGAGCTCGTGCGTGTGCTGGTCAGGGAAGTCACTCGGAGCTCGCAGGTCGAGCAAGAGACCGACGAGATCGATCTCGCCTACCAGGCGCTGCAGCGAATCGTCGAGCGCGGCCAGCAAACGGGTCAGTTCCGGGAGGACGTCGATGCACGGCTGACGGCCACGATCTGGTACGGCGCCCTGGAGGAGATCCTCACGGGCTGGGCCTTCGGCCAGTTGCCCGACAGCGAAGAAGACGTAGCTCAGGCGGAGCGCGCCGTCGTCGAGATCGTCACGGGCGGCCTGGCTGCGGACCGCGCAGCTTCCCCCGCCTGATGGCGAGCCAGACGGCTACGCACGAGCTGGCCACGCTCGCGCCGGTGCAGCGGCGGCTGCTTTGGACGCTCGGTCTCGGGGCCTTCGGCCTCGCCTTTTCGATCACGACGATCTCCGTCGCGCTGCCGCCGCTGCTGCACACCTTCACGTCGTCGGGCTCGGTGATCGGGCTCGTGATCGGGGCAGAGGGGTTCTTTGCATTGACGCTGTCGCCGATCGTCGGGCCGTGGAGCGATGCTTTCCACACGCCGCTCGGCCGGCGCCGCCCGTTCATGCTCGTCGGCCTCGGCCCCATGGCGTTCTGCCTTCTGCTGATCCCGTTCATGCCGAACCTCTGGACGACGACGCTGCTGGTGCTCGCGTTCTACTTCGCCTACTACCTCTACGAGCCCCCGTACCGTGGGCTCTATCCGGACGTGCTGCCGCCTGCGGCGTACGGACGCGCCCAGGGCGTCCAGCACGTGCTGCGCGGCATCGCCCTCGGGGTCGCGCTCGTCGGCGGGAACTTCCTGCTCAAGGTCTGGCAGCCCGCTCCGTTCCTGACCGCCGCCTTCGTGACGACCGCGGCGTGCGGCCTGACGATCCTGCTCGTCCGGGAGGACGGGGGGCACGGCCGTGTCTTCGCGGGCTTCTGGGCGTACATCAAGCAGAGCTGGAACATCTTCTGGCAGGAGGGCGATGTGCGCCGGTTCCTGATCGCCAACTCGGCGTGGGAAGGAACGTTCGCGGCCGCGCGGAGCTTCGTGATCCTGTACGTGATCGACGGGCTGCACGAGTCGAAGACCGTCTCCGGCGAGATCCTTGCTGCGGTCGCGGTCGGCTACGTGATCGCGGCCCTGTTCGCGGGGCGCCTCGGCGACCGTTTCGGCCTGGCGCGGGTGATCTTCTTCGCGTCCTTTCTCTACGGAACGGGCCTCCTCGTCGGCGGCCTGGCGGAGAGCTGGCACGTCTGGTACTTCGCGCTGATCGTCCCCGTCGCGATCGCGGGCGGAACCGTGATGACGCTCGCGTGGGGCCTGCTCTACAAGATCGTGCCGGCGGAGCACCGCGGCGCCGTCTCGGGTCTCGCCACGACGACGAAAGGGATCGGTCTGCTGATCGGGGCTCCGGTCGCAGGCATCGCCATCGACCTCGCCCGGCCGCACCTGCAAGCGACGAACGGTTACCAGATCCTGTGGCCGGTCTGCGCGCTGCCGATCCTCGCCGCGATCCCGTTGCTCGTTCGGCTGATGCAGGTCGAGGACCAATCGGCGCGAGTCGAGCCGAGTGGCGCCGCGACGCCGCTGCCGTAGCGAGGTTTCAGGCGCCCGTCGCGACCGGGCGCTCGCGCTGCACCGGCGCGAGCGCAGGCGCCCAGGAACAGAGCGGGGAGACTTCGCCGTCGCGGCCGTTCAGCGGCCGAAAGCCGAGGGCGTGCTCGGCCTGCATCAGCTTATGGATCTGGGTGGTGCCCTCGTAGATGATCGGTGCCCGGGCATTGCGGAAGTAGCGCTCGATTCCGTACTCGGCCGAATAGCCGTAGGCGCCGTGCACCTGAATCGCCAGATGTGCGGCTCGGAACGCCGACTCTGTCGCATGCCACTTCGCGAGCGACGTCTCGCGCGTGTTGCGCTTGCCCTCGTTCTTCATCCACGCGGCCTGCATGACGAGCAGCTTCGAGGTCTCGTAGCCGAGCACCATTTCGGCGACCATGTCCTGGACGAATTGGTACTTGCCGATGGGCTGGCCGAACGTCTCCCGTTCTCGGGCGTACTCCACCGAGCGCTCCAGGCACGCGCGGACGACCCCGCAGGCGCCGGCGGCAACCGTGAAGCGGCCCTGATCGAGCCCGTACATCGCTATCTCGAAGCCCTGACCCTCCTCGCCGATCAGGTTCTCCGCCGGAACCTCGACGTTCTCGAAGAAAAGCTCGCCCGTCGACCCGGCCCAGACGCCGAGCTTGTGCTCAGTGTCCGCCGCGCTGAAGCCCGGCATGCCCCGCTCGAGCACGAAGGCCGAGATGCCCTTGTGCGTCGAGCCCGGATCGGTTTTCGCGAACACGAGCGCGTGGTCGGCGACGGTCGCGTACGAGATCCAGTTCTTGGAGCCGTTGAGGACGTAGACGTCCCCTTGACGGCGCGCCGTCGTCTTCATCGCCGCGACGTCGGAGCCCGCCGCCGGCTCCGTCAGCCCGAAGCAGGCGATCTTCTCGCCGCGTGCCTGCGGGACGAGCCAGCGCTGCTTCTGCTCCTCACTCGCGTAGCGCAGCAGCGCGAGCGAGTTGAGCCCGACGTGGACGGAGATCAGCGTGCGAAATGCGGCCTCGCCGCGCTCGATCTCCTCGCACGCGAGCGCCTCGGCGACGAAATCCAGCCCGGCGCCTCCGTACTCCTCCGGGACGACGATCCCGAGCAATCCGAGCTCGGCCATTCCCTCGATCACGGACCTGTCGAGCCGGTGGGCGATGTCGTTCTCGATCGCGTTGGGAAGCACGCGCTCGTCCACGAACGTCCTTACCGTGTCCTGGGTGAGCCGCTGTTCGTCCGTGAGCTCGAAGTCCACGCGGCAAGTCTATGGACGAGCCCGCGCCCTCGGCCCGGTCGTCTTGTCGCTGGCGCTCGTCGGCGGCTTGGCCCTCGACAACGGAGGCTTCGACCCGACGTCGTGGGGCTGGAGCACCCTCTTTCCGCTCGTGGTCCTGGGAACGGCCCTCGTCCTTGGGCGCGCGAGGTCCCCGAATGGCTTGGCACTCACCTTTCTAGGCTTGGTCGTGGCGCTGGCGGCGTGGACGTGGTTTTCGGTCGCGTGGTCGAATGACGTCGCCTCTTCGGTGCTCGACGCCGAGCGTCTCCTCGTCTACCTCGCGGGGGTCGCCGCCTTCCTCCTGCTCGATCGGAGCCAGGTGGCACGCTTCCTCGTCGGCCTGCTTGCGGCGGCATCGCTCGTCGGCGTCTGGGCCCTCTCGCTCCGGGCCTTCGGCGGCTCCGGTTCGTACGACGTGGCCGCCGTTTCCGCCGATGCCACCAGGCGGCTCGCAGCACCGGTCGGATACTCGAACGCGCTAGGCCTGCTTGCCGCGATCGGCATTCTGCTCGCGCTGGGTCTCGCCGTCCGATTGCGACAACCGGTTGCGGCGGTTCCCGTCCTCGTCCTCGCGCCGACGCTGTACTTCACGTACAGCCGCGGCGCATGGCTCGCGCTCGCTGTGGGGGGCATCGCGGCCGCGGCGCTCGCCCTGCCGCGGATTTCGAGGCGCGTCATGGTCGCAGTAGCGATCGTGGCGGTCTGCGCCTCCGCCGTCGCGCTCGTGCGCGTCGGCGGGCCGGGCGGCTCGGTTCGGGAGTTCTCGCATGCACCGCCCTCGGTCAAGGCGGACCGGAGCCGGCGCGTTTTCAGCCTCTCGGGAAGCAGCCGCGCCCAGTACTGGCACGTCGCGTGGCGCGATTTCCAGGATCATCCCTGGCTCGGCTCGGGCCCAGGAAGCTTCCAGCGCCAATGGCTGCGTTTGCGGCCGGCAAACCTGCCCGTTCTCGACGCGCACAGCCTCTATCTCGAGACCCTGGCGGAGCTCGGGCCGCTCGGACTCGGGTTGCTAGTGGCGCTGCTCGCGCTTCCGGCCGCGGCTGCCGCCATCGCGCGGAAGCAACCGCTTGCGGCACCTGCTTTCGGCGGGTACGTCGCCTATCTGCTGCACGCGGCCCAGGACTGGGACTGGGAGCTGCCGGCGCTCACCCTCGCCGGGCTTGGCTGCGGGGCTGCGCTGCTGATCCTCGCCGAGCGTGAACCGAGGCTCGCCCTTGGCCGAAGAGCCCAGATGGCGGGGATCGGTGCCGTGGTCGCGCTGGCTCTGGTTGCGCTGGCAGCTCTTGCCGGAAACCAGACTCTCGCCGCCGCGAGCGTGTCCCTCAATGCCGACAAGCCGGCCCGAGCGGCGCGCGAGGCCCGGTGGGCCAAGCGCCTCGTGCCGTGGTCGCCCGAGCCGTGGCGCCTCCATGGAGAGGCGTTGCTCTCGCAAGGGAATCTCGACGGGGCCAGGCGCGATTTCCTGAGCGCGCTTCGAAAGGACGCATCCGACTGGGATTCGTGGGTTGACTTGGCGCTCGTTACTCGAGGGAAGAAGCAAGAACGGGCCGTGGCGCGGGCCCGCCGGCTGAACCCGCTGGAGCCGATCCATCGGTAGGGGTTGAGGTATTTGCAAGAATCGTCGATGGGCACGTCGAAACGCTGCGGTGCCCCGCATCCAATTTCAGGAGGGTCTGAAATGAAGCCGATCTGGACTCATCGGCGCTTACGGCTCATTTTTGCCGGAGCGGCGACGCTCGTGACCGGCGCGGTCCTTGCCTCCGCAGCGTTTGCCGGCATACGCGCGCTCAACCTTGGCCCGGCAGCGGCGAGCCAGTACCCGAAAAAGGTGACGGTTTGCCACCGGACTCATTCGAAGAAGCATCCTTGGGTGAAGATCCGGATCTCGAGCCATGCCCTGAAGGCGCATCTTCGCCACGGCGACTTCGTGGTGGACGAGGCTCATCCGTGCCCGCCCGCGACCACGGCGAGCGTGAAGAAGCACAAGCATCACGGCAAGGGCAAGCACCATCTGAAGGCCGCGAAGGCCAAGCATCATCACAACCCAGCGAAAAGCAACCACGGCGGCAAAGGCCACGGCAAGAAGTGATTCCGAAGCGCCCTGTGCGCCTGATGTCCCACGAAGAGCCCCCGGCGCCGGGGCTCTTCGCTTTGTAGGGTCGAAGGCGTGAGTCAGCCGGCCGGTACCTATCCGCGTATCGCCGACCTGCCGGTCGAGATCGAGGGCTACCGGCTCGAGCGGCTCGAGGCCCCCGTGACGCGCAATCTCACCCGCGTCACAACGCTTGTGCGCCTGGCCGGCCGTGATGAGGAGGGGCTCGGTGAGGACGTCACCTGGTACGCGGAGGCGCACGATCGCGAGCTGGCCGCCGGTCCCACCCGTCGGCTGGCCGGATCCTGGACGCTCGAATCATTCTCCGAGGCGCTCGAGATCGAGGAGCCGCACAAGCGCTGGGCCTACGAGAGCGCCGCGCTCGACCTGGCGCTGCGGCAGACCGGCCGCTCGTTCGCAGCTACGGTCGGCCGGACACCGCAGCCCGTGACCTTCGTCGTCTCGCCCGGCCTCGGCGACCCGCCGTCGGCCGAGCCGCTTCGGCGCCGCCTCGAGCTGTACCCGGGGCTGCGGTTCAAGCTCGACCCCGCAAGCGCATGGACGGACGAGCTCGTTCAGGAGCTGGCCGCGACCGAAAGCGTCGAGATCGTGGATTTCAAGGCGTTCTACACGGATCAGAACCCAGCCCCGCCAGACATTCTGCTCTACCGCCGGGTCGCTGAAGGCTTTCCGGCGGCGTTGCTCGAAGACCCCGCCTTGACCGACGAGACGGGCGAGGTCTTGCGGCCGCACCGGGATCGGATCACGTGGGACGCTCCGATTCACTCCGTGGCCGACGTCGAGGGCCTCGCCTTCGCGCCCCTGACCCTGAACGTCAAGCCGTCGCGCTTCGGCTTCCTTCGCGAGCTACTCGACTTCTACGACTACTGCGTGGACCGCGGAATCGCCCTCTACGGGGGTGGCATGTTCGAGCTCGGACCGGGCCGCGGGCAAATCCAGCACCTCGCCTCGCTCTTCCACCCGGACGCGCCGAACGACGTGGCGCCCGGCGGCTACAACGAGCGCGCTCCCCGGGCCGGGCTGCCGGCCAGCCCGCTGCCGGCGCCCGGCGGCGAGCCCGGCTTTCGCTGATTCAGCCAAGGCGCTCGCTTGCGACGCCGATCTAAAAGGACGTCCCGGCTTCGCCGGGGGTCCGTCTAATCCCGGCTAGAGACCGGTGGCCGGGACTCGTTCCTGAACGGGATTTTTGGGCGTGGGCGTCTATATTGACTCGCGATTCAATCGTGAGCGCGACCGAGACCACGAGCGGCGTCTCCTTTGCCCTGAGCGACGAGCAGCGCGCGCTGCGAGAGCTTGCGCGCGACTTCGCCGAGAAGGAGATCAGGCCGGTCGCCGCGGAGTACGACGAGCGCTCCCAGCATCCCGCAAACGTGCTCGCCGCGGCTCACGACGTCGGGCTGATGAACCCGCACATACCGGAGGAATACGGCGGTCCCGGCCTGTCCGCGTTCGACCAGATCCTGATCGGCGAGGAGCTCGCCTGGGGCTGCTCCGGGATCGCGACCTCGATCGTCGCGAACATCCTCGGCTCCTTGCCTGTCCTGCTCGCTGGGACGGACGAGCAGAAGCGGGACTGGCTTCCGCCGCTCCTCGAGGAGCCGCTGCTCTGCTCGTTCGCTCTGACCGAGCCCGGCGCGGGGTCGGATGTCTCCGGGATCCAGACGGCCGCCGTCCGGCGTGGCGAGGACTACGTCCTCAACGGGTCCAAGATGTTCATCACGAATGCCGGGCAGGCTGCCTGGTTCGTCGTCTTCGCCTCGACCGATCGAGATGCCGGCCACCGCGGCCTTTCCGCCTTCGTGGTTCCGGCCGACGCGGAGGGCGTTGTGGTCGAGAAGCACCTCGACAAGCTGGGCCAGCGCTCGACCGACACTTCGGCGCTTGCCTTCCAGGAGGTGAGCGTGCCGGCGGGGAGCCGCCTCGGGGAGGAGGGCGAGGGCTTCAAGATCGCGATGCGGACGCTCGACCTGACGCGTCCGGGAACGGCCGCGGGCGCGGTCGGCGTGGCGCGTGCGGCGTTCGAGCATGCCGTCGAGTACTCGAAGGCCCGCA
>Ga0307277_10001129_pt1 | contig 10370 bp, 6 predicted proteins | sample ER_DNA_116_FD_194473 | JGI IMG/M metagenome (GOLD analysis project Ga0307277, IMG submission 194473) | Bulk soil microbial communities from the East River watershed near Crested Butte, Colorado, United States - ER_DNA_116 | ecosystem: Environmental > Terrestrial > Soil > Floodplain | place: USA...
GACGAAGCCGCGGTGCTTCCAATTTGCGTCCACGGCGATGCCGCCTTCCCGGGGGAAGGTGTGGTCGCCGAGACCTTGAACCTGTCCGGGCTTACGGGTTTCAGGACGGGTGGCACGCTCCACATCATCGTCAACAATCAGGTCGGCTTCACCACGGATCCGATAGATGCGAGATCGACACACTACGCCAGCGATCTCGCCAAGGGGTTCGAGGTTCCGATCGTGCACGTCAATGCCGACGACGCTGAATCGTGCGTGCACGTGGTTCGCCTCGCGATCGAGTATCGGGCGAAATTCGGAAAGGACTTCCTGATCGACGTAGTCGGCTATCGCCGTCACGGACACAACGAGACGGACGAGCCGTCATTCACGCAGCCGACCTTGTACCTCAAGATCAGGTCGCACCCATCCCCGCGCGAGGTTTGGGGAACCCGTCTCGTCGCCGAAGGAATCGTCACTGACGAGCAGGTGAAGCAGATCGACGCGGACGCGGCGGCGAATTTCGACCGCATCCAGACGGCGATGAAGAGTGGAGAGATCCACGCGCCCGAGTACAATCCGGCGAAGGAAGCGGAAGCCGATCAATCCGGTGCGGGCGGCGGCGACACCGGAGTGAACGCCGATCGTCTACGCGAGCTGAATGATCGCCTGCTCAAGTGGCCGTCCACGCTCAAGGCAAATCCGCGGCTGGCAAAGACTCTGGCACGCCGGGCAGACGCCATGGGCGACGCCGGTGGGATCGACTGGGGACACGCTGAATCGCTGGCGTTGGCGGCGTTGCTGACGGAGGGAAAATCGGTCCGGCTGACCGGGCAGGATGCCGAGCGCGCGACTTTCTCACACCGCCAGGCGGTGCTGCACGACGCCGAGTCGGGAGAGATCTACACTCCGCTCGCGCACGTGGCTGAAGGAGAAGGGCACGGACGGTTCGAGATCTACAACAGTCCGCTCTCGGAAACGGCGGTGCTCGGGTTCGAGTACGGGTATAGCACCGCGCACGAGAATACGCTGGTGCTGTGGGAAGCGCAGTACGGCGATTTCGTGAACGTAGCGCAACCGATCATCGACCAGTTCATCTCTGCCGACCGGGCGAAGTGGGGACAGGATTCATCGATCGTGTTGCTGCTGCCCCACGGATACGAGGGGCAGGGACCGGAGCACTCGAGCGCCAGGCTCGAGAGATTCCTGCAGCTCTGTGCTGAAGGCAATATGCGGGTCGCGTATCCTTCGACGCCCGCGCAATACTTCCACGTACTGCGACGGCAGTCGTCGATGTACGAGCGACGCCCACTCGTGCTGATGCAACCGAAGAGTCTCCTTCGTCTTCCGGAGGCTGCGTCCAGACTCTCCGATCTCACCAGCGGTGGATTCCGTCCGGTTATAGACGACCCGGTTGCATCGCAGACCCGCGAGGCCATCACGCGTCTCGTCTTCTGCACAGGCAAGATCTACTACGAGCTGGCTGCCAGGCGCGCGCCATTCGTCGCGATCGTGAGAGTAGAAGAGCTCTATCCATGGCCCGGAGCCGAGATCGCGCAGGTCGTCGATCTCTATCCGTCGATAGAGGAAGTGGTGTGGGCACAGGAAGAGCCGAAGAATCAGGGCGCCTGGTCGTACGTGGCGCCACGTCTTCGGATGTCGACGGGCAACGCCCTGCTCACGCGCTACATCGGCCGGCCGGATCGCTCGAGCCCGGCGGAAGGGTACGCCGAGGTTCACAAGAAGGAGCAGGAGCGCATCATCGCAGAGGTGAGCGCGCCGATGCAGCAGCTGGCGGGCGCGAAGCGCCGCGGCGTGGCGGTCAAAACCTGAGCATTACTTCCCGGCGCAGAATGAACAGAGGTGTTCTCATCGCTGCGGCGGCTGCGACTATCGCGCTACCGTGCTCAGGCGCCGCTCAGGCACTATTCAATGTCGCTCCTCCGAAAAACGATCTCGTGGAGACCGCTGGACCTGAGGTAGTCCCCGTTCGCGTGCTATGGATTGCCGCGCACCCGGACGACGAGGATACCAACCTCATCGCGTGGCTCGCTCGGGGAAGAAATGCTGAAACCGCCTATATGTCGCTGACGCGTGGCGATGGCGGGCAAAATCTTATTGGCAATCAGTTGGGGGAAGCGCTCGGCGTCATCCGCACGGAGGAATTGCTCGCAGCCCGTCGCATCGATGGTGCGCATCAGTATTTCGGGCGGGAGTACGACTTCGGTTTCTCGAAGACCGCCGATGAGACGAGGAAGCATTGGCCGCAGGACTCACTGCTGCGCGATGTGATCACGGTGATGCGTGCGTTTCGGCCACACATCGTCATCACGACATTCTCCGGAACGCCGCGGGATGGTCATGGCCACCACCAGGTATCGGCGATCGTCGCCCGCGACGCGTACAATCTGGCGACAGATACCGTTCAATTCCCAACCAGTGAGTTCGGCGCACCGTGGAGACCGCTAAAATTCTACCGGCTCGCGCGGTTTTCTCCGGAGGATCGGACGCTCTCGATCAATGTCGGCGAATACAACGCGTTTCTGGGAGCCTCATACCAGGAAATAGCTGCTGACAGTCGCTCTCAACACAAGTCGCAGGGCGAAGGGACTTTGCGACGTAAGGGAGTCGTTTGGGATTATCTCACGCGCGTCGACTCGCGCGTGCCTGCACCACCGGCGAAGGAGGAGAGCTCGATCTTTGCGGGACTCGACACTGTCGGGAAATACATTGTGCGCGACGGACGCGTGACTCCGCCGACAGGTGCGCCTCCGATCGAGCTGGAAGCAGTAGCAGACCGCCAGGCGCTGGCGCAGGGTGATTCGGCAAAAATCAGTCTGGCTATCTTCAACCGGGGTCGCGTCCCGATCACGATCCCTGCGATAAAAGTCGACGGAAAACCTCGAACGGTTCTTCCCGACTCGGCCTACAGGTGGACGCAATGGTACGTCGGACGCGAATTATCGCAGCCGTGGTGGCTTTCTACTCCGCGGAACGGCGACCTGTTTTCGCCAAAGGTCTCCGGAATCTCCGAGGATGAGCTGGAGGTTCGTCGCGGCGCCCACATTTATGTAAGATCGGACCCGACCGGTCCGATCTACCTGAGTGCGCCAATTGTATTCCACTATGTCGATCGGGTTCGTGGAGATGTCCAGCGTCCGTTGATCGTTGCACCCGGGGTTTCCATCACTCTCGATCAGGCCGTGACCATGGCGAGGGCAAACGCACCCTTCAAACAGTTGCTGAGGGCAACGCTGCGCTCGGCGCTTAGTGATTCGGCGCCGGTTACCGTCACGATCTCGCTGCCACCCGGACTGACAGCTGATTCGTTGGCACGGACCACAGTGATGTCGGCCGGGGCGACGCGCACGGTCACGTTCAAGGTGAGAGGAACTCTCCCTCGCGGCACTCACGAGCTTACTGCGACCGCGACGGCCAAGGGGAAGTCCTACCGAACCGGCTACATCCCGATCGAGTATGCCCACATCAATCCACAGCGGCTGTACCGGCCATCGACGCTGGTCATCAACGCTGCCGATGTCGTGCTACCCGCCAAGCTGAACGTCGCGTATATCCCCGGTGTCGGCGACAACGTCGCTCCCGTCCTGCAGCAGCTCGGCGTTCCCCTCACTATCGTGGATGCCGATGACATTCCGCAAACGGATCTCAGTCGATTCACGGCGATCGTGGTCGGACCGCGCGCGTATCAGGCGAGTCCAACGCTTCAGGACAACAACGACTACTTGCTCACCTACGTCCGCAACGGCGGCAGACTCGTCGTGCAGTACGGACAGGCCGAGATGCAGCGACCGGGGATCTTGCCCTATCCAATAACGCTGGCACCGCGCGCCGAACGCGTGACCGACGAAAATGCGCCGGTGATTTTCACGGATCCGCAGTCGCCGCTGCTCAACTCTCCAAACAAGATCACCCAGGCTGACTTCAACGGGTGGGTGCAGGAGCGGGCGTCCTACATGCCTTCGACATTCGATTCGCACTATCGCTCGATGCTGGCGATGAACGATCCTGGCGAGCAGCCCAATCGCGCCGCGATTCTCGCCGCGCCGTACGGACGCGGGACCTACATCTACGTTCCACTCGCGCTATTCAGGCAGCTTCCGGCAGGCGTACCGGGCAGCGCTCGAATTTTTGCCAACCTCCTCGGCGGCAACACCATCAGATGAAGCTTCGCCGGGCAGCAACCTTCTCAGCAGCGCTTGTGCTCCTTGCGGCGTGCAGCTCGGATGGCCGCAAGGTTCTGACTGTCTACTCGCCGCACGGAAAGGAGTTGCTCGAGTACTTCGAGAAGGGTTTCGAGAAGGCGCATCCCGATATCGATGTGCAGTGGGTGGACATGGGGTCGCAGGAAGTTCTGGAGCGAGTGAGAGCCGAGAAGCCCAACCCGCAGGCGGACGTCTGGTTCGGCGCGCCGGCGGAGGCGTTCGACAGAGCGACAAAGGAAGATCTGCTCCAGCCTTACAAGCCGACATGGGCCGCGGCGATCGACGCCGAAGGTCGGGACGCGCGCGACAACTGGTACGGGACCTACCTGACTCCCGAGGTGATCGGCTACAATCGTGAGGCGGTGAAGGAGGCCGATGCGCCGAGGGATTGGGACGATCTCATCGATCCCAAGTGGAAGGGGAAGATCGTGATTCGCGATCCGATCGCATCGGGCACCATGCGGGCAATCTTCGGCGCGATCATGGCACGGTCGATCACGCAAACGGGCAAGCCGGATGCGGGCTACGAGTGGCTTCGAAAACTGGACGCGAACACGCGGGATTACGTTCTGAACCCGACGATCCTCTACCAGAAGCTTGGCCGGCAGGAAGGTGTTGTTACAATGTGGGACATGCCCGACTTCGCCACGCTGGAGCAGCGCACTCGCATCCCCATCAGGTGGGTCATTCCTTCGAGCGGGACACCATTGCTGGTGGATGGAATCGGCATCGTGCGCGGCAGCAAGCACCCGCAGGAGGCGAAGGAGTACTACGAGTACGTGACGACTCCCGAGGCGATGATCGCGGCGGCCGATTCGTTTCTTCGCATTCCCGCGCGAAAGGACATCCCGGTGTCGAAGCTTCCGTCGTGGATCCGGGATGCGATGGCGAAGATCAAGCCGATGCCAGTCGATCGTGACGTGATGGCCGCGCACCTGGACGAGTGGATGAAGTACTGGGACGCGAACATCAGGAACCGCGGACAACGGCAGTGACCGCCGCGCCGAGGGCGCGAGACGGAGCACCAGATAGCGGAGCGCTGTCGCTCAACGGTGTGACTCGCCGATTCGGCGACTACACCGCCGTCGACAACCTGTCAGTGGAAGTGGGGCGCGGCGAGCTGCTCGCGATCGTGGGCGCATCGGGCTCGGGTAAGACGACGACCCTCCGAATTGCGGCCGGCTATGAGTCACCCGATTCAGGTACAGTCACACTTGGTGGCACAGATCTCACCAGGGTGCCGCCAGAGCGGCGCGGTTTCGGAATGGTGTTCCAGCACTACGCGCTGTTCCCGCATATGCCGGTAGAGGAAAACGTCGCGTTCGGTCTCGAAGCGCGGGGAGTAGGCAGGGCGGAACGGCTGGCGAAAGCGCGGACGGCACTGGCGAGCGTGGGGCTGGAAGGGGCGGGAAGTCGTGCGATTCAATCTCTCTCGGGCGGCGAGCAGCAGCGTGTCGCGCTCGCCCGCGCGCTGGTGATCGAGCCGCGCGCGCTTCTCCTCGACGAGCCGCTTTCGAATCTCGATCCGACGCTGCGGCAGGCGATGCGCGACGACTTGCGAGCAATGCTGAGGAGGGTGGGCGTGCCCGCACTGTTTGTCACCCACGATCAGGAAGATGCGTTCGCGATCGCGGATCGTATCGCGCTTCTCCGGAAGGGGAAGCTGCTCCAATGCGGTACTCCTGAGGAGCTGTACCACGCTCCGGTATCGCGGGAAGTGGCGGCATTCATCGGACGCGGCGCGATTGTTCCTGCCGTCGATCGGGGCGCGACCGCGATGGTCACAATCGGGAGTGTCACACGGGAGCTGAACGTGACTCGACCGCAAGGTGCTGCGGCGCGGTTCGAGGACGCGTACGTCGTGCTGCGGCCCGATGCATTGCGGATATCGAGAGAGAGCACTGGCTCTGCCTGGCGAGGACGTGTCACCAACCGCCGATTCGCGGGTGGAGTCGTCGTGTACCGCGTTAGACTGGCGGACGACGTGACTGTGGATGTCGAGTCGACATCCGGAGAAACGCGCGAGGACGAGACCGTTGCTGTGACACCGCTCGAGGGATCATTTCCGATCGTGCCGGGATGAAGCTTCCCCGCGGCGACAGAGTTCGCTCCGCATGAGAGTTACGCCGCAGCGACAGAGTTGGCTGATCGCACTGCCGGTCATACTGCTGCTGCTATGGTCGGTGGTGTACCCGAACGCTGCCGTAATTGCCGGAAGCTTCGAGAACGGGCTGGGGCACTGGCGTGAGTTCGCCGCAAGCCCGGCGGATCGAGAAGCGCTTCGCACCAGCATCGTCATCTCGGTAGCGTCGGTGTTTGCTTCGCTCGCTATCGGTGTGCCGCTCGCCTTTCTGCTGGGACGATTCGAGTTTCCCGGCCGGCGCCTGCTGCGCGCGGTCGCGACTCTTCCGGCCGCACTGCCACCCCTCGTCGGCGTGATTGCGTTTCTTTTTCTGTACGGCGAGAGCGGACTCGTCACTCGGGTGGTGCAGCGGATACTCCACATGGAGGAAGCGCCGTGGAGGCTCAAAGGCGTGGGCGCGATCGTGTTCGTGCACGCTTACACCATGTACGTGTATGTCTTTCTGTTCGTGTCGGCAGGGCTCGAGCGATTCGACGCAACGCTCGACGAAGCCGCATCGGGTCTCGGCGCGAGCACCTCGCAGCGTCTTCGGCGGGTGACACTGCCACTGCTGATGCCCGCGGTGGCGGGGTCAGCTCTCCTCGTCTTCATGAACGCGCTGGGCTCCTTTTCGGCGCCGTACGTGTTTGGCGGCGGGCTGCGAGTGCTATCCACACAGATACTTGCGTCGAAAACGAACGGAGCGATGGGACTCGCGTATGTCGAGACGACGGTGCTGGCCTTGAGCGCCGTCGCCGGGCTCGCGCTGTTCCGGTGGCTCGACAGAAAGCGGAAATACACGCTCGCCGGCAAGGGTGGCCGAGCCCGGCGGACGATTCGCTCCAGACGGATGCAGCTGTTGACGACCGTTTTGTCGGCGGTCGTAGTGGTGGCGCTGGTGCTTCCGCACCTGATGGTCGTGCTCGTTTCGTTCGCCCGTGATGGAGCGTGGACCACGCAGGTACTGCCGCCCGAATACACGTTCGAGAACTACCGCCGTCTCTTCACGGAGAGCGAGCTGTGGCGGCCCATCACGAACAGCGTCTCGATGGCCCTCATTGCGACGGCCGCGAATCTCGTCGTCTGCTTTCTTGCGGCGTACCTCATCGTTTTCCGCCGGTTCAAGGGAAGAGGACTGCTCGAGCTTCTCGTCGCGCTTCCGTGGGCCATTCCCGCGACCGCCATTGCGCTTGGGCTCGCGGCGACGTTCAACCGGAACGATTTGGTGACCGCGCGCATTCTGCTCGTCGGCACGTTCTGGATTTTGCCGGTCGCCTATTTCATTCGCGACATCCCGCTCGTCGCGTCCGCGGTGGAGTCATCGCTTCGCCAGATGGATTCCTCGCTGGAGGATGCTGCGCGCGGACTCGGTGCTTCGTGGCTGTTGACGATGCGCCGCGTAATTCTGCCAGCCGCGCGTCCGGGTCTCGTCGCGGGTGGGTTGCTGGCGGCAGTCACAGCGGTGGGCGAATTCGTAGCGAGTGTGGTCCTTTACACCCACTCGAACCGGCCGATTTCCATGGAGATCCTTGCTCAGCTCCGTGCTCTGGCGTTCGGAACCGCGGCAGCCTACAGTGTCCTGTTGATATTCCTGGTACTTCTGATGACACTCGCCGCCAGATCGTTCGAGGAGAGACTTGCCTGACGCACCGGCCCGTCCGCGGGTTGTAATCATCGGCGGTGGATTCGGTGGAATCACTGCCGCAAAGGCGTTGAAGCGGGCCAACGCCCAGGTGACGCTGATCGACAGGACCAATCATTTCATCTTCCAGCCGCTCCTGTATCAGGTCGCGACGGCGGCGTTGGCTCCGAGCGAGATCACCGCACCCATACGCTGGATTCTCCGGCGCCACAAGAACACCGAAGTGCTGATGGCCGAGGTACGCGAGATCGATCCGGCGAGGCGAGTGGTGCGCGTGGATGACGAGCTGCGCGAAATCCCATACGACTACCTGATCGTCGCCACGGGCTCGAGGCACGCGTACTTCGGCCACGATGAATGGGAGCCGTACGCGCCCGGACTCAAGGCGATCGAGGATGCTACCGAGATCAGGCGTCGTTTCCTGCTCGCCTTCGAGCTGGCGGAAAAAAGCGACGATGAGCGCGAGCAGCAGGAGTACCTGACATTTGTGATTGTCGGTGGGGGACCGACGGGCGTCGAGCTCGCTGGTGCACTGCCGTTCATCGCCAAGAAAACGCTCGCTCCGGACTTCAGGAGAATCGACGCGCGGAAAACGCGGGTGGTACTGATCGAAGCGGGACCTCGCATTCTGCCGACGTTTCCAGAAAGTCTGGCGGCTCGTGCACATCGGGACCTGAACGATCTCGGCGTCGAGGTGCGGGTGAATTCCGCGGTCACGGGAGTCGGGCCGGAGGGTGTCCGCATCGGAGACGAAACAATCCTTGCCAGAACCGCTTTCTGGGCTGCCGGCAACAACGCATCACCAGTCGGAAAGTTTCTTGGTGGCCCGTTGGACCGGGCGGGCAGAATCCAGGTGAGCCCTGACCTGTCCGTCCCCGGACATCCCGAGGTTTTTGTAGTCGGCGATCTTGCCGCGCTCGTTCAGGACGGCAGACAAGTTCCGGGTGTGGGGCCCGCGGCGATTCAGGAAGGAGCATCCGCGGGGAAGAACATTGTTCGCGATCTTCGCCGCCAACCGCGGAAGAAGTTTCACTATCGAAACAAAGGCGATCTTGCGACCATAGGTCGATCGCGGGCAATTGCGGATCTGGGCTGGGTCAGGTTCTCGGGCCGGTTTGCGTGGTTCTTCTGGCTATTCGTTCACATCATGTATCTGGTTGGCTTCCGCAACAGGTTGAGCGTGCTGTTCGAGTGGGCGTACGCGTACTTCACTTATCAGCACGGTGCGCGGCTGATCACCGACGTCGAGAGGTACAAGCCTCCTCCGCCGGCTCCGACAGTAGCGGCCGTAACCCGTCATTAGCATAATTGGCCCCTTGAGCTCGAGCCTTCTTCGACCAGGATGAATCATGGGCAGTGACGCCGAGGCAGTCAAAGACGAAGAGCCTGGACGCGCGGGATTGTGGGAAGACTTCGTAGACATCTTCTACGCCCCGTCGTCGGTCTTCGCGCGGCGCAGCGATGGAAAATTCGGCATGCCTCTGCTCCTGCTCGTGCTGGTGGGCGCTGTGCTGGCCTTCCTCACAAAAAATGCGACACAGCCGATCATGGACGCCGAATTCGCGAGGCAGAGCGCGGTTGCGATGCGCAGGAATCCGAGCCTGACGGCGGAGCAAATGGCCGGGGGGCGCGGATTCTTCGAGATGATGGCCCCGCTGTTCTTCGCGCTCTTTCTCACGATCAGCATCTTCGGCACCGGCCTCGTCCTGTGGGTCGTCGGAAAGCTGTTCGACGCCAAGGAGTCGGTCGCCGCCGCCATCATGATCGCGACCTACGCGGAGGTGCCGCGCCTGGTGCAGATCCTGACCAACGCGGCACAGGGGCTCGTCATGAGTCCGGAAAAGTTGAACTCGATTAACGCCGTCGGGTTCAGCCTTGCGCGGTTCATGGATCCGGACAACGCATCGCAGGTGTTGATCGCGCTGGCTGCTCGGGTCGACCTGTTCACGATTTGGATCACGGTTCTGCTCGCGATCGGGCTGCACGTGGTCGGCAAGATTCCGAAGCAGCAAGCAGCAATTGTGGCTGCGATCACGTGGGCCGTCGGCGCGCTGCCGGCGGTGTTTGGAGCGCTCCGAGCGAGTTGATGCCGGACGACACCGGAACTCCGGTGGAACAGCCTCACCTCGTCCGCCGGTTCAGCCTGCTGCCGGCGACGGCGCTCAACATGACCAACATGATTGGCGTCGGGCCGTTCATCACGATCCCGCTGCTCATGTCGGCGATGGGCGGACCGCAGGCCATGCTGGGTTGGATCGTCGCGCTCGTCATCGTGATCTGCGACGGGATGGTATGGAGCGAGCTGGGCGCGGCGATGCCCGGGTCGGGCGGATCGTTCAACTATTTGCGCGAGGCGTTCGGACGGGCGCGGTTCGGGCGACTGATGGCGTTCCTGTTCGTCTGG